>Ga0070738_10002206_pt1 | contig 31562 bp, 30 predicted proteins | sample Coa_R2_2_FD_66446 | JGI IMG/M metagenome (GOLD analysis project Ga0070738, IMG submission 66446) | Surface soil microbial communities from Centralia Pennsylvania, which are recovering from an underground coalmine fire - Coalmine... | ecosystem: Environmental > Terrestrial > Soil > Unclassified ...
GGACTGTTTTTGCTTCGCTTCAACACGCCAGACAGGATGGCAACTTTCCCATCGACCCATTCCAAACTGCGAAAAACGACAGAATACGGTTCAATCAGCCGTTTTTCAGCAGCCTGCTAGTGTGCCGGGCGGAATTCGCCGCGGATCGCCATACATCCGCTTCAGGAAAAAGGATTGCATTTTCTTAATGGCCGGAAGAAGACAGCGAATACTCAGAGTGCCAAAGGGAGTGGCGCCAATCCTGGTCAAATACGTGCCATGGGCAGACCACGGATTTACAGGATCAACGAGGATTAAGCTGCGCACGCGCCTCGGTTGCCTGCTCTGGCAGGTGGCCGCGATCATTGCGGCCAGGGCCCCGCCAAGCGAAGTACCTAGAACATCTACCCGGTCCATGCGCATGGAGTCCATGAAGCGGATCATATAGTTGGCCCTGACTTCCAGGTCGCTGTCGAGCTGAATGTCACGCTCCGAGTAGCCGGCCCCCGGAAGATCGGGTGCATACACAGTGCAAATTTGTGACAACGGCAGAAGGTTGTACCGCCAGGAGAAGGAATAGCCTAGAAATCCGTGGAGTAAGAGCAGCGGTGGTCCGGAACCAGCCTGAAGATAGTGAGTTCGAACCCCGGAGACCCAATCGTGGGCAGACACTCCGGCGAGGTCTCGCATCCAATTAGAATCGCTTATGTGGTCTGTGGTACGCGGCAACTTGCTTTGGCTCTTCCTGCTCGCGATCGCCGGCGGGTTGTTCACTGCCTTCGTTTGTCCCTACCTGCGCGACATCGCGCATTTTCCTATTTGTTTTTTCTTCTTGGGCTTCCTCGTTGTTCTCTTCTTCTATGGATGCCATCACACAGGCGCGAGAAGAAAGCAGCCTGTAGCTAGAAATACGTCTCAACGTAGTGATCCTAACGGCAGACACTGAGGAGCACGAGGGCGTGGATCACAGACGTGATCGTCCGTCGCAGACTCGAGAACAGCGGATTCGGAATCTGCTGACTGGTGCTTCGAGGTTTACCGTCGCGGCATTCAGTTTGGCTCGATATCCGGTAATCGGTTCTTGACTACCCTTGGCTCGTCGGGTGGAACGGGAACAGGCAGCGCAATATCGACTGTACCCACGTAATTACTGAGCTGGTCTTGAATGCCAATACGAATGGAAGCCGCATTTTCCGGAATATCTACTTCCTGGTGAACGCGTACTCCGGTCCTTAGGGCGTCTTTGTACTCATCCGGCTTCAGATCGCTGGTTCCGACACTGGAGACGCCGGCGAGCGGTCTGCCATCCGCATCGAAGGACGCGACCATAAACGTGAGTGCACTGCGATAGGTTCCATTGACCAGAGGCAGAAAGCGAACGTCAGAACTTTCGATGACGTAATCGATGTTGTGATGCTGTACCTTCACCTCTGATGGCACGTCCGATTTCGTTGCGGATACGGGCCTGATCTCCCCTATCTTCGAGCCCGCGACTTTCATCTTTGTACCAATGGGCACGACACGCGCGGAAAAATGAATCTGGTGCGACAGCGGTGATCCGTGTTCCATCGCGACGACTCGCATGTTATGCGCCACTTCTCTGTTTCTTAGGGGAGAGTCGGGATCGAGCGCAAAATATCCCAGGCGATACGAAAGGTGATATCCCTTTTCGGACAGCGAGATCCTGATTTTGCGGAAACGGCCGTTGTAGTTCTTATTCGCAGGGTTGTAGGAAATTGTGTAATAGTTTGAGCCCTGTTCGCTGGCGGTCTCAATCGCGGCAGCGATATCATTTGCGCTATAGAACGCCTTGCCACCAGTATTCTCCGCGATCTCACCAATAGATGTGCGTTCGGAGGCAGTCAGCGCCAGGCCCTGCAACTGTTTCTGTTCAAAATCAGAGTAAGGTGAGCTAATCAGTTCACCGTTCGGTGCTGGCGTCCCGATATCGGCTGGCATGCCTGGTCCGTGGGGAGCCAGGCCGACCTCGTTGTCGGCAACGCCAATGTTGTTTGTTAACCCGCGCACGTCGACCGGATACACGGCGACCTGACTCTCCGCCAGCATGCGCGCGGTCTCCTGAACCAATCCGCTATAGTTCCGGTAGGTCGAAACCGGATTCAAGCTGTCATTGTTGAAGAAGCTGACCGGGAACGAACCAGAGAGCCAGATCAAGTTCTTTCGGCCGGGAATGCCCGAAAGATATTGCGCAAGTTGCATCATGGCGTTGCTGGTGATGCTTACGCGTGCGTCGGTGTCCTCTAACTGTTCCTGCGCCTGTACGGCTTCCAAACCGTGCAACAGCCCGACCCAACTATGGAATCGGTCGTCACTGAGGAGCTGCTTCACCTGGCTTATCGAGCTGTCCAGATCCGCCTGCGAGACTTGCCATTGTGCAGGTTTAGGGGTCCCTTTTTTGCCACCGGCCGCATTTTCGAGCAGACGTTCATCGCCCGTGAATCCCTGGAGCATTTGCAGGTGAGGGTCTTGTGCCTCGCCGAGCGTGCACAGCGCAATTTGCGTAGCAGTTGTTTTTTTTGCGTTTTCTCGAAGGAATTTGATCAGTTGTTGCTGTGCTAAGACCTGGTCGGTCGAGGGCGTATTTAGCAAATCCAGCATAATCAGCGTCAAGGGACCCGGATCGCGCTCCACGGTATTGCTGAATACATTCGGATTGTGTTTTGCGAGCGGTGGGTCTTTTGGTTTCGGAATATCGGAAGCCGAGTATTCGTGGAAATAGCGGATTGGTTGAGGCACACCATCCTCGCGAAGATGGAAGTCATGCTCATCCAACCCTTTCACCGGGTGTCCTTTGGCGTCTGTGACCACCACGTCGACCAGCACTGCCTGTGTGCTGGCTTTGAAGGTTGGGATAGGCCCGTTCTTATCGGGAGTTGCTGTTACCGTAGTCGGAGCCGGTGCAGGCGCTGGTTGTTGTTGCTGCTGCTTGGGAAGCTCCGGCACAGCTTCATTACTCGCCACAGCGGCGGGCGCGGGTGTTGGTTCACTCGCTGTGCTGTCCGACAGGACGTAGATAGAGTCCGCTTTGAGTGCAGCATATTTCTCGTGCTCCTGGCTGGACATAGCCGGCAGATCGTATACCTTGATTTGAGACTCACCCAGAACTGCGAGACTGCGTCCGTCGGGAGAGATCGCAAAATTCTGCTCGCCCGTCATCACAGGCGAAACGGAAATTGACCGAAGCAATGTACCGGTGGCGGTTTCAATTATCTGGACGTTCTGTTCGAGGCCGAAGTCTGGGTTGTCATCACCCACCCCGGTGGTCGCAGAATAGGGAATATGTCTGAGCGTGCTGACTGCGAACCGGCTTTCGTCTGCGCTGTCGGCGACGACGGGATAATAGCGATCCTGACTCCAGCGCTGACGCCATAGACGATGTCCCGATAAGCTGAAGGATGTAACGCTGTAATCATCATCCGGCGAACAGCAGCGTCCGATGAGAAGGGAATTGCTGCTCGAGTAAAAAATCCGAGGTACGCCGCGCGAACGGACTCGGGCAATATTTCGACGTTCTCTCGGCGTGGGGCCAAAGCGGATCAACCAGACATCGCCTTTCTGTATAGCGTCCGCATAACCGTTACTGGTTCCATCGAGGTTGACCGGCGCACTCAATGTCAGCGTTCGTTGCGGCGCCAACGAATTTCTATCGAGGAATTGCAGAAGGAAGCGCGGCTTGCTTTTGTTCTCTTCCGCAGCCGACTCCGTCTTCGGAACACCTTGCGAAGCTGACTCAGTATTTGGAGATTCGGGCGCATCTTCGGCAGTTTCGACAACAATCTCATTGTGATCGGGAGTCACCGATACCCATAGCAGCTCTTTAGGGGACTTGAGAAACAGCTTCTCGTGCAGATTCGCGTCCAGGACGTACAGATCGTTCAAGCGGCGCAATAGAAAATGTCCGGAACCCAGAGACCAGAGATAACGGCGACGGTCGTGCAAATACCAATCTGACTCTGTAACCACCTTGCCGCCAGGGAGCTCCAGAACCGCCGCATGAACCATCCGGTCATCATGGCCGGGCGGGCATGCAGGGTTTCGCGTGAACAGTTTCTTGGGATTGAAGGTCAGCAGGACGTGATGATCGTCGATAAAGTCGAGGGTGACGTTGGCGTCATCACCCAGTCTCTCGGTTCGAGAGAGCTGCGGGTAACCCACTCCGGAGACGTTGATCACGGCCGAGGGTCGGGTGGGTGCCGCCGGAGTGCTCTGTGCCACCGTCATCTGTGCGGGGAGAGCAAGAAAACACAATAGGAAGGCAAAAGCACTCATGGGGGATGAGCCGTCGCGTGATTGCATGCAGGCCGGAAATCGTGAAATCAAGATGCTGAGAACTCTTTTCACGTGTATCACCCTCCGAAACGCCCGTACAGAAACGATGCGCTCGTCTTATTTTTTGTTAGAAGCAGTTTCCCGGGAGAAGTCTTACCCCAAATGCCGATTTCAGCAGGTGAGCGATTGTACATAGTTTTCAGGATTTAGATGTCAAACAGAGAAGAAATTGACGGCGGGCATCTGAACTGAATTCACCAAATAAAAACGCCCGGACGCGAGTAGGAGGAGCGCCGAGCGATAGGCTTGGACGAAGTAGCGAAAAGTAACCTTCCGCTACTCAGGTTCTTCGATGCACGTACTTAGAACCGACTCACCACCCGCGGTGAAATAAAAAAGCCCATTTCCGATTTGGAAACGGGCTGAGACTTACAGAGAGCTTTATCCAGGCTTGGAAGATCGGCTCATCAACAGAATCGGCAAGCATTAAGCCGGCCGACGCACCGTTTAGTAGTGCCCTGGCAACATACTGAAAATCAGCCAGATAAGGATGTGCTATAGATCACTTGAGTAAGTGTCATCGCCACTCTTTGGTAACCTCCAAGAGGTAATCGCTGTACCAGCCCAGTATTTGGGCCACGAGAGTAAAGACCGAATGACAGAAACACAAGCAATCCACAGCTTCTTTCTGGAAGGCCCCGCGGGACGCCTTGAGGCGATCCTGAATCAAGGGGCTGCAGAGCCGGGTTATGCCGCTCTCGTATGTCATCCCCATCCGATGTTTGGCGGCACGATGCACAACAAAGTCGTCTTTCATGCCATGAAGGCACTCAACCATTTTGGTTTTCCGGTACTACGTTTCAATTTCCGTGGCGTCGGTCTCAGTGCTGGCAGCCACAACGAAGGCAAAGGTGAGAGGGACGATATACTTGCCGCCCTTGACTGGCTAACGCACAAGTTTCAGGTCCCACTCGTTTTTGGCGGGTTTTCTTTCGGAGCAGCTGTAGGCATGCGCGTCGCCTGCCCTTATCAGCGGGTAAAGGCAATTATTTCATTGGGTACCCCGATCCGTGCAGACGAGCGCGGTTACACCTACCGGTTCTTGTCTGAGTGTGCGAAGCCGAAGCTGTTTTGCAGCGGGGATCACGACCAGTTCGCTCAGGCTCAGGCTCTTGCGGACTTGGTGGATGAGGCCGCCGACCCGAAAAAGCTTGTCCTGATTCGTGACGCAGACCACTTTTTTGCGGGTCACCTGGCGGAAATGAGGCAGGCAATTGAGATGTGGGTGGAATCGACTCTGCAAATCTGATCGTGGAGACCGCATCTCTGCAATAATCAGCGATCGAGGAACGAGCCAATGCCTCTGGCCGACGAGCAAGGCGATCCAATCCCGCCAGTTTTGACGCCAAATTCACGCGAGCTTGCTCGTCAGATTTTTTTGGACACGTTGGCTGAATGCAGTGTGGGTGCGGCTTTTCAGCGCAATATCGAATACGATCACGGTGTGCTTCGGGTCGTCGAGGATCTGTACAACCTCGAAGCGTACTCGCGCGTATTCGTCGTGGCGATCGGCAAAGCGGCGCACAGCATGACGAAAGCCCTGGCGTCGCAAATAGGAGAGCGACTGGAAGGTGTAGTGGTCGCGCCAGCCCAACCGGATCACTACCTGCACAAACTTACCTATTTCCAAGGAGGACATCCGCTTCCCAACGAAGAATCGGTTGCGGCAGCCCGACACATCCTGCGCGAACTCCAGCACCTTCACGCGTATGCTCTGGCGATCTTTCTGATCAGCGGTGGGGGGTCTGCGCTGGCCGAAAACCCGCTTTACGACTCGATTTCACTGTCGGACCTGCTTGAGACATATCGCCTCCTGGTGCACTCTGGCGCGCCGATCGCCGAAATCAACACGATTCGCAAGCACCTTTCTGCGATTAAGGGAGGCCGCCTGGCGTTGGCGGCTTACCCCGCTCATCAGGTCTCGATCTTGATTTCTGACGTGCCGGAGAATGCGCTAGACTCGCTGGCTTCCGGTCCAACCATGCCAGATTCGACGACCACCGAGCTTTGTTACGAAATCGCGGCGAAATACAAGCTGACCGAGCGCTTTCCCCACTCGGTTCAGGAGCTTTTCAAAGATCGGGCACTCGAGGAGACCCCCAAGTCGGATGATCCCGCCTTTGTGCGCTCGCGCTGGTGGCCAATCCTGTCAGAAGCGACGGCAGCAAAGGCTGCTGCGGCCAAAGCTGCGGCACTGGGGTTTGCAGTTGAAATCGACAATAGTTGTGACGACTGGGACTATGCTCAGGCTGCAGATCACCTGTTAGGACGCCTGAAGGATCTCCGCCGCGGAGCCTCCAAGGTATGTGTCGTCAGTACGGGCGAGGTGGTAGTGAACATTCCAGGCAAAGCGGGCGTTGGCGGACGAAACCAGCAGTTTGCGCTCTACTGCGCCGAGAAAATATCCGGCCAAAATATTGCGGTCCTGAGCGCTGGGACTGACGGCGTTGACGGCAACAGCCAAGCGGCTGGAGCTGTGGTGGATGGCTCGACATTAGAAAGGGCGAAGGCGCAGTCGCTGAATGCGGCCACGAACCTCGCCCAATTTAATGCGTATCCCTTTTTTGAGAAGTTGGAGGATGCGGTGATTACCGGTCCCACCGGTAATAACGTTCGCGACCTCCGCATTCTGCTGGCTTACTGATTAGGCGGCTCGGCGCAGTCCGCCGGTTCCGCTCGTCCGGTTTCCGCTAATCAGGCGCACAATCCAGGTTAAGAGTATTGCGCCGCCAATCGCGACAAGGATCGTGTAGATCATTCCGCCGCGGGCTGCGAACCCCAGGGCACTCATGATCCAGCCGCCAATAATTGCTCCGGCTATGCCTACGATGATATCTACGAGCGTTCCGAAGCCAGAGCCTCGCATAATCTTTCCGGTCGCCCAGCCTGCGATCAGGCCGACGATGATCCACCAAATTACCGCCATATTGTTCCCCCTCCGATCGGGCAGGAATCATGTCCTCAGGACATACCTGCGGGAATCTCTACCTCAGACGGGCTAAACCGTCACCGGGTTGCCGAGGTGCTGATTCAGGATCACGAGACTGAAAACAGGCGGGTTATTCCTTCCTGAAGAATGGCGACACGGTCTCGAATGCCTTGGCGTACGGCTTCTGATTCCAACCTCTCGAGGGGTTCGTTCATCGGTTCGTGCGATAACCGGAACGTCCCGTAATGCATAGGAATCATCCAGCGCGCTCCCATGTCCAGGAAGGCTCGCACTGCGTCTTCCGGACTGGTATGCACGTTGCGGAACGAAGCGGGATGGTACGCACCGATTGGGAGCAGTGCGATTTCCGGATGAAGGCGCGCGCCGATCTCATGGAAGCCATTGAAGTAAGCCGTATCTCCGGCGTGGTAGATCGAGCTTTGGCCGTGAGCCATGACGTAACCGCCGAAACCTCGGTGCATATCCCGGATAATTCGCGCTCCCCAGTGCTTGGAAGGGGTGTGTGTCACGGTTAGTCCGCGATGGCGATATTCCTCCCACCATTCCAGTTCGATGATCTGGCGGTAGTCGAGATCGGAGACAAGATCGCGCACATTCCCAGGAACGATCAGGATAGGCGACTGTCCCAGCCGCCGGCTGTGACGAGCTATTGCACGCAACGATGGACGGTGGAGGTGGTCGAAGTGTGCATGCGAGACCAGAACGATGTCGATGCGGGGCAGGTCACGAATGCGCAGCCCAGGCCGTCGCAAGCGTTTTAGGACAAACAACCAGCGGGCGAAGTTCGGATCTATGACGAGATTATGTCCGCCAATCTGCAGAAAAAAACTGGAATGACCGATAAAAGTAATGCCCGTCTGTGTAGGGCGGGCCATAACGGGAATTCGCGGTTTGCCTGTGCGCGGAGTCAGAGCCGAATGCTGAACCAGCTTCGAGAACTGGCGGGCTTTTTTACGCAAAGTGATATTCAACATCTTCTATGTCTTAGACGTTGCTAACCATCGCGCGGATTCGCCTTGAGCGTCAAGGACGTGAATCCGAATCGGCAGCAGTTTCAGTTTTCAAGACCTTTAAGAATCTTGTCATAGGTTTGTTGTAATTCCTTGATTTCCTTGACGCAACTATGAGCGTCATTTCTAATCGCCTTAGTTCACATGGGAGAAACGCCTGAATGAGAGTTGCATTTCTAGGCTTGGGCATTATGGGCCGCGCCATGGCCGCGAATCTGGTCAAAGCTGGTAATGAAGTGACTGTCTGGAACCGCACTCCAGGCAAGAAGGTGGAAGGCGCCACAACCGCGCAAACGCCGGCGGAGGCGGCGCAAGGTAAGGAAGTTGTCTGGATGTGTGTCTCCGATACCGATGCGGTCGAGCAAGTCCTGTTCGGAGAAAACGGTGTCGACCGGGTGCTCACCTCGGGCATGGTCGTGGTCGATTCCAGTACGATCTCGCCTTCGGCAACGCTGAATTTCGCCGCACGAGTGCGCTCGAAGGGCGCCGAATATGTCGATTCTCCCGTAACCGGGTCCAAGATCGGAGCAGAAAGCGGGCAACTGGTATTTATTGTTGGCGCCGAACAGTCATTGATCGACCGTCTGCAGCCGCTGTATAGCGCTATGGGCAAGGCTACCCTCCGCATGGGTGAAACGGGTAAAGGACAGGCAGCCAAAATCGGCATGAATCTGATGGTCGCGCTCAACTACGAGGCGTTTGCCGAAGCGCTGGTGCTAACCTCCAAGCTCGGTGTGCCCAGCGAGAACATGTTGCAGTTGATCCAGGCATCAATGGTGCGCTCCGGTGTCGTTGACTACAAAGCGCCCTTCGTTCTGAAGCGCGATTTTAGCCCGAATTTCCCACTGCGACTGATGCTCAAAGACCTGAAGCTCATGTTGGATGCCGCGCGCGAAGGCCGCATTAAGTTGCCCGCACTGGAAACCGTCGAAGAGGTATACGACATAGCTAGTGAGGAAGGCTACGGTGATCTGGATTACGCCTCTACCCTCGAACTTCTAGAGAAATGGGCCAAGGTGGAAGTGAAAGGCGCGGCGAATTAGAGGGTTTTTGTGCGAATGCTCAGCATGGAATAGCACCCGTCAGGCAAGTGGTGGGTCGCCCATTTGTAGTTGTTGCCTTTCCTGTCGTGACTCCCCTCACACCAATACGTGAGGCGAGTTCTATCCGGCGTTCTTCTTAAACAGCTAATCTGAAAGGCTGTTTGACCTGTATTTCGCGAGATGTTATACAATCCCGCTGCGTGTCGGGGCTCGAACGAGTGTTCGAAGTTCGTTTGGGTCTAGGGCCGGGGCGGGTCCATCTTTTCAACCTCGGAAGGCTTGTTTTTGTCCTTCTGCCGGGCATCTTCTGGTCTATGAACCGGGAATCCAATTCTGGTCGGACGAGTGTGCCCGCGCCGCCACGCATCGGAATAATGAGATTCATGTCGCACTCTTCGGAGGACATCATGCAAAACTGGCTCCTGCAGAGCCTTAATGGTGCGCGCCGCATTCTGGGTCGCGCTCGCTTTTTCCCGGCGGTGATCGCGATGTTGTTGCTCTCCGCTGCGGCCATGGCCCAAACCGGGGGTTCCGGTGAAGTGGGCGGCGAAGCTTCCTTGAAGCTGCCTGACCTCTCGACCGTTCCTTTTCTCGGAATGAACGGACACTCGCTTCTGCTCATCGGCATCCTCTTCTGTTTTTTCGGCCTTCTCTTCGGACTCGCAATTTATCTGCAGCTGAAGAATCTGCCAGTTCACCGCTCGATGCGCGAGATCTCGGAACTGATTTACGAGACCTGCAAAACCTACCTGCTGAACCAGGGAAAGTTCATCCTCCTGTTGTGGGCTTTCATCGCGGTGATAATCGTGGCCTACTTTGGCTGGTTGTCGCCAGTGCCGGGAAAACCCGTCAGCCTGACCCTTCCAATCATTCTGGCATTCAGCCTTGTCGGAATTGCAGGCAGCTACGGCGTGGCGTGGTTCGGCATCCGCGTCAACACGTTCGCTAATTCTCGCACCGCCTTTGCGAGCCTGCGCGGCAAACCGTATCCCTGCTATGCCATTCCACTCAAAGCCGGCATGAGCATTGGCATGCTGCTGATCAGCGTGGAACTGCTGATCATGCTCTTTATCCTTTTGTTTGTTCCAGGTGATTACGCTGGACCATGCTTCATCGGATTCGCCATTGGCGAATCGCTTGGCGCGGCCGCGTTGCGTATTGCAGGCGGGATTTTCACGAAGATCGCCGACATCGGTTCCGATCTGATGAAGATCGTCTTCCGCATCAAGGAAGACGACGCGCGCAACCCAGGCGTGATCGCCGACTGCACTGGCGACAATGCCGGCGATTCTGTTGGCCCCAGCGCTGACGGCTTCGAAACGTACGGCGTTACAGGCGTAGCGCTGATCACCTTTATCCTGCTCGCCGTGAAGAGTCCCGAAATCCAGGTTCAACTTCTGGTCTGGATCTTCGTAATGCGCATCATGATGCTGGTTTCAAGCGCGGCTGCGTATTTCCTGAACGGGGCGTTCGCCAAAGCAAAGTACGCCAACGCTGATCAGATGAACTACGAGACGCCACTGACCTCTCTGGTATGGGTGACCTCGATCATCTCGATCATTCTGACCTATGTTGTTTCCTACTTGATCATTCCAAATCTCGGTGGAGACTCCAGCCTCTGGTGGAAACTGGCTAGCATCATCTCTTGTGGCACGCTGGCGGGAGCGGTGATCCCCGAACTCGTAAAGGTGTTTACTTCGGTGGAGTCCGGCCACGTGAAGGAAGTGGTGACTTCTGCGCGTGAGGGTGGTGCTTCGCTGAACATCTTGTCGGGTCTGGTGGCCGGAAACTTCTCCGCATACTGGCTCGGCCTGACCATGGTTATCCTGATGGGTATTGGTTTCAAGGTCAGTACCATGGGCCTGGGAGCGAATCTGCCCGGAACGACCATGCCCCTGATGCTCGCGCCTGCAGTGTTTGCGTTCGGTCTTGTTGCCTTCGGATTCCTAGGCATGGGACCGGTCACCATTGCAGTAGATTCTTACGGCCCTGTCACCGATAACGCGCAATCCGTTTACGAACTGTCGCTAATCGAGCAAGTGCCGAACGTCATTGCGGAGGTCAAGAAAGACTTCAACATTGACGTGAACTTCAGCCGTGCGAAGGACCTGCTGGAAGAGAATGATGGCGCGGGCAATACCTTCAAAGCTACTGCCAAGCCCGTGCTGATCGGAACTGCAGTCGTGGGCGCCACCACGATGATCTTCTCTATCATCATGGCTCTCACAAACGGTCTTACCGAGAACGTCAGCAATTTGTCGTTGCTGCATGCGCCCTTTGTGCTGGGCCTGATCACCGGCGGAGCCATGATTTACTGGTTCACCGGTGCGTCGACTCAGGCTGTTACTACAGGCGCGTACCGCGCGGTGGAATTCATCAAGGCGAATATCCGTCTTGAAGGCGTTGAGAAAGCTTCAGTCGCGGACAGCAAGCGGGTAGTGGCAATCTGCACTCAATATGCGCAGAAGGGCATGTTGAATATCTTCATCGCGGTATTCTTTGCTACCTTGGCCTTTGCCTTCATCGAGCCGTTCTTCTTTATCGGGTACCTGATGTCGATTGCGACCTTCGGCTTATATCAGGCGATCTTCATGGCTAATGCCGGCGGAGCCTGGGACAACGCGAAGAAGATCGTGGAAACCGTGCTGAAGGAGAAGGGAACTGACCTGCACGCCGCCACGGTCGTGGGCGATACCGTTGGCGATCCATTCAAGGATACGTCGTCGGTCGCGCTGAACCCGATCATCAAGTTCACCACATTATTCGGACTGTTGGCGGTAGAACTGGCAGTTAGCCTTACCAGTTCCAAGGGCAATGCCATCAGCAACGTTCTTGCGCTGGTGTTCTTCGTGATTTCCCTGTACTTTGTGCACCGCTCGTTCTACGGGATGCGCATCGGAACGATCGCGAAGGCCGAGCGCGCGCAGGCCGCCGACTAGCAACTCGAAAGCTGCACTTGAGAAACGCCATCCGCTTCCGGGTGGCGTTTTTTATTCCGTGGTCGCGCTGATTCTCTCGAAGACGCCCTTCACAACCCGATCGCATCGTTCGCCCATAAACACGAAGGCCGAAGTGATGGTCATGCCAGCTCGTGCGTACAAATCCTTGCGCAGCATTTTACGTGCGCGATGTAAACGAGTCTTCACTGTTTCGTCAGACAGGTCGAGTACCGCAGCACATTCAGCCGTGCTCATTTCTTCCACGTCCCTCATTATCAAAATCGACCTGTACGTTTCCGGCAGCGTCATGATCGCCGCTTCCAGGAGGCCGGACAGTTCAGCGTTTGAAGCATGTTCCTCGGGCCCAGCGGGGCTAGATGAATCGGCTATTACATCGTTTTCATAGCGGTCGCCCGTCTCGTTGAATCCTGTGTGTCGCCTACGGTAATGCGCACGCGCAAGCGTGTACGGCGATCCGCGTGAGCCACGTGGAGAACTGCGAACGCCCCTCGAACTGCCGCAGATGTTCGTAAGCGCGGACGTAAGTATCCTGGATTACATCTTCGGTTTCGGCATCATCATGGAGAATCGCCCGTGCCGCCCGATAAAGGCGCTGGTTGTAACGGCGCATGATCAACTCAAACAACTCAACCTCGCCGCTCAGAACGCGACGGACGACATGCTCGTCACTCCATTGTTCAACTCGAGCACGTTCCAGAATGGCTGTCGTTTGCATAAAATCCCCTGCCCAATAGAGTGAGAAAGTTCGAAATGGTTACAGACTAGCGAATGCCCGAACCTGTAACCTTTCCGGCGGTCCCTGCTCTATTGGGCGGAGGAGAAGATGCAGTTTAATCGACGGTTGAACACCACCTGGTGGGCATTGCGGATCGGGTTAGGTCTGGGGCCGCTTTTGGCCGGTCTCGATAAGTACTTCAACTTTCTGACTAACTGGGAAATGTATCTCAGCCCGCTCGCCACGAAATTTTTGCCGATTGCGCCGTCCTCGTTCATGCACATCGTTGGCGCGATCGAGATCGTGGCAGGCATTATCGTCCTCTCTCGCTGGACGCGCATTGGAGCTTACATCGTGATGGCGTGGCTGATAGCCATCGCGATCAATCTCGTGACTACAGGCATGTTTTACGACCTTGTGGTACACGATCTAGAGATCGCGGTAAGTGCATTTGCTCTATCGCAGCTCAGTACAGTTCGTGAAGCCAGCGTGGCCGGACTGACTCACGATTCATCGCTCCGGTCCAGTGAATTCTCGACACTAAAAAGCAAAGCTGTCTAATCCAAGGAGTGTGCCGAAATGAAAAGAAAGATCTTGATGGTTGCAACTGCCATGACACTACTAGCCGGTCTCGCGTTTGCCGAAGACTTTAAGAGCGTGCCCGTTGTAGACGTGGCGTGCTCAAGTAAAGTGAAAGCAAACCCGGATGCCCACCCCCGTGAGTGTGCCCTGAAATGCCAGAAGAGCGGCTACGGTATTTTCACCTCAGACGGTCGATTTCTGAAATTCGATGCGGCCGGTAATCAGAAGATTACGAAGTTGCTAGAATCCAGCAAGCAGAAAGATCATTTGCGGGTGAACGTTGATGGCCAGGTAGAAGGAGACACGATCAAGGTTCAGTCAGTGAGCCTGAGTCAGATTACCCAACAGTAGGAGGACCGCTCAGGTCCTCCTCACTGTCCCTTCATCTTGTCGCGGATCTGTTTTGCCAACTTATCGATCTCATCTGTCTTCTTAATCACATCCAGCGATAACGTATTCTCGTTCGCACGGTCAACGTTCTGCTTCAATTCCGTCGCCAATTCCAGAAGTTTGTCGGTGTCGCGCTTGAGGCTTTCGAAGCGCTCCGTATTCATTCTCTTTTGACGCTCGCGCTCCATCCGTTGCTGTTCGGGAGAGATGGGGGCCGATGGATCAGACGCTCCGGGCAGTTGGTCGCCGGGGAACGGGGAGCTTTGGGCTCTTAGCGGAACCCAGCATGCGGACACAAGCAGGATTACAAGGAATGCCGCTTTATGTTTAGCAAAGTGCACGGCACGGCCTCAGTCAGATGGAATACTCGGAATTATAGCCTTCAATGAGGCTGCTACCGCAAAGCTCTGGCTGCTTCGGTTGCTATAATCCGGGTCTTGGTTACGACATGTGCTTGATGCGTCTTTCCCCCTTTCTACTCGGGTTTGTGCCTCAGTGGAATAGTTTGTCTGACGTTCTACACCAGTCGCGTAGTGATCTTTTCGAGTTCCTGCGGACTGGCGCCCCGAAGATCCTAGTGATCTTGATCGTCGCTTTCGTGCTGATCCGGCTGTTGCGGCTCGCGACGAAACGCGTGAAAGCGTATTCCGGATCAAAAGCCATTCCGTCGCGGATGCGCGCACAGCAACTCGCGACCCTTTCCGATGTTATCTACGCCACCGGGGCGGTAGCGGTTGCATTTGTCGCCATCGCACAGATCCTCGCGATTTTCGACATCAACGTGGGCCCGCTGATTGCCAGCGCCGGCATCGTGGGACTCGCAATTGGTTTTGGTGCTCAGACCTTGGTCAAGGACGTTATCAACGGTTTCTTTGTGCTGCTGGAAAATCAGTACGACGTCGGAGATACGGTGAAACTGGCAGGCGTGCAGGGATCAGTGGAGCAGATGACACTACGCACAACAATGCTGCGCGATGCGGACGGCACCGTTCACATCATCCCGAACAGCCAGATCACCGTGGTTTCGAATCTTACACGTGACTGGTCGCAGGTCTCGCTGCACATCTCCGTCGCTTACAGCGAGAACAGCGATCGGGTTGTTACGCTCTTGCGCGAGGTAGGGTCAGGACTGTGGAACGAGGCCGAATTTCGCGACCAGATCGTGTCGCAACCAGAGATACCGGGAATTGAACGCATCAGCGGAAACGAAGTCGATTACCTGATGCTGGTAAAAACTCGTCCCGGTAAACAGTACGCCGTTACTCGAGAGTTGCGCCGCCGCATTAAGGACTGTTTCGAAAAGAACAACATTCAGCCGGGAGGACCGGCGCGGATGTATGTAGTGGATGTAGGCGGAGTACCCGGTCAGGCAACCAAATCTGCCTGACATCTCCGGTCGAGAAGTGGTGTGTGTATCTGCCGAACCCCGGTCCTTGCTCATCTGTGCTGTTTGAGGATCGGGCCAGGTGGTGAACTCAAGTGCATAATACCTGCATGTACCCGTCCCTAGTCTTGATACAAAGCGTTCGCTGCCTAGACGCTTGCGATTTCGTTGGGGTTTGCAATGGGTTTCCTCCTCCTGTTAGCGCCCTTCGGTTCCGGGCGTGCAGGACTTAGAACCGCCCGGTTCAGAGCACTGGCATGGTTCTGTCGGCATGATGATCCTGAATGGGCTGCATCACACATTGCGAGTTTCTACCTTTGAAGACCGGCTCCCGGGGTGGAGTCCTCGTCATTGTTGTGGCCGACTTCTGCGTGCCTGATCTTCTGCCTGCGTAGAACTGAGACTCGACCAACGCGACGCGCTTGTTTTACATCTGCGAACAAGAGACTGTGCATCGAATAGTGTGTGGGCATGATTGGGGCCATCTTCACTGAGATCCTGGCGGGGGTCCTCCTCATAAGCGGTTGGTATCTGTGGTTCTACCGCCGTAATCGGCGCCGCTCGCGTGTTCTCATTCAGCAGCTCCGCATTGCTCTCGGCGGCCACGCGCAAATCGTGGGTATTCATTGGATCAGCCCGTCACGTTTTCATGTCAGGCTGCGCCTGTTTCCGGAGATCTTCCGGCACTGCTCTGTCGCGGTTCAACTTGTCCCGCGTGAGCTTCCGTTGAGCTGGCTGGTGAGCTTCGTTCGCAGGCAGAAGGAAACCCTCACCTTTGAGGCCGATTTTGATGTTGCCCCGGGTTTCAACGTCGAGGTGCACAACCAGCGCTGGACCGGCCGCACGGGGCGCCGTCGGCGCCATTCTCCCAGTGTGCATTATGTCGACTGTTGCGGCCCTTTTGTCCTGACGACGAGAACCGATTGGCAACGCGAAATCACCTCGATGATGAACGCACTCGTGGAATCCCGGGACAGCGACTTCCTCACCGTTTGTTTTCGGCAAAAGTCCCCGCAGTTTTCGGCCACCGTTCCCGTTAGTGCGGTCTGCTCGGAACGGGGAAACGGATATGAGATGTTCCACGTGCTTCGCGAACTTGCCGATTGCGCCGGCGCTTCGCGTTTCTGATGTCTTCTGTAGCCGACACTCACGGCTCACACCTCACACCTATTTGTGATGTACGTCATACCCCCATGGAACATCCGTCCCGCACAATCTAAACCGCTGAGGATGGAGCAAAACCGCTCTTTCCTGATGTGATTCAAGTTCGAGCAAAGCGTTTTACGCCGCGTTTTTCATCAGGCGCGGGGGACGCAACTGAAAATGCCTGATCGGGGTGGGCAGGCCTTTGCCGGACCATCGCCGTCGAGGATTCCATGGCAAAAGGAACTGTTCTGATCGAGGTAGAGCGCTGCAAGGCCTGCGGGTTCTGCGTCGAGTTTTGTCCAACGAAGGTCCTGGCTCTTTCCACCGCGTTTAATTCAAAGGGATACCATCCGCCCCATGTGATCGCGCCCGAGAAGTGCAGTGGTTGCGATTTGTGCGGAATGTTTTGTCCCGATTTTGCGATCTTCGGGCACCGTGACGTGCCCGCGGCATCGGAGATTAACCAATGAATGCTGATCCACGTGGTGTCCTCTCCGGGACCCACTTTCTTGATGGAGATCACGCCTGCTGCGAGGGAGCGCTTGCAGCAGGCGCTCGTTTTTCCGCCGGCTATCCGATTACACCATCGACTGAGATCGTAGAGCGATTTTCCTCTCGAATCCCAACTGTCGGCGGCACATTTATTCAGATGGAAGATGAACTGGCCGCCTCGATCGCAATCCAGGGCGCCGTCTGGGGAGGAGCGAAGGCCTTCACAGTTACTTCCGGCCCGGGCTTCTCGCTCATGATGGAGCACATCGGGTATGCGGTCATGACGGAAACGCCGTGTGTGTTCATCGACGTGCAGCGCGGCGGTCCGTCGACGGGATTACCCACGCTTCCGGCACAATCTGACATGATGCAGGCTCGCTGGGGTTCCCATGGCGACTACTCGTTGATCGCGCTCTCGCCAAACTCGCCGCAGGAGTGCTTCGACCTGACCATCACCGCATTTAATCTTTCCGAAAGATACCGCACACCCGTGATGCTGATGATGGACGAAGTTGTCGGCCATATGACTGAGAAGGTCGTTATACCTGAGGCGGATAAGATCGAAGTAGAACCACGGCGGCACACGAAGAAATCTCCTGCAGAATTCCTGCCGTATGAACCTGCTGAAGACGGCGTGCCGGAGATGGTGCACGCCGGCGAGGGATTTCGTTTCCACGTCACTGGCCTGACACACGATGAGCGCGGCTACCCGTCAATGACGCCGCAGACGCAGGACAAACTGGTACGTCGTTTGCGCTCGAAGATCGATGGCGCGAACCGCCAGATCGGGCTGTACGAGGCAGAAGGTCTGGACGATGCTGAAGTAGTGGTTGTGTCGTACGGAATCACCTCGCGAGTAGCGCAACGTGCAATTGAACTGGCCCGTGTGCGAGGAATCCGGGTCGGCAAACTGCGGCTTATCACCGTCTGGCCTTTCCCGGAACAACTGATTCGTACCCTGGCGAAACGGGTCACCGCATTCGTGGTGCCGGAATTGAACCTAGGCCAAGTGGTACTGGAGATCGAGCGTTCTGCCGGCAGCCACGCGCACACCATTTCCGTGCCGCATGCAGGAGGCAACGTGCACCGTCCCGAACAGATTCTCGATGCCATTCTGGAGGCGGCAAAATGAGTGTGACTACCATCGCTCCCCCAGCCAATCCAGTCGAACGGTTTCTGCGCACCGACCGCATGCCGCACATCTGGTGCCCGGGATGCGGAATTGGCACTACTGTGAACTGCTTTACTCGCGCATTGATCGACGCGAAGATTGATCTCGACCATCTGGCAATTGTCTCAGGCATCGGCTGCTCGGGCCGTGTCGCCGGTTACGTACGGCTCGATTCTTTTCACACGACGCATGGCCGCGCGATCCCATTCGCGACCGGATTGAAACTGGCTAATCCGAAGTTGCAAGTCGTGGTTTATTCGGGAGATGGCGATCTTGCCGCTATCGGTGGTAACCACCTGATCCATGCTGCTCGGCGCAACGTGGATTTGAAAGTCATATGCGTAAACAACCTGATCTACGCGATGACCGGTGGCCAAACCGCGCCCACAACTCCGGGACAGGTGGTTACGTCAACCAATCCTTACGGAACGTTCGATACGAGCTTCAACTTGCCGCACTTGGTCGAGGCTGCAGGCGCAGTGTACGTAGCTCGCTGGACGACCTACCACGTCCGGCAACTGTCTCGCGCGATTGCCGAGATCTTCCAGAAGCCGGGATTTAGCTTCATCGAAATTATCTCCCCATGTCCAACCCTGTATCAGCGGCGCAACAAGATGGGCGATGGCCTGGACACCATGAAGTACTACAAAGAGAAGAGCAAGGTGAAAAACGGAGCGCCCACGAGCGAAGTTGGCCTCGATAAGCAGGGCGAGATCATTGTAGGAAAGTTTGTAGATCGTGCGCGGCCGGATTATCGCGAGCTCATGGTCAACCAGATGCACGAATCTCTCGGATCACGATTTATCGATCCGGTTGCGGCCGAGTGCGAAGAAGGCGAGCCGCAGGGTTGCGAGGAGGGACTATGCAGCTAACGGAAATCCGCGTCGCCGGCTTTGGCGGTCAGGGCGTCATCCTTTCAGCCATCGTGATTGGTAAAGCTGCTTCGATTTATGAAAACGGCTTCGCCACCATGACCCAGAATTTCGGCCCCGAGGCGCGCGGGGGCGCGTGTAGTGCGCAGGTGATTCTCTCCGATTCACCAATCCTTTATCCATACGTGACTCGACCGGACATCCTGATGGTGATGTCTCAGGAGGCTTACAACAAGTTCGGCCCGGAACTGAAGCCCAATGGACTGTTGCTGATCGAACAGGACCTGGTGCGAGTATCGAACATTTCTGCGGCGACGCGAGTATTCAGTTGCCCTGCCACACGTATTGCCGAAGGTCTGGGCAAACGCATGGTGCTGAATTCGGTGATGGTGGGGTTCTTTGGTGCCGTATCGAAGGCGCTGGGGGTCGAAGCTTTGCGCTCGGCGATTGCCGATTCGGTTCCGTCCAGTTTTAAGGAGCTGAACTTGAAAGCTTTCGATCAAGGACACGATTTTGGTCTTAATAAGCTGACCGGTGAACCCGTTCGACGCGATCTTGAAGACGTCATGACGACGATCAACGCGTAGAGAACATCCGTTCAGCAATGAAAAAGCCCGGCCGCTCTGGCCGGGCTTTCTGTTTCTCGTGCGGGCAATTGAAGCTTGGTGTTTCAGGTGCGCCTCTCTTAGGGAGCGCTAACCTGTGTTCCTCCACTTCACTTTCGGCTCTTTGCTTTGAGCACAACCTGGCGCTCCGAAGACGACATGTCGCGCCACAACATAGTCAGATTCTTTTCCAGCCACTCATTTGTGGGATTAGCGTCATATGCTTTGCTGAACCATAAGTAGGCCATCGTCTTGTCCGGAGAGACACATTGCCCGGTGGCGTACATCGCGCCGAGATGCGACATGGCAGCCGAATTCTGGTGGTCTGCCGCCTCTTGCAACAGGCTCTTGGCAACCGCACAGTTCCGCGGAATGCCTTCGCCGTACAAGTACTTCTCAGCCTTTAACACCGTTGGATCTTTCGCTGGATCAAGCTTAGCTTTCGGTTCAGGTGCGGATTTCGCAGGTGCTGCCGCGTGCGTCAGACTCTTCTCAGGAATCGAAGCTTTTTCGACGCGCGCCGCAGTCGGAGCAGCTGACTTCGCTGTGGGACCGTTGCTGGTCGTGTCAGGTGTTGACTTCGCATCCGGCTTTTGCGGCACCGCATTGTCTGCTGGAGATGCCGGTTGCTGGGTTGCCGGCTGCGCCGGCCCCGGAGAAGCCGGTTGCGCAGTCGGAGTGGGCGCTGCTGCTGGATTTTGCTGTGTTTGTTGCCCGGCAGGAGGGAGGTCCATTTCTACCAGCGGGTGTGCCTGCTGCGCGGCAGAGTTAGCAGTTGGCGATCCACCCTGCGGAGTTGTGGATGCGGGAGTTCCGGTGTTTGGCGGCGCTGGATTCGCGGCGGGAGCGGCAGCGTCTGAACTGGACGCAGGTTGTTCGCCGGCATTCTGATCCGCAGCTGGCGCAGACTGTAATTTCGCGCCCTGCTCCGCCACCATCTTGCGTATGGCTCGCCATTCAAGAGCTCCCACAACGATTAGCGCGAGAATGGCAAGGATCATCAGGAACCGGAACGTTCCTCCTCTGCGCGGCTCCTCGTCCAGTAGGAGATAGTCAGAAGTGGATGTTGGGTCGGAACTCAATCCGAGGAACGATGGTCCACTGATTGGAACCACCTGTTGCTTTTCGGTGGTGGGTTCTTCTTCGTACTTCGGTTCTGGGGCGACTTCTTCAGCGGCTTCGCGAGGGACCACTCGCGGCCGTGCCGAAGAGTCTGGCGTCGCGAATTGCCTTGCCGGAGATGTCGGATCCGGCATTGTGATGGGGCGCGGATCGACAACATGTCGTGTATCGATCCGTTTGGCAGGTGGTTCATCGTAAAGCGAAACGAGTCCGTTTCCGCAGTTTCCGCAGAATTTGTTTGTGGCCGGATTGATATGGCCGCACTGCGTACAGATCAAGAGAGATTCCTGTTCCCGGGCTATCGGCATGGAGGGCCCTTCCGAACTACTACTGTCTGATATTCGATTCCGCTGCTCTGACATCAGGTTGGACGCCTTCCCAGGGACTTGTAACCCCTTGCAGTTGCTCACCTTTACGTGAATGCTACCTACATGTTAGTCTCGTAGAGTAACAAATCGACTGGAAAATTAGCAGGAGTGCACAAGCTTCAGTGTTAGCCAGAGAACAAAAGAAAACCATCATCGACAGCTATCGCACGCACGCGACCGATACCGGAAGCCCGGAAGTCCAGATCGCGATCCTTAGCGAGCGAATTGCCGAGTTGACGGAGCACTTTAAGACGCATAAGAAAGACCACGCTTCCCGGCGCGGTCTCCTCATGCTGGTCAGCAAGCGGCGTAGCTTGCTCGATTACCTCAAGAAATACGACTCCGAGCGCTATAAGAACGTCATTTCGAAACTGGGCATCCGTAAGTAGTTTTGCCGTTTTCGGAACTGCTTCAAACACACGTCTCGGACCGGTGCGTTCACCGGCTCTTCGTCGCAGTCCATCTGCCGGAAAGCCGGTAATAGCCATTGAAATAGGGATCTCTGGCGTTGACCCGCCTCCAGGAATCGCTTGTGCGCGATCTTGCGGAAGAAGGAAACAAATGAAACAGGAAGTCACCGTAGACCTTACCGGTGGTAAATCCATCACATTCGAAACAGGAAGACTTGCCAAGCAGGCAGGTGGTTCCGTCGTCGCCAAGAATGGCGACAATGTAGTACTGGCAACCGCAACCGCCAGTCCCGATCCCAGGGAAGGAATCGACTTCTTTCCCCTCACCGTGGATTATCGCGAATACACTTATGCCGGCGGACGATTTCCAGGCGGCTTCATCAAACGCGAAGGCCGTCCCAGCGAGCGCGAAATTCTCACCAGTCGCTTGATCGATCGTCCCATCCGCCCGCTCTTCGCCGAAGGATTTCGCAATGAAACGCAAGTGATTGCGATGGTCATGTCGGCCGACACGCAGAACGATCCCGATATCATCGGCATCAACGCGGCTTCTGCGGCACTGGCACTTTCTGATATCCCATTTCTTGGGCCTATTGGTGCGGTTCGCGTCGGCATGAAAGACGGGCAATTCATCGTCAATCCAACTTATGACGAGCAGCGCGAAGGTCAGCTTCGCCTTACCGTCGCTGGAACAAAAGACGGCATCGTGATGATCGAGGCCGGCGCCAGCGAAGTGGACGAGGAAAGCATCGTCGAGGCGATCGAGTTTGCGCACGCCGAGATCAAGAAGATTTGTGTTGCGATCAGGGAGTTAGCGGAGAAGGCAGGTAAGCGGAAGCGGGAGGTAACGCCGCCGGAGTTCGATCAGTCGTACTACGATCAGTTGAAAGCCAAAGTCGGTGCACAGCTGAAAGATGCGCTCGACACCGAAAAGCATCCGAAGCTCGAAAGCTACGCCAAGGTTAAAGAAATCAAGTCGACCCTGAAGGCGGAGATTCCCGAAGATGATGCCGAGGCCTTGGCAAAGCTCTCGCACTACTATGAAACGCTCCGCGAGCGCATTTTCCGCGAGCAGGTTGTCGACGAGCGGCGTCGGCCTGATGGACGTGCCTTCGACCAGATCCGCCCCATCTGGATTGAAGTCGGCGTGCTGCCTCGCGCCCACGGATCAGCCGTCTTCACCCGTGGTGAAACCCAGGCCCTGGTCACGACCACGCTAGGTACAGGCGAGGACATGCAGCGTATTGAGCAGTTCGAAGGTGAAGCCAAGAAGCGCTTCATGCTGCATTACAATTTTCCGCCATTCTCGGTCGGTGAAGTCGCATTCCTTCGCGGCCCTGGACGCCGTGAGATTGGTCATGGCGCCTTAGCGGAGAGAGCCATCTCGGCAGTTCTTCCTTCAGAAACCGATTGGCCGTACGCGATGCGCGTCGTTTCCGACATTCTCGAATCAAACGGTTCGTCGTCCATGGCAAGCGTTTGCGGCGGGACTCTGTCGCTTCTGGATGCCGGTGTGCCGTTGAAGGCACCCGTCGCAGGAGTAGCCATGGGACTGGTGAAGGAAGGTGAAAAGTACGCCATCCTTACCGATATCGCCGGCGCTGAAGATCACTACGGCGATATGGATTTCAAAGTCGCCGGAACCGAAGCAGGAATTACGGCGCTGCAAATGGATATCAAGGTCACTGGCATAACCGCGCAGATTATGCGCGAAGCGCTGGCGCAGGCCAAGGAAGGCCGCTTATTCATCCTGAGCAAGATGAACGAGGTCATCTCCGAGCCTCGCACCAAGATTTCCGAATTCGCTCCGCGTTTTTACACGCTCACCATTCCAACCGACAAGATCAAGGATTTGATCGGCCCTGGTGGAAAAGTCATCCGCGGCATCATCGAGGAGACCGGCGTGAAAATCGACGTCGAGGATTCCGGCAAGGTGAATATTGCATCGAGCGATTCCGAAGGCGCTGCAAAGGCGCTCAAGATGATCGGCGAAATCACTGCGACAGCAGAGGTGGGAAAAACCTATCTCGGCACGGTTTCACGGCTGGCCGATTTCGGTGCATTTGTCGAAATCCTGCCCGGAACCGATGGTCTCCTCCACATCAGCGAAGTTGCCGAACATCGCATTAAAGACATTCGCGACGAACTGAAGGAAGGCGACCAGATCCTGGTAAAGGTGCTTTCGATTGAAGGCAACCGGATCCGCCTCTCGCGCAAAGCAATTCTTCGCGAACAACGCGCCAAGATGGAAGGTGGCGGAGAAGGCGCTCCTGCCGGAGAGCCAATGACCTTCGAAGGCGGGCATCCTGAGCCTGGCAACGAAGCTGACGAACCGGTTGGCGCCGCTCATTCCGATCGCGGTGACCGCGGACCTCGTCCCGGTGGCGGACGTGGGGGCGATCGAGGTGGGCGCCGTCACGGTGGCGGTGGTCATCACGGCGGTGGACGCGGTGGTGATCGAGGCGGTCGCGGACGACGATAACCAAAGAGATGCGGGCACTCGCTCGCGTAACCAGAATCGAGGGCGGCCGCTGGCCGCCCTTTTTCGCGTGTCGGCGTTGCTGATCTGCTGACTCGACTATCATCTGACGGCATCAGGCCAGAATCGGGTACTATCATCCGAGTCCCACCATTTCGGAGCACACCTTCATGAAATTGACGGTCTTATCGGGAAGCGCTTGCGCGATGTCGTTACTTGCGGTCTTCGGAGCGACGGTTTTTGCACACTCACAGACAGATCGCTCTACGACGGGATCGCCTGTCACCATGCCTGCCGACCAGGATCGGCAGAATATGATGGATCAACTGGGGATCAAGGCATTGAGGCCCGGTGCGAGCGGGGATGAGAAGGCTCCCGATCACGCGAACTATGACGAATCGCAAGCGAACCCATATCCCACCCTGCCTGACGCGCTGATTACGAAGGATGGCAAGAAGGTCACCACGCCGGAGATGTGGTGGAAAGAACGCCGGCCGGAGATCGTGGCCGATTACGAGCGCGAGGTTTATGGGCGCATCCCGGCGAGTGTGCCCAACGTCACGTGGACCGTCACCGCAGTCGACAACGAACGAATCGGGTTCATGCCAGTGGTGGCGAAGAGACTTGTCGGTCACGTCGAGAATTCCTCATACCCGGCATTCAGTGTCGATATTCGAATGATGCTAGTTACGCCCGCGAACGCGAAGGGCCCCGTCCCAGTGTTGATGATGTTCGCTCCGGCGGATTTTCCCTCGCCAAACGAACCTTCGCCTGAGGAATTAGCAAAAATCAATGCAGCTCTGAAGAAGTTGATGATCGAGCAAGATCCTTCATTGAAGGATGTGTTTGCTCAGCACCCTGCTTACGATCCGATGCAGCGGCGCCCGTTCACTCCACCCCAACTGAATGCCGATGGAGATCCGCCAAATGAGTACGAAATCATTCAGGATGGCTGGGGCTTTGCCCGCATCGATCCTGCCAGTATCCAGGCAGACAACGGAGCAGGACTCAATCGTGGGATCATTGGCCTCGTGAATCGCGGACAGCCTCGCAAGCCGGATCAGTGGGGAGCACTCCGCGCGTGGGCATGGGGCGCAAGCCGAGGTCTCGACTATCTAGAAAACGATCCGGAGGTCGATGCTAAACACGTCGGTATAGAAGGGGTGTCCCGATATGGCAAGGCCGCACTTGTGACGATGGCTTTCGATCAGCGCTTTGCTATGGTGCTGGTTGGGTCATCCGGAAAAGGTGGTGCGACGCCCTTACGTCGCAACTTCGGGGAAGGAGTCTCGAATCTGGCTACTGGTGAGTATTACTGGATGGCAGGGAATTTCCTGAAATACGACGCGTCCGAAGCCACGTTTGGCAGCAAAACGGCGAATGATCTTCCTGTAGATTCCAACGAACTGATTGCGCTTTGTGCGCCACGCCTCACCTTCATAAGCTACGGCGTGCCGCAGAAGGGTGATGCGCGCTGGCTGGATCATCGCGGTAGCTGGATGGCTACAGTTGCGGCGCAGCCAGTGTTCGAACTGCTGGGCGCAAAGGGGCTTGGCGTTTCGAACGACTATCAAAGGGCGCCCATGCCGGCTGTAAATGTGGGCCTGCTCGATGGCCAACTCGCATGGCGGCAACATGACGGCGGCCATACCGACGCGCCGAATATGAAGTACTTTCTAAAATGGGCTGACAAATTCATCGAACACAACGGCGCCCTTTCGGACTAAGACAGATGCCACGCCCATCTTCTTCTACGCAATTGCGAGAACTGTTTCCATCGCAAGCGGCATTTAGGGCAGTCTGCCGTCGCGGGCTTTCCGAAGTTCGTCCACTGACATCAGCAGCCATCCAGAATGACCAGCACGGCTGGAATTACGGGAGTACAACTGCTCCTTCGTACTGGGCTTATGGCAGGCTACGAGCGCTGTTCACACTGAATGTTGCGACCAGTTTCGGCGCCAAGCGGGTGCTGGAAATCGCCGCTGGCGACGGAGCGCTGTCCGCATGTCTCCAGCGCTCGGGTTGTGAAGTCACGGTGAACGACATTCGCTCAGACGCGATCCGTGCAGCAATTGCGAGCTTTGCGAACGCGGAACAAATCAAAATCGCTTCCGGAAATGTATTTGATCTCGATACGGCGCAAATTGGAAGCTTCGATCTGGTGATAGCCTGCGAACTGATCGAGCATGTCGCCGATTCCGTTGCCCTGCTTCGCAAGTTAAAGACATTTCTCTCGCCCAACGGGCGCATCCTTATTACAACTCCCAACGGAGCTTACTTTCGCAACCACTTGCCTACCTACGATCAAGTAGTGGACCGGGATAGCCTTGTTCCGCTCCAGTTTCAGCCAGATGCCGACGGGCACTTGTTTCTAATCACTCCGGAAGAAATGGAACGCGTGGCTTCGAATGCGGAACTGCATGTTGAAAGCTGCGAGATCTGGGGAACGCCGTTTATTTCGGGCGAGAGTGGGTTGCGTTTCTTACGTGGCTTGTTGCCGCCAAGCTTGTGTCTGAGGTTAGAAGAGCTCTGCGGTCGACTCCCCTACTCATTACTTAGGCGTTCCGGCAATTCGCTGATGTGTGTTTTAAGATAATTGCGTCGTCGTATAGGATAAGCGAACGCTGCGTGGGGGAATATTTTTAATGGCCATCAATCAGGACACACTTCTGTTTGAGCATCGGTTCTGTTGGATCACGCTTACTCTTCTAACGTCTTTACTAGTGGTGAATCTTGCTTTTGCAACACCGCAATCCCAGAAGCCTCTGCAGGTAATCTTCGTGGACGTGGAGGGCGGCCAATCCACGCTGTTTGTTACGCCAACAGGAGACTCCCTGCTGATCGATACCGGCTGGGCCGGAAACGAAAGCCGTGACGCAAAGCGCATTGCCGCAGCGGCGCACCAGGCGGGCCTGAAGAAGATTGATTATGTGCTGATCACCCACTATCACCTGGACCACGTAGGCGGTGTGCCGCAACTCGTGAAGGAGATTCCCGTCGGTACCTTTATTGATCACGGGCAGAATCGCGAGATGAGCGGTGACACGCTGAAAGTCTGGCAGGCTTACCAGGCTGAACTGGCAACAGGGAAGTACAAACACCTGACGGTACACCCGGGCGATATTCTTCCGGTGAAGGGCGTTGACGCCACAGTCGTTAGCGGAGACGGTAATCTGATTTCGAAGCCGTTGCCAGGCGCAGGTGAGCAGAATGCAGCCTGCAAGTCCTCCGAGCAGCGTGCTGCCGACCAGACTGAGAATGCGCGCTCACTCGGAATCGTGATGATGTTCGGCAAACTGAAGATCGTTGACCTTGGCGATCTCACCTGGGACAAGGAGATGCAGCTGATGTGTCCCGTCAATAAGCTTGGCAGGGCCGATATCTATATTGTGTCGCACCATGGCTGGTATCAAAGCGGAAGTCCAGCGCTCGTGGATGGGCTCAGTCCCCGCGTAGCGATCATGGATAACGGCGCAAGGAAGGGTGGTACGCCCTCTGCATGGGACATCATCCATCAGTCACCTGGGTTGGAAGACCTCTGGCAGTTGCACTACTCCGAGGAAGGCGGCGCTGCCCACAATGCACCTGACTCATTTTTGGCAAACATCAATGGTCCCGATCAGGGCAATTATCTGAAGCTGAGCGCATGGCCGGACGGCCATTTCGAAATCTTTAATTCGCGGACCGGAACGACGAAGCAATACGACGCGAGATAAGCAAGCTTTCACCATCTTCAATCTGACGGGCGCTGTTGACTCTCGTCTTGAGAATCCACGTCGTCAGCTCACCCGAAAAGGTGACTGGACCTGTCGACACCTGGGGCTGTGAAAAGCGGTTACCAATCGAGCAAAAAATGCTTGCGCACGCACCTGTGCTGAAGAGAGCAAGTGCCCTGATTTCAGCAGTATAGTCTGGAACGTCGATTGCAATACCTAGCGCAAGAAGCGCGCCCGCGTCGCTGAGGAATGTGGATGAATTTTGCTGCGGTTAAAGCTGCCCGAATCCCCACGGTAAGCGAACGCCGAGGTGCGCTGATGCTGGGCTCGCTCTCCGATGAGCGCCAAGCTTCTCGATTTTTTCTTACAGCTGCAACAAAGGTCCGGACAGGTACTGACGGCGAGGAGCATGTTGGTTTGGTTCGTGACCTCAGTGGCAATGGACTGTTTGTTTATTCCGACTTCATCCCCGAATGTGGTTCGCAGCTGCAGGTGGTCCTGCAAACCTCAACCTTGCGCTCGCGTCACGTCAGTGTCGCCTGTAAAGGCAGAGTTGTGCGAGTAGAACCAAATGCAACCGGCGCGGCAGTCGGCATCGCCATTGCGGTCGAAGAATATGAATTCTGTACCATGAAAACCCGACCCCAACTACCTGCCGGCCAACCCATTCGGCAGTAGCCTCCCAATTCGGTCATCACGGAAGAACACAACCTAACGCTAGCTCCGACCGGGTGCCGCTTTTCCGCTACTTTTCATGTCTAAGAGTGTTACGTATGTCATACCGGCATCTCAGCGAATCAGGCGTAGCATGGGCCGGTGTGCACACGTTTTACCCGCGAAAGCGGTTCAGAATCTTTCTAGTGATCTAGCATAGAGAACGCCTTGACGCGTTCCGGTTCTTTTTGGAGAGAGAATGAACAGGCGATTTTGGATTGCAGCTACGTTGGTGACACTTCTTACCGCCGGTGTAATACAAGCACAACAGGTTGATGCCTCCTTTGGAGTCGGGACGATTCTGGCTCCGTCCGCTGCCAACGCATCCGGCAACTATTCTTCCCAGTCGCTCCGCGGAGGAGCTTATCCCGTCATTCGCGGCGACTTCCTGCTGCATAAGAATTACGGCATTATGGGTGAGGTCTCCTGGCGAGCCAGCCAGAACAATTACCAGGGAACGTCCCCTTATCGTCCGCTGTTTTGGGATTTCAATGGAATCTATGCTCCCAGGCTGGGCGATAAAGCAGGATTGGAGCTCAGCGCCGGAATCGGCGCCGAGAGCATCCGTTTCTATCAACCGTTTTACTATTGTTCGTTCTATAGCTGCACGAATTACACCAGCAGCAATCACTTTATGGGACATTTCGGCGGCGGTCTCCGCTATTACTTCCATGGTGGAGCGTTTATCCGCCCCGAAGCCGACTTCTATCTCATCCGGAACAACTACGAGTTCAGTTCGCCTTATGCTGTGCGGTTGGCGCATCCATCGGCTATTCGTTTGGCGGAAGATAACTTCTGAATTGAGAACTCCCGATTCCGCACCATGGATCGGGAGTTGTTGTCAGCATTTCAGCTTAGCCCGCCGGCGATGACCAGTGTTTCTCCCGTGATCCAGGCAGAGTCGGAAGAGGCAAAGAACACCGCTGCGGGAGCAATATCTTCAACCTGCCCCACGCGTCCGAGCGGTGTGCGAGCTTCGATGTCTTTGCGGAAGTCGGAATCCTCGAATCCTGCCGACCGAACTCCCTCGGTGATTACCAGCCCTGGATTGATCGCATTGACACGAATCTTGCGCGGGCCCAACTCTTTTGCTAGCGATTTCGTAATCGCGTCGACAGCCGCTTTTGTTCCGCTATAGACACTCGTGTTTGGAGGTGCGGCCTTGCTTACCAGCGAACTGATGTTGATGATGCTGCCTCCCTTGCCATCAATGTACCTGGCGGCTTCTCTTGAGGCTAATACCAGGCCGAGAACGTTGAGATCGAACATCTTGCGATAGTGTTCTTCGGAGACAGACTCCAATGGCGCAAACTCGTACACACCGGCGTTGTTTACAAGTATGTCGAGATGGCCGAATGCCTTCCTGGTTTCCTCGAACAAGCGGGTGATGTCTTCCTTCTTAGCGAGGTCGGCCTGAATGGCAATGGCTTTCCCACCCTTGCCGGTAATATCTGCGACCACTCGCTCGGCGTCTTTCTTGCTCGACGCGTAATTTACGACCACGGTTGCGTCTTCTGCCGCGAGTTGCTTTGCAATTGCGGCCCCAATCCCCTTCGATGCTCCTGTAACGACTGCGACTTTTCCTGTCAGCTTTGCCATGACGACTCCTCCTCATTTAAGTTACTTATGTACCGTACGGTAAAGATGTACAGTTTTTATCATCGGATTCGTTATTGTTTACCAACAGGTACAAAATAGTAAGATTGACATAGTGAAAAAGAAGTCGAGTCCTGAGAGCGGGAGGCCGCGCTCCTTCAACATCAATGTAGCCCTGGACACTGCTTTGCGACTTTTTCGTGAGAAGGGCTATGAAGGCACTTCGCTTTCAGACCTGACCAAAGCCATGGGGATCAACCGTCCCAGCCTCTACGCTGCCTTCGGCGATAAACGCGCCTTATTTGAGAATGCCTTGCAACGGTATAGCGATTTCTATCACGTCTATCTGCGCGAAGCCCTTCAGCAGGAAACCGGGCGTGCCGTTGCAGAGCATCTGCTGCTGAATTCGGCTCGCTTGCTGGCTGATCCTCAAAACCCTCGAGGATGTCTCTTCGTTCAGGGTGCGCTGGCTTGTGGCGAGGGAGCGGAAAGCGTGCGGCAGGAATTGATAAACCATCGCGGCAAGGTCGAAAAAGAGATCCGTCGAAGACTGAAGCGAGCAAAAGCAGACGGCGATCTGCCGCCGACTGCTAGTCCTGCCGATCTGGCAGCTTTCCTTGCCTCGGTAATGTACGGGATGTCGGTGCGTGCTGCCAGCGGCAAAAGCCGTGCCGAATTGAAGCGCGTAGCAGAAACAGCGCTGCAAGCGTGGCCAAAATAAAAGGAAGTACGTTGCTTGATCACACCTTACAGACTGACTACAGACCGAGTTCGCTTAGTCCAGGATGGTCGTCCGGCCTGCATCCCAATGGCCAGTGGTATTTGCGCTCAGAGTTCGTGATCGGAAGGTCATTGATGCTTGCCAGTCGAACGCGCATGAGCCCTTCGTCGTCGAATTCCCAGTTCTCATTCCCATAGGAGCGAAACCAGTTGCCGGAGTCGTCGTGCCATTCATACGCGAAGCGCACCGCGATGCGATTTTCAGTGAAGGCCCATAGTTCTTTGATGAGATGGTAGTCGAGTTCTTTGGCCCACTTGCGTTTCAGGAATGCGACGATCTGGTCGCGCCCATTCAGAAATTCCGAGCGATTTCGCCAGCGCGAGTCTACCGTGTAACCGAGAGAAACCCTCTCAGGATCGCGGGAATTCCACGCGTCCTCAGCAAGGCGCACCTTCTGAATTGCGGATTGTCGGGTGAACGGCGGTAGAGGAGGACGTGCCATATCCGCTCCTGACAGGCAGGGTTTTCGGGCCGTAACCCAAGATGTAGATATCGGGCAGCACGGAAAGGATCACTTATTTTTCAGTAGAGCGACAATAGGCGGATCTCGCTATTGCGAGGCGAGAGCTCCGACCATGGCTTCGAAAATCCTAAAGCCATCAGTGGCACCCATCTCTGCCTCGGACGAGCGTTCGGGATGCGGCATCATGCCAAGTACGTTCCGGCCTTCGTTGCAAATCCCGGCAATGTTGTCGATCGAGCCATTGGGATTGGCATCAGGCGTCAC
>Ga0070738_10002209_pt1 | contig 31450 bp, 20 predicted proteins | sample Coa_R2_2_FD_66446 | JGI IMG/M metagenome (GOLD analysis project Ga0070738, IMG submission 66446) | Surface soil microbial communities from Centralia Pennsylvania, which are recovering from an underground coalmine fire - Coalmine... | ecosystem: Environmental > Terrestrial > Soil > Unclassified ...
GAATTGCTCGCGATTACCGGGATTCGGCATTGGTCCTCGCCAGACTCCAGTACGGTCGTGATTGATTTGCAGGATCAGGTGCAATATGAAGCCCATCGTTTGAATGATCCTGAGCGGATTTATTTCGATTTGCACGATACAAAGCTGGATGCGAAGTTAAACCGCTACATCGAGATTGGCGATCCCCTCTTGTTGCGCGTGCGCGCGGCGGAACTATCCCCGGGCACCACCCGCGTGGTGCTGGAAACAACAACCTCAGTGAACTTTACGGTGAGTCTGGAACAAAATCCGTATCGCCTGGTTGTCGAAGTACGCAGCCCCGATGCGAGGCCGCAGGCGAGGGCGAAAGTTGATTTATTCGGTCCAGCGAATCCGCCGATTACTGCGCAGGAAGCGGCAGTGAGTGCAGCGGCGGAAAATCATCCGGCAAAGATTGTCGCGGCCATGCCAAAACTACGAATCGTTTTGGATGCGGGCCATGGTGGATGGGACTTGGGTACGGTCGGCCGGCAGGGATTGCTGGAAAAAGATTTAGTGCTCGACATTGTGGGCCGGCTGGGCAAGCTGGTCGAGACCAAACTAGGCGCGGAGGTGGTTTATACGCGCTCTGACGATGTTTATGTGCCGTTAGAAAAAAGAACTGAAGTAGCGAACTTGTCGAAGGCAGATTTGTTTTTGTCGGTTCACGCCAACTATAGCGACTTCCCGTCTGCGCGCGGAGTTGAGACTTACTACACCAATACTTACTCTTCGGTGCATGCGCGCACCCCGGACGCCAGCGGCGGGAAAGCCCCATTGGATGTGAGTTGGACGAACGTTAACATCCGCGAGAAGGTTGATGATTCGAAGCGGTTCGCCACTGACATTCAGCAGTCGCTTTATCATGCGGTTGCGGCGAAAAGCGAAGTACCAAACCGGGGCGTAAAAGAGGCTTCCTATGTTGTACTGACCGGCGCGACGATGCCGGCGGTACTGACCGAGGTTTCGTTTGTCAGCAGCCCCACCGATGAAACCAATCTGCAAAGCTCCACTTACCGCCAGCAGTTGGCTGAGGCTTTGTATCAAGGAATTGCGAAATACGAAGCCTCACTCCACCGGACAACGGCAAGTTTAACGCGTCCGAGTGGAAATTAGGATTACTGCTCTGGAATTCCCCCGTATTTCTGCAACCACTTCAACTCTTCTCTTACTTTAATTTTCCCATGCCAGGGATTTTTGTCGAGCGAATGGCCTTCCCCTGGGAAAATCAGCAGCTCACTTGGGATACCCAAATTATGCAAGGCATGCTCGAGCAGATAATCTTCAGCAACCGCGACGCGAATATCGTCTGAACCGGAAACGATGTGCGTAGGAGTCCGGACTTTGTTCATCTGAAAGATTGCAGCTTCATCCTGATAACGTTTCGGTTGTTCCCAGGGTAATCCGCCAAGGAAATATGCGTCGTCGAAAGTTGTGTCGTCGTTTCCCCAGTCGGCGACGTGTTCGACCGACCCTGCGCCAGTGACGGCAGCCTTCCATTGTGTGCTTTGCGTGATGAGCCAGTTGGTCATGTAGCCGCCATAGCTGTATCCGCCAATGGCGAGATGAGCGGGATCGGCGATGCCATCTTTCACGAGAGCGTCCACTCCCTCCAAAATATCTTTGCCGGGGCGGGAAACGATTTGCGGGACAATACCCGCCAGGAATTTGTCGCCGTACCCGGTCGAACCGCGATAGTTCGGTTCAAATACAAGCCAGCCTTGGCCGGCGGCGAGGCGGTCCCACACATACCAATCGGCTTCAAAGTGATTTCCGTCCGCATCGGCCGGGCCACCATGAATAAAGACAAACATCGGCAAATTCTTGGCTTCAAATTTTCCCTGCGGGTACATCAACATGCCTTCAATGGTGGTCCCATCATCTGCTTTCCATTGATAAGGTTTCGCACGAGGAAGTTCGCGCTCAGTGAAAAGCTGATTAAATGAAGTCACTGGCTGGGCTTGTGCAAGTTTTGCAATGTCATTGGCCCAATAAACTTCAAGCGGCTTTTCGATGGTTGAGTGCAGCACTGCGATGCGCGGTGAATGATCGCTGGTTGCGATGAGATCGTAAGTGCCGGGCCATCCAGCTTGCTTGATGAATGGCTTCGATGGGCTGGATTGCGCATAGACTTGGACTTCCGTCCCGATACGGCCGAGGGCGAGAACACCGTCATCGGTAACCGCATAATGCACAATCATGCCATTGAAATCGCTGGCCCAGCGCTGCGTTTCACCCGTACTCGCATCTGCCCAATAGAGGCGGGGCTGCGTATCTTCATACTTCCCTTCCACCGAGCCGACTTCAATCGTGAAAAAGATATGGTGTCCGTCGCGCGACCAGCGAATCTGTTCCTCGACGGCCTCATTGTGAGTGACCTGGTGCGGTGCGGAAGCCGCTTTCGTCAAATCTATGGTGAAAATTTCGAATTCGTTTACGCGCTCGTCCCGTTGAGAAACCGATTCGCTTACAAAAGCAAGTTGATGAGCATCGGGCGAAGCTATAAGCTCTTTAACGCGCCAAGGCGTGGCAGAAATCGCAATCGAGCCTGGCGTTAACGTAGTGTCTTCTTCCGAATCATCTGCCGGCTTTTTACCAAGTCCCGCACGGCGCGCGAGAGCTCCAGCGAAATTTATGCTAAAGATCGTGTCACCACGCTCGTCACCACGATAGCGTTGAATGTCCTTCCATTCTTTTTTATGTGCGTCTTTTTGTGACTTTGTCCATGGCGTTCGCGTTGCAAAGTAAAGCGTCTTCGAGTCAGCGGACCATGCGAAGGAATGAACCTCTTCATCACCCGTTGTAATGGGGATGGCCTCGCCGCCATTGGGCGAAATCACAAAGAGCTGAGAAGTGTCTTCGCTCTTCTTGTCGTCGTCGGAAGAATCGGTTTTGCCGGCATCCGACTTTCTTTCGGATAAAAATGCTATCCACGCGCCGTCGGGCGACCATTGCGGATGCGAGTCTTTGCCGGATTGGGTAAGTTGAATCAGTCCCCGGCCGTCATCGCGGTAGAGGTAAAGTTCGTTGCGGAAAATATTTTGGTCCCAATCGGGGCGATCAGTCACCAGAACGAGAGCGTGACCATCCGGCGAAAGAGCAATCGCATCGTAAAAAGCGTAATTGAAAAACTCGTCGAGCGAGAGCTTGGGTTTTGTCTCGGCTTGCGTGAAAACAGCAAAAAAGATAACGGCGAGAAGTAGGGGGAGAGATTTTTGGATCATCATGAGCTGCAAAGAGATATATCGTGCGGATGGCCGTTGTGGCAAATGGGAAATTTATTCTGCATGACCGTGGGGCATAAGAGGGTGCTCCCAAATCGCTCGCGTTTACAGTGTGATAAAGCGGTTGCGCCCAGGAAGGAATGGCTGACCGGTGATTTGGCTTGAGAATTTTTCGGCCCAACGTCCGGGAACAGCAGTGCCGCAGGATGGGCAACTGCCATTCTTAGTGAGGCGATAATCTTTAATAAAATATGCATCGCGCTCGATCAACAGCGTGGAGCAAACGTGGCAGTAAGTATTTTCTAGGTCACTAACTTGCCTCGGCAGATTTCCCGCATAAACGTAGCGCAATCCTGCTGCTTTGCCGATCTCTGCAACGCGCATCAGATCATCGGCGTTTGTATTACGGTGATCATTCATTTTGTAGTCGTGATGATAGGCGGTGATGTGCCAGGGAATATCCTGAGAAATACCGGCCAAAAACTCTGCGAGCTTTTGCAATTCATCGGATGAATCGTTGAAGCCGGGAATCAACAACGTAACGATTTCAACCCAGACTTTCATCTCATACAAGAGGCAAATCGTGTCGAGAATGGGCCCGATGCGCCCGCCGAGCTCATGATAATGCTGATCGTCAAAACTTTTTAGATCCACTTTGTAGAGATCAATCCACGGGCGCAGGTATTCGAGGACTTGAGGCGTAGCGTTGCCGTTAGAGACGAATCCTGTAATCAGGCCGGCAGATTTTGCTTCTTTAAAAATTTCGACAGCCCATTCAGCAGTGATGAGCGGTTCGTTGTAGGTGCTGACCAAAACCTTCGCGCCTAGATTTATAGCTTCTTTGACGAGCCCCTTTGGACTTGCGCTCAGCGGCTGCGAAACGGCTCGCGGATCGCGTAACGCTTGGGAAGTCACCCAGTTCTGGCAGTAGGCGCAATGCAAATCGCACCCTAACATGCCAAAACTATACGCAAGAGCGCCGGGATAGGCATGGAAGAATGGTTTCTTCTCGATAGGGTCGCATTGCACTCCTCCGACATAACCCCAGGGGACGTAGAGCGTGCCGCCCCGGTTGTAGCGGACTTTGCAAACGCCGGGTTGACCGTCGGGAATGGGACAGCAATGTCCACAAGCGAAGCAGCGAACGCGATTTCGGTCTAATTTTTCGTAGAGAACGCCTTCACGGACATTTTCATCGACGACTTCACGAAGCGTCGGCATAAAAGCCTTTTTTATATGGTAAACCCGCAATGGAGCGCTCGGAAATCCTTGCGAAGATGCCGAGTTAAGTAGTGGGCTTAGCAGTCATCAACTGGTGTTCTTTGATCCAGTCGTTGGCGCGTTGTTGGGCAGCCAGGATCTGCGTACGCGTCATGCGGGAAGTCAAAAATTGGACCCGAACTTTACTCGCCTCATCCCCGCCCGCTTGCGCGAGCACCGCCCAGAAGTAGGCTTTCTGCATGTCCTGAGGAACGCCACGCCCAGCCCAGTAATACGCGCCGAGTGTGGCCTGTGCCATTACATGCCCCTGTTCAGCTGCCATGGAAAACCAACGGACGGCTTCACTATAGTCTTGGGGCACGTCGTCTCCCGTCGCATAGTGGACGCCGAGGGCAAATTCCGCCGCGGGATCGCCTTGAGTAGCCAACTGGCGCAATCCATCCATGCCGACGGGCAAAGGCGTCGCCGAATTTGGCGCAGCAGAAACTGGATGGTTTGTATCAACGCCTTGCGGGGTAGGATGCGCCGGCCACGTCTTAATCAACCACACCACAACAAGAATCAACGTTAGAGCTACTGCAAAGAGCAAGATTCGCCGTAGGGGCGACATCGGTTGCTCCGCAGAAGCGCTTTCCATCAGCGCGGGAACGTCAGGATCATTATCCGGAACAATTCGCTCAGGCCAGAAATTTTTGGTGGAAGGCCGTGGTATTGCGGTAGCTGCTTCCCTGCGTAAAGTTTCCGCGGAACTATGCTCTTTGACCATGGCTTTAGCAGCGCGGTGAATCGCAAATGAAGCCGCATCCGCCAGTCGAAGAAAAATTGGACTCGGGATTGTGTCAAATGCGTGCGGTGCAGGAGAGAAAACTTCCAGAAGTCCCGCAATAAAGTTGCCCGAACGTACCGGTACCGCTGCAATCGAACGAATACCCAGCGCGCGGCAGTTGGCCTGGTCCACACGTGGGTCGGATTCGGTGTCTTCACAGCGAAGCAATCTGCCCGTGCGAACACATTCCCCTGAAAACCCCGAACCGACTTGTAATCGAGCACCGAGGTCTGGCGCATCCGTGCCAGCGCGGGCACGGCACGTCATTTCTTGCACTGCCGACGCGGGAAGACGGGAACTCTCAAAGTCCGCAATGGCAATGGCCGCACCCGAGGCCTGAGTAAAATCTGCGGCGCGTTCCGCAATCAATCGCAGTGCGGCATCCAAGTTCGGCCCCAAAGCTTCGACTTCACGTTTTACAGCATCCACCGCAGCAAGCAGACCTGTAAAATCGGGCGCAGAGGGCGAACTGGATTCTTCCGCGCTTCGCGGTGCAGCAACATTCATGGGCCGCGTTGGAGCATTATGCATCCACGCCGTAATGGCATTGACGAACAGCCACTCCTTGAGCGCCTGCATTTTATTTTCAGATAAAGGCGCTTCCGTCGAGTTCTCGAAGCGAATACCGGCCCGGCCAGTACGGTCGGACCAAACGACAAAACCTGTAACTGGGATCCGGCTCTTGGTCTCCGAGAAGTCCAACAGCAAATCAATGCGGCGATTGGTCTCCAGCGGAACCGGGCTTTGGAGGCACATGCCCTCCTCGCTCAAATCAAGAATCGCGCACAAATCAAGCATCGCGCCTCTGGACTGATTCAGGCTGGCATACGCCGGGGTGTGAACGCGATGCCGCAAACGGCGACGGCGCTCACGCGCAGGAGGTGGTTGGGAACTCGTCCTCTCTGGCTTGGGTGGAGAAATTTGCATTTCGCCTTGATCTCATATTACTCCGCCGGGAGCCGCTGGGAAGTGACGAATCCGAGTCAGAAGTGCAAGAATAATGGCCAAGGCTGACGGTAACGCAGGTTCAGGTTCTCTTAATCTTGATTTTTGGACACTAAAAGTGTCGAAAGCCCTCTCCCGGTCACGCTGTGCGTGAGTAATGCCAGGTAAAACTTACGAGATTATTATGCAAAAAATAGCTTTATTTTCACTGAAATCCAGACTTTTTCGTTTGGCCGGCTGGCTTGCCCTTGGCCTTGCCATTCCCGGTTCTGCGCAAGTTGTCACCAGCGATAACCCGGTGCCAACGGCCAATGAGGCACCACTTACGCTCACGTTGCAGGATGCACTGGCACGCGCCAAGGTCAACAATCCGGAGTACCGCTCGGCAGTGACAGACGCAAGATTGGCAAAAGAAGATCGCGTCCAGAGCCGGGCCGCCTTGCTGCCCAATGTGAATTACAACGCTGCCTTTAACTACACCGAGGGCAACGGCACCTCAGGTTCACGCTTCATCGCAAACAATGGAGTTCACGAGTACATCAGCCAGGGCAATGTGAATGAAACCCTGTCGCTGGCGAACGTCGCGGATTATCGCCGTACCTCCGCTCTGGAAGCAGTCGCCAAGGCCAAAGCAGAAATTGCGGCGCGTGGATTGGTGGTCACGGTTGTTCAGAGCTATTACGGATTCGCGGCGGCCCAGCGGAAATACGCCACTGCTCAACGCGCGATGGAAGAAGCCCGGCATTTCACGGACATCAGCCAAAAGCTGCAACAGGGCGGCGAAGTCGCGCATTCAGATGTCGTGAAAGCACAATTGCAGTTTCAGCAACAACAACGCGATTTGCGGGAAGCAGAACTGGAAATGAACCGCAGCCGCATGGAATTGGCAGTTCTGATGTTCCCAGACTTCAACCAAAACTTTTCCGTTGTGGACGATTTGCAGATGCTTGAACCTCTGGCGCCCTTCGCCGACATCCAGGCAGCGGCCGCCAATAAAAACCCGGAGTTGCGCGCCGCGCTGGCATCACTGAAAGCGGCAAATCAAGAGGTGTTTGTGGCGTGGAATAACTTCCTGCCTTCCCTCAACCTGAATTATTTTTACGGCATTGATGCAAACCACTTTGCCACGGAAACCAACGGCGTTCGCAATTTGGGGTATGCTGCGACCGCGACACTACAGCTACCAGTATGGAATTGGGGCGCCGGACGAAGCCAGGTGAAGCAAGCCGATTTACGCCGTGACCAGGCGCGGGTGGAATTAAGTTTTACACAACGTCAACTGCTGGCAAAATTGCACACACTTTACGAAGAAGCACGAGCCGCACACGCCGAACTTGATTCTTTGAGTCAGTCTTCAGAATTGGCCGCCGATAGTCTCCGACTCACAAATTTGCGCTATCAAGCGGGTGAAGCGTTGGTCCTCGAAGTGGTGGACGCACAAAACACGCTGACCCAAGCCCGCAATGCTTTCAATGACGGGCAAGTCCGCTACCGCGTTGCTCTTGCAAACCTCCAAACTCTCACGGGAAACTTTTAACGCATGACGAACCAGCGCATTCTCACTCGAAACTCCTTTTTTTCCGCGCTTCGGATTTCTGGAGTGCTGATGCCGGCTTTCCTTCTTTTCGCAATCGGCTGCTCAAAAGAACCTGCGGATAAGGAACCCAATGTCGCCGTGCAGATCGTTCCCGTGGAAAAGAAAACAATTAAGCATACGGTGCAAACGGATGCAGTTTTGTTCCCGCTGGCGCAATCAGCCATCACGCCTAAAATCAGCGCTCCAGTGAAGGCATTTTATGTGCAGCGAGGAAGTAAAGTCCGCCGGGGTCAATTACTGGCCACGCTGGAGAATCAAGACCTCGCGGCCGCAGCCCAAGACAATAAAGGCGCATACGAACAGGCGCAGGCTGTCTATGAAACCACAACCGGCGCGAGCCTGCCGGAAGATTTGCAAAAAGCCGAACTCGACACCAATGCTGCGAAGCAGATGCTGGATGCGCAAGAAAAAGTTTATAAGAGCCGGCAGGATTTATATGAGCAAGGAGCGCTTCCCCGTAAAGAACTCGACCAAGGCCTGGTGGACTACACCACCGCGCGCAACCAGTATGAAATCGCCCAGAAACACCTTGACGCGCTCAAGAAATTTGCCAATGCGCAAGGCATGAGAGGCGCTGCCGGTCAGCTTGAGTCTGCCAAGGGTAAATATCTTGGCGCCCAAGCTGCGCTTAGCTACTCGGAAATTCATAGCCCCATTGACGGTGTCATCACCGATCGTCCGCTATATCCCGGAGAGATGGCGGCGGCAGGTACGCCTTTGCTCACCGTTATGGACATCTCACGCGTCGTGGCGCGCGCGCATATTCCTCAGCGGGAAGCCGCATTGCTGAAAGTCGGCGGCGACGCCATAATCACGGCACCGGGCGAAGAAAAACCCTACGAAGGCAAAATCACAATCATCAGCCCCGCACTCGATCCAAACAGTACAACCGTGGAAGTCTGGGCCGAGTTCAAGAATCCTGGCCAGCGATTAAAACCCGGCACCAGCGTGCAGCTTGCAATGGTCGCAAAGACGATTAATGACGCGCTGGTAGTGCCAGCTGCCTCCCTGCTAACCGCTCCCGATGGAACTACATCTGTCATGATCGCGGGTTCAGACAATCGCGCCCACCAAAAAACAGTGACCGTGGGAATCCGGCAGGATGACGATATTCAGATTGCTGACGGCGTGAAAGACGGAGATAAAGTCGTGGCAGCGGGCGCTTACGGCTTGCCCGACAATGCCAAGATTCAGCCTCTGGCAGCTGAAAAAGGAGCAGGAGCAGGCGACTCGGGAGACAAGGCGAAGGATGAAAAATAACTCCCAGCCTTCAGGATACTGGTTCTCTCGTCAGTCGAAGCCCGTGATCTTTTTAATTGTCACGCTGGCATTGATGGGCGTTTATCTGGCGTTCACTATTCCGGTATCAGTTTTTCCAGAAACTAATTTTCCCCGCATTCTGATCGGCGTGGACAACGGCGTCATGCCCATTGACCAGATGATGGTCACCATCACGCGCCCCATCGAACAAGCGGTGAACAGCGTTCCCGGATTGCAAAGCGTCCGGTCAATTACGAGCCGCGGTTCGGCGGAAATTGACCTCTTTTTCAGTTGGAATGTGGACATGTTCCAGACGCTTCAATACGTCAATGCAGCGTTGTCACGCGTACAGCCCGAGTTGCCGCCAACCGCAACTGTTGAAGCACACCGCATGACCTTTGCCAGTTTTCCCATCATTGGCTACAGCCTCACATCTAACAAGATTCCGCAAACCAAACTGTGGGAAATGGCCACGTATGAAATCAAACCGCGATTGAACCGCGTAGATGGGGTTTCTACGGTCATCGTTCAAGGCGGGCAGGAACCGGAATTTCATATCACGCCCGACCCGGCCAAACTTCTAACCACCGGCGTAACGATCAGCGACATTCTGGAAACGATGCGGCGGACCAACCTAATTGATTCGCCCGGATTGTTTGAACGCAATCATCAGCTCGTTCTAGGCCTTATCAGCGGGCAAGTTCGGACTCCTGAAGAAATTGCAGCAACTGTAGTCAAAACTACTTCCGCTGGAATTCCGGTTCGCATCGGTGATGTCGCGTCCGTCGAGCCAAGCGTGAAGCCGGTTTACACGATTGTCACTGCGAATGGCCAACCTGCGGTATTGCTGAACGTGAGCCGCCAACCTGACAGCAACACCATGCAAGTGGCGGATGGCATTCACGCAGAAATTGATGCCCTTCGCAAAACTCTGCCGCCAAGTGTGGAGATTCAGCCTTTTTACGATCAGTCCATCATCGTCAGCGATTCCATCAAAAGTGTGCGCGATGCAATTTTGATTGGCCTAATTCTGGCTTCCATCATTCTTGTGCTTTTCCTGCGCGACTGGGGCACTTCGATTGTGGCTGGTCTGGTGATCCCGGTTACCATCGCCATCACCTTTGTTGTCCTCAAAATGCTGAACCAGAGCTTCAATCTCATGACGCTGGGCGGACTTGCGGCCGCAGTGGGTATGGTGATTGACGACGCCATCGTGGTGGTCGAAAACATTGTCCTGCATCGCGATATGGGGCAAAGCCGGCTCGGAGCGATCCATGCGGCGTTGCAAGAAATTACAGTTCCTCTGGTGGGTTCGACACTCACGCCCATCGTTGTGTTTCTGCCGCTCATCGCTATCACCGGCGTTACTGGTACTTTCTTCCGTGCTTTGGCCCTGACCGTCGGCGTTTCCTTATTTACGTCGCTTGGCCTCGCACTTACGTGGACGCCGAATCTGAGCCAATACTTCATCAGGAAAAAAGAGCTTGAGTCGGCTCCGGGGACGGATGAAATCAGCGATTCTGTCACCGAACATGCGCGAATGCTCGAAGCCGAAGAAGCTTCCGTGGGAGAATTCTTCAAGAAGATCATCGCATTTCACCAGCGCTGGCTGCGCTGGGCGTTGCATCGCCCGAAAACACTGGGCGCGCTTGGGCTTGCTCTGGTGGTGGTGTCTTACGCTTGCTACCAATTCTCCGGCTCCGATCTCCTGCCGGAAATGGATGAAGGCGGTTTCGTGCTCGACTACATCATGCCTGCCGGAAGCTCCTTGGCTGAAACAAACCGCGTGGTTACCCATCTCGAGCAGATGTTGCGCGAAACGCCGGAAGTAGAAAGTACTTCGCGGAGGACCGGATTGCAGCTTGGGTTGGCTGCCGTGACAGAAGCCAACTATGGCGACATTCTAGTCAAGCTCAAGAAAAAGCGCAGCCGCGGCGTGGAAGAGGTGATGGCGGACTTGCGAGCGGACATTAAAGAGCAAGAGCCAGCAGTGGATGTCGAGTTCACGCAAGTTTTACAGGACATGATCGGTGATCTCACAAGTGCGCCTGAACCGGTACAAATCAAACTCTTCTCGCAAGATGCCGCGCAGTTGGAGAATTGGGCGCCGAAAGTTGGTGACACAATCGCGAAAGTTCACGGTGTGGTGGATGTTTTAAACGGTATCGAGAACACCGTCAGCGGACCGGCAGTCGTGTTCCAAATCAATCCCAGTGTTGCCGCGCGGGCAGGTTTTACTCCGGAAGAAGTGGCGACCGATGCATCGGCAATCGTGGAAGGCGAACCAGCTCAAACCCCGGTCATAGCCAATGATCGTTCCTACACCGTGCGCGTGCGTTTTCCAGAAGGCAACCGCGCATCTTTGGATGCTATCCGTGACACATTGCTCGTGAGCAGCACGGGCAAAACTGCCACACTAGGGGCCTTAGCGACCATTAAAGAATTGCCGGGTCAGACAGAGATCCGCAGGGAAAATCTTCAACGCTATGTCGCGATCACTGCGCGTCTGGAAGGAACGAATCTCGGCAGCGGCATCGCTGCCGTAAAGCAAGCTGTGAACAATCTCCATTTGCCATCAAGTATTCGTGTCGAATACGGTGGCACTTACGAAGAACAGCAGAAGTCGTTTCAGGATTTGGTATTCGTACTAATTTTGGCAATCCTATTAGTGTTCATCGTGCTGCTTTTCGAGTTTCGTAACTTCGCCGCGCCGCTGGCAATTTTGGCGTCAGCGGTTCTCTCAACTTCCGGTGTTTTCATCGCACTATTACTTACAGGCACGACGTTCAACGTCTCGTCATTCATGGGAATGATTATGGTCATAGGCATCGTAGCCAAGAATGGCATTTTGCTGCTAGACGCCGACCAAAAAGGGCGCGCCCTGGGTCTATCTCCCGAAGACGCCATGCTGCAAGCCAGCAAACGCCGTTTACGACCGATCGTGATGACCGCGCTCGCAACGATCGCAGGCATGCTGCCCTTGGCTTTCGCCTGGGGAGCAGGATCGCAAATGTTACAGCCGCTCGCGATTGCAGTGATCGGTGGAATTCTAATCTCAATGGTACTGTCACTGGTCATTACTCCAGCGATGTATTATTTCCTGAGCCGTGAGGGAGCCCCTGTCATAGCAGAATCTGCCGTCAACGCGTAATGCAACGCTAATTTGCTAGTTCTCTTCTGGGTACCTAAGTTACTGAAATCAATCGCTTGCCAGTGTTTCTCCCTGCGAAACACATGCTCGTTGCTCTACAATAATGAGACATCCGGTGGCACGCAGTGTGGTGCAAGACCGAGCAGGGGAAGTGTGAGTTCGCAGGATAAAGATAAAACCGGAAAGAAGCTGGCCCTCGACGAACAGACGTTTCAGCAGTTGCTGGAGTCTGCATATGTGTTACAGCAGCACAATGCTGAACAAACCAGCGTAAATCAGCCATTACCCACCCATGCTGATCCGCTCGGCGAGGTCGTTGAAACCCAAAAATTCATACAGCTGCAAAAGCTCGATTTGGCGGAAACAGCCGAGTTGATCGTCGAAAAAGCTCGGGCCATCGTAAACGCCAACAGTGCCGCAATCGGGATCGTCGAAAATAATTTCCTGATTTTCTCTTCCACCAGCGGCAGCGCGGCAGTCGAACCCGGAACGCGCGTTCCCATTTCACAGTCCGTCGCTGCGCCGGTTTTGTTACCCGATTCAGCTTTGTACGGCAAGATCGTGTTGAGTTCCGATGTAAACACAACTCCGGAACTGAACGCCGAGCTTTACCGCGCACAGGGCATTCGCTCGTTGATTCTGATTCCAGTGCAATATGAGGGAAAAATTGAAGGCGTGCTGGAACTCACATCCGACCGCAAGGAAGCATTCAGCGCGCAGGATGTCCGCATTGCCGAGTTGATGGCTAGCTTGTTGCGCGATGCCATCGTTCGCGCGGCGCAGATAGCCTGGAAGGAAACCGTGGCTGCGGAACGCACAACCATGCTTGAAGCGCTGGATGCGATTCAGCCGCAGATCGAGCGCTTGATTTCGCCCACCGCCACTGTAGATACGGCCCCGGCTCCATTGTCAGAAGTTCCACCTACTCAATTTTCCGCCGCAGAGTTCAGCAATCACGAACCGGTTTTCTCAAGCGCACGCTTGGGAGATGAATTCAAAGCTTCTGAGACTGCGCTCGTCGAGGAAAAGGTAGCGCCGATTCCTCAGGTAATACCACAAGCGCCCTTCATTCCCATACAAACAGCCCTAAGTATCACCGAAGCGGAAGAATTGGATTCGGAATCTGTGCCGGTTGCCATGGAAGAACCGAAGGCCCCGTGGATGTCGGCCACATCCACACGGCAATGGCTGGAAACTTTGCGTCCTGAAAAATCTGGATTTGTCTGGCTGTCGAAACAATGGCATGCCAATCGGGCGAATTTTTATCTGGCATTCTCCGCTCTGTTGCTGTTGGCAGTGCTCTCCGGTTGGGGGACTCACTCCTCAAATCGCGGCATCTCCGCCAATGCAGCAACATCTGCACAACCAGCAAAACCGCAATTAAGTTTATTTGAAAGAAGTCTGGTGGCTGTAGGACTGGCTGACCCCCCACCGCAACCGCCCAACCTAGGGAATCCCAATACACAGGTCTGGATTGACTTGCACACCGCTCTTTACTACTGCCCAGGATCGCCGATGTATGGAAAAACTCCGGGCGGAAAATTCTCCCTGCAACGGGACGCGCAACTTGACCAATTCGAACCTGCCAATCGGCAGGTTTGCCAATAAATACTTACCAATAAAAAAGCCTCCGCGCAGGGAGGCTTTCCGTTCTTAAATTTATATCTCTAGGCGTTCACGGTATTTTCAAACTTACGAGCTTCATACCAGAGCGCCAACTCCACCCGGTTCCATAACCCGAGTTTGTCGTAGATTACGCGCAGGTAATTCTTTACGACATGTTCCGTGGTTCCAATGGAGCGAGCGACCTCACTGTTTTTAAGGCCTTGTGCGACGAGTTCGATGACGCGCTGCTCACGTTCGTTGGTGCTGCGTTTGCCGTATTTTCCTGCTTCTCCTGCCATAACTGCCTCCGGTAAAGAAGTGTGGCCAGTTTGACCCGTTTGATCCCGCTATTGATCCCAAAGCGGACGAATAGCCGGTTAAAGTGGGCCTTGACGGTGCGGCGCGCCATCTTAAGCTCTTTGCTGATTTCGTCGTTATCGCAGCCTTGAAGCAGTAATTCGGCAATCTGCTGCTCGCGTGGACCCAAACGAACAGACTCATCCTTCATGCCGACTCCCCAATCCCGGAATAAACCGTGCCAAAAAAGTTGCTGATTGAGCGAACACTTCACCCTGACAGAAGTTGTCCACATATAATTGGTTTTTCTATACGGGTGCACTTCCATTGCCAAGATCGCAGGAATTTGCACAATTATTTCGGTTTTGAGACAAGAATCGCCCTGAGCGGCGAAATCCTTGGATCCTACCCCATTGGGTCGCTTGGGCTGAAACGAGCAGGAATTGCTACATACCTGAAGTATTGATATGGAAAGACTTATTTAAGCTGAAACGGGATTTAAAATGCGACGCGAGCATACCCTGGCATCACAGATGTAAGGCTTCGATGTTCAAACGTCACAAGTCCCGTTGTTTATTTATATGCGCGAGTGCCGAATCCTCGGCAGCCCCATCGTGGATCGTCTAAATCGCCGGAAGTAATTACACCCAAGGGAGTATTTTCTTCCGGAGCTTTAAAAAACTCTATCCCGTTTCAGCCGTTGTTTGTTCTAAACTGAAGGGCGGAATGAGCCTGACGAAGCTTTCGGTCGTGATGCCGGTTTATAACGAACGTGTCACATTACCTGCCATTGTCCCGCGTGTGCTGGCAGTTCCCCTTGAGATCGAACTGATCTGTGTGGACGATGGCTCTCGCGACGGATCGCGGGAAATTCTCTCCGCATTGCAAAAAGAACATCCCCAGATGAAAGTCATCTTTCAGCCTCGTAACATGGGCAAGGGAGCGGCCCTGCGGCGTGGAATTCAGGAGGCAACCGGGGACTATGTGATCATCCAGGACGCCGACTTGGAATACGACCCGGTGGATTATCCCGCGTTGCTGGAACCCCTGATTCAGGGCAAAGCGGATGTGGTTTATGGCTCGCGATTCCTCGGCAGCGGGCCTCATCGTGTGTTGTATTTTTGGCACTCCGTCGCAAATTGGGGATTGACGCTCCTCTCAAACTGCTTGACGAATATCAACTTGAGCGACATGGAAACCTGCTACAAAGTTTTCCGTCGTGAAGTGATCCAAGCCATCCCCATCGAAGAAGAACGTTTTGGTTTCGAACCAGAAATTACGGTCAAAATTGCCAAGCGGCATTTGCGTATCTATGAAGTCGGCATCAGTTATTGGGGCCGCACTTACGAGGAAGGCAAAAAGATCGGCTGGAAGGATGGCTTACGGGCGCTGTGGTGCCTGCTGAAATATGCGACCAAGGAACCTGTATCCATTGCTGCCAGTTCGCATGAGCACAACGCCCTGGCAAGCCCCTCTCGAGAAAGTGCTCCCAGCGGGGGAAGTTAAGCCGCACGAATCTTTTGAAATTCCTATTTCAAACATGGGATAGGCTCCTTGCTGGTCCAACAGTCCCAGTCGAACCTGGCGCAGTCCATGTTTATTCGGGGCCACTCAATCCCCAATCTGAAGAAATCGAGGAATTAACTTCGGTTTTGTCAGACGAAGAGAAACAACGCGCTTCACGTTTCTACTTCGAAAAAAATCGAAATGAATTCATTTTGTGTCGCGGCGGATTACGAATTTTCCTGGCTTCTTATTTAAATATTCCAGCTCCGCAAATACTTTTCGCCTATACAAATCACAAGAAACCATACCTCCTGGATCCGGCACTGAAACTGAAGTTCAACATTTCCCATACGAGCGGGTTAGGAGCTTTTACTTTTGTTTGGAATCGCGCCATCGGCGTGGATGTAGAAGCGGAAAAGCAGAACTTCAAAGTGGAGGAAATCGCAGAGAGGTTTTTTTCACTCAAGGAACGTGAAGCGCTTCACGAGTATCCGCCGAACCAGCGTGCAGCCGCGTTTTACCGCTGTTGGACAAGAAAGGAAGCATACATCAAAGCGCGCGGCGAAGGTCTCTCTCATCCCTTGGCGCAGTTCGATGTCTCCCTGGATGAAAAGCCGGAACAAACCTTGCTCGCGACCAGGCCGGATCAAGCCGAAGCAGGCCGTTGGATTCTCGAACCATTTGCGGTTCCCAAAGGTTTTGCCGGCGCGGTTGCAGTCTCGCTGTCCGATTCCTGGGTTGAAAAATAGGTGGCCAACGAACGGACTATTGTGCAAAACTTTGCATGCGAAATTCAATCTCCGCTAGTAGATTTCCCGCTAACCCTATTTATAAGATAGACTTGGAACTAACCCGACGGAACTAATTCGGAACAGAAATTGCTACATTCACTGGTTGCACCATCATGTCCCCCAATGATTTGGAGCGACGTGAAGGAACGTAGTAATCTGGAAGAAAGGTTTCGTGGAAATCCAGATTTCCTTTCAAGTCTCTGCCCGATGGCAGCGTCATCCGTCAGGATAAATGCAGGAAAATAAAATACATAACCACGAACAAAATACATAGAACACGAACCGGGAGGTTCAAGGAATTGACTGCCTCGACTAGCCACCTTATTGCCCCGCACGGCGGGGAATTGATTGATCTCATCGTCCCAGCGCAAAAAGCGGCTGAATTAAAAGCGCAATCACGCGAATTTCCTTCATGGGATTTGACCCCACGCCAGGTTTGCGATCTTGAGTTGCTCATGAGCGGCGGGTTCTCTCCTCTGACCGGCTTCATGAATCGCGCCGACTACGAAGGCGTTTGCCAAAATATGCGCCTGACTTCGGGCGTGCTTTGGCCGATTCCCATCACCCTCGATGTAAAAGAAGAATTTGCCAAGACATTGAAAGCGGGCAGCAGCAAAGTTGCCTTGCGTGACGCCGAAGGTGTGATGCTTGCTGTGTTGCATGTCGAAGATATCTGGCAACCGGACCGCAAAGCTGAAGCTGATGCGGTTTTCGGCAGCACGAGCGCCGCGCACCCCGGAGCGGATTACGCGATCAATAAAGGAAATCCGTGGTATATCGGCGGACGCATAGAGGGAATCGAAGCGCCTCATCATTATGATTTTCGCAATTTGCGTCTGACTCCGGCTGAAGTTCGAGCTGAGTTTGCCCGCCTCGGCTGGAAGCGCGTCGTGGCTTTCCAGACTCGCAATCCTATGCACCGCGCCCATGTCGAATTGACCTTCCGTGCCGCGAAGGGCGTTGAAGCCAGCCTGTTAATTCATCCCTCCGTCGGAATGACCAAGCCCGGAGATGTGGACTACTTCACCCGCGTGCGCTGTTATCAATTGCTGCTGCCGAAGTATCCGCAGAATACCGCGAAACTGTCGCTGCTCCCGCTGGCCATGCGCATGGGCGGACCACGCGAAGCTATTTGGCATGCTCTCATCCGCAAAAATCACGGTGTCACTCACTTCATCGTGGGCCGCGATCACGCAGGGCCGGGTAAAGACACCGATGGAAAGCCGTTCTATGGCCCGTATGACGCGCAGGAGCTTTTCAAGAAGCATGAAAAAGACATCGGCGTGGCCATGGTCCCCTTCCAGATGATGGTTTATCTCGAAGATCAGGACAAATATTTCCCACAGGACGAAGTACCGAAAGGCGCACGCGTGCTGGATATTTCAGGCACCGAGCTTCGCCAGCGTTTGAATGAGGGCCGCGACATTCCAGGATGGTTCACTTATCCGGAAGTCGTGCAGGAACTGCGCCGCAGCTTCCCGCCCCGCCACAAACAGGGTGTCACGATTTTCTTCACCGGACTCTCCGGTTCCGGAAAATCCACGATTGCCAATGTGTTAATGACGAAGTTCCTGGAAATGGGTGGCCGTCCCGTCACCATTCTTGATGGCGACTTGGTGCGCAAGAACCTCTCCTCCGAACTCGGATTCTCCAAGGAGCACCGCGACATCAACATCCGTCGCATCGGGTACGTCGCGTCGGAAATCACGAAGAATGGCGGCATCGCAATTTGCGCTCCCATCGCGCCTTACGAAGCCACGCGGAAAGCTGTGCGGCAGATGATTGAGCCCCATGGCGGATTCATTCTGGTGCACATTGCCACAACGGTGGAAGTCTGCGAACAACGCGACCGCAAAGGACTTTACGCCAAGGCACGTGCCGGAATTCTTAAGGAATTCACCGGCATTTCCGATCCATACGAAGTTCCGGAAAAAGCAGAGGTGGTCATTAACACCGGAGAACTCTCGCCTGAGGAGGCCGCGCAAGCGATCATCCTGCATTTGGAGCGTGAGGGCTTCATCGGTGTGAACGGAAACCAAAGCTAAATTAGAAAGCGTACTCCCGGGGCGATTGTTGGATGTTATTAGCGGCCAAAATTGTAATTGGATTCGTGGTCGGCACCTTGATCGGCATGACCGGGGTGGGGGGCGGCGTTCTCTTGCTGCCCCTGTTAATTTTTGTCCTGAAAGTCCCGGCCATGCTCGCTGTGGGCACCGACGCGCTTTTCAACTTTGGCACAAAAATCCCTGCTGGCTTAATGCACATCCGCTCGGGAACTGTGAAGCGTAGGGTGCTTCTTGCCTTGGCAACTGGCAGTATTCCCGGCTCCATTCTTGGGGTCAGCCTTCTCGGGCATCTCCGTACGCTTTATGGTTCCGGGGTCAACGCGATTGTCAGCACCGCCATCGGAATCTTGCTGGTCATCGTACCAACGCTGATGTTCTTTCAGAGGCGCATTGAAGAACGGGTCACACATCGGCCCCCAACTTTAAAATCCGCCGTCGGCATGGTTCTGGTTGGGCTCAGCGCCGGCTTTCTGGTCGGTATGACTTCCGTCGGCTCCGGCAGCATCATCATGATGCTTATGTTGTTGTTCTACAGTTTCCCCCCGAAAATGATGGTTGGGACCGATGTTGTTCATGCTGTTATTTTGACCGGTATGACAAGCATGATGCACTTCAGATTGCATAACATCGATTTCGGCCTGGTCGGATATTTGTTGATTGGCTCGATTCCCGGCGGATTGCTTGGGTCGTATCTAAGCACGCGAGTTCCGGTGAAGTGGCTGAGGCGGATTTTGTGCACCGTACTGCTAATCACTGGTGTACGGATGCTCTGGCCTGTAATCTTCTAATAGAAATCTCATGACCTCTTCGCAAAATACTGAACTATTACAGCGTATTCATTCTGCACTTCAAGCAGCCCGCACCGTTCTTGGCCGTTTCACTGCCGGTGCCATTGAAACGGAATACAAAACCGGGCATGACCCCGTCACCGAAGCCGACCGCGCGGTGGATGCCGTCTTGCGCAAAGAATTACTGCGCGAGGGCGAAGGATGGCTCTCCGAAGAAAGCGTGGACGATTTTTCTCGCCTCGACAAAAACCGTGTCTGGGTCGTGGACCCCCTCGATGGCACCCGCGAATTTGTCCAGGGCATTCCTGAATTCTGCGTTTCCATCGCGATGGTGGAAAATGGCAAGCCAATCGCCGGTGGTATCTGCAATCCTGCAACCAACGAATTGATTATGGGCTCCCGTGAAAGCGGCGTGACTTACAACGGCCAACCGGCACATCCCACCGACCGCTCGACTCTCGATGGCGCGGTGATTCTCGCCAGCCGCAGCGAACTCAAACGCGGCGAGTGGACTCAATTTCAAAACTCGACGTCCATTGTGAAGGCTACTGGCTCAGTCGCTTATAAACTCGGCCTCGTGGCCGCCGGACGCGCTGACATTACGTTCACCCTCACTCCCAAGAACGAATGGGACGTTGCCGCAGGCGCTCTGCTCGTCGAAGCAGCCGGAGGATTCGTCAGCACGCTCGACGGTCAGCCACTCACCTGTAATCACAAAAATCCCTTACTGACCGGTCTTATCGCTTGCGGCCCGAAGCTCCGCGAGCCTTTGCTGGCAATGCTCCGCGAACACCTACCCGTCGGCGCCGCCCGCTCCTGATCTTTCCCGAGACACTCAGCCTGAACGCAATGTTAGTATTTGCCTTCCATGTCTTTTCTGCAAAGCCTGCCAGCCGGTGATAGCGACCTGTTCTTTTGCAATTTTCTGCGCGCCACTCCCAATTTATTTGCAGGATCGGCGTTTCTTGCCTTTGGACTCGTGGCGGGAATCCTTGCGGCCATAAGGCGAAAATTTGATGCGCTACTAATTTACTTTTCCTTGTTTGCCTCGCTTTACGGCCTTCGCATTCTGATTAAATCACCCATTGTCAGCGTGCCGATGGGCGGTTCCATAGCTTTTTCGCGCATGAGTTCGATATTGGACTTCCTCATGCCGATTCCGGCGTTCCTGTTTTTCAGTGCGACCGGACTTTTGCATCGCAGCGGCCGCTACGTTGGCTATTTGTTGGCTGCAGTCGGCATTTCGCTGGCTCTCGTCACTTGTGTGTCAAACGCTCGCGGCACCTACTATTTCATCAACAATGTCGTCGTGATTTTCGCCGTGCTGGTATTGATTTGGGATTTCGTTCGGCAAGGAATTTCGGAAAACGAAGAATACATTTTGCTGCGCCGCGGTTTTCTCGCCTTCGCCGCGTTTGCTCTGTTCGACAATATTGCCGGCGTTCTAGGATCACGCCTGCCCCGGATCGAGCCAATCGGATTCGCGATTTTATTAGGGTGCCTGGGCTATGTAACCGCACTAAGAATCTTCCAGCGTGATCAGCAGTTGGCCGAAATCCAGAAGGAACTGGAGGTTGCGAAACGAATTCAGCTCTCGATTCTTCCCGAGGTTTTTCCGGAAAATCCACGTTTCCGGGTTGAGGCTCGCTATGTACCCATGACGTCGGTTGCGGGCGATTTTTATGACTACGTACTCACCGAAGAAAATCGAATCGGATTGCTGATAGCGGATGTTTCCGGACATGGAGTTCCCGCAGCCATGATCGCTTCCATGGTAAAGATGGCGGCAGCTTCGCAACGTGCCAATGCTTCAGAACCAGCCAAGTTTCTGGCGGGGATGAATGCCGCGTTGTGCGGCAACACGCAGGGACAATTCGTAACCGCCGCCTATGTTTACTTGGATGCTAAGGCTGGCGAGTTGCGATACTCCGCCGCAGGGCACCCCCCGATGTTGTTATTGCGCGATGGCCAAGTTCGAGAAATTGAGCAAAATGGGTTGATTCTGGCAGTTCTGCCCGATGCCCCGTATCCAGAAGTAGCATTTCCACTACAGCCTAGCGATCGTCTGCTTCTTTACACGGACGGGTTGATCGAGGCCGCAAACACCCGTGGTGAGTTCTTCGGGCTGGCTCGGCTGGCAATGCTTTTACAAGGTTCTGCTTCTCTATCTGCTCCCGCAGTCGCAGATAAAATCTTGCATACACTCCGTGATTGGTGCTCCTCCCAGGAAGACGACCTGACTGTGGTTGTTTGCGATTTCGCACGGAATTAGCTATCTACCGGCGATATTTGATTGTCTTAATCATTAAAAATATGGCCATGGATTACCTTCTTCGGTATAATTCGGCCACGTCGTTGTAGTGGAAAGATCCCCCCGCTGAGTGTCCACTACTGGGGTGTTTCGTGAAAAATCGCGCGCTGGCGTCTTTACTATTTGTCATCGTTGTTTCGAGCTTGACCTTTGGCCAAGGATCTACGGGAGGCGGACTTGGCGTTGGCTACGGGCAATCAAACCCCTTTGCAGCTGGCATGGGAGCGCCAGGCGGGAATATTCCTTTCGACAGTTCTCTTCTTAACTCGACCATGCTGAATAGACAGGCCGAGCGCGATCTCAGCCCGCTGGAAAATCCTGCAATTTCAGTTTCAAAGCTCGACCTTAAAGCTCCGGGGAAGGCCCGCCACGAATACGATAAAGGATCTCAATTTTTGAGCCGTAAGGCATACCAGGACGCAGTCATTCATTTGAGTGAGGCCATTTCCATCTATCCGGACTTTGTGGCCGCTCACAATGCGCTAGGCACCTCGTATCTAAATCTCGGCCAGAATGATCAAGCGCGCGATGAATTCGCCAAGGCAGTCTCCCTGGATGACCACATACCGATTTCCTACATGAACCTTGGGTGTGCACAGCTGGCTCTGAAAAATTACAGCGCGGCGGAGGAATCAGTTAAGAAAGCTTCGGCCATAGCCCCCATGGATATGCAAGTACTGACAGCGCTCGGCTACGCACAATTGATGAACCACGACTACAGTGGAGTCATCGATACGATGCACCAGGTACATACAAAAAAACATAAAGATGCGGCCATTATTCACTATTATGCCGCGTCCGCTTACGACAATCTAAGCGACCTTTCGCAGGCGCAACGCGAATTGGAAATTTTCCTGCGCGAAGACCCCAAATCTCCCGCTGCTGATGCTGCCCGCGACATCCTGCTTCATCTCCACGACCCGATTGTCGAGGTAAAACAAGCTGCGGTTGCTGCACCAGTATTTACCGAAGCTCCCTCGGCGAAAACCGCGCCTGCCCCGGGCCAGCTGCCCGAACAAATGCGAAAAATCTTGCAAGAGTCGAAAGAAAAACAACAGATCGCTGAAGCGGAAGCCATGTGCGACGGTTGTGAGGAAGCAAGCGCTCCCGATGCAAACGCCAGCGCCCCCTCTGCGCGAAAGGAAGGCGTCAGCCGGAATGGTTCAGGCTTTGTGCTGCGTCACAGCGTGGATGAAGTCGCCCTGCTTTTCGCGGCCACCAATCATGGTGAGTCTGTTCCCGATCTCACTCGTTCCGACGTTCAAATTCGCGACGACCGCAGACCACCCACGGCGATTACTGGCTTTCTAAGCGAGTCCGAGCTTCCCTTGCGAATGGGTATCGTGATTGACACGAGCGAATCCATCACCAACCGGTTCGCTTTCGAGCAAAAGGCGGCAACAAATTTCCTTGATAAAGTCGTTACTGACAAGAAAGATCTGGCTTTCGTCGTGGGCTTCTCCAATTCCATTCTTTTGACGCAGGATTTTACAGCCGATCAGACGTTACTTAACAAGGGCATTTATGAACTCGCTCCCGGTGGCGGTACTGCTTTATGGGATGCTGTGGCCTTTGCCGCAGGCAAACTTTCTGACGACAAGGAAAGCAAACCCGTAGCCAGGATTCTAGTGGTGATTAGCGACGGAGAAGACAATTCCAGCAGCACTTCCTTGAAGGAAGCAATCGAGACCGCTGAACACGGCGAGGTTCTTATCTACACGGTCAGCACGCGCGACAATCGCGATCTGGCCACGAATTTCGCATCCAGTACTTACTCACCCGATGCTGTGGTTGGTGACAAAGCCTTAAAAGTATTGGCCGAAAATACTGGAGGAGCCGCCTTTTTTCCTGGTTCACTGGGCAGCCTAAATCACAGCTTGAACGATTTGCAGCAGGTCATACGTGGCCGCTACCTCATTTCCTACCGGCCGGCCGAGTTCAAGCGGGACGGCAAGTATCATGCCGTAAACATCGCCGTTACCAAGTCCGGCCATAAGCTCCACGTATATGCGCGCAAAGGCTATTACGCACGGCTAAGTGACAATACGAACGGGGGATCATGACCCGTGAATGTGTAGTTCTCGTGCAACCAAAAGAGGTTTCAAGAGAATCTACCGTTTGAGGCATTGCTTTTCGCCAATCCAGCGGAGGTTTCCACATGCTCTCCAAGGCATTGTTGCTTCTTTCTCTTCTATGCGTGCCGCTGTTTGCTGCCGACGGCCCCAAAGGTACTGTGCCCCGCACAAATGTCGCCGCGTATCCCGCCCACATTCAGGCCAATGGAGTCGCGGTCGGCGCAGCCCTTTTGGACCCCGCTCAGGTGAAGCGCACTTTCGTTTCCGATCTGAGTCATTGTTGCATGGTCGTGGAAGTGGCTCTATATCCATCCAAAGATAACGCCAAACAAAACGGGCCCCTCAACATCTCGCTCAACGATTTCGTCCTGCGCCGCGGCAACTCCGACGTTGCAGCCAAGCCAACCACAGCCGACGTTGTCGCTGCCATGCTGCATAAGAAGTCTGATACTGGCCGAACCGTCGCGGTGACGCCATCCTTGGCCGTCGGATATCAAAGCGGCTATTACGATCCCGTCACTGGCCCCGAGGCCCCCGGCGCGGTCTATCGCGGCGGCGTTAACGTGGCCACACCGCACAAGTCCGGCTCAACCGACAAAGACCGCAAAGTTATGGAATCTGAGTTGGGCGAGAAAGGCCTTCCCGAAGGCGAGGCCTCGACGCCAGTCTCCGGTTATTTGTACTTCCCTATCTCTGCAAAGAAGCCCTGCACAGATTGTCAGTTGGAGTACACCGCGGGCGGAAATGCCAAGGTTGTGATAGCGCTGGCGCAAGACTAAATAGGCGTTTTGAGAAAGAACGCCGGGCTACGCACCAGCGGTTAATTTGTGGCTCTTGGTTTCTGCAATACCGTACTGGCGGATTTTGTAGAGAAGGGCTTTATAACTGATCTTGAGCAGGGCCGCAGCCTGTTTGCGGTTCCAATTGGTTTCATCCAGCGCGCGGCTGATGGCCTCGGCTTCGGCTTCATCTTTGGCGCCACGCGCCACCGATTTTAAGCCGCCTTCAGCATCTCCCCCATGCGCCCCGGCAAACTGCGCTCCATGGCCGTCACTTTTAGGATGGAGTTCGTTGATGGCCAATTTGTCATCGCCCAGGACCAGATAGCGCTTTATGAAATTGCCCAGCTCGCGCAGATTTCCCGGCCAATGATAGTGCAAACAGGCCTGCATTAATTCTGGCGAAAATGACAACGTCGGCCGGGCATATTGCTCCGCCATGCGCGCCATGAAATGCTTGAGCAGAATCGGGATTTCTTCCTTGCGCTCGCGCAGCGGCGGAATTTGCAGCGTAAATGCGTTCAGGCGGTAATAAAGATCTTCGCGCAGGCGTTTGTTGGCGATGGCCTCGGGAATGTTGATGTTTGTCGCCGCCAGGATGCGAACATCCACTTTGATCACGCTGCGGCTGCCCAATCGCGAGAACTGCTGGTCCTGCAAAACATGCAGCAGTTTGGCTTGCAAGCTGGGCGGCATTTCGCCGATTTCGTCCAGCAGGATTGTGCCCTTGTTGCAGATTTCAAACTTGCCCGGCTTGGGATGGTTCGCCCCCGTAAAAGCCCCGGCTTCGTAGCCGAACAATTCGCTTTCCAGCAAATCCGCGGGAACCGCTGCGCAGTTGACTTTCAAGAATGTGCGATGGGCGCGGGGCGAAAGCTTGTGGATCAGCTTGGCCATCACTTCCTTGCCCGTTCCGCTCTCGCCAAGCATGAGAACGGGAATATCCACGTTCGCAACCAATGCAGCCTGGGAACGCAGCTTGCGCATGACTGGGCTGGCTGCAATGAAGAACGTATCGTCGGAAAGCTCTTCGACTTCACCGGGATAATTTTGCTGATTGGTGCCCAAACACTGATCAATTACGGCATCGAGTTCGGCTTTTTGGAACGGCTTAGTGATGTAATCATGAGCGCCAAGACGAATCGCCTGCACCACTTTGCGGGTATCGCTCACGCAGGAAAGCATCACGACTTTGGCCGTGGGATGAATCTGCCGTATTTGCTCGAGGGTTTGCAGGCCGTCAATGCCGGGCATCAGCAAATCGAGCAGCACGAGTTCGGGACGAAAGCCTTTCTGCACGCGCTCCACGGCTTCTTCACCGGTGCTGGCGGTTTCAACTTTGTAGTTGTCCACTTCCAGCAACGTACGAATGTAACGCAACATCCCCGGTTCGTCGTCCACCAGCAGAATCTTGGCCGTTTCTTTCATCGTGCAGTTCCTTTGGCGCTGGAATGTAGAGGTGGGTGAAGCGGCACAATAAACGAAAACTTACATCCAGCGCCGGGGTCGCTCTCGACCCAGATTTTCCCGCCCATGCCGTTGATGAGCCGTCTCGCAATGGAAAGTCCGAGACCCATGCCATCAGATTGCGTTTCGCTGTGCGGCGCACGAAAGAAATCGTCGAATACTTCCAGATGAAATTCCGGCGGAAGCCCGGGGCCCGTATCCGAGACACTGACTTTTACCGAGTTCGGACGCTGATCGTGCCGGCGCCGGCGATCGGCGGAAGGGACTGACTCGCTGGTGGCGCGGCGCTCCCACATATGCGGTTCGGCATGCAACCAGACTGTTCCGCCAGCCGGAGTAAACTTCGAAGCATTTTCCAACAGATTCGACACGACCCGCTCGATCTTCGGGGCGTCAAACTCAAAGGGGGTGAGCTGTTCATTGACCAGGAAATAAAGTGCCAGACTCTTTTCCTGAAACCGCGGCGACCACAAGCGGCACACTTCCGAGAGGCACGTATTCAAATCGCCGCTCTCGTAGCGCATCTTCATTTCGCCAGTTTCGAGTACGCTGAAACTTAAGAAATCCTGGATAAAACGTTGCAGCCTCTGTCCGCTGGAACGCATATCACGCAGCACTTCGCGTTGCTTCTCGTTGAGTCCCCCCAGCTTTTCGCTTTGCAGGACTTCGACGTATCCATTCAATATGGCGAGCGGAGTTTTTAAGTCATGCGCAGCCGAGGCTAGCGTGCTCGTCGTGCGCTGATAACGTTCCTGCAACTTCGCGTGGTCACGGCGCAGTTGTTCATCGTTGCCGGAATTGGACTCAGGCTGCGAATTCACGGATTGGGACAGGCAAGCCTTCTCGCTCATGTCGAGGAAACTCGTGGTTACCTATGACGGGGAGGGACGATCATTCTCCCCCGCCGGTACACTTTGGCATGGGTGAATGGATTGAGTGAAATCCTATGTCATGGGTATGGTGGTGTCAACCGAAAATACAGGCTTTCGATGACTTCCGTAAAAATAAAATTTAAGCCATATAAATCAACAGCTTACACGGAATTAAATGGGTTCATTTTCAGGCATTTTTCGATCTGAAAAATTACCCGGTTTCATCTGGTTTTCGCATGAAAATACAGGAGTTTTGACCGTTGATTCATGGAATTACAGTGCATGGTTGCGGCAAATCATTTGGCCCCATAGATGCGAGGTACTCAGTTGTAATTTCTGCTTTAAGGATCCCCCATTGACTGCACGTAAGGCCGCAAATGAACGTCGTAGATGGAGCCGTCTGCCCCTCGCCATTCCAGTCTTTGTTCGCAGCCGCGACGAAAACGGCAAAGAATTACTGGAATTTGCCAACGCATTGAATGTCTCAGCCGGAGGGGCTCTTATCGCCCTGCGCCGCTCGATCCCGCTCTCTTCGCGGGTTTCGCTGGAAATCCCCAGCGCTCCTCTGGGCGTTTCCGCCACTTTGCCCAAGAGTTCCCGTAACTTACCGGCGCGCGCCCTGCGCGTAAATTATGCCGAGGGATATCACTTGATTGGTCTTAAATTCTCCCGTCCCTTGCTCAATGGACGATCCGCTGGCTTCCCAGTGGAGAGGAAAATTGCTTCTACCAAGTGAAAAGTTTTTCATACCCTAAATTGTCAGTGTAGGCCGAAGGACCATAAGGAAAAGCCTTAGTACAACTTCCTGCCTAAATCGTGCAACAAATTGCAGAGTAAGCACTTAGGTCAAAATTGGGGCTGTGCAAAGCTATATTCCCAGTTTGGTGCTCGGGGTGCACAGGTTACTGCAAGGAGCTGCACATCTTCCATGCCTATCACATCCAGCAATCCAGTCAATTCTTTGGTCCAATCCCTCGGTGAAATGCCCCCGGAAGCCATTATTTTCGGTAAATCCGAACCCATGCGTGCTTTACGGGAACGCCTGGATAAGGTTGCAGCAGCCAACGTACCTGTTCTGATTGAAGGCGAAAGCGGTACCGGAAAAGACATCATTGCGCGCATGATCCATGCCCGCTCGCCTTGGCGTACTGGTCCCTATGTAAAAGTGAACTGCCCTGCAATCCCTGGCACACTGCTGGAAAGCGAATTATTCGGTTACGAAAAAGGCGCCTTCACCGGCGCTTATGGCATGAAGCCCGGCCGTGTTGAAATGGCACACCGCGGTACTCTGTTTCTGGATGAAATCTCCGAGCTCGACTTGGCTTTGCAATCAAAACTGCTGCAATTGCTTCAAGACGGCCAGTTCTGCCGCATTGGCGCCCAGGAAGACAAGAAAGTGGAAGTACGTATCGTCTGCGCCACGAATCGCAAACTGGAAGCGGAAATTGAAACTGGGACCTTCCGCCAGGACCTGTTTTACCGCATCAACGTGGTGAACCTGCAATTGCCGCCGCTCCGTGAGCGCCGTGGCGATTTGGATGAACTCGTCCGCTACTTCCTTGAGTTTTACAACCGAAAATACAACTGCAAGACCCGGCCGGTCTCTGCCGATCTCATGACCACGCTCCGCAAGTATCACTGGCCCGGCAATATTCGTGAACTTGAGAATCTGGTTAAGCGCTATGTGATTTTGGGCAGCGAAGACGTCATCACCAATGATTTGGTCGCGAAGGAACCGGAGTACTTCAATCCTGAGATCAATCTGGATGGCCCCATTTCACTCAAGAAACTGACGCGTCAGGCAACTCGTGAGCTCGAGCGTAAAGTGATTTTAAAAGTCCTACAGGCACATCACTGGAACCGCAAGAAGGCAGCACGTGCATTGAGCATCAGCTATCGCGCTTTGTTGTATAAAATCCGCGATGCCGGCCTCCCGGCAAATCGTTCCATGCGGCGCGCAGTGGAGCCGATAGAAGCAAATGTCAACGCAGCAGCAGATTAATTGACCAGGCAGGAATTAAAAAAAGGCGCAGCGTCGGCTGCGCCTTTTTTTAATTTGCTTTGATTTTCTACTGCACTATATACGTAACGGATGTGGAGTGAGTAATCGAACCAGAAGTTGCGTTCACGACTACCGTGTATGTGCCCGCAGGCGTTCCCGTTGTCGTAGTAGTGGACGACTTTCCGCTGCATCCCGCCGAGAACATTGTCAGCGAAACGAACGCACCCATCAGGAGAATGCCCAGCGCACGAGCGAGCCAGGATTTCCTCCGCCTGAGAGTCCCCTGCAATCCGACCCCTAAAAATGCCAGCCCAAACAGTGGAATGATCGAAGCGTAGAAAGGTCCGCGCCGCAACAATTCTGTAGTTGTGCTAACGCGAGCGGTGCTGTTAATCACGAGCGTGCTGCTCTGCGGACCGGTGTTCAAATTTGGCATCGGATTGTTGGTGAATACGCAGGTTGCGCCGGTCGGAAGGCCGGAACCGCAAGCCAGCGTAACGCTGTTCGGAATGGTGCCCCCGGTTGGCGTGGGTGCAACTTGTATGGTGTAAGTCGCCGGAATCCCGGCAGGCACCGTGACCGCGCCTGCGGGCGAAATAGTCAGCAGAAAATCGTTTACGGTAACACTGGCCGGGACGACTGGGCTGGCTGTGTAGTTTGAACCAGCAATCGTCACAACGCCCGTATTGCCCAGAGGCTGCGCTACGGTCGGCGACAAAACAATGGTTACTGTTGCCGTCGCACCCGCGTTTAATGTGCCCAAAGTACACACCACAGCGTTATTGGTGGCATTGCTGCAACTGCCCGGACTGGCTGCGGCGGAAATAAACGTCGCACCTGAGCTGGGTAGTGTGCTGTTGAAATTCAATCCTGTGACAGCGTCCCCATCATTGGTAATCGTGTAGGTAAAAGTCACGTTATTGCCGACGCCAACGGGATTGGGCGTCGCTGTCTCCGTCACCACAAGATCGGCCAGAGAACCAAGCTTCGTCGCGAATGCGTCGCTAGTCCCATTTAAAGCGGTCTGGTAGGGATTGTCGTAAGGAAAATTGACCGATGTAGTTTCGCCGACGACATAAGTGTTCCCGAGCGAATCGACAGCAACGCTCGTCGCCAAATCCGTACCGCTTCCCCCCAAATAAGTGGAGAAATGGCTGAGCGAAGTCGGGGAGTTCGACGTGGTGTCAATGCGGGCGACGAAGGCATCTACACCACCACCATAAAGCAGGTTGGCTGGATTGTTCAGGGTGTGAAAGTCAGTGGAATTCGTCCAGCCGCTGATGTGAGCGCCGCCAATCGAATCCACAGCGATGCTGAGGCCGATATCGTTTCCGGTACCCCCGAGATACGAGAAATAGCTCAACGGAAGTGTGGTTGTCGTACAAGTGGTGGCCGTGCAAAGCACGCCGAAACGGGCAACAAAGGCGTCTGGGGCAGTTGGAGTCGTCGGGCACGCGCCACCATTTGGATTTGGCGGGCAATCGAGAGCTGACTGAAAAGGAGTTGTACCACTTCCCAGGGCGATGTCTGACGAAGTCGTGGAACCCACGATGTAGGCATTGGCATTCTGATCTACAGCCACTCCGTATGCAATGTCATCGCCGCTGCCGCCGAAATATGTGAGATAAGAAAGCGAAGGCGGCCGCTGACTGTTCTGTGGAAAGAGAAATTTCGCCACCCAGCCATCCAAACCCGCGTCATACTGCTGATAGGCGTTCAAAATCGGCATGTCGCTAAAATTTGTGCCGCCGCTGACGTAAACGCTGAAACTGCTGTCCACCGCAATGCCGCCGCCGATGGTTACAGGGGTTGCTCCATTGGCCGTGCTTCCCCCAATGTATGTGGAATAAAGCAAACTCTGTGTGCCGGTGAGAAACGGATTCAGCTTGCTGAAGAAGAACTGCGTCGCCGCCAGCGGTATTGTTTGGAAATCTCCCGCTATCGTCGGGAAATTCGAGGATGTGGTTGTGCCGGTCACGTAGATTAAGCCGCTGGTATCCAGCGCCAGACCTGAGGCAGTATCCACACCGCTGCCGGAGAGATAGGTCGAATAGAGCAAAATCGTCCCGCTGGGGTCGAGCTTGCTGGCAAATACGTGGTTGCCAGAAGAGAGTGGGGCCGTTTGATATCCGAGCTGAGCCGGAAAGTCGCTGGAACTCGTCGTTCCTGCCACAGAAACGTTAAAGCCCGAATCCACTGCAACTCCGGCGGTATAGTCCAAACCATTTCCGCCAAGATATGTCGAGAAGATCAACTGCGCGGTTGTGGTGGAAGCCGATGGATTGATCTTGGCGATGAAAATATTCGCCGTACCCTGCGTGCCCAGCCGAGGCGCAACGCCTGCGGGACCAGGGAAGTCGGTGGACATGGTCGAGCCTGCGATGTAGATATTCTGCGCGGCGTCTACTGCCACAGCCGGACAGCCGGGTACGCCCGCATTCGCGCCGCCCGTTGTAGTCCCGTTCACCGGGCTTCCGATGATGGTCGAGCAGCTTTCCGCGCCGCTCCCGCCAAGATAGGTCGAGTAACTCAAAACCGGATCGATGACCAGAGCGCGGCTGTGGTCATAAGCACCGAGTTCGAAGCCCACTTGATTGCCGGCCCGCAAAGCAAACTTGGCGGCAACCGGAATCTTTTGATTTGAGTTCT
>Ga0070738_10002213_pt1 | contig 31342 bp, 26 predicted proteins | sample Coa_R2_2_FD_66446 | JGI IMG/M metagenome (GOLD analysis project Ga0070738, IMG submission 66446) | Surface soil microbial communities from Centralia Pennsylvania, which are recovering from an underground coalmine fire - Coalmine... | ecosystem: Environmental > Terrestrial > Soil > Unclassified ...
GGAGCGATCGTGCGCTCTATAGTCGGCTGTTTGCTTTGGATCCCCAGGCGGTGTCTCCCCTTTATTTTGAAGCGCCCCTAGCGCCTCCGTTAGCAGCGGCGCGGGAAGGACGACACGTCGATATGGAGACCATATGGCGATCGTTTGAAGCGATGCGCCAGCAGTATGATTGGGTCTTGGTGGAAGCGTTGGGCGGATTAGGCTCACCCATTACCTATGAAACGACGGTTGCCGATCTGGCGTGGGATTGGCACTTGCCCACGGTGCTCGTTGTACCCGTCCGGTTGGGCGCGATCGGGCAGGCTGTCGCGAACGTTGCCCTTGCCCGACAGAGCCGTGTTCACTTAAAAGGCATTGTGCTGAACTGTGTGCAGCCCTGCACTGACGTTGAAATCGCCAGTTGGGCACCCGCTGATTTAATTCAATCGCTGACCCACACGCCGGTTTTAGGACTATTACCGTATCTGTCAGACCCGACTGACCTGACAAAATTAACTCAGGTTGTAGCTGAGTTAGATTTAGAACGATTGATGCCGATCATGAGTGATTTTTCCTACAGCTGATGCCCCGAACGACGCTCTGAGTGACGCTGGCTGGCACAGTTAGTCATCGCGGCTCTGGCAGCATCGCTCAACATCAAGTGCCCAGCAGCATTCAGGCTGAAATCGCACCCAGGCGTAAAGCCGCGATCCACTAATTGCTTGCCGATATGTGCCGTCGTAATACGATGAATCTCACGCATCACATCAGCCGGGATCAGGTGGTCGATCGCCCAGGTAAATGCGGCAGAGTCCATCCATAGCAGTCGTTCCAGACTCACTAGCAACACACCTGCCATCTCTGTCGATGGCAATCGATCCTGCAAGCTGGCAATCATTTCGCGGCCAATCTGAGTGTTGTAGGTTGCCAGAGCACAAACCATTTTGGCTGACTCTTGCTCAAGTTCCTGGTAGGTGAGCTGCACTGGATCAGGGCTGGTTGACATGAGCGATGACGATATGGGGTGGACGTCAGCAGTGAACGCAGGACGTACAAAAGCTGAATTCCGTTCAGTATATCGTAGGGTGGATGTTCGTTTAGTGATTTGCGACTAGTAACACATACGAGTCGTTCATCACAAACCTCCCTCACCGGAAGAGTTTAGTTGAGCCGAGATATCCCCTATCGGGTGGGAATACTTAAAACAATCCAGCAATGTTAGGCGCATGTGGCGACGGCTTCGAAATATTTTTAACAGCTTCAGGACTTATGCCGATCTCAGCCCCGATTTGCGGATGCGGCAACGCGTCAATTCGTCTTTGCACAATCGTCCGGCTTTGACTGCTGAGCAGTGGTTTGAGCAGTGTTGGCGATCTTTCGACATTGCGCCATCCATCGCGGCGTTTGTGTATGAGTACCTGCCCCAATACTCTGGCATTGAGTTTGCTAGAGTGCGTCCGAGCGATCGCCTGGATGAAGATCTTCACCTGCCCCTCGTCTGTTGGTTTGATTGGCAAACGTCCTTCTGTGAAGACTTTTGGGCACGCTTCGGCATTGATCTGAGCGATCGCTTCGATGCTCAAAGCTATCCAACGGTGGAAGCACTAGTGGTCTTCTTAAACCAGCAGCTATCCGTTAATCATTCCTCGGTGGGGAAGATCGACCACGAATTGTAAAACGGGGTCTGATACCAGGTTCAAAAAAATAGCACTACAGATGACCGTCTGTGGGGACGTATGGCTAAGCCTCTACGAGGATTTGCAACCCGAATTTGTGACAAGTCAGAACGCCGCCCCAGACTCAGGCTACTGCCACCATTTACTGTCTCCTGAGCGTTCTACCCAGAGCGATCAAAGCAATTTTTACCCCTGAAATAGTACAAGAAGGTCTTGCACCACACCAGGGGTGACGAACCACAGGGCTAGATCGGGCAGCTTAAATCCCCGGCCCGTTGGGTAAAGCGGAGATTTTCCTGATAGTCTACTGGACAGTCAATCACTGTCGGCACATCTTGCTCGAGGGCATCCTTCAGGATGGGAATGAGATCCATGCATGATTCTACCCGGTAGCCTTTCAAACCCATGCTTTCGGCAAACTTGACGAAATCGGGATTGCCAAACTTGATGAACGCAGAACTCCCAAAGTGGTTGTGTTGTTTCCATTCGATGAGGCCATAGCCGCCATCATTGAAGATGAGCGTAACGAAGGGAGTGCCAATCCGCAAGGCTGTTTCAAGCTCCTGACAGTTCATCATGAAACCGCCATCACCCGTAACCGCAACGACCCGTCGCTCAGGGTACACCAGCTTTGCGGCGATCGCGCCCGGAATCGCAATGCCCATAGCAGCGAAACCATTCGAGATAATGCAGGTATTTGGCCGTTCGCAGTGATAGTGCCGCGCCATCCACATTTTGTGGGCACCCACATCGGAAATCACAATGTCTTCTGACCCCATCACCTGGCGCAGGTCATAGATAATCTTCTGCGGCTTAATGGGAAAGCCATCATCTTTAGCGTAGTGCACGTAGTCATTGCGGATGTCGGCGCGCAATTCCAGGGCATGGGGGTCTGGTTTGTTGGTGCGATCGGCACGATACAGGATTTCCCGTAACGAATCAGAAATATCCCCCACGACTTCAGCCACTGGAATGTAGCTGCTATCGACTTCAGCCGGCATCGCCCCAATGTGAACAATGGGAATTGAACCATCGGGATTCCATTTTTTCGGCGAGTACTCAATCAGGTCATACCCAACACAGATGACCAGATCGGCGCGATCAAAACCACAGCTAATGTAGTCACGCTGCTGCAGTCCCACAGCCCACAGCGCCAGTGGATGCGTATAGCGAATCACGCCTTTGCCCATAAAGCTGTTGGCAACCGGGATATTGAGCCGGGTAGCGAACTCCGTCAAGATCTCACTGGCATTCGCGCGAATCGCACCGTTCCCAACCAGGATCAGAGGGTTCTCCGCCTGCGAGATGAAATCAGCCGCTTTTTCAATGCTCTGGAACGAGGCATAGGTTTTTTCTTTCGTGTCTTTTGCCAAGGGCTTACCCGGTGCGGGCATCGCGGCAATATTTTCTGGCAGGTCGATGTGGACGGCTCCTGGTTTCTCGGCCTGTGCAATTTTGAACGCCTTGCGCACAATCTCAGGCGTGTTGCTGGGGCGCACAATCTGAGCATTCCATTTCGTCACCGGCGCAAACATCGCGACCAGATCGAGATACTGATGTGACTCAATATGCATGCGATCGGTGCCGACCTGTCCTGTAATAGCGACTAATGGGGCGCGATCGAGATTAGCGTCAGCAACCCCAGTCATCAAGTTAGTGGCCCCCGGCCCCAGTGTGGAAAGACAGACCCCTGGCTTGCCGGTGAGACGCCCATAGACATCAGCCATAAACGCCGCCCCCTGCTCATGACGGGTGGTGATGAATTGGATAGAGGAATGCCTCAGGGCTTCCAGCACGTGCAGGTTTTCTTCCCCTGGTAGCCCAAAAATGTAACGCACGCCCTCGTTTTCCAAACACCGAACCAGCAGTTCGGCTGTATTCATTTCGCCCATGCTCCTTATCCCCTTCACGATAATCCAGTATGCCCTTCACGCCACCGTCGATCGCTCTGATCGCATCACAACCGCCACGATGCGATCGCGCACTGCTCAGGCCAGACAGCATCAACCCTCCAGCCCCAAACTGCCTGCTCTAGCTGATCCTTCCTTCTTAGCACGTTCTCAACAGGTCCCTTCTATTCTGTTACAAAGAACACAGCTCGTCAGGCGCGAATGTTGCGGAGTGTTGACATTAAATTCAGTCATTGAACGCGGCAAAACTGGACATCCATCACGCATCAGTCGTCGAGAGCTGAGGAACGGAACGTGACGAACAACGGGATTAGAACGGCTGCCAGGAGTCAGATCGACGGGTCCTCTCCCCTCACGCGCTTACTTCACCCAGACGGTTTTGATGTTGACAAATTCATGGATGCCCTGAAGGCCCAACTCCCGCCCAAAGCCCGATCGTTTAATTCCGCCAAACGGCAATCGCGGATCGGACTTCACCATGCTGTTGATGAACACGGCACCGGCATCAATCTCGTTGATGAGCTGTTCTTGCTCTGCCGCATGGGTTGTCCAGGCACTGGCTCCCAATCCAAACGGGGTACTGTTGGCCAGACCAATGGCGTCATCAATAGTGGCGACCCGAAACAACATCGCCACCGGCCCAAATAGCTCTTCCTGGGCAGCGTCACTGTCGATGGGAATATCGGCCAAAATCGTTGGCGGATAGAAGTTGCCGGGTCGATCGAGGGGCGTCCCACCAATCAGTACGCGTGCACCCTGCTGTACTGCCGACTGCACTTGTTGATGCAATTCGCTCAAAATACCAGGCGTGGCTAAAGGCCCAATGTCTGTATCGGGCAGGAACGGATCGCCAACCTTGAGTGCTCTGTAGCGCTCAACCAGCCGTGTGGCAAACTCGTCATAGATCGAACTGGCAACGATAAACCGCTTGGCGGCAATGCAGGACTGACCGTTACTTAACATTCTGGCGGCAACGGCAGTAGCCACGGCAGTGTCCAGATCGGCACTGGGCAACACAATAAATGGATCACTGCCGCCCAGTTCCAGCACTACCTTTTTAATTTGCTTCCCAGCGATCGCAGCCAGACTAGCACCTGCGGGTTCACTACCCGTGAGGGTGGCGGCTTTAACGCGATCGTCCGCCACGATCGCCGCCACCTTGTCTGCCCCGATCAGCAGGGTTTGGAATGCTCCGGACGGAAACCCGGCGCGTTGAAAAATTGCTTCGATCGCCAGCGCGGACTGCGGTACATTCGACGCATGTTTCAGCAACCCCACATTTCCTGCCATAAGCGCAGGGGCCGCGAACCGAAACACCTGCCAGAAGGGAAAATTCCACGGCATGACGGCCAATATGGCTCCCAGCGGTTGATAGCGCACAAAGCTTGAAGTGGCTTCAGTTTCAGCAGGGACATCCGCCAAAAACTCGGCGGCATGCTCGGCATAGTAGCGGCAGACTAAGGCACATTTTTCGACCTCGGCGATCGCCGACGTGAGCGTTTTGCCCATCTCCAGGGTCAGGATCTTGCCAAACATCTCCTTATCAGCATCCAGAATATCAGCGGCCGCGTTTAACCACTGCGATCGCTGAGCCAACGATGTTCGCCGATATTGCTCAAAAGTTTGCTGGGCCAGTGTCAGCTTACGCTCAAGCGCGGCCTCTGTTAACGGCTCAAAAACCTGAATGGTCTCTCCTGTCGTTGGATTGACTGTGGCAATTCCCATATCCGTTCTCCCAGATAAAAACGCAACCTGTATGCGATCGCTGACCAAACGCTGACCCGCCCATCATAACGAGCGTTCCCAATCCCCCGGGCTAAATTTGCGTGCGCATGCTTAGCTGGTGGTCACGCTCATTCCCCGCCAGAATTTCAATCTGCGTAACGTAAATTTAGAAAACTTGACACTCGATTAGTTGGGACTGGCGAGACTATAAAGAAGTGCAAAAAAGGTTGAAAAACGAATTACTTTTGGTAGTTTTATATACAGATCTAGCTTAGATATTCCCCCCTTCCAGCATATCTACAGATTGGTATGAGATGTGGCGTCCCCGCGTCAGCTTTAAAAAATTAAACTAAAATTAAGATTCAGAGCGTAAGATTGCCCTGGCGATTTTGCGGGCATCAACTGGAACGATGAATTGAATGATGAATTCTCTCCTCCATCCTGTGCAACAAGCGACGATTGGCAGGCATCAGATCCTGGCAGTGGATGATGATGAAGATAATCTGCTGCTGCTGCTGCAAGCCCTGGAGCGATTCGACCGATCGCTGCTCGCTGCTAGCGATGGCGCAACGGCCCTCATGCTGGCAAAGACATTTCAACCAACTTTGATCTTGCTCGACATCGTATTACCTGATATCAGCGGGTTTGACGTGCTGCGCCACCTCAAGCAGAACTCAAAAACCGCGGCTATTCCGGTGATCGCGGTTACAGCTCTGGCAAAAGCCGAGGATCGTCAGCAGTTAATCCAGTCTGGCTGCCACGACTGCATTAGCAAACCCTACCTCCTGGAAGACTTGGAGCAGGCAGTCGATCACGGCCTTCAATTAGCAGCGCTGTCCTGCACCTAGTCCCGCGACCAGTCCTGGCACCGCCCGTTACCCTCGCCCCATTCAATTATGAAGGTGCTGTATGCCGCACCGAAAGCTGCGATCGACCGCTAAAATCAACCATTTTCCTCCCCCGTGCCGTCAATTGGATCGGTTAGGCACCTGAAGCCTTAGACTGGAGAATGCAGTAAATTTTGCATTTAACCCCATCGAACGACTGTGCGAAAAATAGTGATTGCTGGCAACTGGAAAATGTATAAAACCCAAGCAGAAGCGCTGGAGTTTCTGCAAGGTTTCATACCCCATATCAACGACACCGCAGACGATCGCGAAGTCGTACTGTGTGTCCCATTCACAGCGCTGGTGAGTATGTCTCAATATTTGCACGGCAGCGTCATTCGCTTGGGAGCCCAAAATGTCCATTGGGAAGCGGCTGGAGCCTATACAGGTGAAATTTCTGCCCCCATGCTGACTGAGATTGGCGTGCGGTATGTCATCGTTGGACATAGCGAACGGCGACAGTATTTTGGGGAAACCGATGAAACCGTCAATCTGCGCCTCAAGGCTGCTCAAGCTGCTGGGTTGACGCCAATCCTCTGTGTGGGAGAAACGAAACAACAGCGTGACAGCGGCGAAACAGAGACGGTAATCTTGCGCCAGCTTGAAAAAGATCTGACAGCAGTTGACCAGGCTAATCTTGTGATTGCTTACGAACCGATCTGGGCGATCGGAACAGGTGATACGTGCGAAGCCGTAGAAGCCAACCGTGTCATTGGACTGATTCGCGCCCAGCTAACTAACTCCGCCGTCCCCATTCAGTATGGTGGTTCCGTCAAGCCAGATAATATCGACGAAATCATGCAACAGCCCGAAATTGATGGCGCACTGGTAGGAGGCGCGAGCCTTCAACCGGATAGCTTTGCGCGGATTGTCAATTTTTCCAAATAGCAGCTCAAATCGTCCCAAATTGGCCTACTACAGCCGCTACGACAGATCTTGTCGTAGCGGCTGTCGCTGTTTTTCAGTAATGCTGCTCACCTGTATTGATGCAACTGTGTAGGCGCGTCAGTCGGGAAAGATGGGGCGAGTTCCGGCTTCACAGTATCCGTAATTGAAACGAGCGCTATTCAAAGCCTTCATGAAGATCACGCACAGACGCCAAAAACGTCAGGAAATTACCCTACAAGTGATGTAGGTTAACCTAGCGTCTGATTTAGGTCACCAGGTTGTCTTCAATCTTGTCCCTATACTAACTTCGCAGTCGCAAAACGATACTGCTCCAATCAGAGCCTGCCTGTTGGATGTTGATGTTCATGGGTGCCAGTCACGATCGCAGGATGGAGACAGTAGTAGTAAACGACCAACCTAGCTGTAGCCGATTTAAAGAGAACATAACGGAACTCTAAGTGGTGTTCATTAGTCCTAAGGGGCGGGAACACTACCTGTAAGCAGCTTGAAGCCCACTCTTACCCGGAGCAACTGAGACGAGCACTATGCCAGCATCTTCTTTTTACGCTGAAGCAGATTATGATGAGCCCCTGTACGCCCAACGGTTGCAATCCGGCAGTCGCGATGACGAACCACCCGTAGACGATTTGATGAGTCTCGATATGGACTACGCGGATGCCTCAACCATTCAGCGTAGCGCCAATCGCCGCACCACAGATCTCGTCCGTCTATACCTTCAAGAAATTGGTCGCGTCCGACTCCTGGGCCGTGACGAGGAAGTTTCGGAAGCGCAACGCGTACAGCGCTATATGCGCTTGCTCGAGATGCGAGCAGAGGCCGCCGAAACCCAAGGGGGAGCAATTCAACGCTATGTGCAGCTCGTTGATGCCCACGATCGCCTGACATCGCATCTTGGCCATCGTCCCTCGCTAGAGCGTTGGGCACTGGAGGCCAGCGTTACCGTTGCTGACTTGCGGCCAATTTTAGCCGAAGGGAAACAGCACTGGGCCGTGCTGACTGGCTTGACCGTTGAAGAATTGGAAACAATTCAGACGGAAGGACTGCACGCCAAAGAGCACATGATCAAGGCAAACCTGCGTCTGGTCGTGTCTGTTGCCAAGAAATATCAGAATCGTGGGCTGGAACTGTTGGATCTGATTCAAGAAGGCACGCTGGGCCTGGAACGCGCAGTCGAAAAGTTTGACCCTACTAAAGGCTATCGGTTCAGTACCTATGCCTACTGGTGGATTCGCCAGGGCATCACGCGGGCAATTGCGACCCAGAGCCGCACGATCCGTCTGCCAGTTCACATCACCGAAAAGCTCAACAAAATCAAGAAAGCCCAGCGCAAAATCTCGCAGGAGAAAGGGCGTACCGCTTCAATTGAAGATATCGCGCTGGAACTGGAGATGACGGCCCCTCAAGTGCGGGAAGTACTGCTACGAGTTCCCCGCTCGGTGTCTCTGGAAACCAAAGTTGGGAAGGAAAAAGATACCGAACTGGGCGACCTACTTGAGACTGATGACGTCTCACCCGAAGATACGTTGATGCGTGAAGCCCTTCGCCGGGATTTGCAGCAGCTACTGGCTGACTTGACCACGCGTGAGCGCGATGTCATTCAAATGCGATTTGGTCTGGGCGATGGGCATCCCTATTCACTCGCCGAAATTGGCCGAGCGCTCGACCTGTCACGGGAACGAGTGCGTCAGATTGAGGCTAAAGCGCTGCAAAAACTACGCCAACCCAAACGGCGGAATCGTGTCCGCGACTATTTAGAATCCCTTAGCTAGTGTCTGTTGGAGTCTCCTCCCGTTTCAACCCTCAACCGCTGCACAGGTTGGGGGTTGTTTCTGTATCCGGGCATCGAGACGGAATAGCAACCCACGACACCCACGATCGCAGTCAGGCGCAGCCCAATTATTTGAACTCCCTCCCGCTCAGACCGGATGTGTCTGAACCAACGTCCGCCTTGAAGGAGTCGATCAACCGTACAATGCGTGTCTTGATCTCATCACGCACTCTGGGAAAGATTTCAGGCTGCTCCGCCGGATCATCCAGTTGCCAATCTTCAAACACCTCGCGCAATACCCAATCGGTGGGCAAGTTGACGCCGCAGCCACAGAGAGAAATCACCACATCAAAGTCTGCCGCCTGGAAATCGCTGAGCGGCTTGGAGGTCTGATCCGTAATATCAATACCGATCGCGTTCATCGCGGCGATCGCCTCTGGCCTGACCTGACTGGCTTCTAACCCTGAACTGGTGACCGTGATAATTCCCTGCCCCAACGCTTTGGCAAATCCTTCTGCCATCTGCGATCGCGCAGAATTCTTCTTACACACAAACATCACGCGCTTCATGCCGGGATTTCTCCTGTCATCGCTAGAATAATTTTGCTGGGGATGAGGTGAAGTAGCGTTTTTCCAGCCAGAACGCGACATTCACCAGGCTAATCAACACGGGGACTTCGACAAGTGGCCCCACGACCGCTGCAAACGCGGCACCCGAATTAATGCCAAACACGGCAATGGCCACTGCGATCGCCAGTTCAAAATTGTTTCCTGCTGCCGTAAACGCTACACTCGCCGCCCTGGAATAATCGGCTTTGATGCGCCACGCGATATAGAAGCTGACCAAAAACATCACCACAAAGTAGATGATCAGCGGGATCGCAATACGAACCACGTCCAGCGGAATCTGAACAATCAAATTTCCCTTCAGGCTAAACATGACGACGATCGTGAATAGCAGCGCCATGAGCGTGATCGGGCTAATCTTCGGGACAAACTCCTCGTGATACCAGGCTTTGCTCTTTGCCTTCACCAGAAAGAACCGGGTGAAATAGCCCGCGAGAAAGGGAATGCCGAGATAGATAAAGACACTTTTGGCAATCTCAGCAATGCTCACCTGCACGACACTGCCCTGCAACCCAAACAGCGGCGGCAGCACCGTAATAAAGAGCCACGCATACGGACTGTAGAAGATGACCTGAAAAATGCTGTTAAACGCGACCAGACCCGCCGTATATTCCGTATTGCCGCGTGCCAGATCGCTCCACACTACGACCATGGCAATGCAGCGGGCTAAGCCGATCAAAATCAGCCCCACCATGTAATCTGGGTAGCCGCGCAGCAGAGTGATTGCCAACAAAAACATCAGGATCGGACCGATCACCCAATTTTGGAGCAGCGACACACCGAGAATTTTGCCGTTGCGAAACACATCCCCCAGTTCCTCATAGCGCACCTTTGCCAGCGGTGGAAACATCATCAAAATCAAGCCGATCGCGATCGGAATGTTCGTCGTCCCCACCTGAAACTGATTGATGAAGGCATCAACGGCTGGCACAAAGTAGCCAACACTCACCCCAACGACCATTGCCAGAAAAATCCAGAGGGTGAGATACCGATCGAGAAAGGAGAGCCGTTTAACCGCTGCTGTAGTGAGTGCCATGAGGGATGCCCTGAGGCGATCGCTGGAGCGATGCGATCGCGTAACACCCCTATTATTTCAAGAAAAGTTGATATGTCAAGCCTGCTTAATCCATCAAACAGGTATAACACTTCTAAAAAAGTTGATGCGCTAAGCGTCGTCGCGACAGACACGGGCAGGCAGCAGTTGGCTCAAGCGACGGTAATCTGCCAGATATTGCTCCAGCGCCAAAAACTGAACTAGATTCAAACTGTAGTAAATCCAGCGGCCTTCTTGCCGTGCAGAGACGAGTTGCGCCTCTTTCAGCGCTTTTAAGTGAAAGGACAGCTTGGACTGGGTGACCTGGAGGCGGTCGCACAGGTCACAGACGCACAACTCTTGCTGTTGCAGCAGTTCCAGCACGTTGAGTCGCAATGGGTCAGATAACGCCTGGAAGCCAGCCACGATCAACGCGGGTGGATTGAGTGTTTGAGCCATCAACTTTGATTGAGATGAACGTTGCGTGAGACGCGTCCTGCAATCCTAGCGCACTAGAAACCACCTTCTAGCAACACCCTTCGGACGGGGCACAGCAGGAACTGGCATCGGTCGAAACAGTCGCGCGATCATCCATGCCCTTTGTTTCACGGGGATGGCGTACCTGATCACGAGAGCAGTCAAACACAGCGGCAGATTCGAGCGGAATCTCGGTACGCGGCAGGATGGGAATGATGTCTTGATGATAGGGACTGGTGCGATCGGTGTAAATTTTGAATGTCTTGTCGCACACTGCCATCCGCTGACCGCGATAGAGGGTGTGTCCGTCATCGTCCTGCACCGCTTTCCAGGGTCCCTTGTAGACCACGGCCTGGTTGCGTTCCCAGCACTCACCCTCTTTGCCTTTGAAGGCGCGTACCGTCATGGAGCGAAACTCAACGCCATCAATCACCTGCCACGGTTCTGCCTGCCGCACCAGAATTTCTACCCCGTAGAAACCTGCCTGCTCGAACATGGACAGGAACGCATCTTCGCGGAAGGCTCCTGCAATACAGCCGCTCCACAGGTCAGGATTATTGAGGATCGCCGGAGTCGGGTCTTCGTCGCACACAATATCCGAAATGACGGCACGTCCACCCCGCTTGAGGACGCGATAGATCTCCTGAAACAACTGCTGTTTGTCTTGAGGACGCACAAGATTCAGCACACAGTTGGAAATGACGACATCCACACTGTCACTGGCGATGAGGGGTTGCTCTTGCCGGAGCCGATCGCACTCCGCTTCAAAGGCAGCCAGCTGATCCAGTGCCGTGATGGGATGGTGAGTGAGCCAGGTCTGGGCACGATCGCGATCGAGCGCCAAATCCTGAATCTTGCCTTTCACAAAGGAGACATTGCGATAGCCCAGCGTTGTTGCCATCGCATCTAAATATTTACGCGAGAGCGCCAGCATCTCATCGTTGAAATCGACCCCAATGACGCGTCCCGTGGCACCCACTTTCTGCGCCAGAATGTAGCAGTTCTTGCCTGCACCCGATCCCAGATCGACCACGGTTTCACCAGTCGCTACGTACCTAGTCGGATCGCCACAGCCATAGTCCTTCTCGATGATTTCCTGCGGCAATTTTTCGAGGTATTGCGCGTCGTAACCATCGGTTGGGCAGCAGAGTGCGGCTTCCGGTTGGCGTGCCCCGGCTTCGTAGCGCTGCAACACGGCCTGTTCGACATCATAGATGGTGGAGTCAGCGGGGGCACAGCAGGAGATTTGGGCGGGAGTGGCAATGTCAGTCATAGATTAAGATGCAAAGCGGGCGTGTTGTTGTTTAGTCTAATGTCTGTTGCGGTTCTTTGGCACCTCTACGCCTCTGCGGTCAAACATCCTCTAACCAGACGAGCCACGCGTTTGCGCTAGAACTCCGACGATCGCGCCTGCCAGAATGAGCCACGCCGAGTTGACCTTGAACCGAAAAACGACGATCGCGCTCACCAGCGCCACCAGCACTGTCAACCAATCCACCAGGGTTTCCCGCGCCAGCGTGTAGGTGACAACGGCCATCAGTCCCAGCGATGCCGCATTGACCCCATCCAGAAACCCACTCATCCAGAGAGACGATCGCAGTTTGGGCACCCAGGGATTCACCAGCGCCACAAAACCAAACGCCGGCAAAAAGATGCCGATCGTCCCGGCGATCGCGCCCACGTTTCCCGCCAACAGATAGCCGATAAAGGTTGCCGTCGTGAACACTGGACCGGGCGTCAGTTGCCCGATCGCCACCGCATCCAAAAGCTGTTGCGACGTGAGCCAGTGCGTCCGTTCCACCAGATCGCGTTGCAAAAATGCCAGCAGCACATAGCCACTGCCATACAGAACCGATCCAATTTTGAGAAAGACGAGAAACACCTGCAATCCAGAAGCGTTAACGACCGCGACCGTTGCCGTACTCACTGGTGCGAAAAGACCAGGAATGGGTAAGAGCGCTGCCACACCTGTACCGCCCCACTGCCGTTTGGACAGCATCACGCCGAGTCCAGCACCCACCAGCAGCACAATCTCATTCACATTCAGGAAAAAGGCAACGATCACCACCATTCCCGCGATCGCCGTTGGCACATCCTTGATCGCCGCTTTGCCCAGCTTCCACACCGCCTGAAGCACGATCGCAATGATGACCGGCTTCACGCCATAGAGCAGCCACCCCACGGCGGGAATCGTCTGGAATCGGACATAGACAGCGGCCAGTGCCCATACGATCAGCAGCGCAGGCAGAATGAAGCACGTTCCCGCCATGATCAGCCCCTTCCAACCCGCGCGATCGTACCCAATATGAATCGCCAGTTCTGTGGAGTTGGGCCCCGGAATCAGGTTCGTGATGCCCAGCATATCCAGCAGGCGATCGCGGCTCATCCACTGCCGCTGCTTGACCACCTCATTATCCATCATGGCAATGTGCGCGGCGGGACCACCAAAGGCGATCGTCCCGAGCTTGAGAAAGACCCATGCCAGTTCGCACAGCCGTCGCCGTTTTTGCGTGGCGCTCAATTGGAGATAGGGTATGTCCAACGCATCACCATTGATGCATTCTCGATGCTCAGTCATTCACCAACGCTCCAGAATGGCTTTGAATGCAGGAACTCAGCATTGATCCCATAACGTGTAAAACATGTTTGGGTGAGAAAGAAAACCTTGGGTGCTCGTACGCGCAAGGTGACCGTGACCATGAGATGGACACGAAGACAGCTTGATTTTGAAACCACTGAGAGGCTGGCCAATGTTGGCGGTCTATGCCGCGCGTATACGACCACTCCGAAAAAATCATTTTATACTCACTTTACATAAACTTTATATTCGTCGTCCCTTCTGAACCGTCAGAAATTGGCACTCAGTCTTACTTACACGGTTTGGAGGCCGCTCAAAGACCGTATTTATACCAGATCGAGTATAAAGTTTCTATGAAGCTCACCGTTTTTATTCGGATTAAGTCTCAGAAGATGGTTTATATATGGATTGATCCTAAGGATGGGTTAAAGAGAATTTAATTGACGGGATCCATAAGGATGGGAGTCCGACGTATCCGACTGAGAAAGCAGGATAGATGACTTTCATTTATCTTGCTTCTGCAAGTTACTGATTACGTACTAGGTTTTCTGACGAAGTTGCGCTTTTATAAATCGGCCAACATGGATCTTGATTTTTAGAGATTACACGTTCTAAAAATCCTGAAGCTCTTTTTATGAGTTGCCTTGGCCAAAGTCTGCATTAGCATCAGTAGGCTCAAAGTCGGTTTCTAAGGCTAGGATGTTCATCCTGAGCTTAGTAAACGTAACAACATAGCGAAAGCTTGAGTCGTCCTCTGGAATGTTAAATGGAGTAGGTTGCGGTCTGCCAATTTTGCCTTGGCTCACTGTTTGTTGATCGAAATTTGCAGGCAATACCGCTACTTAAAAGGGTATGTGCATGAATCTATTTGTGCTAGCGCTCGAAGAAGTGGAAGTGGCTGCTATGGGAGGGAAGCCATCAAAGTAAATACCACTTCCCATTAGGTTGACTGGTTAGACTCAGACTACTGTTTTAGGTAAAGGATTGATTCAGGGAAAGCTCCTTAATCAATCCCTATCTTTGCTTTCCAACTTATTTGATGGTCGCCTACCTGAAGCATCAAATATACAGAATTTTTGACATAAGTGAGATACACCCTAATATGGTCGCGAAGAGGCTTTAGGTATTATTTGTATCTCAGTTAACTTAAATCTGCTGTCTGTTTGTTTGTGCCTTAAATTGATTTATTTCCTCCAATTTTTTTAAGGCTATTTTCTCTGGATGTATCGCAAACAACAAATCTCCCTCTTCTGCTCATATACTATTAATCTCAGTCAAATAATTTTCACGACAAGTTGGACAGATGCATCGAGAACTTTATAGTCTCTGGCGGTTCTATCTAGATTTTTGAAAGGAATTCTGTCGAATCTCCTTTCAAAGATTCTTCATTTCGCAAATGATTTAGAACTGCCACATCTATAGATGTATTACTGCCCGACCGATAGCTAATGAGTGCAACTGAACGCTTGAGTCTAATTACACACTCGAGCACAGTGGAAGGTTACATAGTTTTTTGAACCACTTACGCTAGAGGGTATTGATCACTGCTTGATCATTAACCCTAGTGATATATGTCAATTTTGAGGTTCATCAAGTCTGAATCTAATCAACTATTTGTCTTGTTTTAGGACATCGCCAGTACTTGCTCTAAGTTCATTAGAGTAGGCTTATTTTGGCTGACGTTAGAAGATTTCCATTTGTATCTCTTTCTGTGCCCTATTGGAAGATCGGTGAATGGGTAGTAATATGCTTGACCTCAATGTTGATCGACAATTTGCCAGTGTCCACCCTTCTCAACACAGCAAGATTAAGCGATGCATCGATATTTTAGGTGCTCTAGTCGGATTAGGGATCACAACATTACTTTTCATTCCTATTGCGATCGCAATACGTATTGATAGTAAGGGTCCTATTTTATATAGCCAATTCCGCTGCGGTTATAGAGGTAAACCAATAAAGATCTGGAAGTTTCGTTCAATGGTTGCCAATGCAGATCAGCTCAAAAATCAGGTAATAAACCAAGCTACAGGTCATATATTCAAAAATAAAAATGACCCCCGCATAACTCGTGTAGGGCGTTTTCTAAGACGTACAAGTATTGATGAACTTCCGCAATTCTGGAATGTACTAGTTGGTCAAATGAGCCTCGTTGGAACACGTCCACCAACGATTGATGAAGTCCAGAAATATAGTCACTATCATTGGAATCGGTTGAACGTAAAACCTGGCTTAACAGGCGAGTGGCAGGTTAGTGGTCGTTCAAGCCTCCAAGACTTTGAGGCAATCGTGGAGATGGATCTACGCTATCAGCAAAGATGGTCTATTTTTTACGACTTATTATTAATTTTGAGAACTTTTTATGTTATTTTTCGTGGAATTGGTGCTTTTTGACAAGGGATAAATAGTCGACTCAAGCAAACCTGTTGACGTACCATTTTATTGATTTAATTAGATCTTAATTCGCAAATCATTCAAATGTATAAAAGCCGACAGTTTGAGTAAGTGAAAGAGCTAATATTTTTTTGTTTACCCCCAAAATTAAACCTCTCAGATCCGATGAAAGTATTACTGGTGTGCACCTCAGGTGGTCATTTTGCGACCATGAATGGGCTCAAGTCATTCTGGTCTAAGCATGAACGAGTTTGGGTTACCGATCGAAACAAAGATACAGAGGCTCTTGTTGATAAAGAAAAGATTTATTGGCTTCCCTATCAGCCTCCTAGAGGCATCTTAAAGTTAATTGCTAATATTCCTCCAACGTTACGCATTCTACGACGAGAGAAGCCCGATTTGATGATATCCACTGGCGCAAGTGTTTCAATTAACTTTGCTTTTTTGGCTTGGGTTTTAGGCGTTCGTGTAGTCTACATTGAAAGCATTTCTCGCTTTAAAGAGTTAAGCCTCTCTGGACGGTTAGTTTATTTAATTGCTGATGAGTTTTATGTTCAATGGCCTGAACTGTGTGCGAAATATCCCAAAGCCCAATTCAAGGGGTACGCAGCATGATTCTGATGACCCTTGGAACGATTCCATATCAATTCGATCGTGCAATCATATGGCTGAATATCTTGCTAGAAAAAGGGCTAATTTCAGAACCTGTTTTCGTACAGTACGGTGTAAGTAATATTTCGCTGTTGAAAAACTACTCTCTAGTTTCATCAGAACCAATCGTAGATTCTAAAGTACTCATATCTCTCATGGAGAATGCACGTTTTGTCATTTCCCACGCAGGACAAGGTTCAACTCGCCTGTTAGCTTCTTTGGGAGCATCATTTGTTCTACTGCCACGTTTGAAAGCGTGTGCCGAGCATATTGATGATCACCAGTTAGGATTTGCTCAGGCAGCAGAGATTTATGGCATAAAGCACTGTCTATCGTTTCATGCGCTTGAGCAAGCTGTCCTGAATCCACCTGCTCCCTTTCAAGCAAGTTTGTTTGATGAGCCTAAACTGTCACAGCATCTCGCAAGTGTGTACCAAGAAAACTTTTAGTTTCTTTCATACAGGCACATTTTCATTAACTTTTTGAGTGAGGAAACTGCCTGGATTTGGTTTTATGTGTAAGGTTTAGAACATGAGCAAGGCGATCGCGTTAATCCAAAGATATTGGAGGCCGTTGTTAACTCTGAACGGATTTCTAATTGTAGTTACAGTGTGCAGTGCTCTGTTTTCTCCTCGCGTCTGGACTGCAAATACTCAGCTAATTTTGCCCGACACCACCACTAACTTAGATGCCAGCCTGGGAACATTAGGAGAGTTGAAAGATCAGGGCATTGCTTTCACTAACGAACTCAGCCCGCTAAAGGTTCAGGCTTCAATCATCACTAGTGACGATGTAATTCGCCCAATTTGGCAAGCTGATCCTGAAAGAGACAAATTCAAGGAGTTGATTAGTTACAAGAAGCTTTTTAAGGTAAAGGCAGTTGATCAAGCAACCACGATTCAAGTAGAGGTCAAAGGATCACATTTAGAATTAGCGAAGCAGCGAGCTGAGCAACTGGTGAAAAGTTATGAGCAACGTCTCAACGATCTGCGTAGAGGGACATCTGATACCAGAGAACACTTTACTCAAGATCAGCTCACTCAAGCCGAGCATAATTTAGCTAACGCTAAGAATGCCCTAGCAGCCTATCGTCAAGCGACCGGATTAGTAGATAGCGATGAGCAGATCAAAAAGTTGGTTGGGAGCATTCAAGATTTAGTTACAGCGCAGGCACAGGCCGCCTCTCAGAGCCAGGCTGCTTTCGCACGTACTCAAACTTTGGCCCAGCGTCTGGGATTGACCCCGACAACAGCGTTTGAGTCTTTGAAACTGAGTCAGAACAAAGAGTATCAAAGCATGCGCCAGAAGCTTACGGAGGTAGAAACAGCTTTGGCAGCAAATAAGGGTGTATTTACGGCAGACAGCCCCCAGCTTCAGTCACTGCTGGTACAACAAAGAGAGCTACAAATGGCGCTCAGGCAACGTTTGATTGCCGTGTTGCCCAATCCTCAAGGCGTTGATGCAAGCTTTGGCGGTAATCCGTCTAGAGATGGCAGTGTTGATTTGATTACACAGCTGATTCAGGCCGAAAGTGATAGCCAATCACTACGGCAACAGGCTGACCAACTACAGCGCCAGATTAGTGTATTAAGGAGTAGTTTGGCTGCTATTTCGACTCAACAAACTGAGCTCCTGGACCTTCAGCGCCAGTACGACATTGCTGAGGGGCTGTACAAGGGAATTGTCGCCCAGCTTGAGCAGGCTAAAATTACCGCTTTTAACTCTTACCCAAATGTGCAGGTTTTAGATCAGCCCTCGGTGGCTCCAAAACCAACTAGCCCTAAAAATTCGCTTATCGCTCTAGGCTGGCTACTGGCATCAATTTTTGGCAGCGCAGCACTAGTTTCTTTCCTGGAGTCTCAAAACCCGTTGCTGAAGCCGAAGGATATTCAAGCGATCGAGTTTCCGGTGCTCGTCCGCATTCCTCAGTTCAAAGAAGCAGCCAGAGCACTGACCGGAACGGGCGTAACCGAAATTGAGTTTCAACGCTTAGCGTCTGCCGTTAGCTTAATGCCACTGCCAAATCGACGCGTGCTGGTGAGTAGTTCGATCGCAAGGGAAGGTAAGACTACTGTGGCTCTAGGCTTAGCAATGGCGCTGGTCGATTTAGGATTCCGTGTGCTGGTTGTAGATGGAGATTTTCACAAAGCCGAGTTAAGCCGCCGGCTGGGCTATACATTAACCGCAGAGGTTGGCACCTCGCCGGAGCCAGTTGCAATCAGCGCCCGATTAGATTTATTGCCAGCAGTTCTGGATTTACATGGCAAAGTCGTTGAATTTATCGCACGGGGGCAGTTTGAGCGACGCCTCGACGCGGTGCAGACAGCGGGAAATTATGATTACGTCATTATTGACAGTGCTCCTGTCAGCGCAACGAGCGAGACCGCATTAATGGCAAAAGCTATTCGCAATGTGCTGTTAGTGATTCGATTGGGAGTAAGCGATCGATCAATGCTTCAAGAAGCTTTAGATCAGCTAATGCGCCATAGCGCTCAGATAATTGGTCTATCAGTCAATGGAGTCGAGCAGCGATCAGAAGGATACTCTTATAAACCCACTGATTCTCGGGTCAGCCTATGAACTATCAGAATGAAGTATTTCCAACTCGGCTTAATGAAAGTGACAGTGATAAACTCTTGTTTAGAAACTGTCTAATTCGTTGGCAAGCCTTAACGCATGCTGAGAAATTTGTATGTGTCGCCATCGTTATTTATCCACTTTGGTGGACAATCTCATGGGTCTATAGTCCTCTGATTCTAACCATTTATCTGTTCGGCTATCAAATATATCGCCACAAAACACTAGGCTTATCGCGTCCAAGCTTGGCAGTAGTTGCACTCATTTTACCTACAATTTATTCAACCATTCTATATAGATTTAATGTTCCAGACAGCTCACTATCTGGGTTAATTGTCCCAACACTTTGGCTATGCTCAGCCGAGAACACCGGGTTTACCAATGACGGTACAGGTCAGCCCAAATTTAGAGCTACTGCCTACTGCACCAAATCCGCATGGCAAAGTGGTGGAGCTGATTGCAAGAGGGCGGTTTGAACGCGATTTGAATGCACTCCAGTCTGCGGGAGATTACGACTTTGTGATTGTTGACAGTTCACCTGTGGCATCAACAAGCGAAACAGCCCTAATGGCAAAAGCGATCGGAAATGCTCTGCTCACGGTCTGTTTGGGAGTGAGCGATCGTTATCTCGTTGATGAGACGTTCGAACAGTTATCTCGTCATGGTGGCAAAGTTATCGGTCTAGCACTTAATGCTGTACAGCAGCGAACTTTAGCCTATACCGCTAAACCTGAAGATCCTCAGGTACTTAATAGCTACGATAGATAACATAGTCTAGCAGTTTATAAATCAAGTGATGAACGAACATTCAAGGTTATCTACCTCTAGGTCCTACGCATTCAAAGCTGAAAAAACTAAGCAGGACGAGTGCTTGGTTCGACATGGCTTAATTCGTTGGCAAGCATTGAGTGGAACAGAACGATTTGTCTGCATATCAATTATTTTGGTTCCGCTTTGGTGGGTAATTAGCTGGTCGTATGCTCCTCTCTTAATTACAATCGGAATTTTTACATATCAATTAGTACGCTATAAAAGCCTAGGATTGTCGCACCCCAGCTTATCTGCTATTGCGCTACTTGTGTTTGCAGTGTATCAAGTCATTCTATACCGACTTAATGTTCCAGATGGTGGTCCAGCTGGCTTGCTTGTACCAATGCAACTTTGGGGTTCTGCTGGATTACTGCTTTGGTACGTGCAGAGTCACCAGATTCGAGTACGTCTACCGGTGATTGCTTGGGGATTTTCAATGGTAGCTTTGCAAGCAACCTGTTATTGGTTGTTCGCTCACTTTGTTTTGTCGGAAGCTTACTACACTCCAGTGCCTAATCTGTTAGCGCGATTGCTAGATAAGGGTACAACTTATTCCTCTGGAAAACTGGGATCAGTTGGAAACTTTCTTACACCCTACATTCCAGACGCAAAGGCTTTTGCTGGGTTGGTGCGTTATGCCTTTTTCTTTCCCCATCCTACTATTTCTTCATTCTTCTTTGGATTTAGTTTTCTAATTGCCCTTGACCTCAGAAACCGTATTCTATCATTCTGGTTAACTGGTTCATCTTCCTTTTTGATTCTTATCTGTCAGTCTCGCAATATTTGGCTCACTTTACCAATTGTTGTTTTACTTCGCTGGATATTAACAACAGGTAGAACGCGAGGACTTGCATTTCTGATGGCTCTAGCTGCGACAGCCAGTTTTGTTATGCTTTCTATTCCTGCGGTTACGGATCTAGTTACGGACAAAGTTACAGCTACAGCGGACTCTGCTAGCGATTTACGGAAAGCATCAACTGAGGATCGGAACAAGATCTACTCACGCACTTGGGAAAATATTGTCGAAGAGCCTCCTATTATCGGGCACTCAGTTCCTGGTCCTGAAGTAAATCCTGGTTATCAATTTGCTCGAATTGGCACAGAGAGTTTTATCCTTGGTTCATTACTCTATAAGGCAGGCTTTCTAGGCACTGGTCTTTTCCTTACTTTTCTTGTTTCATTTTCCTCTTGGCTCTACAAGACCCGTGAAGATCGGCCTCTTTGCTGCTTTCTTATACTATTACTGCTGAGTCTCTCCTCTGCTGTAACGGAGTTCTTGCCTACAGAAGCATTAATCTTAATACTCTGTACCATTGCTTCAAATTCGAACATCGCTCATAGTCACCAAAGTTCGAGGGTTAACCATGCCTAAACTCTTGATAGTCCCTGGAGCCTGTGATGCCTTGGGAGGGACTCTAGTAAGCCTTTCGCTTGCCATTCAGGGCTTTGAACAATGTGAAATGCAAGAAGCTCTGAAAGTTCTGGTACAGAAGGGCTCCAAAATGGAGCACTATTTAGAAGAAGCTGGACAGGGAGCTTATCTACAATTAATTTCAGCATCTGATAAACAACAATACTTCCAACGTGCGATTGATTGGGTTCACCAACAACCTATAGAGTCTCCCTTACTGCTCGATAACTGTGTCTACCGTCCTCTTCTTCCAATTTTAATTACATCCTCTGTAAGATTGCGACGCAGTAATCGCCCAATTTACCACTTCTGTCATGATCTTGCAGTTACAAATGGCAATCTCAAGAACTTATTGCGGAAGTTTGCGTTTACCTGCCTAGCTCCTCAAGCTATCTGCAATTCACATTTTACAGTGCAATATATTCGTCGCCTTATGCCCGATGTACGAGGCGTTTTGTATCAGCCAGTTGACTTTAAACGATTTAATTCTACTTCTAAAGTTTCTCCGCCTGCTCCCCTCCAACCAATTCTTGCTTCTGGTGCAAAAATTATTCTCACACCCTCACGTATTAATCACGCCAGCACATTTAACGATAAAAATCTGCGTGCTTTGATTCCTGTCTTAGCTGAACTCAAAGCAAAAGGGTACAACTATCACGGCGTTATTATTGGTGAAGATTTATCAAGTAACAAGATTAATACACAAGAGCTGCTGCTCAAAGCTGACATAGCTAGAGTTAGCGATCGACTAACAGTACTATCTCCAGTGTTTGAAATTGAGAATTACTACAAGCATGCTGACGTAGTAGTAACGCTTGCCCCTAGAGAACCATTCGGACGTGTAGTTGTAGAAGCAATTGCTTGTGGGGTTCCTGTTGTAGGTAGTTGTACTGGCGGTATTGGTGAAATTTTGAATCAGGCAGCTCCAAAATGGCAAGTTGATCCAGAAGAACCAATTCAGGCTGCCAAGAAAATTATTGAGCTTGAGAACACACTTGAAACTGAAAAAGAACTGTCTCAAGCGCAGGCATGGGTAGAAGAAAAATGCAGCCTTATAGAATATGCCCAGAAAATGGCTGAGATAACGGGATTAAAGCCTTAGAGCTTTGATTTAGCTTCTATAAGCTTCACTTAATTCTCAAAGTAAAATTCTCACACTTTCTTAGACAAATGCAAATGGCAAACCAGCAGATTTCTTACATTGTTTGGAAGAACTATCAGCGTAGAGCCGAGGTAATTAGTTTACAGCTCGAAGCAAGATTAGAATTTATGCCGCACCTATTTCGGCAAAAGTATTTGCGTTGGGTTGATTATTTGCTCAAAATTATTGCAACATTGACGCATATTGTTCAATATAAACCCGACTTAGTAATATTTCAATCTCCTCCTCTGTTTCCTGCGATTCCAATATTATTACTAGGAGTGCCCTACGTTGTTGACGCTCATAATGCTACGATTCAAAGCTTTTGGGCAAGGTTGCCTCTAAGTCATTTCATTCTTAGAAGAGCGCGGGCTACAGTTGTTCACAATGATGAAGTTCTTAAACTTGCTCGCAATAAATTTCCTGATGTAAAATTCGTTAGCATTCTAGATCCAATAGAGCCAATATCTAGTTTCTCTGAGCAACGAATCAGTAATCAGATTCTACTAATCTGCTCATTTGGCCGCGATGAACCTATTGATATCATCATTGAATGTATTCGCAGATCACCAAACTACTGTTTTGTAATCACGGCTGATATCAAGAAGCTATCCTCATCTCAGCAAGAGAAGTTAAGCCGCTGTAGTAATGTTCGCCTGACTGGGTTTCTCTCAACTTCAGCTTATCACCAAACTCTTTGCTCCAGCTTAGCTGCACTGGTCTTGACAACTCGTTCGGCTACACAGCCTAGCGGTGCCTGTGAAGCTCTTGCTTCTGATACTCAGCTTATTCTAAGTAAGACCTCGTTAACTAAAAAGTTGTTTGGAGAATGGGCAGTTCTGGTTGAGAATACCGTTGAAGCTATTGTTTCTGCTATTCAATCTCTGGAATATATCCCAATTGACTTATCTAAATATAGAAGCCAATGGAATACTAATGTGGCTGGTCAAATTCAATTGCTTCAGCACTATACTAGGAATCCGGAGAATACAGACAGTCTTGGTGCTCTTCAGGAAATATCAGACAGGGCTAAGGATTGATAAACGCTAAAGCTTTGCAGAAGCTGCTTGAAGTAATTGACTAGTATGTGATAACTGTCTATTAGCTAATTTAGGAGGAGAATAGTGTGAAGTATATTGAATTGGCAGGAACTAGCTTAAAACCTTCTGTTTTAGGTTTTGGTTGTGCTTCAATCATGGGAAGTGTTGGCAAAGCGCAGTCCTTAAGAGCATTACAGTCAGCTTACGAGGCTGGCATAAATTATTTTGATGTTGCCAGATCGTATGGATATGGAGAAGCAGAGAAGCTGTTAGGAGAGTTCACTCGAGGCAAACGGGAGAATATTTACATCGCTACAAAGTTTGGAATTGCTCCATCAGTCAAGACTCAACTATTGGGTAAATTCAAACCCGTTGTTCGTGCTACATTGTCTGTCGTTCCTCAAGCTAGAAAACTTGTTGGCAAACAAGCAATGAGCCTAAACTCCAAGGGAAATTTCTCAGTTAGTTCAGCGAAAACTAGCCTAGAAACCAGTTTGAGATGTTTAGGTACAGATTACATCGACGTGTTGCTTCTACATGGTTGTACTTTAGCTGACTGTTTGAATGATGAATTGCTTGAGTTTTTAGAGAAATGTGTGAAGGACGGCAAAGTTCGCTATCTTGGTATTGCTACAGGTATGGATGAAACTCTTGAGGTCCTTGCAAAATCGCTGCCATTGTTCAGAATTATTCAAATTAAGAATAGTGTCTTTGAGCGAAACTTAACGAGAGTATCATCTTATCCAAATACCTCAGTAATTGCTCACTCTCCATTTGGTGGTGGCTTAGGGTTGCAGAAGCTTCGTGAAATCGTTGATGATAATCCAGAATTATTATCAGCCTGGTTTCAAGAACTTAGGACCTCAAGTTTAACTTTTAATGATCTAGCTGCCCTGACTTTTCAGTATGCTATTAGCTGTTTGGAAGAAAAAGGGATCGTTCTTGGTTCTATGTTTCAGGAGAGACATATTAAAGCAAACACACAAATAATTGATTCATCTATCTACTCTCAGGAGAAAGTGACAAAATTTGCGGATTTGATCGAAAAAGGATTGCCGACTTAACTATTATTTGTAGGAATTCTTAATCACCTAAAATTAATTATATTAAAGTAATTATATTAAAGTCTAGCTTAGAAATGCTATTTTCAGATGCTGAAGATAGAGATAGGTAGCTTAATCGAATTTTGAACCAAGTAGAAGAGCTACATCTTATCAGTTTGAAACTCCTGTAAAGAAGTTGTTCTATTGTTGTTTCTGTCGTTGTTGAAGAATAACATAGCGAAGTCTTTGAGGTGTTAGAGGGTTAGGAATGATTAATCTAGTTGAAGCAATTAGTGGTGTAATTCAGGGCGAGAAAAAGTTGAGCTATGCACTCGGCCGGTTCAAACTGGTTCGCCATACTTACAGTAGTTATAGAAAGCTCAGTGAGGTTATAAAAAGAGAAAACAAACATATTGAGGGAGGAACGATTTTTGCAAAGCTCTCAATCGATCAAATTAACCAATCTCTGCAAAGGGATGCTGTTTTTTTAGGTCTCAATTTGCCAACTGCTTTTGTAGAAGAGATTAAAACTTTCGCAGAACATGCGCCACTGACGCGAGAAGACGATTCGCCGCTTTTTTACTATGAAGACGTTAGAGAAGGGCGCCTAGCGGACGGGAGCCCAGTACCACAAGCGATTGCTGTTAATCCTTTAGAGTGTGATGCGATTAAACGCATAGCATGTGATTCGCTGGTGCTCAAGGTGATATCTCAGTATTTAGGATACTACCCTAATCAAGTTCTCCCTGTTTTGAAATGGAGCTTTGTAACTGAGATTCCTGATCCAGAACGTCTTAAACTTCATCAGACAGTTTATTATCACTATGACGTTCATGGGTTTAATTTCTTCTATGCAAATTTCTATTTGCTAGATACGGACAGATATTCAGGAGCACATGTGATGGTGAAGGCATCACACAATAGTAAGCCGCTGTGGATGTTGCTAAATTCTACTATGCAGCCAGAACAGGTTTTATATGACTACTATGGTCAAGAAAATGAACTGATCATCGAAGGAAAAGCAGGATATGGTTTCCTCCAGGATGCTTCTTGCTATCACAAGGCATTAAAGCCAACTGTTAAAGAGCGACTGATGCTTCAGATTAGATATTGGTAGCGCACCTAAGAACTGTTTCTATAAGCATTGAATTTTATGTTCGAGCTCATTCGGTTTCAAGCAAATCTGTTTCTTTGTTCAGTAAATACGATGTTATTAGGAGCAACAACAATGGCAGCAACACAATATGGCGTGATCACTCTGGCTTATGGTCGAGCTTACTACGTTGAGATGGCAAAAACGCTTGCTCGGTCTTTAAGACTTCATTCACCAAATATTCCTCTCGCGATCGTTACCGATTGTCAGGAAGACGAAGAATTGTCCAAGCTTTTTGATTATGTTCTTCCGCTGAAAAAAGAGTATGGCTCGAACATGATTCAAAAACTTCATCTTAATAAGTATTCTCCATTTCAGCGTACTCTCTATATTGATAGTGACTGTATTGCGGTCAGAGATATTAGCTTCATCTTCAAAGATTTTGAGGGAATGAGCTTTGGGGCGGTTGGAGATGCTTATTTAGTTGCTGGTCAGAAAGACAATTTTATTGATGTAGATGCTATTCTCAAAAAATTTGGTCTAGATAAGCTACCAAAATTCAATGGAGGCGTATATTATTTTGATAAAAGTAAAACAGCTGACGCCATTTTTGAAACAGCTTTAGAAATTCTACGTGATTGGAAGAGTTTAGGTATTGCGGAAGTTCGTGGTGATGGTCCTAACGATGAACGTATTGTTGCGATAGCAATGATGCTGCACCATCAGAATTTACTTGATGATGATGGTGAGATAATGCGAACTCCTATTGGTCTTCGTGGTTCTCTGAGTGTAGATGCTTTAACAGGAAAATCTTGTTTTCAGAAGTATGACAAGGTAGTTTCTCCTGCTCTTGTACATTTTGCATGTGTTTGGGCTGAGCATCCCGTCTATCATCGTAATGTAACAAAGCTAAAGAATTTGAACCAGCAGTTTCCGGTGCAGCAAGATTCTGGGATTCTGTCCTGGTTTAAGTATCAGTTTGGTTATCAAATCGCTTTGATAAGGTACATTGTCAAGCGTGTGCCAAAAAATCCTAAATATGTCGCGAATAGAGTAGTAAGGCTCTTAACCTAGGTTCACTTTTCCCACGATATCGGAACAACTAATGCTATTGCTGATTTTCCTGACAAGATCCTTTAGTAATCAGTTTAATGCCAATCGCTTCCTCAGCTCAATTTCTACCTAAAGCCAACAGTGAGAGAAACTCGAATCCTACAAGTTGTTAAAAGCAGTAGTTGGCTGATCATGAGCTTTACTACAGGAAGATTATTACAACTTATATCACAGATCGTCCTTACCAGACTGCTCTCGCCGAGAGATTTTGGAATTTGGGCGATCGTGCTTGTAATTTCTAGCTTCTCTGCTTTATTTCGCGACTATTGCATTGCTCAAGTGCTTGTTCAAAAAGGCATTGAAAATAGAAGATTTGCCAACGCAGTTTTTAGTCTCGGAGTCAATGTATCGATCGCTTTATTTTTAACGCAGGCTATTCTTGCTCTACCCCTTTCATACTTCTTTCATGAACCACTCATTTGTCCATTGACAATTGCGACATCCTTAACTTTTTTAATTGGCGCGGGTACAGGTTCTCATACTGCTGTTCTTCAATATCAATTGAAGTTTAAAGAGCTTGGGACTTGCGATAGCTTGACGGCGTTTGCTCGCTCAGCTACTACGATTGTTTGTGCTTGTTTTGGTTTGGGAGTTTGGTCTTTCGCAATTGGTGAGATTTTACTAATTAGTGCAGAGAGTATTCTTAAGCGAAAATATAGCGGTTATCGATTTCATTATCATTTCCAACCCGACTCTAAGATTATTTCTGAAATTAGAAGTTTTGTCGTGAATATTTTGAGTAGCCGCATTGCAGCGCAGATCAATTCCAATAGCGATAACCTTGTCGTTGGTCGATTTATGGGTGCAACCCAATTGGGCTATTACGGTTTGGCTTTTCAGATTGCTGTTCTTCCATCCCAAGCTTTGATACAAATTTGTCGAGTTCTCTTTCCATCTCTCGCGCAATCAGATCAAAAAAGAAGAGGAGAATTGCTTGGACAGACGCTCTATATCTACGTAGTTCTAGCTTCCTTAATTTATGGTTTAATTTTCCTACTAGCGCCTAGCCTTATTTCTCTAGTTTATGGTAGTAAGTGGTTGCCTTGCGTTCCGATATTGCAAATATTAGTATTTTCCATATACGGAGGAGCGACCATGAATTTCTTAGGTTCTGCCTTGATCGCTACTGGAAATGCTGCACTTCCAGCTAGAATTGACTGGCTTACAAGCATCTTTTCAATTCTTGCTTACGTAATAGGTGTATCCCTAAATGGTATCTATGGAGTCGCAATCGGTTCCCTAATCGTCGTGGGTATTGCAGCCCCTTCATGGTACTGGTTCTCTACGTATAAATTTTCTGATCTTGATATTTCAATTTCACTAAATTACATCAAAACTCCGTTAATCTCATTTCTACTTAGCTTAGCTTTAATTAGTGTGACAACATACTATTTCTCAATGCTTTTCACAGCTATTGCTCAAGCTATTGTATTTGTTTTGATGTACTTCCTGATGTTGACTCTCATGACTGAAAAAGTCATTAAGCAGAGAATTTATAATATTGTTTGCTCCAAGTTCTGACATTTCTTCATTGCAAGGTGATTCTCACTATGAACCTGACTAAAGCCCAAGAGACTAAAGTTCTTTCAATCTGTAGTGACATTCTTGGTAATTCTACTTATGGAAAATTGTTGCAGAACTATTTTTCTAATGAGCACACAAGCGTTGAGCTAGACTTCCATTGGTGGTGTGAAAACTTGCCGAGAGGACTAAAAGCTCTTCTCTATAATGCACTTGTATTTCGTATTCCTTTTAATTTGCGAAATCTAGATTTTAGGCAGTTAAGGGTGAGTCTAGGTTGTTCAGGCATCACACAGACGCTTGTTGAAAAATCTATGTTGTCCTCTGACTATAACGTACTACACATTCATACTCAAAATAATGCGTATCTTTCACTAGGTGTGATGAAGAAGATTCCAACAGTGATTGGAATTGATTACACTGCTGCTTTACTTCGTCGAGATGCTATTTCAATTTCTAAGCCAACGTTTCTACCTAGTATTAGACTTGAGAAGCAGATTTTTGAAGCTGCATCACACATTGCTTCTATGTCTAATTTGGCAAAGCTCTCAGTGATAGAAGACTATGGTATCGAGGAGCATAAAGTAACTGTTATTCCGCCAGGAATCGATTTTAAGCAATTAGGATTATTAGAAGCCTGTAACAGGACTAATCAAAATCAGCGCCCAAATATTCTCTTTGTTGGAGGATCGTTTAAAAGAAAAGGGGGTGAAGACCTGCTAAAAGTTTTCTTAGAGAATTTCTCTGAAGCTGCATCTCTACATTTAGTTACGAAAAAAGCAGTTCAGTGCAATCACCCTAATGTTCATGTTTACAACAATATTGAAGCGTATAGCACCACTTGGACTAGACTTTACCAACAAGCAGATTTGTTTGTTATGCCGAGCTATCATGAAGGCTTGCCACACGTTTATGTTGAAGCAATGGGGTTTGCGCTTCCAGTCATAGCAAGCAATTTAGTGCAAATTGCTGAGGTTGTAACCCCTGGTGAAACAGGATTTATGGTCGCACCGGGCAATCATTCCGAATTAGCACAGTGCTTAAAGCGGCTCATTGAAAATCCTGACTTGCGTTTAAGGATGGGGCAAGCAAGCTACAAAGCCGCAACCCAAAAATTTGATGCAAGAACTAACTTTGCTCGATTAGAGCAAGTCTTTCATGAAGCAGCTATGCATAGAAGCAAAGATCTATCGAAACCGTTATTTTAGATAAGATACAGCACTGAAACTGAAAGGGGAAGAATAGGAAAAGCCACGATCAGAAGCACAGCCATTTATAAACAAAAGGAGCGGCTGCTTCAAGATCCCTAGTGTTAGAGGATGTCTTAAAAGTCCAGCCATAGCGCCATGTGAGATAAAAGAAGCCCTCATCCTTTAATCTGTCAAAAGAAACAATGATGGACACGGGAGTAAGAGCGATGAATCTATCCTATCCGCCCTGAGCGATGAGCAATGAGAGTTACTGTCTCCATTGCTGCCGCTAGCAAAATCCGGTGGACAACCTCGACGGGTAGCGCTCAGAACGATTGTGAATGCCATTTTCTACATCGTGGTGGCAGGATGTGCATGGCGATGTTGCCCAAAGACTTCCCGAAGTGGAAAACGGTTTATCACTACTTTCGAGCGTGGCGATCGTCTGTACAGGTAACTTTTGATCTTCAAGCCGACCTCTTTAGAACGTCCTCTAATATGGATATGAGTAATATGGATATCACTCAAAGTAGCTACAAGAAAGAAACAAGCGGGCACAAAGAAAATAAAAAGATTTTCTCATTGCAGATTTTACGAGGATTAGCCGCAGTTTTAGTTGTTCACAATCATGCAATACATCACACAATAAACTTTAAGGAAGATTCCTTTCAAAAGGACTTTTTCTTTCTTGAACACATTGGCGCAGTTGGGGTTGATATTTTCTTTGTTATTAGTGGATTTATTATTACTATAACTTCCAGCAATTATGTAAGAAATCATGGGGCCAAGGATTTCCTAATCAAAAGGCTTATAAGAATTATGCCTGTATTCTACTTGCTGTCGCTCTTAGAAATAATTTTCAGAGTAACAGGAATAAAGGGCGGCAACTTAAGCTGGGCGACGACAGTTAAGACAATTATACTATTGCCAATATTTGATCATGGAAAATATGTATTTCCTTTTATTAGTGCAGGATGGTCATTGTCTTTCGAGTTTTATTTTTATTTAATAATCGCCTTATCTCTTTTTTTGTTTAAGAAGAGTTTCATTATTTCTTCATGTTCATTCATGATTGGTTTAATTGGACTTGGCTTTTTCACACATGATATAAAGTCTCAATTATTTAAGTTTATTACAAATCCAATTGCAATTGAATTCATATTGGGTTGTATTATCGCTAAAATTTACCAATCAACGTTTAACCCGTCGAAGAAGTTTTCGCTTGCAGTCGCCATCCTGGGTGTTACTGGAATACTTCTTACTTTATTTCTAGGATGTGATGACATTGATAAGGCTGAATACATTCTTGACGGAGATAATAGCTTAAAACGCTTATTCCTTTGGGGTATTCCTAGCGCCCTCCTGGTGTATGGCTTTATTTCTTTTGAAGCTAGCCGTTGGAGTGAGCAGCGGAGCTTTGCTAGTCTTATAGCCCTTTTGATAGGAGATGCTTCCTACTCTATTTACCTTATTCATGGATTTTCATTACACCTTATAAATAAAATTTGGACGGTATTTCACCTTAGCCTTCCTGACGTTTATATCATCCTGGGCACTTTAGTGTCAGTTTTAATTGGAATAGTATTCTATATACTGTGCGAAAAGAGGCTTACTCAATTGCTTAACAGGCGGTACACTAAATTTTGTCTAGAAAGAAGCACTCTGGAAAAATAGGCACTGGTCTTCTAAAGGATGATTGCTAGAATTACTACAGCGGTTGAATTCTAGCCTATGCATTGCCCAAATTGCCAAAGTAAGCAGATTGTAAAAAACGGCAAAATGACCCTGCACGA
>Ga0070738_10002217_pt1 | contig 31234 bp, 31 predicted proteins | sample Coa_R2_2_FD_66446 | JGI IMG/M metagenome (GOLD analysis project Ga0070738, IMG submission 66446) | Surface soil microbial communities from Centralia Pennsylvania, which are recovering from an underground coalmine fire - Coalmine... | ecosystem: Environmental > Terrestrial > Soil > Unclassified ...
TCAATCGACCAATTTCTGGAAAATTATCCTGAAAAAAAGTAAGCACTTCTTCTACAGTGGAAAGACTAGCTATTTGATTTTTCTCTGGTGGAAAGTTGATTGCACCACTCATGGTTCCATCAACCTGATGTAACGCTACCATGATTGTTCCGTCATTGAGTCTCCAAGTATGGATATTATCTAGTTTTAAGTGTGTGCCTAATTTATCACTACTATCCAAGTAAATCGATTTGTAGTCAATGGGGTAGTATTTCTGTTCACACTCAAAATCCTCTGTAGTGAGAAAATTCTCTCTTACCGCAGAACGTGATCCATCCGCACCAACTAATAAATCGTAATTAATTGTGAATTCTTCTGCTGTTTCTGTATTTTGCAAATTTATGTTTTTTGTCGTCCAATCAACAGAGGTACATTGACAGTTAAAGTGAATATTGAGACGACTGTTATTGTATTTTTCAGTCAATTTTTGCAGTAGGACAATCGTCAATCTTGTTCGATCAAGTGTGGTGAGAGGGTTCTTTCTTGGCGTCAACCGTGCCTTGCCATTTTTTTGATGAAAGAGCGTTCCTGTCATTTGCACACTAATGGCTTTGACTGCTTCCTCTAAACCCTCAATTTTTCCCAACGCACTCATTCCTCTTACGTTAAGAGAGATAGGAAAAGTTCTAGATGTTGAAAATGACACAATTCTCGGGTCGCTACGGCGTTCATAAATATCGATTTGGTATTGGTCTCCACGACGCAGCAGGTAGTAAGCAAGCAAAAGTCCGCAGGGTCCAGCACCTACAATAACTACTTTTTTGACCATAATTCTAGGACTTACGCATTGATTGGAAAATTATAATAATTCATGCGTACTATCAATTTTTAGCTCAACTAACACAATTTTTCATGAATCTTGAGAGGGATGTAGTAAAGACAGAAAAGAGTTGGCAAAGATAGCGGCTTGAGTGCGATCGCGCAAATTTAGCCGACTCAGAATATTTGTAACATGATTTTTTACCGTTCTTTCTGTGATGTAGAGAGACTCTGCAATCTCTCTATTACTAGCACCAACAGCAATGAGACGTAAAACTTCTTTTTCTCTCGGTGTTAGTTCAGTAAACCCAGGCAAAGGAGTTGGAATCTGTGGTATTGTAGTATTTGGCACAAGAGGTAAGACTTTCTCAAACAATCCTGGTCCTAGCTGAGTATACCCTTGATAAACTGAGCGAATCGCATTTGCAAGTGGCTCTATAGGGGTATCTTTCAATAAATAGCCTCTCGCTCCAAATTGCATTGCCTGAGAGACATATTCATCATCGTCAAATGTCGTCAGCACCAATACTTTCACATCCGGGAACCGTTGACAAATAGCCTGAGTTGCCGCTACACCATCCATGACAGGCATACGGATATCCATCAATACGACATCTGGCTTCAGAGTTTCTACTTGAATAATTGCTTTTTCACCATTTTCTGCTTCACCAACAATCTGAAAATCTGGTTTTGACTCCAATAAGCTCTTTATTCCCTGACGAATAATAATCTGATCGTCTACCAATAACAGATGAATCATCACCTTAACCTCGACAAGGTAATACTGCTGTAATTCGGCAACCAGCTTTTGGTTTACTGACAATATGAAATTGACCTCCCAGTGCCAGCGTTCTTTCCCGCATTCCCTGAAGTCCAAATCCTGTTGTATTTTGGTTTGGGTTGAAGCCTTGACCATTGTCTTCAATGCTTAAATACAGGGTATGAGTGGTTGCTTGTAATTCAATTTTGACTTCATCTGCCATACTATGTTTGGAAATATTTGTCAGAGCCTCCTGGACAATTCTGTAAATTGTCGTCTTAATATCAACAGATAATGGTTGGTGTAGGTTGACAGTGCAATCTGGAACAATGTTAGTCCGACGCTGAAAATCTTCTAATAGCAGCGTGAGTCCTGACGTTAACGATTTTCCCTGCATTGGGTCAGAACGCAACGTTGATACAGATTGGCGCACTTCTCGCAAGGCATGACTACCCAGTTGTTTTGCTTCCTCTAAGAAGATTCGGGCTTTGTCCAGATTCGATTCAACAAATAGCAATGCATTCTCTAGCTGAATACTTTGAGCCGTAAGCAAGTGTCCTAGAGCATCGTGGATTTCACGGGCGATTCTGTTACGTTCTTGTAGTGTGGCTTGGTCTTCTATACGTAGCGTGTATTGACGGAGTTGCTGGTGAGCGATCGCCAACTTTTCACGACTCTGTCGTTCTGCTAGTAGAGCATTGATTAATAACAATACGAATGCCAACACAAAGCCAAACAGCAACGTCGCATGTAGTAATAAGTGCCACAAAATCCCTCTTAACTGCTCTTCCACAATCACTTCTGACATAGGTATTTGTGGCGGTGGGCTTGGTATTGGTATTATTTGCCGAATACATTTAGGGTGTGCTGGAAACTCTGATGGCAGCGTGGTAGCAAAGGATACAAATGCCAAACTAGCCACGAGTAAGCGTCCAGTTAAATTAAAAATCAAGCAGCTGCGAATGACTAAAATCAATAGCAGTGGTGGTGGAAAGCCAACACCTCTACTGATTGTTAGATGTGCCAACAGAATCAGTCCAAATCCCAGTCCTGTATAGAGCACTTTTGAGAACAGGTTGTCTTTAGGTAAGCGTAAGCTCATCATGCCAAAGCAAGCAACGATTAAAACGAACAGTATTCTTTGTTGGGGAATAACTGTATGCACAATCAACGGGTGTGGATCTTGCATTAACAACTCAGTCACAAAAGTGATTCCCAGGAGAATCCACTCCAGGTAAAGCAGTACACGAAAAGGGTGAGGTTGGAGGTGAATCTGACAGGTCACGGCAAAAAAGTGTCTCAGTGATAGAGAGAATAAGGCAAAAAGTGACGGGCTTGTCTGTTTTCTAGCACATTCTCAATAAGAAACGCCCAACCTATGCTCTAAACATAGATTGGGGTATGGGGGTACTTTAACTAGACAGTCTCAATATAAAATTCGGAACAGTGAGTGGCATGGGACTTTAGTCACGATATTTTCCTGGACTAAAGTACTAAATCAGTTATCAGAATCTATTTAACAGTGAGAATAAACGATTATTCGTTAAGGTCGGGCATGGGGCATAGGCACAAAACAAGAGATTTAATATCTCAAAACACATAGTTGGCTTTGTTTCCACCGCCTTACTTATCTTTAGAGAGTTTCTGCATCATGAACTACATTTTAATGTAATAACTAACTTTGGAAGAAGAGTAAAAATACTAACCAAGGTGTTCAAGTTGTTATGATTCTATCACCAAAATGCAATAGACTTGACTATTAATTTTGTAAATAATTTATTCTTACTGCTTCAAAGTCTTTTAGGGTCTATATTTCAAACTATTAGAAATTTTACTTACAGGAAAAAAGTCATGTTTTGATTTAGTACTTTTTTAATAAAAACTTATTTGAATTTAGTACTTCTTTCCCATGTTGAGCAATATCCTATATTTTTAGGATGATATTGTTTTGAAATTTAAAAATCCAAATTGAAGTTACAATTAAACTCAATACCTATGAGTACATTGTCAACTTTATGTAGCAGGAATTTGTAAGCTGAGATAACTCAATTCAGTTAAATCTACCTAGGTTTTATATGAATACAACACATAATCAAAGTCAGTGTAAAAAAACTGCTCTAATCACTGGGGCATGTAGTGGAATAGGCTTCCAATTAGCATGTATTTTTGCCTTTAATGATTACAATCTTGTATTAGTGGATAGACTTGGACCCAAACTCAATGAGATTGCAAATAGATTTCAAAATGAACTTAGCATTTTGGTCAAACCGATTGTCAAAGATTTATGCTTGCCAACATCTCCTCACGAAATCTACTCAGAACTGCAACAAGAATCTATACATGTTAATGTCCTAGTCAATAATGCTGGGTTTGGTGTTTATGGATTATTTAACGAAACAAACTTAGCTTCTGAACTGGAAATGCTACAGCTAAATGTGGTGTGTCTTACCCATTTAACTAAATTATTTCTCAAGGAGATGGTAAAGCAAGGTGAAGGAAAAATATTAAATGTTGCGTCAACTGCCGCCTTTCAGCCTGGACCGTTGATGGCAGTTTATTTTGCCACTAAAGCATATGTTTTATCATTTTCAGAAGCGATCGCCAATGAATTGGAAGGTACAGGTGTGACCGTAACTGTTCTTTGTCCAGGACCAACAGAATCTGCCTTTCATGAAAAAACTGGAATGGCAGACTCTACCCTGGTTAAAGGTAAAAAGATGATGGATGCCCAAACAGTGGCCAGAATTGGATTTCGCGGTTTAATAGCCAATCAAACTGTTGTCATTCCTGGCATGAAAAATAGGATACTCGTTGAACTTGTCCGGTTTACCTCAAGAAAGCAGGTTACAAAAATAGTAAGAAGGATGCAAGAAACTCGTTAGTTCTTCTAATTGCTCGTTTTTACATAAACTTCAGTGGCCTTTAGAAAATCTCTAGAGGCTTTTTATTTACAGCATCACTAACAATATTCGACTGAAATTTAGTACTTTAGTCACAATCTATATCTGACATTTGATTCATGTATTGACTTGTACAAAACTTTATAATGAAAACACCAACCTTAAATAAAAATTATTACTTATTGACCAATATCAACTAGGGGCAGGGTGTTATGCATAAACAAAATAATCATGAATTGATGATTAATATAGCCAATCTTCTTTCCCTTTTTGGCTTAATCTTGGGTGGCTTCATCATCTATCAATTTTTTGTATCTACACCGGGGATAGATACTACAGAGCATTCCTTGGGTCACCAAAAGGTATTCACAATTGAGAGTTGATAGGAGACAAGGGAGATAAAAAGGACAAGGGGGACAAGGAGGACAAAGGGGACAAGGGAGATAAAAAGGACAAGGGGGATAAGGAGGACAAGGAGGACAAGGGAGATAAAAAGGACAAGGGGGATAAGGAGGACAAGGGGAGGATTTGTATCAAGAATTTTGTGAATATGAATAGACGAGGGTTTTTGGGTCAAAGCTTCGCCACACTGGGATTTTTGGGATTATCTGTGATTGGTTGTCATACTTCTGGTAGTGGTGATACTGTGGCAAGTTCCGCTAGTAGTGATCAAGCAAGCCAGAAGGTGAAAACGATGAAACTAGAAAGCAGTGCCTTTGAAGCTAACGGCTTAATTCCTACCAAATACACATGTGACGGTGATGGTATCTCCCCGCCATTAAGTTGGGATGAGCCTCCATCCACAACCCAGAGTCTTGCACTGATTGTAGATGACCCCGATGCACCTGGAGGGATCTTTGTTCATTGGGTTCTTTATGAGATTCCTGCTACAGTCCGCCAACTACCAGAAAAAATTGCATCCGTCGCCACTCTACCAAATGGTGGGGTGCAGGGCAAAAATGATTTTGGCAAGCTTGGTTATGGTGGTCCTTGTCCACCTGGTGGTACCCATCGATACTTTTTCAAAGTCTACGCTTTAGATAAAAAATTAGGTTTAGAACCAGGTGCGACTAAAGCTCAAGTCGTGACTGCTATGGATGGTCACATTTTGGCAACGGCAGAATTGATTGGACGCTACCAACGTCGCCGTTAAATCACCTATTATTCATTTAAACTCGATGGGATAGTTAACTGTTAACTATCCTCATGATGCTGTCTAAGCTATGGAAGCTGCCAACTGTTCTTCAGAAACCCACGCAGCATGGAAGCCATAGGGTACTCGTTGAGGAATGAGCACCCGTGCTACAGGTTTGCTAGTTACGTCCCGAGCATTCACGACTACTAATTCAGAACACTCCTCGTTAGTATCGTAAACAAAGGTAATCAGCCAACCCTCATCTTCACCCCCTTCTACAGTGGTACGAGGAACAAATACAGCCTCACCGCCGTAACGTCCCTGACCAAATTCATGAGTTTCTGACTTGCCAGTGTGATGGTCATACTTGATTAAACCATCAAACAAGGGCATGGTACTCTTAGCCATTCTGGCAAGGTAGCCATATTGGGTTTGGCGTCCCCAGAAGTTTTCATTTATACGAGGAAATTCCGCAGCCACATCGTCCAGCTTTGTTTCACGTACAGTTCCTGTGCTTAGGTTGAACCGCCATTGATGCAAGCGAGGGATATCCCCTTCGGGATCACGTTGCGTCTCGTTAAAGACAAGCATATTTGTAGAACTCATACGGCAGGCGAGAAGTACGACTTCGTCTCCTTCCTCGTAGGCGTTGAGGGTATGGTAAACATAGCAAGCAGGACTTTCAAACCAGCGAATACTGCTGTTGTCTCCATGACGTGGAACAATACCAAAACGACTGGGGCGATCGCGCTCAAAGGAAATCGCAGGTTCTCCCCGTTGCATACGCTCGCCGTTGAATGTCATGGGCAAATCCATGAAAATTGTATAATTCTCGGTGATGGCGAAATCATGCATAATCACTGCCATTGGTATGTCAATTGGTACAGTTTGCAATAGCTCGCCTGTTGGAGAAACGACACTGTACTGTAAGTATGGTGGTGAGAAAGAGTAGCCAAAGAACATCATTTCTCCAGTCACCAAGTCTACTTTAGGGTGAGCCGTGAAGGGAGACACTAGCTGATGATTGAAGGTATATTCACCAACAGTCTCTAGGCTGGGAACTTTAATGGCATGAGGTGCACCGCCTTCCCATAGTGCTAATAGTTGACCTGCATGCCAAACTAGGGCAGTATTGGCAGTGTTTTTACCAGGACCGTAGGGGTTGTCTAGCTGCGGCGGTTCTAAAAATCCTGTCCAAATAGCCTTACCAGCTTGGTTCTCTATTTTCCATCCTCTTGTTCGCACGTAACGGTTGCAATAGGTGGCAATACCACTATTAATTCTTACTCCATGTAACATCCCATCACCATCAAACCAATGATACTGGCCAATAGGTGCCCATTGCGGGTTGGAACCATTGCGCACGAACATTCCTGATAGATCGAGAGGTAGTTCACCTATGACTTGTAAAGCATCAGTAGTGATTTCTTGGTGTACTGGTGCAAAGTTGCCGTCAAGAAAAGGATTAACTGCTACTGTTGTTTCCATTGTTTCCATTATGTGTGTTTGGAGATGAACTCTGTGGCACTTACATTTTTATCTTCACGTCCGTCCTTTATGAGATAGCTCTCCCCATTGTAGTAAGTTAAACAGTCATGATTCCTGTTATTTCCACTATTCCTTTGCGTCACATGGCTTCGGGCGATCGCCTTTCGCTTCAAGTTTACAAATTCGTTGGAGCCTATCCTGGTAAAAAAGTTTACATTCAATCTAATCTACATGGTGCAGAAATTGTTGGTAATGCAGTGATTCATCAACTCATTGAGTTTTTACTATCGTTAAATGATACGGATTTAACTGGAGAAATTTGGTTGGTTCCTGTCTGTAACCCAATGGGAGTCAACGAGCGTTCTCACATCTTTTCCTCTGGGAGATACTGTGTTTATGAAGCTAAAGACTGGAATCGCATCTTTTGGGATTATGAAAAAGAAGCTCATGATCTATTTGCTTTTGCTAAATCTCAAATAAACTTTGCAACAGAGGTGATAAGAAAGAATTATCTAAATGCAATTCAAGAAAAATTTGCTAAGATTATAAATAAGATTGATTCCTCGTCTGGTGCACCATACACTGAACTATTTCGCTATAAATTACATTCTCTTAGTTTAGATGCAGACTACCTGATCGACTTACACAGTTCTACCCATCAAGGATTAAACTATCTATATTACTTCCGCAATCGAGAAGATAGTGCCAAACACTTCCTTCTTAATTATGGAATCTTACTGGATGTTTATGATGGTGATGCTTTTGATGAAGCATTTATCAAACCTTGGTTAGCGCTAGAAAATTGTTTTAAACAACTTGGCAGAGAAATTAAGTTTGACGTGGAAGCATGGACGCTCGAACTGGGAACTGGAATGCAAATGATTCCAGATTCAGTGATAAAAGGTGTCCAAGGAATAAAAAATTATTTAGTATATAAGGGTATTTTGCAGATATGTGACCCGACTGTTGATACAACCGCATTCTTGGAAATGATTTTTAGGGCTAGAAGTAAAGTTGTCAAATACTATGCGCCTTGTGGTGGCATGATTCAGTCAAGAGTTGAATTGGGTACTTTAGTAGAGGCTGGAGAAAGACTTTATCAAATTCTGAGTTTTAATAAAGAGGGAAAATTGCCTACTGTCATAGATATTTTAGCAGAAAAAGATGGATTTGTATACGACATCTCAACTAATCAATCAGTGAATGAAGGCGAGTTCGTTATAGGAATTATGTAAGAACTTGATTGATAGTTTGTGCTTTATAAGTAAGAATCTTCTTCTAACTTGTAGTTACCAACTATCAAGCTGTATTTTATTTAAATGATTTTTATGTCTTTTCCGATACAGTTTTGTTTCAAATGACAAACTTTATGTATACAGTTTTAACATTCGCTCATAAAGAAATACATTTAGTAGTAACTTAGACTAAAGCAAAGGCAATTTTTGAAAAAACTAGGGTGATTTACGTTTGTTTGATACTCGAGAAAAAACGAACCAATACCAAATGTCAAATAGGACGATGGAGCCACAAGTGACGGGTATTCAAAATAACAGCTTCTTAGTTTCAGAAGAAGTAACAATTCCACAGGCTCCTCCTGGCTTTAAGTCAGGTTTTATCGGCATTATTGGTCGGCCTAATGTCGGTAAATCTACTTTAATGAATCAAATAGTAGGACAAAAAATTGCCATTACATCGCCAGTAGCTCAAACCACACGCAATCGCTTACGAGGCATTTTAACGACACCAGAAGCGCAACTCATTTTTGTGGACACCCCAGGAATTCATAAACCTCATCATCAATTGGGAGAGGTACTGGTACAAAATGCCAAATTAGCTATTGAATCCGTGGATGTAGTGCTATTTGTAGTGGATGGAACAACTCCCTGTGGAACAGGCGATCGCTATATTGCTGATTTATTGAGTCGTAGCCACACACCAGTTATTTTGGGGTTGAACAAAACCGACCAACAACCTCCAGAAGCACAATTCTTAGATGATAGCTATGCACAGTTAGCTCAATCACATCAATGGCAAACAGTGAAGTTTTCTGCCAAGACTAGTTCTGGATTGTTGGAATTGCAACAGTTGTTGATTCAACAGCTAGACATAGGACCCCTATACTATCCACCGAATTTAGTCACAGACCAACCAGAACGCTTTATTATGGGCGAGTTGATTCGAGAACAGATTTTGCTGCTAACTCGTGAGGAAGTACCACATTCAGTAGCCATCTCCATCGATCAAGTAGAAGAAACACCAAATATCACCCGTGTACTTGCTACAATCCATGTAGAACGTGATTCCCAAAAAGGGATTCTGATTGGTAAAGGTGGAACAATGCTCAAAGCAGTTGGTAGTGCTGCACGCGAGCAAATCCAAAAATTAATCTCAGGCAAAGTCTACCTTGAACTATTCGTCAAAGTGCAACCTAAGTGGCGTCAATCGCGTGTGAGTTTGGCAGAGTTGGGTTATCGTGTTGAAGAAAGTTAATGAGATGTCTCAAGATTCGGATTCTTTACATCTGCCAACGGATGCTTCTGTTTTACGTGTCCTAATTGTAGAAGATGATCCAATGATGCAACTAGGACTGGAACAGTCCTTAATGACTCATTCACAGTTGGAGATTGTAGGACAAGCAGAAGATGGGTACTTGGGTGTGCAAGCAGCACTGAAATTAAAACCAGATATAGTGGTGATGGATATTGGATTGCCACGATTAGATGGTATTGCTGCAACACAACAAATTAAGGCAGCACTGCCAAACACCCATGTGGTTATCTTGACATCTCATAAAACGGATACGGAAATTTTTGCTGCACTATCTAGTGGTGCAGATGCATACTGTATCAAAGGGGCAAGTATCGAGCGACTATTAAACGCAATTGCTGCTGCAGTTGAAGGTGCAACCTACCTCGATCCCCAAATTGCTAGACGAGTCATTGACAATCTTAAGCCACCATCGCCTTCGGGAAACCCAGCAAACCTTTCTGGACGAGAGTTGGAAGTATTAAAACTCATGGTAGAAGGTTATAGTAATCCAGAAATTGCCCAGAAACTCTATCTCAGTCCCAACACTGTAAAAACTCACGTGCGGGGAATTATGAATAAACTCTCCGTTGATGACCGCGTTCAAGCAGCCGTTGTAGCACTGCGTTCTGGTCTAGTGTAATTCAACCAAAGACTGATGAATAATCAACTCCCAGATTGTCATAATAACCCTGTATGACAAGGGTGGGAGTATGATTAAATCTTGGATGGTGATTGGGGGTATAGCTATCTTGGTCGCATTAGGTGCGAACTTCATTACTCCCAGCGATCGCAAATGGTTCAAGCGGTTACAAAGACCTAGATGGTTAACTTTTGAGGCACTTATTCCTCTCATCTGGACTGTCATTTTTGTTTGCGGTGCTTGGTCAGCTTATATTGTTTGGGAAAAGAATCCAGGAACTACCAACACTTGGCTTCTCATGGGATTGTACCTGCTTTTAGAAATAGTCACGATTGCCTATACTCCTGTCATGTTCCGGCTTCGTAGTCTGAAAGTTGGTACGATTATCGGTGGCATTGGTTTTATTATCAGTCTTATATTAACTCTTACAGTTTTACCTATCTCTGGTTGGGCAGCACTACTGCTTTTACCTTACTTGTTGTGGAGTCCAATTGGAACTTACACAACTTGGGCAATGATCCGCCTTAATCCTCAAGATGCTTAATTTCTACTCCCTTCCCTCTAATATTCAAACCTCTGGCTGATTTAATCCACACGAGAGAATTGCCAAAATTGCTGTGTAATCCTTGACAAAATACACAAATAATGGTAAGCAATATGATTCAATCATGGATGGTGATTGGGGCTATAGCTTTTTTAGTCGCTGCTGGTAGTTTCTTCATTACACCAGGCGATGTCAAGTGGTTTGCACGGTTAAGCCGTCCTCAATGGCTGGTTTTTGAGCCTCTGATCCCCTTAATCTGGACTGTTATTTTTATCTGCGGTGCTATTTCCGCTAACATTGTGTGGCAAAAGAATCCAGGCAGCCTAATAACTTGGGTACTAATGGGTCTCTACCTACTGCTGGAAATTATCACTGTTGCCTATATTCCACTGATGCTAAGATTCCGCAGTTTGAAAACTGGGGAAATTATTGGGTCGGTTGGTGTGATTATAGGTGTATTACTCACGGTTTTTGTCTTGCCAATTTCAAGGCTGGCGGCGCTGCTACTCATCCCGTATCTGGTTTGGAGCCCGGTTGGAACATATACAACTGAAGAGTTGATACAACTGAATCCTCAAGATGTCTAGACGCGGAAGTCTATTATTCAAAACGCCCATAGCATGCTACAACTGGGTTCTCAGGTTTGGCTTGATTATACAGCCAAGCCCACATTTGATCTCCAACAGAGAAATGCCACCACTCTCGGGGATTCCGTCTAAACCCTGCCTTTTCCATCACACTACATAGTAGTTGGCGATGACTAAGATATTGCTGTGCATGGGGGTCGGAACGATCAGCAAAATAGTCAGGATGCGATCGCTCCGACAATTCATCAATTGCTGAACCCATATTGACTATTTTTCCTGTCTCATCAACCAACGTCACATCCACAGCTGCACCCGTACTATGAGGTGGTGGGGTCTTTTCATCTAGACTTGGTTCAGCCCAAATTTTGTAAACCTCTTCCCAGAGAGCTTGGCGTTGTGTTTCTGTAATTTCCGACTCAACCAGACCTGCACTCCTTAGAGCGTCGGCAAAAGCATAATTAACCATAAACTTTTGTACTGCCACAGGACGATAAGCATCAAAAATTTGGATCAGCCAGTTAGGACGCAGCAGTTGGAGATTTGACTGGGCTTGTATCAAGTTATTAACAACGCTTTGGCGCAGAAAATAAGGGGAGCGTGCTTCTCCATAAGGCGCACCCAGTTTCTGATAAGGATGGGGAGATTCCACAGCAAACAGTGTTAAAGGAATTTCCACCAAAGGTTCACCACACTCAACTATTGGCACTTGATAATAAGGTCGCATTCTGAATTTTATAGGTTAAAAAATTAAGTTATTAGTGCTCTGATCCTGTTCCTCTCCCTCCTTCCTGAATCTCCGGTACTGGATCGTAACCACCGGGATGAAATGGATGACAGCGTAGAATTCGCCGAATTGCCAACCAACTACCGCGCCAGACACCAAATCGTTCAATGGCTTGGATAGCATACATCGAACAAGTAGGTTGAAAGCGACAAGAGGGAAGAAGCAGAGGCGAAATAAATATTCTATAGAACTGAATCAACCAAATTAATAATATTTTCAATAGTTTCATTAACGCTCTCCTGATTTTTTATGCGGAAGTTTTGTGCTGCTCGTCCTATTTGATAGAGTGGTAATACAGGACCAAATTCTCCAAATAACACAGTTAGTTCTTTGCTTAGTTTATTTCCCGGTTTAGAATCGCTACCCCTTTTATGGGTGCAGATTGCTAGTGTTGTCACTTGGCTATCGCTCATCCTCTCGATAGCATGGGCGGTGAATTTCTTTGCCAAAGATGATCCAGAAATTGTGCGAAAGATAGTTCATATTGGTACAGGAAATGTGATCCTGCTTGCTTGGTGGTTAAATATTCCTGCAAGTGTAGGTATTACAGCTTCGATTTTAGCGAGTGCCGTGACCTTGTTGTCTTACCGATTTCCCATTCTCCCTGCTATTAATAGCGTAGGACGCAAAAGTTTCGGAACATTCTTTTATTCTGTTAGTATTGGTATTTTAATTGCTTGGTTCTGGTACTTACAACAGCCTCAGTATGCAGCATTGGGAATTTTAGTTATGGCTTGGGGAGATGGACTTGCTGCACTAATAGGACAACGCTTTGGTAAACACAAGTATAAAATCTTTGGAAAGCAAAAAAGCTGGGAAGGTTCTCTAGCTATGGCCTTAGCTAGCTATTTTGTCAGTAGTTTTATTTTATATAGTGTGCAAGGGAACATTTGGCAAACGTGGGTAGTATCATTAGTCGTTGCCTTGATTGCTACTGCCCTAGAGACTTTTTCCTTTGTAGGTATTGATAATCTCACTGTTCCATTAGGCAGTGCAGTCGTTGCTTTTTTCTTAAATCAATTCTAAAACCGCACCAACCCCGGCTTTGCAAAAGTTACCGGGGTTATTGCTTCTGATGAATAATTTAGGATTGCTGTGTTATCGACAACAAGAGTTTTCGCTGAACGGAATGGGCTTGCCTACCAATTGTTGTAGTAATGGCGATGGTAGTGATGTCTGGGATAGTAGTAGTGATAGTAGTAATGGTAGTAGTAATGGTAGTAATACCGAGGATGGTAATAATGTCGGTAATGAACATACTCAGGATAGTAATGCCTGTAGTGATAATAGCTATGATCCCGACACGGTCTGTGATAATACCAATGAGCAATAAGATAGGGGTGCTCATTGGTTGTAGGAGCTAGTTGTCTAAAATCTGCTTTTTGAGTTCCCTGAATTGACGAATGTTCTTTAACTAGAAACGGTGAGACATCAACGGCTCTTTGATCTACCTGTGTCTGTTGTGTTGGTTCTCTGAGTTCTTCTGGCTTCGGCAAAACCTCCACTTTATTTTTGATAGCTGCAGATGCAATATTAAATCCAAGGTAACTCGGCAATAATAAAGCACTAACAAAGACTTTCCAAAACATTTTGTCACGCTCCTAATTTCTTGTCTCCTAGCAGAACAAGGAAATTTCTACTATGAGGTTCTGGTTGAATTAGGATTTACGCAGGGAAACAAACCATCAAAACTGATTTGTACTTAGATGAAGACAATACTTATAAAAAATACATACCATTAGGAGCATAGTGAAGAGAGTTCGTGGCGATCGCTAACTTGCTGTTGAGAGAAAATTTAGCATTTGTTAAGCTCATCTGAAAGAAAAACATAAAAATCGGTGGATCTAGGGCTTTCTACTCCACCGATTCAAATTTTAGATTGACTCATTTTACAGAAAAACAGTATAGGTGCAATATGAGAGAACTACCACATCTCTGCTGCACCTTTTTTGTAAGGCTCACCTGTAAAGGGCTGTACACCAATCGTGGGGTAAGCATCATCAGTTGGACCAAAAATCCGCATTGCAGCTTCAGAAATATATTGGATCATTCCGGCTAGCATGTTAGAAATAGCCATCATATCAAACTCCATTTCTCTTTATTTCTAGTTGCTTGATTTTGTGATATGTATCTACTTTAATTCTGATATTCCTGGCTAACTCTCACTTGCAATATATTTATACTCTCCGCAATACTTATTGATAAGTGTTTGCAATACTTTTACTTGGAAAATGCTCAGCTTCTGTTTGTGATTATGATTGTAAACTAATATGCTTGTCACTTACAGAATAAATCGTGGTGTCAATGGCCTGCAGTCCGCTCGTCTTTTTGTGCGCCTTGTTTAACCCAGCATTATTATAAATAACAACTATTTAAAAATATTAAATATTTGATGAATCTTCTATTAATATCTTTGGAATCATCATACTTAAAAGCATTTTTTGAAATACTTCTGTTAGAAGTTGACATTATTTTTGGTAAAAACTACCATAATAGTAAGTAATCTTGTAGGGGCGCTCTGTCATGACAACATTCCCTAGCTTGGATTTTGGAGATATAAGTAGTCCGCATTGGACTAATGGCCCAAAAAACCAAGAACTCACACTCTCGGCTGTTGATTACAGCCTACTGACAGACCTTTATGAGCTCACAATGGCAGCTTGTTATGTGAGTGAAGGAGTAGAGAAACAAAAGGCAAGCTTCGAGTTATTTATCAGACATCTGCCAGAGGGATTTGGCTACATCATTGCCATGGGGTTGGCGCAAGCATTGGAATACTTAGAAAAATTCCGTTTTAGTCAATCTCAAATAGCAGCGTTACAAGCAACGGGAATTTTTGCAAATGCGAGTGATCGCTTTTGGTCTGTACTAACCGAGGGTGGTTTTACAGGTGATGTTTGGGCAGTTCCAGAGGGAACAGCAGTGTTTGCGTCTGAACCACTATTGCGAGTGGAAGCACAGCTTTGGCAAGCGCAACTGGTAGAAACTTATCTCCTTAATACTCTCAATTACCAAAGTTTGATTGCGACAAGGGCTGCTCGTATACGTGACGTGGCTGGAGAGCAAGCATCCTTGCTGGAATTTGGGACACGACGAGCATTCAGTCCCCAAGCATCTTTGTGGGCAGCACGGGCAGCTTTGGCCGCAGGTTTAGATGCTACATCAAATGTGTTAGCTGCATTACAACTAGGCGAAAAACCTAGTGGTACGATGGCGCATGCTCTGGTAATGGCTTTGTCAGCGATGGAAGGAAGTGAGGATCAAGCTTTTACAGCATTTCATCGCTGTTTTCCAGGTGCGTCTTTGTTGATTGATACTTACGATACAATTGCCGCCGCTCAACGGTTAGCGGAAAAAGTGAATTCAGGCGAAATGCATTTAGCTGGGGTCAGGTTAGACTCCGGGGATTTAGTGTCTCTATCAAAACAGGTGCGATCGCTACTTCCTAATGTGTCAATTTTTGCTAGTGGTGATTTGGATGAGAGAGAAATAGCGAGGCTAAAAGCCGCTGGGGCAGAAATTGATGGTTATGGGTTAGGAACACGCCTAGTTACAGGTTTACCTGTAAATGGAGTCTATAAGCTAGTGGAGGTTGATGGCATTCCAGTGATGAAACACTCTAGTGGCAAAGTGACTTATCCCGGACGCAAGCAGATTTTTCGCACTTTTGCAGGAGGTAAGTTAACAGGAGACTCGTTGGGATTAGTAGGAGAAAGTCCACGTGCAACACAACCTTTATTACAGTTGTTGATGAAAGAGGGTAAACGGGTACAACCACCAGAAACATTAGCAGAAATTCGCCGTCGGACCGCTGCATCAGTAGCAAGTTTGCCAACCCAGACGCGGCTTTTAGAGAATCCTGTACTAGTGGAAGTGAAGATTTCTGACGAGCTGCAAGAGTTGACAAATAAGACGTGGAGGAGGTGAGGGAGCCTGAAAAATGTGGGTTTTTTACAACAACCTCGCAAACAAGACAAGGGGAGCCAGCGCCGTGGGCGGGTCTCCCGACTTGAGGCGACTGGCGTGGACAAGGGGGACAAGGAGGACAAGGAGAAAACTCTATAATTATGCCCGATGCCCGATGCCCGATGCCCGATGCCCGATGCCCGATGCCCGATGCCCCATTTTCCATTCCTAACTCCTAACTCTTAATTCACACACCCCTATCATCATGAGAATTGCTTTATTTGGTACAAGTGCTGATCCACCCACTGCTGGACATCAAGCAATTATCCGCTGGTTGTCTGAGCATTATGATTGGGTGGCTGTGTGGGCGGCGAATAATCCATTTAAGTCGCATCAAACACCTTTAGAACATCGAGTGACAATGCTGCGCCTATTAATTACGGAAATAGATTCGCCACGGCACAATATTGAGTTGGCTCAGGAATTAAGTGCAATGAGGACGCTGGAAACAGTGGAGAAAGCAAAGGTGCACTGGAAAGAAGCTGATTTCACTGTGGTGATTGGTTCTGATTTAGTAACTCAGCTACCACAGTGGTATCGCTTTAAAGATTTGTTGCAGCAGGTGCAATTGCTGGTGGTACAACGACCGGGATATGCAATAGATGAGTTTAGCTTGGAGGAGATTCGTACGTTGGGAGGACGAATTGAAATCGCTGGCTTTACTGGTCCAGAAGTTTCTTCCACAGCGTATCGTAAAAATGGAGATCCTGATGCTTTAACGCCTCCTGTAATTGCTTATATTCATAGAGAGCATTTGTACAAATGCCAGGACGCAACCCAAAAAAAATTTCAGCTTTGCTAAATCAACAACCTTTAGCTGATTTCAAGGTTGGTGTTGATAATGTCATCTTTTCGGTAGATACCGCACAAAATCGGCTGCTAGTTTTATTAGTTATGCGACAGCAGGAACCATTTTTAAATTGTTGGAGCCTGCCAGGAACTTTGGTGCGTGAAGGGGAATCCCTGGAGGATGCGGCATATCGCATCTTAGCAGAGAAGATTCGCGTCAAAAATCTGTATTTGGAGCAATTGTATACTTTCGGTGGACCATCGCGTGATCCCAGGGAATGCGCTGCTAGTTATGGTATGCGTTATCTCTCAGTAAGTTACTTTGCTCTTGTACGATTTGAGGAAGCAGAATTAATTGCTGATAAAGTCACTGGAATAGCTTGGTATCCGGTCAAGCAAGTACCAAAATTAGCTTTTGATCATAGTGAAATTCTTACATATGGACATCGGCGGCTCAGAAACAAGTTGGAGTATAGCCCAGTGGCTTTTGACGTATTACCGGACATGTTTACTTTAAATGATGTATATCAACTGTATACTACAGTTCTAGGAGAAAGTTTTTCTGATTATTCTAATTTTCGGGCGCGTCTATTAAAGTTGGGTTTTCTGTGCGATACCGGAATTAAGGTGTCTAGGGGTGCAGGTCGTCCAGCTAGTTTATATAAATTTGATGCAGAGGCTTTTGGTTTGTTGAAGGATAAACCTTTGGTCTTTATTTAACCTGAAAGTTGAAGACACACACATGTTAAAAGCCAAGTGTCTTTAGCCAAAAATTCCAAGACAAAAAAATTAACTACCCCATCTGTACTGTGAGGTCAGGTAAAGGTCACCCACGGAGGTTTTGATGAAAATTGCGATCGCTCAACTGAATCCAACAATAGGTGATTTGCCAAAAAACGCTCAAAATATTTTAGCAGCAGCAAATCGTGCAGTGGCAAAAGGTGCCAGGTTATTGTTAACACCAGAACTGTCTTTGTGTGGTTATCCACCACGGGATTTATTATTAAACCCCGGTTTTGTTCAGGCTATGAATATAGCATTGCGAAAATTAGCAGAAGATTTGCCACCAGGGATAGCTGTTTTGGTTGGAACAGTTGAAGAAAATCTAAAAGCACATGTTACTGGCGGTAAAAGTTTATTTAATAGCATTGCGTTATTAGAGCGAGGCAATGTGCAGCGATTTTTTCATAAGCGACTTTTGCCTACTTATGATGTATTTGATGAAAATCGCTACTTTGAAGCTGGTTTGCAAGCTAATTATTTCACGCTAGACAATCTCAATATTGGCGTTACTATTTGTGAAGATTTATGGAATGACGAGGAATTTTGGGGTAAACGTAGTTACACAAACAATCCCATTGCCGACTTGGCAATTTTGGGTGTAGATGTGACTGTCAACTTGTCAGCGTCACCTTACAGTTTTGGCAAACAACAGTTTCGAGAAGCAATGCTAAAGCATAGCGCAGTACGTTTTCACCAACCGATTTTGTATGCTAATCAAGTTGGGGGAAATGATGATTTGATTTTTGATGGCAGTAGTTTTGCTCTAAATCGTAAAGGTGAGGTTGTCTGTCGCCTGCAGGCTTTCGAAACAGATTTGCAGATAGTTGAATTTAATGAAATTCGGCAGGATGTACAGATAGGAACTGTTGCACCCCTATTCTCGTGTGAGGATGAGGAGATTTGGCATGCGTTGGTTTTAGGATTGCGCGACTATACACGTAAGTGTCGCTTTTCTAAAGTTGTACTAGGTTTAAGTGGTGGTGTAGATTCTTCGTTAGTGGCAGCGATCGCGACTGCAGCATTAGGTATAGAAAATGTCCTCGGTGTCCTAATGCCTTCCCCTTATAGTTCTGAGCATTCTGTTAGCGACGCGCTAGCATTAGCAAAAAATCTCGGTATCAAAACAGTGACCTTGCCCATAGGGGAGTTAATGCAAGGCTATGACAAAACTTTAGCAGAGTTGTTTCAACAAACAGAGTCTGGACTGGCGGAGGAGAACATTCAATCCCGAATCAGGGGAAATTTATTGATGGCTATATCTAACAAATTCGGTCATTTGTTGTTGTCTACTGGCAATAAGTCAGAATTAGCTGTTGGTTACTGCACTCTCTACGGTGATATGAATGGTGGATTGTCAGTCATTGCTGACGTTCCTAAAACCCGTGTTTATTCTCTATGCAATTGGTTAAATCATCACTCTTCTCGGTCAGGAATCAAACCTCAATCTACTCCTAAGGAGATCATCCCGCAAAACGTGATCACTAAAGCCCCCAGTGCTGAACTCAAACCAGGTCAAGTTGACCAAGACTCGCTACCGTCTTACGACATTTTAGACGATATCTTACAACGTCTTATTAACGACCATCAATCAGCAGCACAGATTGTTGCAGCTGGTCACGATCTAGTAGTGGTCAATCAAGTCATTCAGATGGTAGCACGCGCAGAATTCAAACGGAGACAAGCACCTCCGGGATTAAAGATCACTGATCGTGCCTTTGGTACTGGTTGGCGAATGCCCATCGCGAGTAACTGGACTACTACCAATACTACTTCTCAGGCTAAAAATCTTCCAACCCCTAGTTTGGTCAGAACAGAAAACAAGATGTCCCCTGACTTACTTAGCCCTTAACGCCACTACTAGTTTCCGTAGGGACAATGTAGCGTTGTAAAAACAGGAATAAGATCAATACTGGAGCTATAGATATAACTGAGCCAGCTGCAACGAGTCGCCAGTCTAAGGAAAAAGTTCCTGCAAGCTTCGCTACTCCCAAAGGAAGGGTGTATAAGTTTTCATCTTGAATCACAATTAAAGGCCAGAGAAAGTCACTCCAAGAACCGATAAACTCAAAAATTGCCAGAGTTACTAGTGCTGGGCGAACGGATGGTAGCATGATGTACCACCACAAACCTAATTCTGAACAACCATCCATGCGTGCTGCTTCTTCCATCTCCTTAGGAACACTGATAAAAGCTTGTCGTAACAAAAAAATGCCAAAAGCAGAGGCTAAGCTGGGAAGAATTATTCCTAAATAAGAATTTCTTAAACCTAGTTGAACTGTCAAAATATACAGCGGAATCATCACAATTTGGAAGGGAATCATAATCGTGGCGACAATCGCTATAAAAATCCAGTCTCTTCCTGGAAAGGATAGTCTTGCCAATGGGTAAGCAGCTAAAGCGCAAAAGATTAAGTTTAAACTGACAGTTAGTACTGCTATTAGCGTACTGTTGAACAAATACTGTCCAAAAGGTAAGGCGTGCCAAACAGAGAAAAAGTTGGCGAAGGTGGGTTGACTTGGTAATAACTGTGGCGGTGAATGAAAAATATTTTCTGTTGGTGATTTTAACGCTGTGCTAACCAGCCAAAATAGGGGGAACAGCGTCATAATTGCGATCGCGCTTAAGAGTCCGTATATCCACAATCGATTTTGGATTTTGATATGAGTCATTGGCATAAGCCACATTCAAAGATTGAGTGCAAATTACAATGTATTTACCACAGGCAATATTACACAGCAATATACAGATAATGTAAATTTTACTTACCTATCACCTTCAGCCCTGTTTCTGTACAGATTTCTTGTAACTGTTGATCCCATGGTTCAATGGGTAGTGTTTGCAAATAGGCAAATTCAAATACAATTCCTATAGTAGGCTTTTGGGACCACTCAGGGGAACTTAGCAAGCGATCATAATATCCTCCACCGTAACCTAAGCGATATCCTTGAGAATCGCAAGCAACACAAGGGACGAGAATTAAGTCTACCTCTTGTGGTCCTATGGTTGGGGCTTTAGGATGAGGTTCTTTGATACCATAAGGACCGATTTGGATACTATCGTTCGGTGTCCAGATATGCCAACAAAGAGAGTCATCGACACAGCGAGGATAACCCCATATTTTTGAGGGGTTTGCATTTGGCTTAATCTTGGTAAAAATATCTGTTAGTAGGGGGCTTAAATCAGGTTCTTGACGAAAGCTAAAATAAGCGAGTATTGTTTTTGCCTCCTGAAACAAGGTAGAGGTGACAAGCTGTGAGCAGATATGTGCGCTCTTTTCCCTCCACTCTAGTGTTGTCATTGATTGACGTATTTTCAGGAGCGATCGGCGTAGTGTTGTTTTTGTGATATGTTGCACCATTCTTAATGACTGTAGCGTGCGAATTTCCCATAATATATTTATAAATAAAGAATTAAAAAGAACGGAACTTAGCATCATCATCAGCATAAAAAAAAAGCCCTCGGCTAAGAACCGAAGGCTTAAATCTAGAGAATACACTCTCATCTTTAGTAGAATCCTCCAATAGTTATTATGGAAGGCAATTATGAGGTTTTTATGAGGAAAAAGCCATTTCTGAGGGAATTTGAATGATTTTAAGCAGCGTTTTTACGCCACCACTCTATTGTGTTCTTTAACCCTTGCTTGAAGTCCACTTGAGCGGTAAAACCAAAGGCATGCTTAGCACGTTCAATATCCAAGCAACGCCGAGGTTGACCATTAGGCTTGTCAGTTTCCCAAACAATTTCGCCCTCAAACTCCATCAATTCACAAATCAGATGAATTAAGTCGTGGATAGAAATTTCATGACCCGTGCCTAAATTTACGGGTTCAGGGTCATTGTAGTATTGAGTGCCCATGACAATACCTCGTGCTGCATCTTCGGAATACAAAAACTCACGAGTAGGACTACCATCACCCCAAACATGAATTTTTTTGTCTCCCTTGATCTGACAAGAGTGAACCTTACGAATTAAGGCGGGAATGACGTGGGAGCTTTTAGGATCAAAATTATCTTCCGGTCCGTACAAGTTTACTGGAAGCAAGTATATGCCATTAAAGCCGTATTGTTGGCGATATGCTTGCAATTGAACGAGAAGAGCTTTTTTAGCAATTCCGTAAGGGGCATTGGTTTCTTCAGGATAACCATTCCACAGGTCATCCTCTTTGAAGGGGACGGGGGTAAATTTGGGATAGGCGCAAATAGTTCCCACACAAACGAATTTCTCCACTCCAGCTTCGTGGGCTGCATGAATCAACTGAGTGCCCATCATTAAGTTGTCATAGAATAACTCGGCAGGTTTGTCACGATTTAGACCAATACCACCGACATGAGCTGCTAGATGAATGATAATATCTTGTTGATCAACTGCACGTTTGCAATTTTCGAGGACACGTAAATCACAGTCGCGCGATCGCGTAACTGTGATTTTCTCGCGTTCTGCCCCAGCCTTAGACAGCTGATCGATTACCTGACGCCCCAGAAAACCGGAGCCACCAGTGACGAGAATTCTTTTGTTGTTCAGTTCTAAGGCGTTCATCTGTTTCTGCTCCATATTTACTAGAACATCATTTGACATCGGTAAACATTTCCTGCTTCAACCAAGGCAGTCGGCTGCTACTTGTCCACAGGCGTTAAGTTCGGGGCGAGCCGACCCTACTACACTTATCATCTGGTGCATTTGCTACACAATGTTCAATGAATCAGGTACTAGGAGATTACTCCACGTTACTCTTACTTAGAAGTGGAGTATGCCCAATTCTTGCCGAATCATGGCATTATCCTTGATCACCTTTGCTACCTTTCCATTTGGCGAAGTCAACCCCAATGCTTGCAGGTCTGCTTCTACCATCAAGGCTACCAATTGTTCAAAGCTTACCGACGGCTTCCAACCCAACTTCTGCCGAGCTTTTGTTGAATCACCGATTAACAAATCTACCTCTGCTGGACGAAGATAGCGTTCATCGAACTCAACATAATCTTGCCAATTGAGATTTACATAATTAAATGCTAGATTTAAGAATTCCTGCACTGAGTGAGTTTCACCAGTTGCAATCACGTAATCATCTGCTGTAGGTTGCTGTAGCATCAGCCACATTGCCTTAACATAATCCTTGGCATAGCCCCAATCCCTCTTAGAATCTAGGTTACCCATGTAAAGCTTTTTTTGCTTACCTGCAACAATACGAGCAACTGCCATTGTGATTTTGCGCGTTACAAAGGTTTCCCCGCGTCGTGGTGATTCATGATTAAAAAGTATACCATTACAAACAAACATCCCGTAAGATTCCCGGTAATTCACACTTTGCCAATGAGCATAAACTTTGGCGCAGGCATAGGGACTACGGGGATAAAATGGTGTTGTCTCCTTTTGTGGTACCTCTTGTACCAAACCGAACATTTCTGAAGAACCTGCCTGATAGAAGCGTACCTGAATACCAGTACGCCGTTGGTAGTCACGAATTGCTTCCAACAAACGCAGAGTTCCCATGCCCACTGCATCGACTGTGTATTCTGGAGAATCAAAACTGACCCTGACATGGGATTGAGCACCCAAATTATAAATTTCTGTTGGTTGAACTTCTTCTAAAATGCGACGCAGCGTGGTACCGTCTGTCAAGTCACCGTAGTGAAGAAACAACCGTACTCCTTCTTTATGAGGATCTTCGTAGATGTGATCAATGCGGTCTGTGTTAAAGGTAGAAGTCCGACGAATAATACCATGAACTTCATAACCTTGCTCAAGCAAAAACTCACTAAGATAAGAACCATCTTGACCGGTTATACCAGTAATTAGCGCTCGCTTTTTTTGCGTCATGCTCAATAAACCCTTGTCGTTTATGATCAAAATATACACAGGTTATCTGGTACAACGTAGCAGGTAATCCTTCAACTGCCTAGTGGGAAGCTTACAGATACGACTTGTAGCTTAATTAAATTACCCTACTTAGGCTAATCTCACACTTAGATCAGACTTATTTATCCTTAGAAGTTAGTATGACAGTCGTTCTATCGCTATCATGCCTGACTTGGATAAGGGTTAGATTTCCCGCCACTTTTTCCTAAAACACTAAACACTATAGTATAGTTCGGATATTACTGATTTATTATCGCTCTATTTTTTACAACACAAGGGTAAGATTTAAATTTTATTAATCTTGAAGCAAGTTGCTTTACACAGTCACGAGTCAGAAGTCGGAGAACTATTGACTATTGGGTGGCAGTTGCTCCCTTATGGGAAGCCGCCCTCCGGGCGTCTACAACGGGCGAAACCCCCTTCTGGTTTGGTTTGCCAGTCGCTTGCGGAGGGAAACTCCAAAGTTCGGTTCATCGTTCGTGCTGCCATCGGAGGAAACCTCTGCAAGAGACTTCTCTCCTCCCACAGCGCTAGACTTACCGCAACGCATTACCTCCTATTGACTCATGGCTATTCAGTAAGCACCGTTGCTTTTTGGTATAATAATTACACCAATCGTTTTTAAAACGATCCACAAATCAAGCCAAAGAGTCCTAAATTTAACGTAATACAGGTCTATTTGGACTCGCCGGGGGTAGGGGATGTCATTGCGTCCCGAGACTTGCCATAGCCCTGTAATTCCAGGCCGGATGGTTAAAATTTGATCAATGTAACAACCGTACTTTGGCAGTTCTTCTGCGACTAGAGGTCGAGGCCCGACGACACTCATGTCTCCTTTTAAAACGTTCCAAAACTGGGGAAATTCATCCAGGCTAGTAATTCGCAAAAATCGACCAATCGTTGTAATCCGTGGGTCTTTTTTTAGCTTGAAATTAGCCTCGAATTCTTGCCGCAGATGAGGTGACGTTTCCATCATTTGCATTAGCATCTCGTCGGCATTGCTGACCATTGTTCTGAACTTAATACAATTAAAAGGTTTGTAATTTTTACCGACCCGTTCCTGGATATAAAAAATCGGACCTTCAGAGCTTAGAGCAATCAGCAAGCCCAAAATTAAATAGACCGGAGAAAACAAGATCAGTACCAACAGCGAAAACAAAATGTCGAAAAGTCGCTTGGCAAACTCTCCGTTTAAACCCTGCAAAGACAAACCTTGGAGTTTCACTCTAGGTGTCTTTTTTTGTTGACCACGTTTTAAGAAAGTACGCGATCGCTTGCCGGAGAGGAGTGAACTCTGGGCAGTCATCATACTCCTTAACAATCCACACCACACATAGTCCCAATCTTAAAGCCTTTCGGAGGTGCATCTGGGGGCAATTTTCCAAAAGCCCGCAAAACATGCACGTAAAACTAGACCATCAATGGTGAGATGGTCTTTTTTTGGTTACAAGTATCTAAAAACTCTAGATAGCGTTGTACAAAGATTTGTGCACTAAACTTAGAGGCATGGGAGCGTATATATTCGGGATCGAACTTTCCCTGATACGCCTCAAAAGTTTCTACTGCTTCTACCAATGCTGTTTTAGTCTGTTCCTTGAATAGTAAACCTGTACCTGTAAATGCGCTTGAGTCGCGAACGTCTCGCACAGTTTCTGAAGCACCGCCTGCACCATAGGCAATAACTGGAGTACCACAAGCCTGCGCCTCTACTACGGCAATGCCAAAATCTTCACGCGCGGCATAAACAAACCCTTTGGCATTTGCCATATACTTTTTTACGATATCATCGGGTTGCCGACCCATAATTTTTATATTAGACTGTGCTATTTTGCGAATTTTCTTCATATCTGGTCCTGTACCAATTACTACTAAAGGCCGCTGCAGTTCATTAAATGCCCTGACTATTAAAGATACTTGCTTGTAACTTACTAACCGGGATACGGTCAAGTAGAAGTCTTCTTTCTCAGACAAAAATGGAAGATCTTCGATATGAACTGGTGGGTAAATGACAGTTGCTTCTCGTCGATAGCAGCGCCAAATCCTACGAGATGTATACTGCGAATTGGCAATAAAATAATCAACTCGATTTGCTGTCAGTACATCCCACTGGCGTAAACGATGCAGTAAATACCGCGTCATCCATCCAACTACACCTTTTCCTAACTGACTTTGCTGCAAATAATCAAAAGTCAGTTCCCAGGTATAACGCATGGGACTGTGACAGTAACAAATATGTAACTGATCAGGAGTTGTAATGACTCCTTTGGCAACGGCATGAGATGAAGACAGAATCACATCATACCGTCGTAAATCTAGTTGTTCAATTGCTATTGGTAACAATGGTAGGTAATTTTGTATACCATTGGAAGCAAAAGGTAAGTACTGCAGAAACGTCGTGCCAATCTGACGCTTATACAAGTAACTGTTAGGATTGATGGATTCAAAGTCAATGAGGGCATACAAGTCGGCATCAATGTGATTCAGTATTTCCCGAACAACGAGTTCCGAACCGCCGATGGCCTTGGGTGTAAACCACTCATGCACTAGAGCATATTTCAAGGGCACAGCTAACGTTGATGAATAGATGAGAACACTTACAAAATGAGAATGGGAAGTCGCAAGGCATGAACTTTAGATTGCAGTAATCCTAAGAAGCCCATGCTGTAGGAGGAGAGCCACTGCTTGACTAGGGTTCTTCGGCACCCACGCCAGTGAGGGTTTCCCGACCTAGGCGAGGAGCGGTATAAGGCTCCCCAGCTTGTAAACATCCTTCGAGCAGAGTGCCCGTTGGGTCACAAGTGGCGTACAACTGGCATTACTGAGTCAAATGAAGCACTCATAACTCAGTACTGTTCGGTAAGATGCGCCTGTTGAAGTCGTCTAGGTAACTGCATCATGGTAAGTGCGCTCCGTAAACCAAGAATCCTACGTGCCTCTAAATGTGGAAGTGTTAATAATATATAGAAACACCCCATACATGTAGACGTATTTACTGGAGACCTGGTTCCAGAGGTATACCACAACCTGATAACCTCAAGATCAAATACAGAAAAAAACTGGTAATTTATGCGAATTTTAATTATGGGTGGTACCCGATTCATTGGTATTTATCTAACTCAACTGTTAGTGGCACAAGGACATGAAGTCGTACTGTTCAATCGTGGTAATCGTCCTTCTCCATTACCAGGAGTAGGACAAATTACAGGTGATCGTACTGATACTAACCAGCTAAAAGAAAAATTATCAAAAGAAAATTTTGATGCCATTTTTGACAATAATGGACGGGAACTTACTGATACTCAACCACTGGCAGAAATTTTTCAAGACCGTATTCAACATTTTGTGTACATGAGCTCCGCTGGAGTGTATCTTAAATCTGATCAAATGCCTCATATAGAAGGAGATGCAGTTGATCCAAAAAGTCGTCATTTGGGCAAGTATGAAACAGAAGCATACCTGATGCAAGTGGGATTACCTTTTACATCAATTCGTCCTACTTACATCTATGGCCCCCGGAACTACAATGATTTAGAATCCTGGTTTTTTGACAGAATTGTACGTGATCGCCCAATCCCAATTCCTGGCAATGGGTTGCACATGACTCAGCTTGGTCATGTGAAAGACTTAGCAAGAGCAATGACCAAGGTTTTGGGTAATTCTCTAGCCCTGAAGCAAATTTATAACGTGTCAGGCGATCGCTTTGTGACATTCGATGGTCTAGCCCGTGCCTGTGCTGTAGCGGCTGGCAAGTCACCCGAGGCTGTGAAGATTGTCCACTACAACCCCAAAGACTTTGATTTTGGTAAGCGTAAGGCTTTTCCCCTACGAGTGCAGCACTTTTTCACCTCTGTCAATCAGGCAATCAATGACTTAGGCTGGCAACCCGAGTATGACCTCATTTCTGGACTCAAAGATTCATTTGAGAATGATTATCTAGGATCAGGACGGGATAAGGCTGATGTGGATTTTTCTGTAGATGAGGAAATTTTGCGAGCAATATAACAAGGTTCTCAATCAGAGCATCTCAATTCTTAAAAAATATTATGTAGTTGGGAGTTTCTTGCTCCATTGGTACAAAGCAGGCTTTCAAGCCCTCACTACAATTTCAATATTTGGGATGCTTCCGTCCCCAACTGACAAGAGAACATGATGCATAACGTTACAAACCTGTCGCGTAGAATAATAATAGAGCTAGGTTGGGGCAAAAATTGAGTTTATGCAGCGTGATCAAGTCATTGATATCCTCACAAAGCATCGAGCACAATTGAGAAGTTTCGGGGTTCAATCCTTGGCTTTATTTGGTTCTGTGGCACGAGATGAAGCACGCGCGGATAGTGATGTTGATATTTTAGTTGATTTGGAGCCCCCATTAACCTTTGATCGATACATGAATGTAAAATTGTATTTAGAAGATCATCTTGGAACCAAGGTAGATGTGGTGATGAGTAAGTCTCTTCATCCTCAGATTCGTCTCGCTGTAGAACAAGAGATGATCTATGTCGCGTAATGTTCAGCTTTATCTGCAGGATATTTTGACTAGCTGCGACAAAGTATTACGCTATACCCAGGGCATGAATTTTGATGAGTTTGTCTCCGATGGGCGTACATTTGATGCAGTAATTCTGAATCTTTTAATTATTGGAGAAGCTATCAAAAATATTCCCCAAGATGTGCGTGATCTCAATCAGCAAATCGAATGGAGGAAAATAGCGGGTTTACGAGATATCCTAGCCCATGCTTATTTTCAGGTTGAAAATGAGATTATCTGGGATGTTGTGCAAAGTAAGGTACAGCCTTTACAGGAACAAATACAAAAATTGTTGAATGAGCAGTAATGCCTTTAAATGGTAGGGCAACACATGAGAGTCACAAAATTAAGATGCTAGCCGTTGATTTGCTTGGCACTAAAACTTTCTTGTGGCAAGAGATAAATAATCCCAGAAATTAGTGTCAAAGCAACACTAATCCAAAATGCAATTACAGACGATAACTGCCACTGTTGCGGTAAAGGAGCAATCAGAAGTGCGATCGCTATAATTTGACTTACGGTTTTGAGTTTACCCCAAATATTAGCACCTGTAATTTTAGTTTGACTAACACGCCAACCTGCGATCGCCAATTCTCTAGTTAAAATCAGAAAAACTCCCCAAGCAGGAACTTGTCTCAATTCAATTAAAGCAAGCAATGGTGCAAGCACCAGTAATTTATCCACCAAAGGATCAAGAAACTTACCCAAATCACTCACTTGATTTAGTTTGCGAGCTAAATAACCATCTAACCAATCAGTAAGTGCGGCGATAAGAAAAATTGCCAAGCACACCCACCGAGCTTGAGGTGTGGGATTATATAAACCATAAAGCAAAAATGGTAATGCAAGAAGGCGAGAGAAAGTAATCCAATTAGGTAGAGTCATAGTATTGATCAGAATAAACGGCCATTTGCCCGTACAGTTGTTAGTTGTTACTCCCTAATCTTCCCCTCAACGTGGGATGATTTGTGTTCTCTTGATTTCTCAAACAATACCATGACCCAATCAATAGATTCCCAAGTACGAATAGAACGCGATTCAATGGGCGATCGCCAAATTCCCAGTAGTGCTTACTATGGCATTCAAACACTGCGAGCAATAGAAAATTTTCCCATCAGTGGTATTAAGCCCTTACCTACTTATATCGATGCCTGTGTATTCATTAAAAAAGCCACAGCGATTGTGAACGGTGAATTGGGCTGCATTCCCAAAGAAATTAGTGAGGCAATTGTGCAAGCAGCAGATGAAGTGCTTGCCTTTAAATTCCGTGATCAGTTTGTAGTAGATGTTTATCAAGCTGGCGCAGGTACTTCCCATCACATGAATGTTAACGAAGTGTTAGCAAATCGCGCTTTAGAAATTCTCGGCTCGGAAAAAGGCAATTACAAATATGTTAGCCCGAATGATCACGTTAACTATGGGCAATCTACGAATGATGTCATTCCCACAGCAATTCGTATTGGTGGTTTATTAGCATTATCAAAGACACTACACCCAGCACTTGAGAACGCAATAGCAGCATTAGAAGACAAAGCTGACGAATTTCAAGAAATTGTCAGATCTGGCAGAACTCACATGCAAGATGCTGTACCAGTGCGCCTTGGAGAGAATTTTCGTGCTTGGGCACACATTCTCAGAGACCATCAAAATCGTATATATACCGCCTCAGGAGATTTGATGGTGCTAGGTTTGGGAGGCAGTGCTGCAGGTACAGGATTGAATACTCATCCCCAATATCGTGCTAAGGTTGTGGCCATTCTCTCAGAGTTGATTAACTGCCCTCTAGAACCCGCGCCCCATTTAATGGCAGCAATGCAAAGTATGGCACCATTTGTCAGTGTTTCTAGTGCTTTGCGCAACCTAGCTCAGGATCTCGTGAAAATATCCCATGACTTACGCCTGATGGATTCAGGACCAAAAACTGGTCTGAAAGAAATTCAACTACCTCCTGTACAACCAGGTTCTTCCATCATGCCCGGGAAATATAACCCAGTCATGGCAGAGATGACATCAATGGTGTGTTTTCAGGTCATGGGTTACGATAGTGCGATCGCACTAGCAGCACAAGCAGGACAGTTGGAGCTTAATGTCATGATGCCTCTGATTGCCTATAACTTAATTCATAGTATTGAGATCCTTGGCAACACTGTTATGGTACTTACCGAACGCTGCATCAAGGGAATTGTTGCTAACCAACAACGCTGTCTAGCATACGCTGAAGGAAGCTTAGCTTTGGTAACAGCATTAAATCCTCATATTGGTTATCTAAATGCTGCTGCCGTGGCCAAAGAATCATTAGAAACGGGGCAATCTCTGCGGCAGATTGTACTAGAACGAGGGCTGATGAGTGAAGCAGAATTAGCTCAAGTCTTGAACCTGGAGCAAATGAGCGCTATTACACCGTTGATGGAAGGGTAAGGGGGTAGGAGATAAGAGTTAGGAATAGGGCATGGGGCATGGGGCATAATAGTATAGAGTATTTCCCTCTGCTCCTGGTGCTCCTTTATCTGTGTGGTTGCCAAATATATCAGATTTATAGTGAATAGGTATTAGGGGTTATAATTTTTATACATAGCTGTGCACTTATACTCTTCGGTTTTGGTCAGTAATTCCTAACTTTTGAAAAATGAACTTGACATCATCTGTCAGCTTAATTCGTGCGAATTCCTATGCACGGGAAGTACTCAGGAACTCCTTAGAGATGTTACTCGAACCTTTTGGGGGGATGGGGGCGTTTGTTAAATCTGGAAGCCGCGTTTTACTCAAACCCAACTTATTGACAGGAGCACGTCCTGGGAAAGAGTGTACCACCCGCCCAGAACTTGTTTTTGTGGTTGCCCAGATGGTCATCGAAGCTGGTGGTCAGCCATTTCTGGGAGATAGTCCTGCTTTTGGTAGTGCCAAGGGAGTGGCTGTGGCGAATGGTTATTTACCTATTTTAGAAGAACTGAATATTCCCATCATCGATTTTCATGGTCAGCGTTACCAAACTGTAAGTGAAGAATTTAACCACCTGCGACTCTCCAAAGAGGCAATGGAAGCTGATGTGGTGATTAACTTACCCAAAATAAAATCGCATTCTCAGCTCGTGTTGACCATGGGAGTCAAAAATTTATTTGGTTGTGTTCCTGGCAAGATGAAAGCCTGGTG
>Ga0070738_10002220_pt1 | contig 31212 bp, 25 predicted proteins | sample Coa_R2_2_FD_66446 | JGI IMG/M metagenome (GOLD analysis project Ga0070738, IMG submission 66446) | Surface soil microbial communities from Centralia Pennsylvania, which are recovering from an underground coalmine fire - Coalmine... | ecosystem: Environmental > Terrestrial > Soil > Unclassified ...
CGATCCTCTGTGCCCCTGGTGCTACCAGACCTCCCGCTGGGCCAGGCAGCTGGAGCGGCTCGGCGAGATCGACCTCGACTGGGCCGTCTTCTCGCTCGAGGTGGTGAACCTCGAGGCAGGCAAGGACCCCGCCTCGCTCGACGCCCGCTCGGGCCCGGCGCTGCGCACGGCCATCGTCCTTCGGGACACGGCGGGCCGGAAAGCGGTCGGGCACTTCTACGCAGCCCTGGGGGCCCGGGTCTGGGAGCAGTCACCGCCTGCAGCCCACGGCGTCGACACGGTCCGCGAGGCCCTGGTGGCAGCCGGGTTCGAGGCGGAGCTGTGCGACAAGGCGATGGCCGACCCTGCCACGTGGGACGAGGTTCTCGCCGAGCACCAGCTCCTCGTCGAGCGCGCCGGTGGCTTCGGGGTCCCCACGATCGCCCTCGACGGCGGCACGGGCCCGGCCATCTTCGGCCCGGTCGTGGCCGCGCTGCCTTCCGACGACGAGGCGGTCGAGCTGTGGCGCCACGTGGCGTGGCTGACCCGCTACGACAACTTCTTCGAGCTCAAGCGAGAGCGCTCGCGCCGGCCCGATCTCCCGGCGGTGGAGTGGCACCGCCAGCAGCGCGAGGCGGCACGGGCCCGGGAAGCCGAGCAGCGGCCGGCCGAGCCGGCCTGAGGGGGCGCTGCTCGTACCGGCTCGGCCGAGCCTGGCGGGCGGCAACCGCCCCGACGTCAGCGCAGCCCGGCGAACAGGTCGTCTTCGGGGACGGGCGCGCCGGTGCGGTCCATGGCGCGGATGAAGGTCTCGCTCCCGAAGAACTCCGTGAAGGCCTCGGGGGGGAACCGCAGCCACCACGACTCGTCGAGCTGGCTGGCGTGCGCGGCGAGCGCGGCCCGCTTGCGGGCTGTCCAGGGCTCCGTGTCGACGGTCGTCGTGATGAGAGCCTCGACGGCTTCCATCTGCTGGACCAACGCGGGGTCAGCCGGGCGCTGCGGGAGCGCCGGCACCTCCATGCCCGCCGCTCGCATGCGCTCGCGGAGCCGCTCCCAGTCGCGCCGGCGCCGGGCGATGAAGTAGAGCTTGGCAGGGATGCCCGTCTGCTCGACGGCTGCCACCGTCGCCCGGTGCGCCTGCAGGTGGTCGGGGTGGTTGTAGCCACCCATGTCGTGGTAGGTGACGACGACGTCGGGCCGGTAGCGCTCCATGAGCGCCGCCAACCGGCCAGCCGACTCCTCGAGGGGCACGTTGCAAAAGACATCGGGCCGGTCCCGGTAGGGCCAGTCGGCCATGCCCGAGTCGTGGTAGCCGAGGGTCTCCACGTGCGCCACCGCCAGGTGCGAGCACGCCTCTTCGAGCTCGGCCATGCGGGTCCGGGCGACTGCGGCGGGATCGTGCCCGTCATCACCGGGCTTGACGTGCCCGGGCCCGTCGCCGTACTCGCCGTTGGTGCACGTGACGAGCACCGTCCGGACCCCTTCGTCGGCGTAGCGGGCGAGCACGCCGCCCGTGCTCGACGACTCGTCGTCCGGATGGGCGTGGACAGCCATGAGGGTGAGCGGCTCCCCGCTCACCGCGCTCGCCCCGGGATGATGGCCCCTGCCGGGCCGCCTCGCCGAAGGAACCTCACGGCTCTCCACCTCCACCCTGGTGCTCCTGGTCCGGTTTGCTCCTGGTCGGGTTCGCTCCTGGTCCCGGTGCCCGGCGCCGGTGACCGCCCAACCCGGCCGACCCGCCACCCGGGCGGGCCCGGGTGGCCCGGCGGCGAGGAGGGTCCTCGCGCGCCGCGGCACAGCCGTCCGACCGAAGGGATCCGGGCCCCGCCGACGACGTCAGGCGGGGATCCGGACCCCGGGCGCCCGCACGGCCGGACGGGGGGGTGATCCGGCCCCGGGCGCGTTACCAAAGCCGAACGCCGCACGACCCGGTCGCATTCCCACCCCGCCTCATTCTGCGCTGGCACCAGGTCTCGGTCCCAGGTCTCGGTCCTCCCCTCGCCCTCTCCCCCGCGTGAGGGGTCCAGCTCGGTGGGCGTGCAGCGTGCCGGATCCGTCCGTGGCCGGCCTGCACGGCCCCGCCACACTACGGCACCCTCGGCGACGGTCTCCCGGCGCGGGTCGCCGCCCGGGCAGACTGGGAAGGCGCCGTGCGCGGTGGGAGGGCTTCGGCACGCCCGGCCCCCAGGTCGTATCCGCGCGGGCGCGCCAGCACCCACAGGGCGGGGCTCGACCGAGAAGACAAGGCGAGAAGAGAAGAGACGGAGTCGAGAAGAGAGGAACCGGCGTGCGCGACGCCGCAGCAGGAAACCTGACCGCGGGCCTCCTCGCAGCCGCCCTCGTGGCCGCCGAGATGTGGGTCGCCCGATCGAGGTCGCCCCACCGAGGCCGCGAGCAGGACCGGGGCACGCGGGCGGCGATCACGGTCGGGCTGGTCGCCGGCTTCGCCGGGGCCCTGGCGTGCGCCAACGCCGGCGTGGGCCCGGCGATCGCCGGGGGGCGGTGGACGCTCGTGGCAGCCGGCACCGCGATCGCCGTCGCCGGCCTGGTCCTGCGCGCCTGGGCCATCGCCACCCTGGGCCACCTCTTCCAGCAGCGGCTCGTCATCCAAGACGGCCACGCCGTGGTCGCCTCGGGCCCCTACCGCGTGATCCGCCATCCCTCCTACGCCGGCCCGATCCTGGTGCTGGCGGGCATCGGGGTCGCCCTGGGCTCGTGGCTCGGGCTGGTCGTGAGCGTGGCGCTGCCCTTTGCCGGCTACGCGGCGCGCATCGTGGTCGAAGAGCGCATGCTCGTCGAGGGCCTCGGCGCCGAGTACGAGGCCTACCGGGCCCGCACGTGGCGCCTCGTGCCCGGCATCTGGTGAGGATCACGTGCTCCCGAGCAACTGCCCGACATCCAGGCGGGCGAGCTCCCGGCTGACCAGCGCCTCGTGGCGGGCTGCGTCCTCGCGGGCACGCTTGGGTCGCCAGCGGCCCTTCAGCACGAGCATGAGGGGAAGGAACAGCACCTGCCCTCCGAGGCAGACCCAGAACCAGTGCTGCCACTGGATCGGGCTGGCCTTGGCGGCCGCCTGCACCGCTGCGCCGTGAGCGACGAGGAAGTCGCGGTCGGCTGCGGGCACCTTGGCCAGGGCCACGAGGTCCTGCGCCGCTCGCACGGTGGTCTCGTGGCGGACGCTCGCCACCTGCGAGATGGCTGCGGTCACCGCGGCGGGGTCGGTGGGGTCGGCCGACAGGGCCCGCAACGTCGCGGGCCGGATGGCGGAAGCGGTGGCAACCTGGGCCGCGTACCTGGCCTCGAGCGCCTGCACGTGCTGGCCGTAGGTGACGAGGGGTGTGGTGGAGCTCACCACCGAGGGCAGCAGCAGCGTCGACACCGCGATCACCAGCCGGCTCACCCACCCCCACATCGCGAGGCCCGTAGCGGTGAGCGCGGGGCTGTGCGCCTCGACCGTTTCGGTGAACGCCGCCATCCACGGCGCCACCACGAGCCCGATGCACGTGGCAAGGGCAGCGACGAGCACGGCGAGGGTGGCGAAGCTGGTCGAGGGATGCGTCGCCCTCGACAAGAACACCAGCGTCACGACGATGGCGCCGGCACCCCCCGCGAGCATGAAGGGCTTGCGGACGCCGAGGCGGTCCGAGGCCACCCCGACGACCACGAGCGATCCCGCCTCGAACGCCCACAGCCAGTTGTCGAGGCTGTTGGCCCGCTGGAGGGAGAACCCGAACACGGTGGTGAAGTAGATGACGAAGAAGCCGACGGCGGCGTAGTAGATGAGGAGGAAGACGCTGATGCCGAGCGCCCCGCCCAGCACGTCGGCACGGAGCATCTGGCGCCACGGGTGGGCAGGCAGCGACGCGCCGGCGCGGCGGGCCCGCAGCTCGATCAGGCTGCGGTCGCGCAGGCTGACCATCAGCTGCTCGCGCAGCTCCGGCGCCAGCTCCCGCACCGTCGCTGCCACGAACACAGCCACCACGAGCCCGGCTACGCCGCAGATGGTGAACTGGTCCTCCCACGCCCGCAGGTGGCCGAGGGTATGGCTCGAGACCTCGGCGACGATCAGGCTGCCGAGCACCGGGCCGACCGTCCAGAACCCCATTGCCGATGCACGCCCCATCTGAGGGGAGAAGTCGCGCACCAGAGCGGAGAGGACGACGAGCAGGCAGCCCTCGACCAGACCGAGCACCGAGAAGAGGACGAGGAAGGACCACCGGTCCGGCGCGTTGGGCAGGCCGAAGAGGGTGACGAGGGCGGTGGCCACCATGCCCCAGGCCACGAACTGCGCCCGCCCGAGGCGGTCGGCCAGCCCTGCCACGAGCGAGGCAACGGCGCCGATCAGGCTCGACACCACCCCCACGGCCACATAGAAGCGGAACGACATGCCGTAGTGGTTCATGATGGCGGGGCCGACGGCGCCCGCCACCGAGAACTCGTAGTAGAGCATGACGGTGGCGACCACCACCACGCCGCAGTAGAAGAGGCGGCGGCGTTCGGAGGGGTAGTGGTGGAGCTGGCGATGCCACCACCGCTCGCCCGGTCGGCGCGGCAAGGCCCGAGTGCCGGAGCCCGCCGGCTTGCCGAGCTCCTGCGGAGAGGTCACCGCACCCGCCACCCGCGCGCCCGGTCCCTCGAAGGTCCGAGGTTCGTCCGCCACTATCGAAATGTCATACCACAGGGGGTCCCCGGAGGGGAGGTCCACCGGGGGCTGCAACGTGGTGCACGCGCGGGGAGCCCCTCCTTCCCACCCCTATGCCACGGCCAAGCGGATCGACCGTGCGGTCTCCACGGCCCGGTCCCAATCGGCGGGGCGGACCATCGGCTCGAGCCCGGTCCCCCGGGCCATGATGCCGTGGAGGACCGGATCGCGCGCTTCGAGGCGTGCCCACCACGCCGGAAGGTCGCCCCAGACGGGGCACCCCATCGTCTGGTAGGTGCGGGGATGCGTGCGCGGCTCGAGGCCGGCGAACTCGTGGAAGGGGTGGTGGAGCTTCCACTGCAGCATGCGGAGCACGGGCACGTGCAGCGTCGCGACCCACCACGGTACGCCGCAGCGGGAGCCGATGATCGAGCTGGCCTGCACGAGCGCCAGGGTCACGAGGCCCTGGAAGGGCGCCGTCCGGTACTCGGGCGCAACCACGAGTGAGCCGAGGTTCCACAACCGAGCCGGGTCGTACTCGAGTCCAGCCCCGGCCAGGACCTCCTGGGCCGAGCGGCCCCACACCTCCTCGATCTCGTTCAGCGTCTTGAGGCCGCTCGCCGAGGGGAGGATGAGCCGGATCATGCCGGCCGGCACCAGCCGCTTGTGATCGAGCACGCAGATCAAAAGCGACGCGTCGTGGTAGGGGGCGTACTCCTGGTCGAACACGCCAGGCGGGGCGCCGAAGGTCTCCTGGAAGACGGCGCGGGCGATGCCGAGTGGCAGGGCCGCCCCCTCGTCGTCGGGGCGGAAGACGTACAGCCCGAGCGCCTCGGAGGCGCTCGGATCGACGAGGGAGGCGGCGAGGTCGCGCAGCTCCTCGGTGCATGCCAGGCCTGCCTCCGGCGATCGCCGGGGTGCCGGCCCCACTGTCAGGGGGGATCCATGCGTGCGTTCCGGTATGGCCATCGGTGCGACGTTCCTCATGCGGGACGGCCGGCAGCAGCTGGGCCCCTCCATGGGCTCCTCACCCGACGGCGACCGACACGTTTCTGACAATGCCCGTTGAGGACTGTACCAACCGACCAACGGCCTGGCAACGGGGGGGCAACCGTTCCGCAACCGGGGAGCACTACCGTGCCCCTGACCTGGGGCTTGACCCTCCCCTGCCTGGCACCCATGACCACAGCCCCGACCGCCCTTCGAGCCCGGACCAACACCCTGTCCTTCGCGTTCTTGGCCCTCGGGGTGTTGGTGGCGGCGTCGCGAGGCTCGGGCCTGCTCGGCCCCGTGGCGCAGTCGTCGGTCGAGCTGTTCGGCCTGCTCACGCTGGTCGCCGTCCCGCTCGGGATCCGCCTCCATCGGCCGATCCGGCGCGCCGCCTGGTGGAGCACGGCGTTCGCGCTCTTGCTCTTCCTTGTGGAGCTCGGCCTCCGCAGCCCCGCCGCCCGGCTCGGTGGCGGCCACGGCGAGCCCCTGTACCCGCTGCTCGTCGCCCTGGCCGCCTACCTGACGATGGCCGTCAGCCTGACCATGCTCGCCAGCTCCCCGGACCTCGACGACGTCGGCAAGCTCGACATCGTCCTCGACGGCCTCATCGCCATGCTGGCCGCGTTCAGCGTGGCCTGGACGTACCTGATCAAGCCGGTGCTGTCCCACCACGGCCTGCCGCTCCCGAACCGGGTGATCGAGGGGAGCTTCCCGCCCCTCGACGTGTACCTCGTCATGATCGCATTCCGGATCGGTTTCGATCGCCGCTCGCGCCGTGCGACGTCCGGGCGCCTGCTCCTCGTGTCGGTGCTCCTGATGCTCGTGGGCGACATCGCCTACACGCTGGCCGACGTGGTGCGCGTCGTCCGCATCCCCCTCCGGCTGACCGACGTTCCCTACCTGCTGGCGGCGACCACCTTTGGCGCCGCCGCGCTGCACCCCTCCATGCGCCAGCTGGCGCTCCCCCGCCGCCGTCACCTCCTGGCGCCGCGCACGCTGCCCACCAGCGGACGGCTCGTGCTCGTGGCGGCCGCCCTCGTGTTCCCGAGCGTGGTGGTGGCCACCAACCGCTCCAGCAGCCTGAGCAGCCGGCTCGTGCTCGGCGCCGTCGCGGTCCTGACTGCGGCCGTCGCCACCTGGCGCCTGTTCCGGGCACTGCGCACGAGCGCCAGCTCGGAGGTCCGCCTGGCCCACCAGGCAACGCACGACCAGCTCACCGGCCTGCCCAACCGAACCCTGGCCGGGCAATGGATCACCGGGCTCCTCGAGGACCCCGGCCTCGCCGGCGACGGGGTCGCCGTCTTCTTCCTCGACCTCGACCGCTTCAAGCTCGTGAACGACACGTTCGGGCACTCCCACGGCGACTTGCTGCTCACCGAGGTCGCCGCCCGCCTCAAGTCGGCCATCGGTCCCCGGGGTCTCGTGGCACGCGTCGGCGGCGACGAGTTCGTGATCGTGCTCGACCACGTCCCGACGATGGAAGCCGCCCGCCGGGAGGCCGAACGAGTCCAGGGGTGCTTCGAGGCCGCGTTCTCGCTGGGAGAGGCAGAGGTCTTCGCCACTGCCAGCCTCGGTGTGGCCATGCGAAGCGCGGGCGAGCCCCTCTTGGGCCCCGAGCGGCTCATCCGCGATGCCGACATGGCCATGTACCAGGCGAAGGAAGCCGGGCGCGACACCATCTGCCTCTACGACTCCTCCATGCACGAGCGGATCGTCGACCGCCTGTCGTTCGAGCGCGACCTGCGGCTCGCCATCGAGCGCGACGAATTCCACCTCGTGTACCAACCCATCGTGGCCCTGTCGGAAGGGGCACCGCGCGTGATCGGCCTCGAGGCGCTCCTCAGGTGGGAGGGCCCGGCGAGGGGGCTCGTTCCCCCGGCCCTCTTCATCGGCGTGGCCGAGGACAGCGGGCTCATCAACGAGATCGGCGACTGGGTGCTGCACGAGGCGTGCGCGCGCCTGGCCGCCTGGCGCGCCGAGCCCGGGCTCGGGCACCTGCACGTGTCGGTCAACATGTCTGCGCTCCAGCTCAAGCGCGAGTCGTTGTTCACCCGAATCCGGGGGGTGCTGGCGCACAACGGGCTCCCCTCGGAGGCCCTGTGCATCGAGCTCACCGAGTCGCTGCTCATGGAGAGCCCGGCAGACGGCTCCGCCTTGCTCCTCCGCCTCAAGGAGCTCGGTGTGCGCCTCGCGCTCGACGACTTCGGCACGGGCTACTCGTCGCTCGCCTACCTGAAGCAGTTCCCGGTGGACTATGTCAAGGTGGACAAGTCTTTCGTCGACGGCCTCACCCGTCAGGACTCCTCCGACGAGACGCTCGTAGCAGCTGTCGTCTCGATGGCGCGGGCCATCGGCGCGGTGACCGTTGCCGAGGGCGTGGAGGTGCCCGAGCAGGAGGCCCGGCTCCGCGCGATCGGCGTCGAAGGGGCCCAGGGGTACCTGTACTCGAGGCCGGTGCCGGCCGGACAGGTGGTCGACACGGTCCGCCGCCTCACCCCCAACCGAGGTCTGCGCCTGGTGAACGGCGGGGCGGGCCCCGAGCACGCCTGACACGCAGGGCTCGACGGCCCCGGGCACGGCTGACCCGGCAGGGCGCGACCCCTCTCCTCGCCGTCCCGTACTCTGGCGATCGGCACGCGAGCCGGACCCGGCGCGGGCTCGCCATTCGGGGCCGGGGCTTGCACACGAGCCGGCACCGTGGCCGGCACACGAGCCGCTCACGGGCGAGAAGGCAGACGACTGGGGCAGAGGAGGAGACGGGCGAGTGGGACTGTCGATCGGCATCGTCGGCCTGCCCAACGTGGGCAAGTCGACGCTGTTCTGGGCGCTCACCCGCAACGAGGTCCTGGCCGCCAACTACCCGTTCGCGACGATCGAGCCCAACGTGGGCACCGTGTCGGTCCCCGATCCCCGGCTCGAGCGCCTGGCGGAGCTGTACCACAGCGAGCGGATCGTGCCGGCCCAGGTGACCTTCGTCGACATCGCGGGCCTCGTCCGCGGCGCGTCGGAAGGTGAGGGGCTCGGCAATCGGTTCCTGGCAGCCATCCGCGAGACGGACGCCGTCTGCCAGGTGGTGCGCGACTTCGCCGACCCCGACGTGGTGCACGTCGCCGGGTCTGTCGACCCCGCAGAGGACATCGCCACGGTCAACACCGAGCTCGTGCTCGCCGATCTCCAGACCGTCGACAACCGCCTGCCCAAGCTCCGGCGCGAGGCCCGCATGCGCCCCGAGCTCCGGCCCGCCCTCTCGGCCCTCGAAGCGGCGCGCGAGCTCCTCGATGCCGGCCGGACCATGTGGTCGGCGCTCGCCGCAGGCGAACTGGACCCGGCCCTGCTCGCCGACCTGCACCTGCTCACGGCCAAGCCCTTCATCTACGTCTTCAACGTCGACGAGGACCACCTCGGCGACGACGACCGGCGCCAGCATCTGGCCTCGCTGGTCGCCCCGGCCCCGAGCGTCGTGCTGTGCGCCAAGCTCGAGGCCGAGGTGGCCGAGCTCGATCCCGCCGAGGCCGCCGAGCTCCTCGCCGGCTACGGCCAGGCCGAGCCGGGCCTCGTGCAGCTCGTGCACCTCGGGTTCGAGGCTCTCGGGCTCCAGACGTTCCTGACCGCCGGGCCCAAGGAGGCCCGGGCCTGGACCATCAAGCGGGGTGACACAGCTCCCGAGGCCGCCGGGGTCATCCACAGCGACTTCCGACGGGGGTTCGTCAAGGCGGAGATCGTCCGCTACGACGACCTGGTCCAGGCGGGGTCGGTGCCGGCCGCCCGCGCCGCGGGAAAGGCCCGGATCGAGGGGAGGGACTACGTCATGCAGGACGGCGACGTGGTGGAGTTCCGCTTCGCCACCTGAAGCCTCGAGCCCGTATCCTGATGCAGGCCGCCGCGCTCGCCCCGAGCGGGCGCGCGCGACCGGCGCCGAGCGTCGAAGGAGACCCAGTGAGCACTTCCACGGACCAGCTCGATCACCTCGATCGGCTCGGCTACAAGGTGGCCGACCTGTCGCTGGCCGCGTTCGGGCGCAAGGAGATCGAGCTGGCCGAGCACGAGATGCCCGGGCTCATGGCCATGCGCCGGGAGTACGGCGCCGAGCAGCCGCTGGCAGGTGCACGCGTGACCGGCTCGCTGCACATGACGGTGCAGACCGCCGTGCTGATCGAGACGCTGGTGGCCCTCGGCGCGCGGGTCCGCTGGGCCAGCTGCAACATCTTCTCCACCCAGGACCACGCGGCGGCAGCCGTGGTGGTCGGGCCCCGGGGCACCCCGGAGCGCCCCGCAGGCGTGCCGGTGTTCGCCTGGAAGGGCGAGACGCTGGAGGAGTACTGGTGGTGCACCGAGCAGGCCCTGCGGTGGCCCGGCGAGAGCGGACCCAACATGATCCTCGACGACGGCGGCGACGCCACCTTGCTCGTGCACAAGGGGGTGGAGTTCGAGAAGGCGGGAACGGTCCCGGCGCCGGGGCCGGCCGACGGCGAGGAGCACGCCGTGGTGCTGTCGCTGCTCGCCCGCTCTCTCGCCGAGGACCCCGGGCGCTGGACGGCGCTCGCCAACGGCGTGCGGGGCGTCACCGAGGAGACCACCACCGGCGTGCACCGCCTCTACGAGATGCAGCGCCGGGGCGAGCTGCTCTTCCCGGCCATCAACGTCAACGACTCGGTGACCAAGTCGAAGTTCGACAACAAGTACGGCTGCCGCCATTCCCTCGTGGACGGCATCAACCGGGCGACCGACGTGCTCATCGGGGGCAAGCTCGCCGTCGTGTGCGGGTTCGGCGACGTGGGCAAGGGCTGCGCACAGTCGCTCCGCGGCCAGGGAGCCCGGGTAGTGGTCACCGAGATCGACCCGATCTGCGCCCTGCAGGCGGCCATGGAGGGCTACGAGGTGACGACCCTCGACGACGTGGTGGAGCGAGCCGACATCGTCATCACGGCCACCGGCAACAAGAACGTGGTGACGGCGGCTCACCTGGCGCGCATGAAGCACCAGGCCATCGTGGGCAACATCGGGCACTTCGACAACGAGATCGACATGGCCGGCCTGGCCCGCATCCCCGGGGTCCGACGCGAGAACGTGAAGCCGCAGGTGGACAAGTGGGTCTTCCCCGACGGCCGGGCGATCATCGTGCTGTCCGAGGGGCGCCTGCTCAACCTGGGCAACGCCACGGGGCACCCGAGCTTCGTGATGTCCAACTCGTTCACCAACCAGGTCATGGCCCAGATCGAGCTGTACACGAACGCGGAGCGCTACGACGATGCGGTGTACGTGCTCCCCAAGCACCTCGACGAGAAGGTCGCCCGGCTGCACCTGGATGCCCTCGGGGTCAAGCTGACCCGCCTGACTCCCGAGCAGGCCGACTACATCGGCGTGCCGGTCGACGGCCCCTACAAGCCCGACACCTACCGGTACTGAGGCCCCGGCGCGCCGGGTGGACGTCTCCGCCCCCGGCCCCGTGCCGGCAGGCCTCCTGAGGGCGCGCGCCGGGTGCACCGTCGTCGTGCCGCGTCGCCCGCCCGATTCCTGAGGCCCCGGCGCGCGCCCGGCGGAGCCTACGGACGCCGGCCGAGTGGTCCTCGTCCCCCTGAGGCCCCGGCGCGCGCCGGGCGGAGTGTCGGCGAAGAGGGCCGTCGGGTCGACCGGATCCCCTGCCCCTCATGTCTGCAGGTCGCCGACGGCGCCGGCCAGCCGCTCGAGCTCCTCGCGCCAGCGGGCCGGCGCGACGAGGGGCCGGACGACGAACTTGGAGAACCCGACGTCGACGAACTGCTCGATGCGCCGGCGGAGGGCCGGCAGCCCCACGGGCACCAGGTCCTCGAGCCGGTGACCCCGGGAACGGGCACGCAACGCCGCCACCTGGGCCTCTTCGAGGGGCTCGCGTGCGTAGCCCAAGCTCACCCCGAAGTGCTCCGGGCTGATCGTGCGCCCCGCGGCGTCGGCCACCGCCTCGATGGTGGCCCGCCCCGCCGCCGCCTCCTCGGGGGTGCACATGGCCGGCAGCCAGCCGTCGGCGAGGCGCCCGCAGCGGTCGAGGGCGCCGGCCGAGTTGCCGCCGAACCACACGTCGAAGGGGTCCTGCACCGGCACGGGGGAGACCGCCACATCCTCCAGCACGCCGCATGCCCCGCGGTAGGTGACCCGCTCCCCTGCCCACAGCCGGCGGAGCACCGGCAGGGCCTCCTCCATCGCCTGGCCGCGGAGGGCCGGCTCGACGCCGACCGCGCTGCGCTCGGGTCCGCGCGGGAGGCCGGGCACGAAGGTGACGAGGAACCTCCCTCCCGACAAGGCGTCGAGCGTGGCCACCTGCTTGGCCAGGCGGGCCAGGTTCCTGCCGGGCAGCAGCATGGTCGTCCCGATCTTGAGGCGCGGGTTGGCCGCCGCCACCCACGACAGGGCGACCAGCGGGTCGGGACCGGGAGCCGAGAGGACCTCGGGAAGCCAGAGGGAATCGAGACCGACACCGGCCACGCCGGCCCCGAGCGACGCGAGCTCCTCGCCACCGAGGCCGGCCAGCGACGCACCGAAGCCGATCCGAACCTTCATTCGCCCTCCGGGATCGCCTCGAGCGGCGCCGGCCGCGCCGCTCACACAGGAGCCCGGGCCAGGGCGGCCACTGCACGCTCCACACCGGCATCGTCGACGTCGGCGTGCGTCGCCAGTCGGACCACGCCGGGGGCCACGGACGCAGCGAGGATACCGCAACCGGCGAGGTGCTCGAGGAGGGCGTCGGGCGACGGGTGGGCGAAGCACACGAGGTTCGTCCGCACGGCTCCGGGGTCGAGCCCGCACCCAGGCCACCGCTCGGCCACCGCCTCGGCGAGCCGCCTGGCCCGGCGGTGGTCCTCGGCGAGGCGCTCGACCATGGTCGCCAGCGCCACCAGGCCCGCCGCCGCCAGGATGCCCGCCTGCCGGAGGCCACCCCCGAGCTGCTTGCGGACTCCTCTCGCCTCCTCGACGAGAGGAGCGGGTCCGGCCAGCAGCGACCCGACCGGTGCGCACAGGCCCTTGGAGAGACAGCTCATGACGGTGGTCGCCGCCGCTGCGTAGCGGGCAGCAGGCACCCCCGTCGCCACCTCGGCGTTGAACAGCCGCGCGCCGTCCATGTGCAGCGGGCGCCCCTCTGCCGCGGCAGCCACCGCCTGAAGGGCCGGCAGGGGATACGGCGCGCCGGACGCCGCCATGTGGGTGTTCTCGACGCACACGAGTGACACGGCCGGCTGGTGGTACCGCGCGCCGGCCACCGCCGCCGCCACCTCGGCCGGGTCGAGGGTGCCGTCGGCGTCGTCGAGCGGCTGCAGCTGCACGCCCGCGTTGCGGGCGGCGGCCCCGTGCTCGTAGGCGACCAGGTGCTGGCGGCGCCCTGCCACCACCATCGACCCAGGGGGCGCGAGCAGGCGGAGCGCGACCTGGTTGGCCATGGTGCCCGACGGCACGAAGAGGGCGGCCTCCTTGCCGACCCGCTCGGCGTAGCGGGCCTCGAGCTCGTTGACGGTGGGGTCCTCGCGATAGCCGTCGTCGCCCACCTCGGCCCGGGCCATGGCCGCCCGCATGGCCGGCGTGGGCCGGGTGACCGTGTCGCTGCGGAGGTCGACCAGGCCCGAGGCCACGAGGGGGATGCTACGCGTCGGGCCACCCGGTCGTGGGAGCCGGCCCCGCGGGCTTGCGGGCACCACCACGTCGCCCGAAGCTCCCGCCGGGCAGCCGGCCCCCGCCCGGTGGCCTGCGGGCGCCGAAGGTCGACGAGCGGTGCCACGCGTCGGGCCGCCCGGTCGTGCGAGCTGAGTCGCAACCTGTGTAGGATCTCGGTGTGCGCCCGGTAGGACGGTTCTGTGATGTCGGGCGCCTGGGCCTCGTTCTTCCTCCTTTCCTACCACCTGAAAAGGCTTCTGAGCTGGGTACGACCAGTAGTCGTACCCAGAGAATTCCTACCAGTGGTACGACAAGGCTCGCCGAGCTCTGCAGGCGGGCCGAGGCAACGGGGGCAGGCGCGCTGTGGTCGGTGGACCACCTCTTCTGGCATCGACCGATGCTCGAGTGCCTGACCGTGGTGTCGGTGGCGGCCACCGCGACCACCCGCGCGGCGATCGGCAGCTGCGTCCTGCAATTGCCGCTGCGCTCGCCTGCCGTGGTGGCGAAGCAGGCCGCCACCTTGCAGGTGCTCTCGGGCGGTCGCCTCGTGCTCGGTGTGGGCGTGGGGGAGCACGCCGGCGAGTACGAGGCGGCCGGATCCTCCTTCCTCGACCGGGGCCGCCGCCTCGATGCCGGGATCGAGACGCTTCGCAGGGCGTGGGCCAGCGGCGGCGACACCGGCCGGCGGTATCGCCAGGAGCCCGAGCCGGCACCCATCCCGGTCTGGGTCGGCGGGTCGAGCCCCGCCGCGGTGCGACGGGCCGCCCGGAGGGGCGACGGCTGGGTCCCCCTGTTCCTCGGCCCCGCCGCGTTCGCTGACCGCTTGGCCACCCTCCGGGGCGAGGCCGAGGCGGCGGGCCGCGACCCGGCCGAGGTGGCGGCAGCCGCCGTGGTGTTCCTCCACGTGGGGCCGGCCCGCGAGGCGCAGGCCCGCGGCACCGCCTGGCTCTCCTCGCTCTACGGCATCCCGCCACGCGCGTTCGCCCGCCACCTGGTGGCAGGGCCGCCCGCCGCCTGCGCCGATCGGGTGGGGGCGTACCTGGCCGCCGGAGCCGACCACGTGGCGGTCATGGTGGCCGACGACGACCCCATCGAGCACTTCGCCGCCCTGGCCGGCGAGGTGGAGCGCTGCCGTGCCGGCGCGCCCGTTGCCGCGCCTGTCACCGCATCTCCCGCCGCGCCCGAACGGCTCGCCGCCCCGGCGTGCCCCGAGCCTGTGGAGGTCCTCTTGTGAGCCACGCTCCGGTGGCCGTCCTCGGCACCGCCATGACCGACTTCAGCCGGCGCGACCAGTCGCCCGAGGCCATGGGCGAGCTCGTGGTCCGCGAAGCCCTGGCGGACGGCGGGCTGTCGGCCGACGACCTCGACCTCGTCGTCGTGAGCAACGCCCTGGGTGGCCGCCTGTGCGACCAGGGCTGCATCCGCGGCGAAGCGTGGCTGCGCAAGGCGGGGCTCGGCGACGTAGCCATGGTCAACGTCGACAACTCGTGCGCCGGCGGCTCCTCGGCGCTGCACCTGGCCGTCAAGGCCGCCCGCGGTGGCGACCGGGCGGTGCTCGTGGTCGGCATCGAGAAGATGTGGACGGGCGATCGGGCGGCCACCCTGGCCGGCATCGAGGACGGCCTGCCGACCGGGTACCGGGCAGACCTGCACCGGCGCATGGCCGAGGAGGACAACCCGGCCGGCAGCATCCTCATGGGCCTGAACGCCAGGTGGGCCGAGGAGTACCTGCGCGATCGAGGAGGCACGGTCGAGCAGATCGCCGCCGCCGCCGCCAAGGCGCGGCACCACGCCGCCCTCAACCCGTGCGCCCAGTTCCGCCAAGCCGTCTCGAAAGAGGAGGTCCTGGCCTCCCCCCGGGTCGCCGGCGTGCTGACCCGGTTCATGTGCAGCTCGTTCACCGACGGGGCCGCCGCAGTCGTGCTCGGCGGGCAGGCCAGCCGGCCACCGCGCTCGGCGCCACGGATCATCGGCTCGCTCAGCCGGTCGGGTGACGGCCGGGTGGACTACCACGACCGCCTGGCGAGGACGGCTGCCGCCGCCTGGGAGGCGTTCGGGATCGGCCCCGGCGACGTCGACGTGGTGGAGCTCCACGACGCCACGAGCGCCGAGGAGCTGTACTCGCTCGAGTCCCTCGGCTTCTTCGCACCGGGCGAGGCCGGGCCGGCCACCCTCGCCGGGCGGACGGCCGTCGGCGGCGGGAGGTTGGCCGTCAACCCGAGCGGCGGCCTGGTGGGGCGCGGCCATCCCATCGGCGCCACCGGGGTCGCCCAGGTGGTCGAGCTCGCGGCCCAGCTCTCGGGGCGGGCCGGGAGCCGCCAGGCGCCCGGGGCACGCCTCGGGGTGGCCGTCAACACCGGAGGGGTCATCGACGGCGACACTGCGTTCGTCGGCATCCATGCCCTCGCCGCCGGCACGTGAGGAGGGGGGCGCCATGACAGAGGTGCGGGGCATCACGGTCGCGAGCTGGGGGGTGGCCGTGCCCGACAAGGTCGTGACCAACGACGACCTCTCGGCGCGGCTCGACACGAGCGACGAGTGGATCGCCGAGCGAACGGGCATCCGCGAGCGCCGGGTGGGGGGTGTCACGTCGCAGATGGCGATCGAAGCGGGTGCCAGGGCTCTCGAGCGGGCCCGCATGTCGGGGGCGGAGGTGGGTGCGCTGGTCCTGGCGACCACCACCCCCGATGCGCTGGTGCCGGGCACCTCGGCGACCGTGGCCGCCGCGCTCGGTGTCTCGGCGGGCGCCTTCGACCTGAACGCCGCCTGCTCGGGGTTCGTCTACGGCCTCGTGGTCGGCTCCGGCCTGGTGCAGGCTGGCTCGGGGCCGGTGCTGGTCGTCGGTGCCGACGCTCTGTCGCGCATCGCCGACTGGGAGGACCGCCGGATCGCCGTGCTCGTGGGCGACGGCGCGGGCGCAGTCGTCCTGCGCCCGGTGGCAGGCCGCGGCGACCTGCTGAGCTGGAACCTCAACAGCGACGGGTCCCTGCGCCACCTGCTCACCTGCGACCATGGCGGGTACCTGTGGATGGACGGCAAGGAGATCTTCCGCAAGGCAGTGCGGATGGTCGTGGATTCCGCCATGCGTGCCCTCACCGACGCCGGCCTCACGCCCGCCGACGTCGACGTGTTCGTGCCCCACCAGGCGAACCTGCGGATCATCCAGGCGGTCTGCCAGCGCCTCGGCATCCCCGAGGAGCGGACCTCGGTCGTGATCGACCGCTACGGCAACACCTCCTCGGCCTCTGTCCCCCTGGCGCTCGACCACGCGATCTCCGAGGGGCGGGTCCGTCCAGGCGACCGGCTTCTCCTGTCGGGGTTCGGCGGGGGAATGACCTGGGCCAGCGTCGTCCTACGCTGGGGTGATGAGCAGGACTGACGGTCCTCCCCTCGTCATCCTGGCTGGCGGGCGGGCCCGGCGCTACGGCGGGGTGAAGCCACTGGCGCCTGTGGGACCCGGGGGCGAGGCGGTTGTCGACCTGCTGGCCAGCGACGCGCTGGCAGCGGGGTTCACCAAGCTGGTGCTCGTGCTCGGTGCCTCGACCGGCCCCGCCATCCGCTACCACGTGGAGCATTCCTGGCCGCCGGGGATCGACGTGCACTTCGCCGAGCAGCCCGTCCCCCTCGGCACCGTCCACGCCCTGGCGTGCGCGTCCGAGGCCCTCGGTGCCGAAGAGCGCGTGGGCGTCTGCAATGCCGACGACCTCTACGGAGCCGGCGCGCTCCGACTGCTCGCGGCCCACCTTGCCAGCGACGACCCGCGCAACGTGCTGGTCGCCTTCCACCTGCGCGACGCCGTGGTCGGCGACAGCCCGGTCACCCGCGGGCTGTGCCACGTCGACGACGGCGGGCTCCTCCGCTCCATCGACGAGCGACGCCAGGTGTTCGCCGTGGGCGACGACCGCTTCATCTCCAAGGACGGGCACGCGCCCGCCGAGCTGCCCGGCGACTCGCTCGTCTCGATGAACCTCTGGGGCTTCACCCCCGTCATGCGCCGGGTGCTCGAGGAGGCCGTGGGCTCGTCCCGTCACGCGTCGGACGAGACCGAGCTCCTCCTCCCCGAGGTGGTGGCCACCCGTCTGTCGGTACCGGGACGTCCCGGCTACGACCCGGCGACCGCGTTCGTCGTGCTGGTCGCCCCTGGCCGCTGCATCGGCGTCACCCACCCAGACGACCTGCCCCTCGTGCAGGCCGAGCTGGCCCGGAGCGTGGGCGCGGGCGAGCGTCCGGCCAAGCTGTGGCAGGCGGTGGCCCGCTGAGCCCCGTCCGCTGAGCCCCGTCCGCTGAGCCCCGTCCGTACGGCGAGGCGGCCGGCGTGGCCGCACCCGCACCAGCTGGCACGACGCGGCCCGGGCGCGGCTGCCCCGGCGCGACACCAGCTGGCGCGACGTGGTCCTGGCGCGACGTGGCCCCGAGTAACCGGTCGGGCGATGCCCTCCGTGCTCCTCGGGGCCACATCATGACGCTCGCCGATGCCGACGGCCGGGGCCGTGTCGGACCACCCCGGCCGGGGCTCCGGGCCGCCGGCTCCAGGGAAGCCACGACCCGTCGAGCGATCCGTCGTTGTGGTTCGGGACTCCTTCCTCCGCCCAGCCCGGCGCTCCTTGCGTCGCCCCGGCCTGCCTCCGGCTCGCCTTCCGGCGTTCCTTCGGGTCGGCGGTCCCCGTGATCCCGAACTGACGACAGCCTGAACCTCCCGCGCCGCGATGGCAAGGGGCCGGAGCGAAATCCAGACGTTCTCCCCACGAATCCTCGCGTCGTCCCCCGTCCTTCCCCAGCGGGCGCCGCCAGGTCCCCAGGGCATCCCCAACCCCGCAGCTCCCCGAACCCCGCACGACCCTCGCGCGCCCAGAGCAGCAGGTCGACTGCCACCACTTCTGCCAGCCCGCGGCTCCCCGAACCCCGCACGACCCTCGCGCGCCTGGCAGCGCGCGTCGCGGTTGCGGACCGCACTCCCCGGCTCCGCCCACGGCGAACCCCGTCCCTGATGCCGCCCGCGGCGCGTGGCGCCCCCATGGTCGGCCGTGGCGGCGCGGCGGGGCAGCCCTCGGGGCCCTGGCCCGGGCGCGCCCTCAGCGGGCCGACATGGTGATGAAGTCGCGAGCCCACCAGGTGGCGAAGTACCGGGCGGGGGTCCCGGCCATGCCCGGCAGGAGGTTGGTCCCGTTGGCCGGCGAGGCCGGCGCGGTCGGGGGCACCGGGGCGTAGGTGGCGAAGTCGACCCAGTCGGTGTTGATGTCGAGCTCCATGGCCCGCACGGCACCGGCACGCACCAGCAGGTTCGCCAGGTCGGTGATGTTCAGCCCGGGCCCCCCGACGTACACCAGGGCCCCGTCCGCCGTGACGCCAAGGCCGGATCGCCACACGTACACGTTGTCGCCGAGGGTGAACCCCCACTTGGTGGTGTCGTTGGCATTGAGGCCCGGCGCCGGCTGGCCGCCGTCAACGAGGAGGTCGAGGTTCTGGCGCACCGACACCACGTCGGGCGTCATGGTGACGTCACGCCCCCACTCGCCCACCGTGGCCGTGCCGTCGCGGTACACGACGAAGGAGGCCGCCCCTGGGCGCAGCGGCACCACCATCCGGCCCTCGGTGTAGTAGCCGCCCTCCGCGTTGGACATGAGGAACCCGGAGTTGAAGGCAGCCACCAGGGTCCGCGCTGCCTGGGGCGACACCGGGGCGGTGTCGGCGTAGGGGCCGCCGCCGGGGATCTGGCTGCCCGAGTAGAGCGTGGCTCGCAGCAGCTTGGTGTCCATCCACGCGACACCCACCACATAGCTCGTGTGCACCGGGTCGGGCCGGAGGGTGGTCTCGTACACGGCGGGGAGGCCGTCGACGAGTCGACCAGCGGGCGACCACTGCCCCTCCCCGGGGATGGGGGGCGAGGCAAAGGGCTGGATGGGCGCGGGCGGCGGCAGGTGGGGCACGGCAGACGTGGCTGCCGATGCGGGCGGGCGGACCGTTGCGCGCCTGATCGCCCCCTTCGGCGGGCGCCCGCCCACGGGGGGCGGGTGGTGGCTGTACCAGAGGTTCTCGGCCCACACCACCACGCTCGCCCCACCGTTCTCCCTCGCCCATTCGGCGAGCCGCCCGGCGAGGCTGGTGCCCATCGAGGGGTCGGTCAGCGCCGAGCCGAGCGAGACCCCGAGCCACGCCAGGATCCCGACGAGGGCCAGCTGGACCACCCGAACGACGCGTCGGCGCGTGCGGCTCCGAGGCCGTCGGCGGCGACGGCCGAAGCGGCGACGGCCGAGACGGCCGCCCCGGAGGAGGCCCTCGCCGGCGACGACCGCCCGCTCGGCGGCCGCCCCCGGTCCGAGTGGCGTCCGGGAACCGGCACCTCCGCTGTCCACGCGCGGGGTGGCCGCCACGGCGGGCTCTCGGGCCTCGGGGAAGTCGACCACGCTCAGCCTCCGACGTGCGGCGCGTCGTGTGCCAACCAGAAGCCTACGTGGGGCACCACGAGCGCCGCGAGCCACACCCCCACGACAAGGCTCGCCGCCACCGCCCACTGGCGGAGTCCGGCACCGGCCACCTCGCCCCGGGCACGGCGGAGCCAGTCGCGCGGCGCCAGGCGGGCGGTGTCGAGGAGGTGCCCGAGCACGTGGATGGCCATCGCCCCGAACCACAGCACGAAGGACGCCTTGTGCAGCAGCAAGAGCTTGCCCTGCCAGGAGGCGGGGCCCAGCAAGAGCGCCACGCCGGTCGCCAGCACGGCCACCGTCAGCACCACGACCAGGGGCCCGAGGAGCCGCAGCAGCGGCGGCGGCGGCCCCTTCTCCCGATAGGCGGGCGCGCCGAGGTAGTAGCGGGCGAACCGCCAGCCCGTGCTGCCGAGCTTGAGCGCCACCGGCGGCACGAGCAGCATGCCGACGACCACGTGGGGCGTCACGAGGGCCCGGACGCGAAGGATCGTCACCCCCTCGGCGGCCAGCAGCACGAGCAGCACGACCGCGGTCGTCGCGGTCAGCCGCGCGTTGGCCTCCACCCCTGCTGCCCGCCGGCTCCGGGGGCGCGCCGGCGCGTGGGCCGGGTTGGCCGAGGGCGCAGCGCCGGCTGCCTCCTGGCTGCTCGGCGGCAGCCGGCTTGCCGAGAGCCTGCCCGGCGGCAGCCGGCTCGCCGTCAGCCTGCCCGGCTGCACGTCGCCGGGCCGGTCGCGGGGTGCTCGAGCAGGCACGCCGGCGATGGTAGAGGGGGGCCGACCGGGCATCGGTCCGCCCCCGTGCTGCAATCTCGGCGTTCTCTCAGGTCGGCCGCAACTCACCCGGCCGGTCGCAGGTGCAGCGGCGGCCCTCCCGGGTCGGGGCGGGCCGAGAGCTCGGCGGTGCGCTGCCAGTGCCCTCACCCAGGCAGCCGGCGCCACAGGGCAGCCGGCAGGTGGCGCAGCACGAGGAAGGCCCAGCGCAGCACGGGGGGCACCCACACCACGGTCCTGCCGTCTGCCATCGCCGCCACGATGGCCGCCGCCACCTGCTCGGGGCCGGTGGCCAACGCGGCGGCGCGCCGCCCGGCGGTCATCTTGGTGCGCACGAACCCAGGGCGGACGATCTGTACCGAGGCACCCGATCCGCGCAGGGTGTCGGCGAGACCGAGCGCAAACCCGTCGAGCCCGGCTTTGGTGGCGCCGTAGACGTAGTTGGCCCGGCGCACCCGAACGCCCGCCACCGACGACAGCACCACGAGCCGCCCGTGCCCCTGTGCGCAGAGGCGCCCGGCAACCGCCGCCATCGCGGCGGCCGGCCAGGTGAAGTTGACCGTGGCCATCTCGGCCACCCTGGCCGGGTCGGCCTCGTGGCCGGGCTCGCCCAGCTGGCCCACGGCCATCACCACGAGGTCCACCTCGCCCCCCGCCTGGGCGACGCAGCGCTCGACGACGGCCCCTGCCGAGGAGACGTCCGCGGCGTCGAAGGTCACGACCGATGCCGCCGCGCCCTCCCGGCGCAGCGTGCCGGCCGCCCGCGCCAGGGCCTCGGGGTCACGCCCTGCAAGCACCACCGTGCGGCAGCGGGCCGCGACGAGCCGGCGGACCAGGGCGGTCGCGATGTCCGAGGTGCCCCCGAGCACCACCATCGACTGAGGCAGCCCGAAGGCGTCATCCATGGCTCTGGCCTGGGGCCGCTGCCCGGATGCCGCGCCCCGCCGGCGCCCGCAGGCCGGCCACCCGGTCGAGACCGAGCCGGCGCGAGAGGTCCGACTGCAGACGGCCGTCGGGATCGACCCGGTGGCGCACGGCAGCCAGCTCTCCGAGCCGCGGGTACATGGCTTCCACGTGCGCTGGGTCGAGCCTGGCGTCCTTGGCGAGGTAGACGCGCCCGCCCGCACCGGCGACCAGGTCGTCGAGGCGGTCGAGCAGGGCCGGAAGGCCGGGCGGGCCGACCGGGAAGTCGAGGGCGAGCGTCCAGCCCTCGCGCGGGAACGACAGCGGGCCGGGATCGGCCGGCCCGAAGCGCTTGAGCACCGCCAGCACCGAGGGCAGGCGCGAGGCGGCGATCGCCTTGACCGCCCGCTGCACCACCTCCCCCTCGGCCAGCGGGACCACGAACTGGTACTGCACCAGGCCGCGGCGCCCGTACAGGAGGTTCCAATCGGCCAGGGAGTCGAGGGGATGGAAGAAGGACGGCAGGGGCTCCAGCGCACCGAGGCGCCGGCGCGGCGCCCTCCGGTACCAGAGCTCGTTGAACGCCCGCACCGTCGACGGGCGAAGGAGGTCCACCGGTGTGGCGGCGGGCACGCGGAGCCGGGGGGGCGGCGGCGGCGACGGGGCGCCCGAGCGGCGCCCTGGTGGCAACTGCGCGCTCGTGGCGTGCTCGCCGGCAGTCAGGACTCCCCGGCCAAGGCGCCGCCCCCTCGCGCCGCAGTCGACCCAGGCCACCGAGTACCGGTGGGTGGCGTCGGCCGCCTCCATGGCGGACATCACCGCCTCGAGGTCCTCGAGGCGGTGAGTGTCGACGACCATCTGGTCGGTCTCGACCGGCGTCAGCTGGAGGGTCACCCGAGTGACGACACCGGTGAGCCCCATGCCACCAGCCGTCGCCCAGAACAGCTCAGGATCGCGATCGGGCCCGACCTCGTAGACGCCGCTCGGTGCAACGAGCTCCAGCGCGGCGACATGGCGGCAGAAGCTGCCGTCGCGATGGTGGTTCTTGCCGTGGACGTCGGCCGCCACCGCACCGCCGACGCTCACGCTCCGGGTGCCCGGCGTGACCGGCAGGAACCAGCCGCGAGGCAGCGACCAGGTCATGAGCTCGTGGAGGGACACCCCCGCCCCCACCTCCACCAGACCCTGGCCGCCGCTCGACCAGCCGATCCCCCCGAGGGCGGCGGTCGTGACGACGACGCCGCCCGCGCACTGTGCCGCGTCGCCGTAGGAGCGGCCCAGCCCACGGGCGATGAGGCCGCGAGCCGGGCCGCGGCCGGGCTCGCCCCGTGACGGGCCGCACACGAGGCTCGCCACTTCGGCGGTGTCGCGGGGTGCCACCACCGTGGCCGCCGAAGCGGGCGTCCGCCCCCAGCCGCGCAGGACCCGCACGCCGCGGCCGCCATCGCAGACGGCACCCGGCCGCCACGTCGCCCTAGGCATACAGGCCGACGGCGAACAGCACCACCCACAGGACCCCCATCGCCTGGAGGAATCGGTCGCGCAACACGAGCTCTTCGGGCGCCCCGCCCTGGCCGGCGTCGAGCAGGCGGAGCACGTGGAGCAGCCCGAGCACGACGGGCACGACGGTCAGCTGGACCCAGACCAGGTGCCGGCTGGCGTGGGACAGCTGGCCGGCGCGATCGAACGCCCACAGGCAGTAGGCGGTGACGGTCACGCCGGCGCTCAAGGTCAGCACGGATCGCAGGAACGACGGCGAGTACATCGCCAGGGACGGCCGATGCTCGCCGCGCGCCTCGCCGAGGTGCCGGTGCTCGGCGGCACGCTTGCCCACCACCACGAACAGCGCGCCGAAGCAGGTGACGACGAGGAACCAGCTCGACAGCGGCACGCCGGTGGCTGCGCCGCCGGCCACCGCCCGCAGCACGAACCCCGAGGCGACGGCGGCCAGCTCGACGACCGGTTCGTGCTTGAGCCGGACCGTGTAGGCGGCACTGACGCCCACGTACGCCGCAAGCACGGCAAAGAGCTTCCACCCGGCGAGCAGCCAAGAGGAGGCGAGCGCGGCGCCGAGGAGCACCAGGCCGGCAACGGCTGCCGAGCGCGCGCCGAGCGTGCCGGCGGCGACTGGTCGGCGACGCTTCTCGGGATGGCGGCGGTCGGCGTCGGCGTCCATCACGTCGTTCAGGAGGTAGGTCCCCGCTGCCGCTGCGGTGAAGGCGGCGCAGGCTCCCAGCGCGTGCAGCGCCGGGCCCGGGTGGTGCAGGACGCGCGCGGCGGCCGGCGCCACGAACACGAGCAGGTTCTTCGGCCATTGCCGGACCCGCATGCCCTGCAGGAGGGGCAGCGCACGGGCAGGCCCGGTGCCCCGCACCGGCCCATCGGGGAGGACGGCGGCGGCAGGACCCTCGGCCTCGACGTGTGGTGACGACCTGACGGCGATGGGCTCGAAGGTTACCGGCACCAGGCCGGCCACACTCGCCGGCCCGGTGTCGGCCGGGGACGGCGGCGGGACGCCAGGTGGCGAACGCGGATCGGCGGGCCCCGGCGGCGGGGACGGCGTGGAGACGCGCCGACGGTTTGCTCCAAGCTGGAGGCCGAGGAACACGGCCGGCCCGCAAGGACCGGCTGCGAGCACGGAGGGCTCGTCGGTGAGCGGAGAAGGAGGTCGATGAGCCTGCGGCGCCGGAGGCGTCGCAGGCGCGAGAGGCCCCGGCGCGGCCTCGTCCTGCCCGGCGTCCGGCGATGGCGCGCGTTCGAGCGGCGCCTCGCGGAGGGCACGATCACCGACGCCGTGATCCGCCTTGCCAACGGCGAAGAGGTGACCGTCGAGCGTGACACCCCAGTGCTGCTCGGTCCCGGCGACACGATCGTCTGGCGAGAGGACCGGGGGTGGGGCTGGTCCACAGGTGGCTCGGCCGGCCCGGCATAGACCGAACGGGTGACGCCGCATGGCGGCTCGCACTGTGAGCGCCTTGTGAGCGCCGCGCCAGAGCGCGAACATCGGGGCGGCGGGGAAGCTCGCCCGTCCGTGCCATCACCTCAGCGCCCGCGGAGCTCCAGCCTGTCCATGCATGCCACGACCGACACGATCCCTACGCTCGACACGCCCGTCGTGCCCGACGAGGACATCGACAAGCTGCTCGACGACGAGGACCTGTGGGCGGTCGTCGTCTGGAACGACGACGTGAACACCTTCGCCCACGTGATCAAGGCGCTGATGGAGATCCTGCACCACCCACGCCCACGTGCCGAGCAGCTCACCCTACTGATCCACAACACCGGCAAGGCGCTCGTTGCCATCCGCCCCAAGGACGAGGCGGAGGCGGCCGTCCACGGTTTCCACTCCCGAGGGATCCAGGCGACCCTCGAGCCGGCCTAGAGACCCCCGCAGACCGGGGCGCGTCGGATGGCGGCGACGCGCGTCAGCGCCGCGTGGACCGCTTCGTGGCGCCCCGGGCCGGCGCGGCCTTGCGGGCCGGTGCCGTGCGGGTGGCGGCCTTGCGGGCCGGCGCCGTGCGGGTGGCGGCCTTGCGGGCCGGTGCCGTGCGGGTGGCGGCCTTGCGGGCCGGTGCGGCCTTCCTCGCCCCGGCCTTGCCGGCACCCACAGCCTTCGCCGGGGTACGCGCGGGAACGGCAGCCGCCTTGCCGGCCTGCTTCACCGCTTGAGGGTCGATCGGGAACGCGCCCCGGGCGAGGCGCGGTGCGTTCGCCGGCGACATGACGGCGTCCTTGAAGGCCTTGACCGGCGTGATCCTCGCCCGCTTCGACGCCTTGATGCGGATCTGCTCGCCGGTCGCCGGGTTGCGCCCCATGCGCGCCGGACGGTCGACCTTGACGAACTTGGCGAACCCACTGATCGAGACGGGCTCCCCTTTCGACACCACCGCGGTGACCACGTCGGTGAACGCGTCGAGGACGGTCGTGACGGTCTTCAGCCCGACGTCTGCTTGCACAGCCACGGACTTGGCGAGATCGCGCTTGTTCATGGGCCGTATTGTGGCGCATGAACCGGGTAAGGGCAACCATTTCGTCGGTGGATCGGCCCGGAACCACGGCTGTTCTCGCCCGAGTCGAGTGCCGCAGGCCACCGGCGCGGCGTTGCCGGGACCGCCGGTCGGCAAGGTCCTCGGGAGCGGATATGCCGGCACCATGGCATTTCCTGCCATCCGTCGGTATCGTGCCCTTCCGTGCTCCCCCTCGCAGGTGCGGTCCTCCTCGGGCTCGCGATCTCAGAGCTCTGCTTCTTCGTCACCACCGTCTTCCTCCACCGCTCGCTGTGCCACCGTGCCCTTCGCCTGTCGCCAGGCGTCCGGGCGGCGTGCCGGGTGACGATCTGGCTCGGGACGGGTACCCGCCCTCGCCAATGGGTGGCGGTGCACCGGCGGCACCACGCGCACGCCGACACCGCCAAGGACCCGCACTCCCCGCTCGTGCTCGGCACTGCCCGCGTGCAGTTCGGCAACGCGCTCCTCTACCGCCGAACCGTCCGCGACGGCATGACGGTCGAGCGGTACGCGCGCGACGTCCCTCGTGACCGCTGGGACCGGTTGCTCTTCGACCACGGCCTCCTCGGCCCGGGGCTCGGCGTGGCGTTGCTCGTCGTGCTCCTCGGCTGGAAGCTCGCCGCGGTGGCCGCCTGTGTCCACATGGCTGCCTACGTGCTGGGCGGCGGGGCGATCAACGCCATCGGCCACCGCTGGGGACGGCGCCCCTTCGACAACCTGGCCACGAACAACCAGTGGCTGGCCTGGCTGATCGCCGGCGAGGGCCTGCACAACAACCATCACGCGGCGGCCACCGCCAGCCGGTTCAGCGTCGCGCCCGGCGAGATCGACCCCGGGTGGTGGTGCGTGAGGGTCCTCGTGCGGCTCGGCTGGGCAACGCTGCGAACCACTGCAGACCTCCGGCGCGGCAGACCCTCGCCGATCGGCGCCTGATCGTCCGGGCGGCACCCACTGCGGGCGGCGGGGGCGGGCCCGGAGTAGGCTTTCTGTGAACAGCATTTTCGAACGGGGCCGACGGCAAGGAGGCGACATGGGCAAGATCTGGGCGAACTCCGGGGACTCACATCTGGTCGAGCCCGCCGACCTGTTCTCGCAGTCCCTCCCTCCCGACATGGCGGCGCGCATGCCGCGCAGCGTCAAGGACCCCGACGGGCGGTGGGAGACGATCTCGGTGGACGGCCAGGAGTTCCGGCGCCGCATCCCGCGCGCGACCCTCGTCGACGCCGACACCGGGCAGACCCAGCAGGAGAAGGCTCCCGGCGCCAACGACCCGCATCTCCGTCTCTCCGACCTGGACCAGGAGGGCATCTGGGCGGAGCTCATCTACCCCTCGATCGGGATCTGGTCGTCGTCCATCCGCGACCCGCAACTGCTCCTCGCCGGCTGCCGGGCGATCAACGACTGGGCCATCGAGTTCCAGGCGGTCTCGCCCCGCTACGTCTGCACGGCCACCATCCCCCTGCTCGATCTCGGCGACGCGGTGGCAGAGATCGAGCGGGCGGCCTCGCTCGGGTTCAAGGCGGCCTTCTTCCCCGTGGCTCCTCCCGGCGAGCGCGACTGGAACGACCCGGTGTGGGAGCCCGTGTGGGAGGCGCTGGAGGCCACCGGCACCGTCGTCGGCTACCACATCGGCACCGAGCCGCACGAGGCCTCGACCAGCAACGGGCTCTACTACCGTGGCACCGGGGGTGCGTTGCTCAACTACCTCGAGACCACCTACGGCGGGCAGCGTGCTGCGGCCAAGATGGTCGCCACCGGGGTGTTCGACCGCCACCCCGGGCTCAAGGTGATCGTGTCCGAGGGCGGCGCCACGTGGGGCCCCTTCGTAGCGGACCGCCTCGACGAGGCCTACCGCCAGCACGCGTCCGCCGTGCGGCCGCGCCTCTCGCGGCTGCCGAGCGAGTACGTGTACTCGAACGTCTACGCGTCCTTCCAGCACGATCGCTCCGCGGTGCGGGCCTGCACCGCCATGGGCTGGCGCAACGTCTGCTGGGGCAGCGACTACCCGCACTTCGAGGGGACGTTCGGGCACACCCAGAAGACGCTCCACGAGCTCTTCGACGACGTGGGGCCCGACGACCGGCGCCGCATCACGATCGGTGCCTTCCAGGAGCTGTTCCCCCACGTGCCTGACGCCCCCGCCGACGAGGCCGACGGAGCGGGCTGACCGGCGAGCTCCGGGGCGGCGCCCGGAGCTTCCCCACGCCGCGCTTCCCCACGCCACGCTTCCCCACGCCACCACCTCGCCGCGCCGGCCCGCCCCCGGTCGGCGCCAGAGGGCGCGGTCAGCCCGCTTCGCCGTCGGGCCAGGCGACGACGCCCCTTGCCCGCAGGTCCTCGAGCTCGGTGGCGCTGTAGCCGAGCTCGAGGAGCACCTGCCTCGTGTGCTCGCCCACGAGGCACCCGGGGCCGGCGGCGCCGGGGGTGGCCGAGAGGGTGACGATCGGGCCATGGCGGACGTGCTCGCCGAAGAGGGGGTGGCGGACCCTCGTGACGAAGCCGTTCTCGGTCATGACGGGGTGCTCGATGGTGAACCTCGACAGCGGGGTCCGGGCGACCTCGACGCAGGCGACGTCGAAGGGCGCGAGGGCCCGCTCCCACTCGGCTGCGGACCGGGTGGCGAACGCCTCGGCCAGCACGGCCGCCAGCTCGGAGGCGTGGGCGGCGCGGTCCTCGGGGGTGGCGAACCGGGGGTCGCCGGCCAGGTCCACGCCGGCGAGCGCCCCCAGGCCGGCGCAGAGGTCACCCCACTCGCCGGGGAGCGGCGCCGCCAGGAACACCCAGCCCTCCCGGGCTTCGTAGAGGCGGTAGAGGGGGCCGGCGCCATCGTCGTCGTGGCGAGCGGCAGGGACCTTGCCCTCGTAGTCGAAGAACTCGTCGGAGACCACGTAGGCGTTGGAGCACAGCATCGTCGTCTGGGCATACTGGCCGAGGCCGGTGCGCTGCCGGGCCACGAGGCCGAGGAGCATGCCCGTGCCCACGGCCAGGGCAGCGGCGGTGTCGGCGTTGTTCGTCGGTCCCCCGGAGCGCAGCCGAACCTCCTCGAGGGCGGCCATGCCCTCCTCGAAGGTGACCGCCTTGGTGGCCTCGAGGGCGTGGTCCCAACCGAGGAGGTACGCGCGCTGGCCGGCGGCCACCCCCATGGTGGGAGCGAAGGCAGGCCGTGCGGCGTAGGGCCCGTCGGGGCCGTAGGCAGCGGCATAGAGGTACACCTGGTCGGGGTTGGCCGCACGCAGGCTCGCGTAGTCATCGCCGGACTGGCGGCTGTGCTGCTGGCGGTAGTTGCGCATGACGAGGTCCGCCGAGGCCACGAGCCGCTGGAGGATCTCGCGGCCTTCCCCGGTGCGGTAGTCGATGACCACGCTCTCCTTGCCCCCCAGAGCCTTGACGCCGGCGTACTCGCGCAGCGGGCTCTGGTAGCGGTGCGGGTCGCCCGCAGCCCCCTCCACCTTGATCACCCGTGCCCCCAGGTCGGCCAGCAGCGCGGTGCCGAAGGGGGCGGCGTAGAACCATGCCAGCTCGACGACCGTCACCCCCGCCAGCGGCCCGCCTGGCGGGGGCTCGCCTGGCGCCGCCGCTCGCGGGGGCCTCGGGTCGAAGGAGGCCGTGGCCGTGTGCTCGCCGAGGGCGGGGGCGCCCGGGCGCACCTCGGCAGGCGTGCGCTCGAGGTGGACGATCGGGCCGACCTGGCGCGTCGCGCCGAGGCGAGGGTCGGCGACGTCGAGGACGTGACCGTTGTGGCGCGTCTGGGGATGGTCGAGCGCCTCGGCGGGCGTGCGGAAGGGCTCGACGCCGATGTCGTCGACCTGGAGGAAGATCTCCATCCACTCGTCGAGGGTCTTCTCGTGGAGCCGCCGCAACACGAGCTCCTGCAGCGAGGCGGGCTGCGCCCCGGCCGCCTCGGCAGAGCGATAGGCCTCGGTGAGCCCGATCGCCTCCAGGAAGGCCGCCACGAGGTGCGGGCGGAAGTTGGCGAACTGCAGCCAGCGCCCGTCATTGGTGAACCCGACGAGGCCGGCGATCGGGGCGAAGGTGAAGCCCTCGCGCCGCTGCGCAGCGAGGTCTGCCGGCAGCTGGGGTCCGAGCCAGTCGTAGAGGTCGTAGGCCGTGAGACCCTGCACGAGGCTCGCCTCGACCCGCTGGCCGACGCCGGTCGAGGCCCGCACGTACAGGGCGGCCAGGATCCCCTGCAGTGCCCCGTGCGCGGCGGCGTAGCTCGCCCCTGGGAGGGCGGCAAAGCGCGGTCGGTCCTCGTAGGCCATCACGCCCGCCTTGGCCGCCACCACGGCGTCGTAGCCCTTCACGGCGGCGAGCGGGCCTCGGGGCCCGAACCCGGTGATCGAGCAGTGGACGAGGCCCGGGTTGTGCGCTGCCAGGTCGTCGTAGCCGAGACCGAGACGGTCGGCCACGCCGGGCCGCCAGCTCTGGACCACGACGTCGGCGCCCATTGCCAGCCTCCGGGCCCGCTCCCTCCCCTCGGCGGTCGCGAGGTCGAGCACCACGCTCTGCTTGCCTCGATGCCACTGGGAGAAGGCGGGCTCGGACCGCTGGGGGTCGCCGGCGGGAGGCTCGACCTTGACGACGGTGGCGCCGTTGTCGCACAGGACCATGGTCGCCAGCGCGCCCGGCATCCCCCAGGTGAAGTCGAGCACACGCAGTCCTTCGAGCGCAGGAGCCATCGTCCCTCCCGGTCGCAGCCTACGCGGTGCCCAGGATGATGCGGTGCCCGTGAGGGGGCGGTGCTTGGGATGGTGCTTGGATTGGCGGGGGGTCGGGTGATCGGGGAAGATACCGGCGGCGCAAGTCGCCCGAAGAGCACGCGAGGAACGACGAACGACGGGAGCCACCATGCACACCCTTGAGGGCCGGGTCGCGATCATCACCGGTGCCGGGCGGGGGATCGGCCGCGAGCACGCCCTGCTGTTCGCCAGGGAGGGTGCCAAGGTCGTCGTGAACGACCTCGGCGGCAACGAGCAAGGGGTCGGTGCCGACCAGACCCCCGCTCAGCAGGTCGTCGACGAGATCAAGGCCGCCGGCGGCGAGGCCGTCGCGAACTACGACGACGTGGCGGACTTCGAAGGTGCGCAGCGCCTGATCAACCAGGCGGTCGAGACCTTCGGCGACCTGCACATCCTGGTGAACAACGCGGGGATCCTCCGCGACCGGATGCTCGTCAACATGTCGCCCGAGGAGTGGGACGCCGTCATCCGCGTCCACCTGCGCGGCCACTTCTGCACGACCCGCTGGGCCGCCGCGTACTGGCGTGACCAGTCCAAGGCCGGCCGCGAGGCGCCCCGCGCCGTCGTCAACACCTCGTCGACCTCGGGTCTCTTCGGCAATCGGGGCCAGACCAACTACGGCGCCGCCAAGACGGGCATCGCGACCTTCTCGATCATCGCCGACGCCGAGCTCGCTCGCTACGGGGTGCGGGTGAACGCGATCGCGCCCGCCGCCGCCACCCGCCTGACGGCCACGGTGCCGACCGACCAGCCACGCGACGAGCCTCCGTCGGACGTGTGGACGCCGATGCACCCGGGGAACATCTCGCCCTTCGTGGCCTACCTGTCCACCGCGAGCTGCCCGATCCACGGCCGGGTGTTCTTCGTCCAGGGCGGGGAGGTGTTCCTGTTCCAGCCGTTCGCCATCGTCGACTCCATCTCCAAGGAGGGCGACTTCTGGACGGTCGAGGAGCTCCAGAAGGAGGCGCCCAAGTTCGCCGACTACCAGTTCAACCTCGGGCACCCGCTGGCAGAGATGCTCTGGCGCAGCTGAGGTCCCTCACCGACGGACACTCGACCCGCGGACACTCGACCCGCCGACACTCGACCCGCGGACACTCGACCCGCCGACACTCGACCCGCGGACACTCGACCCGC
>Ga0070738_10002221_pt1 | contig 31211 bp, 27 predicted proteins | sample Coa_R2_2_FD_66446 | JGI IMG/M metagenome (GOLD analysis project Ga0070738, IMG submission 66446) | Surface soil microbial communities from Centralia Pennsylvania, which are recovering from an underground coalmine fire - Coalmine... | ecosystem: Environmental > Terrestrial > Soil > Unclassified ...
GAGCACCAGCCGGCTTACGCCGGCCGTTCGCCTTCGGAAGCGAGCACCAGCCGGCTTACGCCGGCCGTTCGCCTTCGGAAGCGAGCACCAGCCGGCTTACGCCGGCCGTTCGCCTTCGGACGGAGGATCGCATGTCCGCTTTGTTGACTGAGCTTTTCGCCAACAATCGCGCCTGGGCCAGCGAGATGGTTCAGCGCGACCCGGATTTTTTCGCTCATCTGGCGGAGCAGCAGGCGCCGCGCTATCTTTGGATCGGCTGCTCCGATAGCCGTGTGCCGGCCAATCAGATTGTCGGTCTCTTGCCCGGCCAGATGTTCGTGCATCGCAATGTTGCCAACGTCGTGGTTCACACCGACCTGAACTGTCTTTCGGTCATTCAATACGCGGTCGAAGTGCTGCGCGTCGAACATATCATCGTCTGCGGCCATTACGGTTGCGGCGGCGTGTTGGCCGCTCTGCGCGGGGATAAGTTCGGACTGATCGACAACTGGCTGCGACACGTCCAGGACGTACGCAACAAATCGCGGGCGCAGCTCGATGCCGAGCCGAATGAAGCTCGGCGTCACGATCGACTTTGTGAGCTGAACGTCATTGAACAAGTTGTGAATGCGAGCCAGACAACCGTGGTGCGCGACGCCTGGGAGCGCGGCCAATCGTTGACGGTTCATGGCTGGATTTATGGACTGCGCGACGGACTGTTACGCGATCTGGGCATGTGCGTCGGTGGGGACGAGGAGCTTGCCTTGCACTACGAGAAGGCGCGAGCAGAGACGAGGGTCTGAGAAAAAAACTACTTTCCTTCCAATTCCTTCACCACTTGTGCTACCAATTCGGCCTTGTCCTGCTGGCGCAGATGGTCGATGCGCGCCTGCGGGACACCGAGTTTTTGCATCGCCGCGACGATGCGCGTCCATACGCCTTGCCGTTTCTTTCCCTTGCTCAAATACAGCTCGCTGACCATCTCCGCTAGACGTTGGAGCTGAAGAACGTCCTGGTTGTCGTAATAGCGCTTGATGATCTTCTGCTGATACGGCGTGTAATCCGTCATGGCGCCTCCATCATTGGCTAGCCCGCTTTCCGTGAGCCTACTTCCTAGCGTGAGTTATTTCGAGCGCCGCGTCAATAGTCTACTCCCTGGTTTGTTGAAACCCCGTTGGAGCGCGGGCGTCCCGCCCGCCAACCGAATGTGGGCGAGACGCCCGCGCTGCCAAAGCGTAGTTAGCCGTCTGCTTGGTTAATCACGTCGATCATCTGTCGCAAGCGGCCGAGATTGCGGCGGTCGAAACGGAAACGCAGGCGCGGCAGCGCGGCAATATGTGTGTCGTTCGCTTCCTCGGGAAGTGCTTCGGTTTGCTCGAAAGTACCCGCCACGACGATGTCGGCGAACTCGTCGCGGAGGCGTTTCATCAGGTCGTCGGAAAGCCAATGCTGGAGCCGCAAGAGCAGTTCGCCGTGGACGTAACGCATGCTGTGATAGACGCGGTAAAATTGCAGCACCTCGGCCACCGCCTCGTCCACCGAATCGGTTACTTTGAACAGCGACATATCGGCCGGCGAAATCAGCTCGCGTCCCAGCAGCTCGTCGGCGATGTATTCGCGCCAGCGCAGCCAGTAATCGCCGCCCGGCTCGTCCACCATGACGATGGGAAACATCTGGGCCTTGCCGGTCTGCACCAGGGTCAGGACCTCGAAACCTTCGTCCTGCGTGCCGAAGCCACCGGGAAAGAGCACCACGGCATCGGACTCCTTCACGAACAGTAGCTTGCGCGTGAAGAAGTATTTCAAGTGCATTAGCTTCAGATCGCCCCGGATGATCGGGTTGGCCTCCTGCTCGAACGGCAGAAGGATGTTGACGCCGATGCTTTTTTCGCGTCCTGCGCCGACGTGTCCGGCCTCCATGATGCCGCTGGCGGCGCCGGTAATGACCATCCATCCCGCCTCGGCGACGCGACGGCTGAACTCGACGGCCGACGCATAGGCGGGATGGCTCTCCGGCAAGCGTGCCGAGCCGAATATCGACACCTTGCGCAGGTGCCGGTAGGGCGTGAACACCTTGAACGAGTAACGCAGCTCCTTCAAAGCAGTGCTGAGCAGCTTGATGTCGCCGCGCGTGGCTCCGTCGCGGATGAGCTTGTCGGCGGTCTCGCGGATCTGCTGGGCCAGCTGTTCAACGCCGGTTACTTGGCGATCATCGGCCGCCGCGTCGTCGTGAACTTGTTGAAAGGCGTTGTGGAACGAAGGCCGGCCGGAGCCGGGGGGTGGATTGTGCATAGTCGGTTTTCGGTTTTCGGTTTTCGGTTTTCGGTCCTCAATTTTCGTTTTTTCGACCGAAAACCGAAAACTGAAAACCGAAAACCGCTCGTTAATCGCCGGCGAGAGCGGCCAGCGCCTCGGCGCGGGTGTCGTACAACGCCCACAGGGTATCGAGGGCGGTCATGTGCAGCAGTTCGCGGGCACGGTGCGACGCGCCGGCGACCACGACTTCGCTGCCGTGTTCCTTGACCCGCTTGTGGCAGCGCAGCAGGAAAGACAAAAACACCGAGCCGACGTAATCGACGCGGCTGAGGTCAAAGATCAAACCGGCGGGCGGATCGGAGCGCAAGGGCGCCAACACCATCATCGCCGCCTGCTCCATCAGGTTCTCCGGCATCTTTTCTACTTCCGGCGACGGCGTGATGATGGCGATGTCGCCGTGCCGTTCGATGTGAAATGATTGGCTTTGTTTCGATTCTTCCGTCATGATTGTCGCCGAGTCTTGGGACAGGGAGATTGCCGTTGTCTTTAGGCTATCATCCTGCGTCCGCGAATCAAGGCGAACAGGACACAACCTGGCAGGTCATGCTAGAAAGCGTGACAAACCGCCGTCGTTACTTCACTGGCTTGTCGAAACCCTGGCCAGAGGCATTAATCGGCGACGGAGACGGTCGACCAGCAGGCCGTACGTCCGATGGGGACAGCGGTGGTGCCAGCGGCAGATTACCTCCCGGTGGGATTCCCGACGGCGAGAAGCGTTGTGTGCCCACATCCTGTCCTTCGCCGCGCGCTGATCCGTCCGGTTTCACCTCGATGCTCTTGTTCCTGATGCGCGGAATCTTGAGATCCACTTTGACGACATCACCCCATTTGGCCGAGCCGACATTTCCCGCTTCGTCAATCGCCTCTACCTTTATCTGAAATACAAAACCTTCTTTTTCCAGGATGTCGGTGCGTTGCTTCCAGTTGCCGGTGTTCGGCAAGTCCGAGGCGATGGGCTTCCATTGCTCGCTGTTTGGAGGCGCCAGAAAGATGGTGATGGGCATCGATCGGAGAAACGCATCGTCGGCCTGCCAGTAGACAGTCAAATAGCCGGTGCCATCCGGCTCCGGAGTCACCGTGACATTTCTGACCTTGACTTGAGGGGCCTTGTCATCCACTTCGACCCAGATATCGGGAGTATCGCCCGGCCGCGGATCCGGCTCGGCTAAGCCGACGCCGCTGCGGGGAATCAGACGAAACCCCCAGCGTCCCGACGATTCCACCGTGACCTTGGCCGGTCCTTTTGCCATCCCTTGTTCCGGGCATTTCTTCCAGCCCTGTCCTGGACGCAGCTTCCAGATATCCACACTCGCTACCTGCGAAGGGCCGACGGTTTGCTCGTCGAGAGCGTAGTCGAGCTGAAACGTCTTGCTTTTCACGTAGATGACCTTGCCGGCGTCCGGCTCCTTTGGCGGCGGCATGCGTGTCACGTTGTCGGCGGCGCGCAGGCGCAGGTAGCGGACATCGGATTTCAGCTCGGCTTTATCCACGGCCTGCATCCGCACTTCCAGCTCGCCCGGCCAGGAGGGTTTCCACGTATGCCTTCCCTCCGGCTTCACCTCCAGAAACAGCGGTACCCAGTCGTTGCTGCCAACCGCGCGATAGTCCGCCCAGATTTCCTTGAGGTTCTCATCCACGATCTTCCAATGGATCGTGGGCAATGAAGGTTCCGGTCCGGCCGCCTGCACCGATTCCAGGACTTCGATCACGGGTTTAAGTGTATCGACGCACACGCGAATGTTCGGCGGTGCGTTATGAAGATCGGCCGGCGTCACAACGCCGCCGGCATCGCGCGTCTGCACGATGAAGTTGTACCAGCCGTCGCTTGGGACAGTAACATAGAAACGCCGATCCTGAGGCTTGGCCGCGGCGATATTGCGATACGGTTGCCCATTCGTGGAAACATTCAGAAAGAAATCAATCCGCGGATCGTTCTCGGATGGCGTGAACGGAATGCTGAAGACTCGGGAGTGAACGTGAAAGGTGCGTGGCGCCTCGTTCTGCTGCGCGAACAATCCCACGGAGGTGAGGAGAAACAGACCGAACGCCAGCAGAATGGGCCGGACCGCATTCTTGCAGCCTCCATGCGGCTCGATGCCTCGTGGGATGAATCGGCCCATGTTGTCTCACCCATCTCCGGCGAGCGGGGTCGCGTAAGCGCCCCGAGGAAGCACTCGGGGCGCTTACGCGACCTCGCTCGCCGGAGAAATCGAATCATCGGATTTCCATATCGTCAATCCGCTGCCTCATACCCAAAGGGGTCCGCCGCCGCAAGGCGGTTCCGTTTTCTGTTTATCGACGCGCGCGGCGGCACAACTTGAGGTGGTTGGGTGGTCAGGTGGTTTTCCTCGTTCCCACGCTCCGCGTGGGAACCCCCTGTTCTGGCACGGTCTCTGACCGTGCCAGTCCTCTGGCACGGTCTCTGACCAGTCCCTGTTCTGGCACGGTCTCTGACCGTGCCAGTCCGCTGACCGCAGGTCTCCACGGAACGCGGGAGACCTGCGGTCAGCGACAGGGGCACGGTCAGGAGACCGTGCCCCAACGAGGCGGGAGTCTCCACGGAACGCGGGAGACCTGCGGTCAGCGATAGGGGCACGGTCCGGAGACCGTGCCCCAACGGGGTGCTACCGAGACAGCGCCATTTGCCGCGCCTGTGCCTGCGCCGCGGCTCGCCCGAATAGGATTTGTCGCGCCTGCTCGCCCCATGCTTCCAACGTTTGTCGCACCGCCTCCGGCGGCACGAACGCCAAAAGCAGCGCCAGCATCATCAAGCTGAACGTCACGAGGCCCATGAGCAACGCGATCATGGTATGGAACAAAACTGCGCCGCATACCATGAACCAGCGCATACGGCGGTTCCATACCAACGTTGGAAAGCCCAACTCTAAAAAGAGCGTGCCGATCACGCCGACAGCGCCGAACATCTCCCACAGGAAGCGATGCGAGACCAGCCATTTAATAAACGTGACGTAGGCGGGAACATCAAACGGAGCGAAGGAATAGTTGAGCAAGAACCCATTCGGCGCGGTGCCGTTCCACCAGGAGGCGCCCAACAGCTTGGAAGTGCCGGCCGCTCCGTAGATGATGCAGAAATTGATCTGGATCAGCCGTGTGGCGAACGTGGCCGACACCATCGGTTCGGGCGGCTGCGGCACGTACTTGGATCCCAAACGCTGGCGCTCGCGGCGCACCTTGAGCCAGCGATCCAGCGATAAGGCCGCGCCGCACGGCGCGATCATCAGATAAAACAGCCCCAGGTTTGTCATCGTATCCATACCAAACAACATGGAGTTCTGAAAACGCTGGATGTACATCAGCGAGCCGAGCCACGTCAGCACGCTGGTGACGCGCGTCCATAGACCCAGCGTGAACAGCAACATGCTTATCAGGATGCAGCTGTGGATCACCCAGATCCATTTCGGATCTTCAACGTGGAAATAGATGGACCACATCGGTAGGCCGGAGTACACCTGGCCGTCGGACTCCATGATGTTGTCCTTCCAGTTGGAGCTGGGGCCTTGATTAAACCACTCCTTGCGGATGTACTTGGTGTAGTCGTTGTTCACCCAGGCGTAGGGTCCGAGGTAGTCGGTCAATCCGATGCAATAAACCAGGTGGACGTACAGGATGAGGATGCCGGTGGCGATGCGCATCAGTCCCAAGGACGTCGGTTCGCTGGGCTTGAAGAAAAAGCGATCGACAGCGCCGGCCGCGTATTTCAGCGGATGCTCTTCGCCTTCTTGCCAATCGGCCGATTCAGTGTGCGTGTCTTGAACCGTTGTCGATTTCATGGTCTTGTACCTGTTTCATGACCCCGCTCGCCAAGCGCCGCGGGCTGGCGGGGAATGATCACTTAGCTTTGGTTTCCTTGCGGAACTTGTCGCTCTGGGTCGCGTGGATCTCGACGAAATCGATGATTTTCCACGGCTCTGCATTTTCCTGCTCGGGCGTCCAGTTCCAGTTAAGCATCGGTCCATCCTGCGTGGGCACATACGTGCCTGCTTCGGGATAGCGCTTGGGCACGCGGATGCCGTAGGGGATGCCCCAGAACAGGAACGGGTCGGGCGCTTCGAGCTGGTTGCCGTCGCGGTCGTACTTGCCGCCGTCGAGCAAATGGCCCTCGGGATCGTACTTGCCCATGTAGACGGGCAGGAAGGTCCACGGGTCCAGGGGATTTTTGCCCTCGTACAACTCGCGCGGCGTGATCAGGTTATGGGTGACGCGGTAGACGCGCACGGCCTTGACGGGATTGCGGGGATCTTCGGGATCCGGCTCAGTATGGGCGATATGGCGGGCAAAGGAAGAGATCAACCGCCGGCTCGGGTCCGAGGGTTCGGCATATTGCGGGAACTGGCCCGTCGCATCGAAAATCGGATAAAGCGGCGCGGGCCGGCCGTCGTTGGGATCGACAAAATTGACGAGGTTCGGAGCGATCCGCCGCCGCTTGTTGATTTCCTCACCAAGATCGTGCTTGATGCCGGGCAGCAGCTCGTACTTGGTGTGAAATTTTTCCTCAAAAGCCTTGACCTGCTGTTCATTCATCAGCGGAAAGCCGGGGTTCATGGTGCTCTCCGCCGCTGCCAACATGCGTTGGTGATGCAAGCCGACCGGACTATCGTGGCGATTCGGAATCTTAACCCAGCGGGCCCGGCCGTCGGCATACTCGACGTGGAACCACAACAGCGTCGCCGGTCCCGGATCGGGCGAGTAGAAATGGTAAGCGTTGGTCAAGTACGCGAAAAACAGGTAATTACGGTAGAAGTTGGTCCACAATTGCATGGACAGCCAGGGGGCCGGGTTGTTGCGCGGCGGCACGGATGTCACCGCCGTGAGGATGCCGCCGAAGTGCAGCAATACCAATACAACAGCCGCGATGCGCCGGCCACGCCGCGGCAACAGCACGAGAAACGCACCCACGAGGGAGACGACGATCAACACAAAGTAGAAGAGCGTGCCGGAATCCCAACTCTCATCCATCGCCATGTAGCCGAACATGGCCACGAAGGCGGCCACCCCCAAAAGACCGGCCGACTCCAGACGGTCCTCCCATTCCCAGCTGGCCGTCTGCAAGCGGCGAGCGACGGCGATGCCGGCCAACAGGGTGCCTACACCCAAGAAAATCACCCGCAACGGCACCACGGAAGTTTGCATCAATGCCAGACCCGCGACGGTGAACGCCAATCCAGCCCCCATGATCGGCCAAGGCCGGCGGAAGGTACGCAGGGCGCTAGCAAGGGATGAGTCCGAAGGTGCGGGATCGCGCGCCATGGCAAAGTTCCTCTTCTAGATGCGGAGACCCAGACAGATGCTGTCTCTCTTTCAGGATACCCGATTGAATCAGGCAAGCTACGGAGGATGACAAAAAAATTCGGTCAGGGAGGGCACAAGCCGGAGTCTCAGGAGGAGAACGCTCATTTCAGCGATCCTTGCGCCACGGCGGGATGTCCGCGAGCTACCCATCCTGTCGTGTATTTGGGATGGCGCGAAAGAGATGAACGACATCGAAAAAGTCGCTTCCCGCTTCTGGTTTATCAGACTGCGTTTGCCTTGGGGTCCTTAATATCCCTGTTGTCCTTTACGTCCTTGTGAAACAATGTGCCAATTACAGAAAAGTTATCGATTCTGCTCAAACTTCCCATTTTGCGGTTGACTCCCTATTTTGCCTTCTTTACTATTTACCTCAATCGCTACAGTCGCGGCGCGGGTCGCAACTCGCACCACCCGCCGCGCTTGGAAGGAGGGCTAAAGGCTTGGACGCGCTTTCTGGCTACCGTTGGCTCCCAATTGGGATGCGGCGGCACCCCCTTCTTTTCTCTTTTTGTCCACGACCACTGTTGTTCTGGATAACCTCAGACGGGCAGTCTTAAGTGTGGAGGAGTTCTCCACGCCAAAGGCTGTGGGTTGTTCCAATTTCTAGGGAGGTAATTTCGATGTACAGTGTGATCCTGATGGCGGCGTTGACGACGAGTGTGGATCTGCCGGACACCGGACGTCGCGGCGGTTGCTGTGGCGGCTGTTATGGCGGTTGCCACGGCGGACGCGGTGGACGCGGCGGTCGGGGTGGCGGTTGTCACGGTTGCTACGGCGGCGGCTACGGCGGCTGCATGGGCATGGGCTATGGCGGCTGCATGGGCGGCGGCTACGGCGGCTGCATGGGCATGGGCTATGGCGGTTGCTATGGCGGCGCAGGTTGCTATGGCGGCGGCATGGGCGGCATCGGTGGCGGCATGATTATGCCGGGCACCACCGTCCCCGCCACGCCGGAGAAGACCACGATGCCGAAGGAGAAAAAGACGTCGCAGTTGTCGGCGCCGGCGACCATCTTGGTTGAGCTGCCCAACGACGCCAAGTTGCTCATCGATAACGAGGCCACGACTTCGATCGGCACCAGCCGCGTCTTCCAGTCGCCGACCCTGAATGCCGGCAAGGAATATCACTACACCTTGACGGCCGAGGTCGTCCGCGATGGCAAGCCCATCAAGGCCGAACAGGTCGTCACGGTGAAGGCCGGTGAAATCACCCCGGTCACGTTGACCTTGCCTCCGGTTGGCGTTGCCCAACGCTGATTTGAGTAAGGAGTGAGGAGTGAGGAGTGAGGAGAGAAGAATAGGTTCTTTTTCTCCTTACTCCTCACTCCTCACTCCTCACTTCATTCACAGCCCCAATTCGCGCAATTGCTTCGGGTCCACCGCGGCGGGCGCTCCCGTCATCAGGTCGCGCGCTTTCTGGTTCTTCGGGAAGGCGATGACATCGCGGATATTGGTCGTACCCGCCAAGATCATGATCATACGGTCCAGACCCAGGGCGATGCCTCCGTGCGGCGGAGCGCCGTATTTGAGGGCATCAAGAAGGAAGCCGAAACGCTGCCGTGCCTGCTCGGGGGACATGCCGAGCGCGGCGAACATGCGCGCTTGCACTTCCGGACTGTGAATACGGATGCTGCCGCCGCCCACTTCGTAGCCATTGATGACTAGATCATATGCCTTGGCCCGGACTTTCGCCGGCTCGCTCTCCAACTGGGGCAAATCCTCGTCTCGCGGCGCGGTGAACGGATGATGATTGGCCGCCCAGCGCTTCTCTTCTTCGTCCCAAATAAACGATGGAAAATCGACAACCCAGGCTGCTTTGACGTCCTTCTTGCTCGGATCGACAAGTTTGAGAACCTCATCGGCCAGGTATTTCCGTACCGTCCCCATACCTTCGTAAAGATTCTTTCCCGCACCGAAAACAATCAAATCATACTGTTCCAAATTCAGAAGTTGCTGTAGCTCACCAGTGATCGGAGTGAGGTACTTGGCGACTCCGGTGCTAAATGAGTTGCCCTCAAACTTCGCGTATGATAGGTTGCCTCCGATGTGCTTTCTGAACCCTTCAATCAATGCATCGATGTACTTTCGTGAGAATTTTTCACGCTTTGGGTTCACTGGGCTGGGATTGGCAGCGTCTTTGGCGTTGATAGCAAGAACACGCCCTCCTGTCGTAATCACGTCCCGAAAGTCTACGAATTCCGTACGACTTGCGAGCTCCGTGATATCGACGATCTCCAGCCCGAAGCGCAAGTCCGGCTTATCGCTGCCGTATTTCAGCATGACCTCCTCATAACCCAGCCGCGGCAATGGCAGGGGTATCGTCACGCCGACGCACTCGGAAAAGACCGCCGCAATCAGCCCTTCAATAACGGTCAGCACGTTGTTCATCTCGACGAACGACATTTCCACGTCGAGCTGCGTGAACTCCGGCTGGCGGTCGGCGCGCAAGTCCTCGTCGCGCATACAGTGGGCGATCTGGAAATACTTGTCGTAGCCGGCGACCATGAGAAGCTGTTTGTACAACTGCGGCGATTGCGGCAGCGCATACCAATGCGGCCGGCCCGTCTTCTCATCGCGCGAAAGCCGGCTGGGCACGAGATAATCGCGAGCGCCTTCCGGCGTACTGCGGCCCAGGAGCGGCGTTTCCAGCTCCAGAAACCCCTGGGCGTCGAGATAATCGCGGATAACTTTGTTCAGACGATGCCGGAGGGCAAGCGTGCGCTGCAGAGTAGGGCGGCGCAGATCGAGATAGCGATACTGCAAGCGCAGATCCTCGCCGGCCAATTCAGGATCGCCGAAGCTGGTTTCCAATGGCACGGACATGACCTCGAACGGCGGCGGCGGACAGCGGTTGAGGATGTGCAGCGTGTCGGCCAACACTTCGATGTCGCCGGTCGCCAATTTCGGATTGTGCTTGCCCGGCAGCCGTTCGCGCACCTTCCCCCTCACCGCTAGCACCCATTCATTGCGGACATCCTGGGCGGCGGCGAACAAATCGGCATGATCGGACTCGAAAACCACCTGAGTCAGACCGTAGCGGTCGCGCAGATCGACGAAAATCTGGTCGTTGTAGGCTCGATAGGTATTCACCCAGCCGTTGAGGACGACCGTTTGTCCGATGTGCGCTTCGCGCAATTCGCCGCAGGTATGTGTTCGCTGCCACTCCGCCATGTGCTTTGTTCCTTGATTCTGCTATCCGCGCGTGCGGGTACAACGGGGATTATAGAGTATTTCCTTTAGGGGCGATGCGCAGTCCAGCGCGGAGGTTCGCGCTGGACTGCGCATCGCCCCTAAACGCAGAATGGTTCTATGGACGAATAACGGAATCGAAGACGCGGACTTTCTTCCAATTGTCCTTGTTTTCGTCGATGAATTTCAGGTGGCGTTCGGCGCCCGCGTACTTGTCGTGCGCTGCCTTGTCCTTGAAAACGATATGCAGCGAAACGTCGAAATCGCGGTCGTTGACTTCACGATTGAGATCTTCGGCGCGGGTGCCCGCCCCGAAGTGTATTTCACCGGGATGCTCGGTCAGGTACTTCTTGCAAGCATCCACGAGCTTTTTTTTCGCTTCGGCCGAGTTGTCCTTGAGCGAGAAGTAGACGTTGTGGACGAGCAACGGTCCTTTCTGTTCCTCCGCTTCGGCGTTCTTCCGTACATCCCGGGCGACCAATTCGGCCGCTTCGGCATTTTTCCGTGCATTCGAAGTCCAGGCGGCGAACGTGACAATACCTAGAGCCAGGACGAGAACGCAGGAAAGCTGTTTGCGCATGGTCTTCTCCTTGTAGTGGGGTGAGGAAACGTCGGTTGCTTTTGATGTAGGCGGGCGCGCGGGATCGACAAGACGAAAGGAAAATGCTGGAGGAGGGACTCGAACCCTCACGGGGCTTTCGCCCCTTCGGATTTTCGTACCACTATGGCTTTCGCCACCCTTGCGGTTTGTGGTCTGGACTTTCCCTTGGCCGTGGGTGCCCCCGGTAGGCCTCAGCCGCCAAGTCTCTACACCTTCTCCGGCACAGGCCGGAGCTTGGCTCGGGATTGCCGCCACCATCATCCGACGTGCTGCGGGTTCCCCGACTTCGACTGAATTCACGCGGAGGGTTTCCCACTCCGGTGCTCAAATTCTCAAGTCCGATGCGTCTGCCGATTCCGCCACTCCAGCATGGCCTTCAATCTACTGACAGCTTCCACCACAAGCAAGTTCGGCTAACCACCAGAAACAAAACGAACCGCCAAGACGCCAAGGACAGAAAGAGACAAAAAACGGGAATCGCCGTATCTCGGCGGCTCAGGGTTCTCTGAGTTCTTCTGTCTCTTTCTGTCCTTGGCGTCTTGGCGGTTCGTTTCTTCTTCCAATCAATCGCGCAAGCCGACCTGACGCATAAGTCGATCTGTTGCCTCGTAAGCTTCGCGCACCCAATCGACGATGCGCTCCGGCTGCGGCGAATACTCCAGCTCGATGCTGACCGCGCCGTCGATGGCCAGATCCTTGATCTCGCGCAGATATGGAAGGAAATCCACGACACCGCGGCCCGGCGGCAGGTCGCCGTGGACTTTGCCGTCGCAATCGCTCAGGTGTACGTGCGTCGCCAAGCCTTTGAGACGACGCAGCTCCTCCGCCTTGGTGCCCGAGAGCTGCAAATGCGAGACATCGATATTGGCGCGCACGGCGGGATGATCGACATCTTGCAGGAAACGCAGCATCGTCTCGACATTATGGACGAGCGAGAGCTTGAACGGCTCCAGCTCAAGGGCGATGAGCAGGCCGAGATCGGCGGCGTATTTGCCCAGCTCGCGGACGTTGCGGACGCCGGTTTGCCACTGCTCGGCCGGCGGAATGACTTGCCGCTCCCAAATGTACTCGCCCAATACCAAGAGCAGGTTTTTGGCCTCATATTCGTAGGCAAGATCCAGATAGCGGCGGCAGCGGTCGAGGTGGAAACGCTGCACGCTGGGATTGAAGTCGATGAGTCCGACGGCGACGCAGGCGATGCTGATGATCGGCAAGCCGGCACGCTCACATTCGCGGCGGATGAGACGGCGCTCGCGGGCATCGAGATCGAGCGGATCGGCAAAGATGTCGATGGTGTCGAAGCCGATCTCCTTGGTCATCCGGATGCCGAACGCGGTGTCCTGTCCGGTCTGTGCCCAGGCGGAGTTGATTAATCCGAGCTTCATCGCTTCTACTCATTTCGGTGGTTAAATAATGGGGTGGTTTCGGAGTAGCATAAGAGAACGCTGGGCGTTTGGCGACAGCGAAACGAAAACGACGGAGGAAGTGCTTGGCGAACAACTGTCCTCTTTCCACCATCGCCGCGGGTAAGGATAATGCACCCAAGGGCCGTTCGCGGCAGGCTTACAGACGAAACCGTGGAGAAATCGCGTGAGGAGTTGACAGGGTGGTGTCAGCGGGTGAACTGTGGGCTTACGTGGTGGCGTTCAGCACCTTGGTGGCGGCCGGCCTGGGCGCGCCGGCGCCCGAGGAGTTGGTGATCAGTTTCGCGGGCGCGATGGCCGGACGGCTGCCGCCGCCGCCGGAAACCGTCGAGGTGCCCCTGGCCTATCCCACTCCACGAGAAGTCGCGGGTCTTCTAGCCTTCGATCCGCAGGGCGGTTTCCCCGGCGGATTGCCCTGGGCCGCTCTCGAACGCACGGCGGCCGCACGTGAGCTATCTGCCGAGGATGTCGCGGCCTTGCAAGCGGCCGGACTCTTGGCCGTCAATCCGCAGGGCGGTTTCCCCGGCGGATTGCCCTGGGCCACGCTCGGCGGCGCCGGGCCGGCCGTCGGGCCGCAGATCGTTCCCGCCGGCGATACCCTCCACGTCCGCTGGTGGGTGATGCTGCCGGTCTGCATCGCCGGTGTCATCCTCAGCGACATCATCCTCTTCAGCCTCGGCTGGTGGGGCGGCGACCGATTGATGAAATCCCGGTGGATGACCCACTTATTGCCATCCCATCGCCGTCGCCGAACCGAGGAAAACTTCCACCGCTACGGCGTCAGTATCCTCGTATTCGGCCGGCTCGTACCCGGCATTCGCGCGCCGTTGTTTTTGACGGCAGGCTCCATGCGCCTGCCACTGCCGCGCTTCTTGCTCGCCGACGGACTTGGCGCCGTCGTCGGCAACAGTTTCTTCTTCTTCCTCGGCTACTGGTTTGGCGACTCGGTGAAGACCCTGATCGAGAACGCTGAGGAGAGACTGAAGCCCATCCTCATCCTCGCGGTGATCGGTTTGGTTGTGGTCTATTTGTTGAGGCTCTTCTTGCGCCATCCCGTGTCCACAGGTGATCCAGCGGAGGTGCCGCTGATCGGCCCGCAAGTGGCCTCGCACATGGAGCAAGCCGAAGCAGCTCCGCCGCATCCGCCTTCGACGGACAAACCGGCGGATAAGATGTCGCCCTTGGGCAATCATCCGCCCGCGCCCAGCAAGCGCACGCGCAAGCTCCCGCTGATCTTGATGGTCGTGGGCGCGAGCGCCGCGGTAAGTTACGTGCTCTGGCAATTGTCCCGGCAAACACGCGGATAGAAGTGCCAATTTTGAGAACGCAGTCGAGGCTCGTGTAGCGGCGCTCTGCTGTAGGACGGCCTTCCTAGGCCGTCCACGTGCCATCCGGACGGCCTAGGAAGGCCGTCCTACAGCAGAGCGCCGCTACAGCAATCTCGAAGTGGTTCCGGGTTAGTTTGCTATAAATTGGCTCTCATTTCTTCGCGCCGATGCGGCCGTCGGGATACAGACGAGCGAGATAGCTGAAAAAATCGCGCTCGAAATCCGCAAGGGGTTGGCCGGTCAGCTCGCGGAACGCTTCCAAGGGATCGGTGCCTCGCTTTAACTGGCGCACGTAGCTATCCAGGGCCGGCGTACCAAGCAGCTTGCGATCGAAGGTGAGGTAAAAGGCCAGCGCCCACGAAGACAGATAATAGCGATCCGAGAGTTGCTTCTCGCCATCGTGCGCCACCTGGAACTGTTTCGCCCCACAGCGAAGCAAGTCGGCCACCGGCAAAAACGCTTTCTTGCTCAGTGCCTGCCGCACCGCCTCCAAGCGTTCCGGATCGGCGTGGCCGATGCGCAGCTCTCCCACTTCGAAAACGGCCGTCTCGAAAATCTGCGCCAGTCCTTCGTTGAGCCAGCGTGGCAGCTCCCCTTCGCGCGGCGGATAGACGAAATTCAGCAAATAGGCGTGAAAGGCTTCGTGGAACAAGCGCTGAAACAGCCGCCGCCGAGCGCGGGCGATCGTTTCCTGATTGCGCATCTCGGTGGCCTGAATTCGACGACGCTGCTCGATCAAGGCCGTTTTGAACTCGGCGGGAATCTCGCCCTTATCCTTATAGGCTTTCTTCAGCTCCGCCTCGCATTCATCTACCTTGGCCCGCAGCTTGGCGTGCTCGGCCTGCACGCGCTCCAGCTCCTCGTTCATGTGCTTCCAGTCGAAAGCGCAAACGATCTGATTTTTGTCGGGATCGAAGAAAGCAGGGTTGAGCAAGGTTCGTCCCTGACCGCGCACAAGCGCCTGATAGTCGGCCCGTGATTGCGGCAGAAGGATGGTCGTCGGCCGCCCCTTGGCTCGCGGCGGCAAACTGCGGACATAGGCGGCGTACACCTGCTCGAGCTGGCTGGCGGCGACGAGGACCACGCGGCGCGACGCATTCGATTCCAGCTCAAAATAACTGGAGCGATACGCCAACGCCTTGGTCCGTGCCTGGCCGCGCCACGGCACCGGATACAGCTTGATCTTGTCGGCGCCCGGGACGACGGCCCTGTCGGAGTCGATCGCCCGCAAGGGATCGGGCATCCGGCGATGCTCTTCGCGCAGCGCCTCGAAGCGCTGCCGCAATTTCTCATGCTCCTCATCGGGCAGCATGTCGATGCGTTCGATCTCGCTCTCGGGCAGATTGACGCGATAGAAGACGGTGGGCCGGCCGGGATTTCGGACGATGCACCACATCCGCACTTCGCCGCATTCGTGCCGGAGGACCACGCCGCGAAAGTTATCGCCATTTTTGCGATAGACAATATCGTATTTCCAATCGTCGCCGCCGGGCGGATGCTCGGCGGCCGCTCCGTCCAGCAGAGCGAGAAGAGCGGCACCAGCAGCCAGAACCAGCGCTGAGGCAAGCGGGATGCACTTCATTGCGGCAGATGCCTCCAGGGCCGAAGGACGGGGTTATGCTTCCTCAAAGGAGGAAGCACAACCCCACTATACCCAGCCACGGCGATATTGCCAATCAGCCCGCCGTTTTGCGACGCTTCCCCGAAGCGTCGCAAAACGAAAACAAGCGCTTTCCTCATGCGGGATTCCGTACTCACGCGGAAAACTTCACCGTAGCGTTGGTCGTTCCATCGGAAGTTATTCCCTGCACGACAAGCGTGTAAATGGCAGTACCGGAGGGGAGGTTAAAGGAGAAAGCCCAATTGTATGGCTGTGGGGGAGGCGTGACGGCAGTTCCCGCATATTGGTTGTTGTTCGAATCGACGGCCCAGGCACTCATCGAGGCCGTCGTGGGATTGACGTAGCCATAAGCGGTAAAGTCCGGTTGTTCCGTGGCTATCTTGCCTCCGGAGAGTGTTGGGGGGTTGACAATCGTAATCGAAGGGCCTGCTAGTAGAGGTTTGGTAGAGTGCACCGGGTTAGGGGTGGACATAACGGCTCCTTTGCAGAAAAGTACAGAGGTTACGGTTCCTCAAGAGGTTGCACGACGACGTGCCGAAAAGACGCCTTGCCATTGCTTACATAAAGTCCCAGCGCGCCGCGCGGGCCGAACGTCGGTTGAAGGTCCGGATAGAGATCTACCGGCTTTCCGTTGCTCCAGCGCAATTTCGGTACTTGGAACTGAGCGATGATGCGAGCGCGGGATAGCTGGGCGAAGCATTGTCCTTGCCAGAATACCGAGATCTCGTCGCTTCGAGCTTCGACGGCCAGTTCGCGCCAGGGGGTCTCCGTCGGGTTGATCAGGGCCGCGGGGGTGAAGAATTCACCAGCCAGATTCCCCTGGTCTCCGGAGGTTGGTACGTGCGCTCGACAGACCTTACAGCTTACGAGGGAGCTAAGCTGGCCGGCCTGTGGGTGGAGGGCTTCGTGGTCGTTATAGGTTAGCGTGCAGAAGCAGTGATGGCGGCCGCTAGCTGTATCGTGCTCACTATGCAGAAAAAACAAGCCGACTTCGCTATCCCTTGAACCATCATCGTGGCGGACCTGGGCCGTGAGGCGATAACTTCTCTGTGGATCTTCAAGCAACTGGAGCAGGGCAGCGTCGTGGGCGCTGATCGTAAAAACATTGCCGCCCGCGCCTGCCGTGACCAAGGCTCCCGGACGGAGAGGCCAGCGGGACCAGGCAGGACCGCCCGTTTGGCCGATGAGCGTGACCGTTTCGCCGCGGCGCAAACGCGTCTGAAATCTTTCTACCTTCCTTTGCGGATCAAGGAGATACGGCAAGGAGGACAATAGAACGATCAGAACGATGAGCACGCCGATTGCCGTGAATGTCGCCGGATTGCGGCGAATCTTTCGCAAAGCGCGGTGGTAGCAGCGCATGGGACGAGCCTGGATGGTTTGGCCGTCGAGCCAGCGCTGGAGATCCTCGGCCAGCGCCGCCGCCGAGGGATAGCGCTGTTTTGGCTCTTTTTCCAGACATTTCAGACAGATCGCCTCCAGATCCCGCGCTAGCCCGGGACGCCGCCGCGACGGCAGCTCCGGCTCGGCCGTTCGCACCAGTTCCAGGGTTTGCGATCGACTCTCCCCACAGAACGGCAAATTCCCCGTCAGCGTCTCGTACAGGATGACTCCCAACGCATACACATCGGTGGCTCGGCCGATCTTCCACCCTTCGCCCCGGACCTGCTCCGGCGCCATGTACGCCGGCGTGCCCATAATGGCGTCCGTGCAGGTGACGCTGCTGCCGCTATCCAGCACCTTGGCCAAGCCAAAATCGGTGATCTTGGCCGTGCCGTCCGCCGCGAACAACACATTGCCCGGCTTGAGATCGCGATGAACCACCTCTTGCTCGTGCGCCGCCGCCACCGCTTGCGCCAACGCCCGCACCAACTCGGCCGCCTCACGCTCCGGCAAGGGTCCTTTGTGAAGCCGACTGGACAACGTGCCGCCTTCCAGCAGTTCCATGGAGAAATACATCTGTCCCTCGTGCTCGCCGAAGTCGTGAATCTGCACGACGTGCCCATGCCGGATGCGAGCAATGGCCTCGCCCTCCCGTTGAAAACGCAGCCGCTCCTCGGCGCTGGCGTAGCTGCCGGCGCGGATCATCTTCAGGGCGACGAGACGTTTCAGCGTCTCCTGCCGGGCTTTGTACACGATGCCCATGCCGCCCTGGCCGATTCGCTCCAGCAACAGATACGGCCCAAAGACGGCCGGCAGCCGCGGCACTGGGAGCACTTCGGCGGCGCCGGTCCCGTTCACCGTGGCCGGGACCGACTCCGCTTCCAGGATGGCGCGGGCCTGTTCGGCCAATTGCGCGCAGACGGCTTCATCCACCACGGGTTTGTCGGCCGAAGACCGGCGTAAGCGGAAAACGACCGTATCCTTGACTTGTAACTCTTCCAAAATGGTGGCGCAGCGGGCGCAGGAAGAAACGTGTTCGGCGATGAGTTCCAAGGGATCGTCGGGCAAACGGCCGCAACTAAAGGCCGCCAGGGTGTCCCGATCGGGACAAGCCGATTCCGATGCTCGGGGGTTTGGGTCCATCTGATGGTCTCCTTCTGCCGGCCATCACGGATCGAGGTCAGCGACGCTTCCGCGAAGGGTCGCTAACCGAAGTAAATCCTGGGCCTCCCTCTGGGGGAACATCTCGGCAGACCCGAAGAAAAAACTCATTCGGGATCTTCCAACGGCTCGATCACGACGCGGCGAAAGGCGGCTGTGCCATTCTCGACATACAACCCCAGCCCGCCTCGCGGTGCATAGACGGGATGCAAGCCGCGGTTGAAAGGTTCATCCGGCTCAAGCTTGTGTGCCTCGGTCAAATATCCGTTGATAAAGCCCCCCAACTTCTCGGCCGTCAGAATCCTCATGGCCTCGTCGCCCCAGAAGGCCCGCACCCCGGTCGGCGTTACCTCCATCGCCAACTCCCGCCACTCGATGGCACCCGCGCCAACGGGTTGGAAAACAACCCGCCGGGCAATGGGCATCGACGGCATCCAGGCTCCGGGAGCGCGTTCGCCATACAGATGCGGTTTGAGCATGGCAGGATTGCCCGGGGACAGCGGCGGCTTGATAAGGAGGAATTGGGCGGCGCGCTGGACCGACTTCTTTTTTTGGTCCTCAATATCGAAGAAGGTCAGGGCCGTGAATTGATGAACCGAGCCGGCCGGATGCGCGTGCGGGTGATGCGCGACATAGATACCAATCTGGGCCCGTTCCGCGCCGAGTTCGTGTCTTACCAACGCGCTTAATCGGTAGTGGGACCGTTGCGGATCGCGCACCAATTCCAGTAAGGCGCCTTGCCAGGAGGTGAGGATGAAAGTGCCATCCGAGAGAACAGATGTTTGCGACACCGACTGTCCGGCACACCAGCGCGACCAGCGTGGGCCTTCCCTCTCGCCAATCAGGGTTTGCGGCCGTCCGCGCGCCAGTTCGGATTCGATGGCCCGGATTGGTCGATCTGGATCGCGATACCACAAGGCCGCCAGCACGGCGGCCGCCGCGAACAGAAACAAGACAGCGGCCACAGCCTGCCAAGGGCGACGACGCGAATGACGCCACGAACGGACCCACCATCGGGGCGGCTGCACGGTAGTCGGCTCGCCGCGTAGCCAATTGTCCAGGTCCTCTGCCAGCGCCGCCGCCGAGGGATAGCGCTGTTCCGGCTCTTTTTCCAGGCATTTCAGACAGATCGCCTCCAGATCCCGCGCTAGTCCGGGACGCCGCCGCGACGGCGGCTCTGGCTCGGCCGTCCGCACCAGTTCCAGGGTTTGCGATCGACTCTCCCCACAGAACGGCAAATTCCCCGTCAGCGTCTCGTACAGGATGACTCCCAACGCATACACATCCGTGGCTCGGCCGATCTTCCACCCCTCGCCCCGGACCTGCTCCGGCGCCATGTACGCCGGCGTGCCCATAATCGTGACGGTGCCGGTGACGCTGCTGCTTTCGGCATCTAGCACCTTGGCCAAGCCGAAATCGGTAATCTTCGCCGTGCCGTCCGCCGTAAACAGTACATTGCCCGGCTTGAGATCGCGATGCACCACTTCTTGCTCGTGTGCCGCCGCCACCGCCTGAGCCAACGCCCGCAGCAACTCCGCTGCCTCACGCTCCGGCAACGCACCTTTGCGAAGTCGAGCGGATAACGTCCCGCCTTCGAGCAACTCCATCGAGAAGTACAGTAGTCCCTCATACTCACCGAAGTCGTGAATCTGCACGACATGTGCATGACGGATGCGGGCAATGGCTTGGCCCTCGCGCTGAAAACGCCGCCGCTCTTCGTCGCTGGCATAAGCGCCGGCCCGGAGCATCTTGACGGCGACGAGGCGTTTCAGCTTCTCCTGCCGGGCCTTGTAGACGACACCCATGCCGCCTTGGCCAAGACGCTCCAGCAGTACATAGGGGCCAAAGACAGCCGGCATCGGCGGTCCCGGAATAACCTCGGTAGTGACGGCATCGGACACCGTGGCAGGGAACGGTTCCGCTTCCAGAATGGCGCGGGCATACTCCGCTAACTGCGCGCAGACGGCTTCATCGACCACGGGCTTCTCGGCCGAAGGACGGCGTAAGCGGGATAGAATGGTGTCCTCGTTTTGCAGCTGCTCCAGGATGGTGGTGCAGTGGGGGCAAGACGAGACATGCTCGGCAATCGCTTCCAGGGGATGGTCGGGCAAACGACCGCGCGAGAAGGCCGCCAGCGTGTCTCGATCGGGACATGCGGAATCGGATGCGCTTTGTTCTGTGTCCATCTGGGGATCCCCCTGATTACGAACAACCCGGATCGAGGTCAGCGACGCTTCCGCGAAGCGTCGCTGGTCGAAGTTATTCCTACTCGCGTCCTTGGGGGAACAGCCGTTGGTTCCCGCTCAAGCAGGACCGATGGTGAAGGTACCCGTCCCATCTCCAGCATTCTGCTGAGAGACCGTCAAGGTGCAGTGAGAACCAAGAGCACCGTTATCCTGGCAATAGAGGATCCAATTTGGTCCTGGAGCACCCTGCGTAATCGTTCCTGTACATCCACCGAATTTCCCCGTAACACCCGTGCTATTTGGGGCCGTCCCGGAAGCGGCGAACTCGCTGCCGACCTGATCATCGTTTTGGGGGTAATCGACCACGACATTACCGTAACCAGGTTTCCCCTTCGGAAAGAATAGGAGGTTCGAGACGATAGTCAGGATCGGTCCATCCTGGATGGAGTCCGCATTGAAAACCGCGAGCAGATACAGGTTGCTGCCAACTGGGAAGTTGTCGGGAAGGCCAAAGCTAATGACCCAAAACCCTGTATCACTGGAGGGTGGATGAATCTCTACTCCAGGGTATGTCTGCCCTGTGCTCAGGTTCATCAAATGGCCGAATACGTGTTCTACACTTTCATCTACAAACCCATAAGCCGCGAAATGGGTTGGCCATCTTCGGGTTGGTAGAGGATGACGGATCCCCGGTGCGGGACGAGAGGTCCCCGCTGCGGTCTTCATAAGAAGCCTCCTCAGAAATCGTGATAGTGTCTTTCCGGGCCTACGTTGGCCTACGGTTCCATCTCAGCAGACTCGAAGCAAAAACTCATTCGAGATCGTCCAAAGGTTCAATCACGACGCGACGAAAAGCGGCCGCGCCATTGTAGACATACAACCCCAGTCCCCCTCGCGGGGCGTAGACGGGAAACACGCCGCGCCCGAAAGGATCTTCCGGATGGGTCGTTTGTAGTTTAAACAAGCATTCGATACTACGGTCCACCAATTGCGTAGAGGTAAAAATGCCCATCGGCTTGTCACCCCAGAAACCCCAGATTCCCGCCGGTGTAACTTCCACCGCCAGCTCTCGCCATTCTTTATTTCCCGCGAGTGTAGGCTCGAACCAAGCGCGCCGGCCAACGTGCATACTGGTTGTCCAGGGTTCAGGTGCGCGTTCAGCGTACAGATGCGGATCGAGCATGGCAGGATTGCCCAGGGGCCGCGGCTGCGTGAAATTGGGAAGCCTCGCTTTGTTCTTGGCCCAATTATCTACATTGCTCTCAATATCGTAGAATGTCAGAGCCGCGAACTGTTGCATGATGCCGGCCGGATGTACGTGCGGGTGATGCGCGAAGTAGATGCCTATTTCAGATTGGAATGCTCCTTTTTGGTGACGCACCAACGCCCGAAATCGGTAATGGGATCTCTGCGGATCAGGAACCAATTCCAGCAGAGCGCTTTGCCAGGAGTTGAGAGAGAACGTACCGTCTGAGAGGACGGACATCTGCGAGGTTGCCTCTCCCGCACGCCAGCGCGACCAGCGGGGGCCGCCTGTCTCTCCAATCAACGTCTGCGCTCGACCGCGCGCTAATTCCGACTCGATGTTCTGGATCGGCCGTTCCGGATCGCGATACCACAAGCCCGCCCCCAACGCGACGACCGCGAACAAGAACAAGGCAGCGGCAAAAGCCAACCGAGGACGGCGGCGCAGACGATGCCAGAAACGGATTCGCCATCCGGGCGGCCGTACTTTGGTCGGCTCGCCGCGCAGCCAATTATCCAGGTCTTCCGCCAGTGCTGTCGCCGAGGGATAGCGTTGTTCTGGTGTCTTTTCCAGACATTTCAGACAAATCGCCTCCAAATCACGCGATAACCCCGGACGCCGCCGCGATGGCTGCTCCGGCTCGCGCGTCCGCACCAGATCAAGGGTCCGCATCCGACTCTCGGCTTTCAGCGGCGGGCTTCCCGTCAACGCCTCATACAGAATCACTCCCAACGCATAGACATCCGTGGCGGGGCCGATCTTCCGGCCCTCGCCGCTTGCCTGCTCTGGAGACATATAGGTTGGCGTGCCCAGAATCGCGTCGCTCACGGTCTCGCTTGTCGCCGCGTCCAGCACCTTGGCCAAGCCGAAATCAGTGATCTTGACCGTGCCGTCCGCCGTGAACAGCACATTGCCCGGCTTGAGATCGCGATGCACTACTTCCTGCTCGTGTGCGGCCGCCACCGCATGCGTCAACGCCAGCACCAACTCCGCTGCCTCACGCTCCGGCAAGGGGCCGTTGCAAAGTCGGTCGGTCAGTGTGCCGCCTTCCAGCAATTCCATCGAGAGGTACAGTTGCCCCTCCTGCTCGCCGAAGTCGTGAATCTGCACGACATGTGCATGCCGGATGCGAGCAATCGCCTTGCCCTCCCGTTGAAAGCGCCGCCGCTCCTCGGTACTGGCGTAGGTGCCGGCGCGGATCATCTTGATGGCGACAAGAAGCTCCAGCACTTCATGCCGAGCTTTGTAGACAATGCCCATGCCGCCCTGGCCGAGTCGCTCCAGCAGAAGGTAACGGCCGAAAACGGCCGGCAGCGGCGGCCCCTGGATCTCTACCGTCGGAGAGTCGCCGGACACCGTGGCCGGGACCGGCTCGGCTTCCAGGATAGCGCGGGCCTGCTCCGCCAACTTGGCGCAGACGGCTTCATCCACCACGGGCCTGTCGGCCGAAGGCCGGCGTAAGCGGAACACGACGGTGTCTTTGGCTTGTAGCTCTTCCAAAATGGTGGCGCAGTGGGCGCAGGAAGAGACATGCTCGGCGACGATTTCAAGGGGTTCATCGGGCAAACGGCCTCGCGAGAAAGCCGCCAGCGTGTCCCGGTCGGGACACGCCGATTTCCATGCTCGGTAGTCTAAGTCCAACGGATGGTCCCCCTGCTGCCGGACTTCACGGATCGAGAAGATCCTCGAATTCGTCGTGAAGTCGTTTGAGAACGCGCGACTTGGCCGAGTAAACGGCGCCGACGTTCATGTCCAGCGTCGCCGCCACCTCAGCCGGATCCTGGCCCTCCAGGACGTACGCTTGAAAGGCAAGCCAGGTCTTTTCCGAGACGGTAGTCCGGATCAACTCCATCGCTCGTTGGTAGAGCAAGGAGGCCTCGGCTTGGTCTGCCTCCTCGTCCGTGTCCTTCCACTGCGGATCCGGCACCTCACAAACCAAAGTCAAAGCGTCGCTGCCTCCCGCCGCCGCTGCCTGGGCGCGTTGACGCCTGTAGAAATCGACGATCTTGCTGCGCGTGATGGTGCGCAGCCAGCCGCGGAACGTATCGCTGGCCTGGTTCCGGCGAAAACCCTGGATGGTGCGCCACACGGCTTTGAACACCTCCTGGCCAACGTCCTCGACATCCGCCGGCTGCAAACCGGTGCGCTGGCACCAATGGCACACCAGCGGTGTGTACAAATGGACAAGACGATACCAGGCGGCCTGATCGCGTGCCTGGACGCGCACCAGCAAACTACTCGACGGCTCGCCTTCTCTATTAGGTGGAACGTTCGAGTCTGTCACGGGACGGTATTTTTTGGAAATTCTGAGGACGAGCGACTGTTACTTACGATGGAACCGTTTATGCCAGAAAGAATTAGCTCTGTCCAGAAAAATTCTCTCCGAGCGCCGAGATCCGAGCCGCGGGCAGCGGCGAAGAGCCGCGATTGTAAGGGCGCGGGAGGAAACATCGCTCCCTTGCGGTCGCGGCTCTTCGCGCCGTTTGCTCCGCTGCGCTGCGTGCGCGGACGGACTTTGCCGCATCTTTCCCCGATGTTAAAATGAAGTAGCGAAATACCTCCTTAACATGCAGGGGCCGAAACGAATGGCGAAGATCTACCTGGACAACAACGCCACGACGCGGACCGATCCGCGCGTCGTTGAGGCGATGTTGCCTTACTTCACCGAGCGTTACGGCAACGCCGCCAGCCTGACTCACACGTTCGGCCAGGAAGCCGAGGAGGCCGTTGAACAAGCCCGCGAACGAGTGGCCTGCCTGATCGGCGCCCATCCGCGCGAAATCGTTTTCACTAGCGGTGCCACCGAAAGCAACAATCTCGCCCTCAAAGGCGTCGCCGCGATGTATCGACCCCAGGGCGATCACTTCATCGCGGCTGCGACCGAACACAAGGCGGTTCTCGATCCGCTGCGCCGGCTGGCCCGCGAGGGGTTTCAAATCACCATCCTGCCCGTGGACGCTTACGGCCAAGTATCGGTTGAACAGGTTGCGCAAGCGTTGACGCCGCGGACGGTCCTGGTCAGCGTCATGGCCGCCAATAACGAGATCGGCACGCTTCAGCCGATCCGCGCCCTTGGCCGATTGTGCAAGGAGCGCGGCGTGCTGTTTCACACCGATGCGGCACAGGCGGCCGGCAAGATTCCGCTCAATGTCGAGGACATGGGCATTGACCTGCTCAGCCTGAGTGGCCATAAGATATACGGACCCAAGGGCGTCGGCGCGCTCTACGTCCGCCGCCGCGATCCGCGCGTGCGGCTGGAGCCGCAGATGGACGGCGGCGGTCAGGAGCGCGGCCTGCGCAGCGGCACCTCAAACGTGCCCGGCATCGTCGGGCTGGGTGTCGCTTGCGAGCTGTGCCGCGAGGAAATGCCGAGCGAGGCGATCCGCTTGACCGAGTTGCGCGAACGCCTGCGCCGCGGTATTCAGGAAGAGCTGAGCGATGTGACGTTGAACGGCCACCCAACGGAGCGTCTGCCTGGCAATCTGAACTTGAGCTTCGCTCATATAAAGGGAGAGGCGTTGTTGATGGCCCTGCGCGACGTGGCCGTGTCGTCCGGCTCGGCATGCACGACAGCCAGCCTGGAGCCGAGCTACGTCCTCAAAGCGCTGGGATTGGACGACGAGCTAGCCCACGGCAGTATCCGCTTCGGCCTGGGCCGCTTCAATACGATGGAGGAAGTGGAGACTGTTATCCAAGAGGTGGTGCGCGTGGTTCGTTATTTACGCGCTCTGAATCCCTTGCACGAAATCGCTCCGCTACAATAATAAAGGTGAGCCGGGAGCGTAAGCGACCGGCGTAATTTCAACGAAAGGGACGATTATGCCAATTACGGTTACGGAAAAGGCTGCCTCCGAGGTCAAGCGCATCATTCAGGAGCAGCAGGGCGCCGGCTCGATGCCGGAGAAGATCTATCTGCGTCTGCGCGTCGTCGGCGGCGGATGCAGCGGCTACCAGCACAAGCTGGATCTCGATCCGGCCATGAACGAGAAGCTGGACGAGATGTTCGAGTTCCACGGCGTGCCCGTGGTCGTCGATAAGCGCAGTCTGATTTATTTGGATAATGCCACGGTGGATTTCCACGACGACTTGAATCGCCGCGGCTTCAGCATCAGCAATCCCAACGCGCGCAGCACCTGCGGCTGCGGCAGCTCGTTCTCGATGTAATCCGGCTGATTCGGGCGAGCGGGGTCGCGTCAGCGCCCCGAGATGGCCTCTGCCTCTCTCGGGGCGCTGACGCGACCCCGCTCGCCGAGACTACGGGCGCTTAGCTCAGGGGTAGAGCGGCATGTTTACACCGTGTTGGTCGGGGGTTCGATTCCCTCAGCGCCCATTGTAAAAGCGATGCCGTCCTCCACTGGAAGGAGTAGGTGTCCTCGTGACTACCCCCCTTTCTCGGCCCGGCGCGGAAGACGGCTTTTCCCTTGAAAAAGCCGAGGCCGTCCTGCGGCTGTTGGGCGGCAACTTCGCTCCCGCCATCGCTTCGCCTCCCCTTGGAGCGAGTTCACCTCCTGTTTCCGAGTCCTTCAAATCCAACTCTCGCGCCGAGGCAATCCGAGCCGGTGGTGCGATCGATCGCTTTCTTCTGGAAAAAGGGGGGTTCCAGAGCTTTTTGGAAGCGGTGCCCGATGCCGTTATTCTCGTTAACCAAGAAGGGTTGATCGTGCAGATCAACGCCCATGCGGAGCAGTTGTTCGGCTACAGCCGCGACGAACTGCTTGGCCAGGCTGTCGAACTGCTGGTGCCTGAGCGTTTCCGCGGCAATCACGTCGCGCAGCGTGCCGCCTATTTCGCCGAACCGCGGGTCCGGCCAATGGGCATTCACCTCGACCTGAGCGGGCGTCGCAAGGACGGCCGTGAGGTTCCCGTTGAGATCAGCCTCAGCCCCTTGCGGGTAGGCGGCGAAACCTTCGTCGTCAGCACCCTCCGCGACATCAGCGAGCGACGCCGGGCCAAGGAGCAGCTGGACAAGCTGGAGAAACGCTATCGCACGCTGGTCGAGGGAATCCCCGCCGTCACCTTCATGGCTTCTCTCGATGAAGATGCCAGCGAGCGCGAATTGTATGTCAGCCCGCAAATCGAAACGCTCCTGGGCTTCTCACAGAAGGAATGGCTGGAAGACCCACTCCTCTGGTACACGCAATTACATCCGGACGACCGCTACCGCTGGCACGAGGAGTTTGCCCGCACCATCGCCACCGGCGAGCCGTTCCGCTCCGTCTATCGCTTCGTGGCCCGCGACGGGCGCGTCGTTTGGGTCCACGGCGAGGCCAGGGTGGTGCGCGACGACGACGGCCGACCTCTGTTCCTGCAAGGCGTCGCCTTCGACATCACGACCATCAAGCAGGCCGAGCAAGAGTTGGAGCAGCGCGTCAAGGAGCGCACCCAGGAGCTGGCGCAGTCCAAGGCCAAGCTGGAAGTTTTTGCCTACACCGCTTCGCACGATCTGAAGGAACCCCTTCGGGCTATCGGGATCTATACCCAGCGGCTCCAGGGGGCGTTGGATAGCTGGAAGAAGAACGTTTCCTTGTTCCAGCATGACATGAAGGACTCCCTCTCGGCGACCGCCCACGTTACCCAGAAACTCCAGGAACTGTTGCAAGGTCAGGAGGACGAGATTCGCGAGCACCTCAAGTTTATCATCGAGAACACGAGGTACATGGACGGACTCCTGAGAGATCTGGACGATTACGCCCATGTCGGTCAGGAGGGGAGGGCGGCAACCGTGGATTGTACGCGCGTGTTTGAGGCGGCGTGCGGTATCCTCCAGGAAGCGATCGCCGACAGCGGCGCGACCGTTACCGCCGAGCCGCTGCCGGCGGTGCGCGGCGTGGAGACGGAACTGGTGCGCCTTTTCCAGAACCTCATCAACAACGCCCTTAAATACCGAAAGCCCGACCAGCTGGTCCAAATCCACGTCGGCTGCCGTCGGCGGGAGGACTACTGGGAGTTCGGGGTGCGCGACAATGGCATCGGCATCCGGGAGAGATTTCTGGATGGGAGAATCTTCGGCATTGGCCAGAAGTCGCGCCTTCACCCGCGCGGCAAGATCCCCGGCACCGGCTTCGGCCTGGCCATCTGCAAGCAGATTGTCGAGAGTCACGGCGGTTCGATCTGGGTCGAATCCGTGTTCGGCCAGGGCAGCACGTTTTATTTCACTCTGCCCGCCGCCCCCCCAGCTTGAGGGGGAAGCCCCTGGGCGAAGGGGCTTCCCCCTCGGCCGGACCATCAGGCAGCCGGCAGTTTCACGACCGTGAACCAAAAATCCTGGATCTCCCGGACCACACCGATGAATTGCTCCATATCAACCGGCTTGGTCACGTAGCAGTTGGCGTGATGGTTGTACGCCTGGAGAATGTCCCGCTGGGCCCGCGAGGTGGTCATGATCACGACCGGGATGCGCTTCAAGTTGGGATCTTCCTTGATTTCCTGCAACACCTCCCGGCCGTCCATTCCAGGCAGATTCAGGTCGAGCAAGATGAGGTCCGGCCGAGGCGCCGCCGCCTCCTTTCCCTCGCGGCGAAGGATGGCTATCGCCTGCTCGCCCTCCTCGACGTGCCGCACGTTGTTGCGCAGCTTCCCGTCGCGCAGCGCCTCCATCGTCAGCCGTGCGTCCGTCGGGCTGTCCTCCACTAGGAGGATTTCGATGGGCCGGCCAAAGTCTGTACTGAGCATGGGATACTCCCCTTGATGGGGCCTCGTTGGGAGCGTGGGACCGAGTAAGGGCATAGAATGCTCCTGTTCCAAAGCGTTTTGTCGAGTTCCTCGGTCAGCGAAGCCGTACTTTCGGCTTGGCAGACCAAGACACGGGCGCCGACGAAGGCTGCCAATTCCTGATTGCACGGGCTAAGGTTATCGCTGACGAGAATCACAGGGAGCAACGGATGTTCCGAGGTCAATTTCACACACGTGAGCCAGCCGCTTTCCTCCGGTAGCTCAGCCTGGAGGATCACGGCATCCGGCTTGAGGATGCGGGCAAGCCGGCGCGTTTCTGTTCCGTTGCGGGCTGTGTAAATGCCCCAGCCCAAGCGGCGGAAGCCGCGCGCGATCAGGGCCGTATACGCCGCGTTGGCGTGAGAAAGAATCAGGCAGGGGGGAGACAAAGGGAGCGATTCGAGCACGTTCAACATGGGCAACTCCTTCGTGCGCCGTGGCCTGGGGACGTGGTCCCCTCGCCGCGGCTTGGGCGCATTTTCCTGTCGTCGTTCCCAAGCAGAGCGCGAGAACGAGAAAAGGCGGATCACACGTTCCAGGCAGATAATGCGCGGAGCAGAATAGGGAGAAACCGCTCGAAGAAAGTCGCTTTTTTTCCGCACTCCCGCTCGCTTCGGGATGTGCCGACCAAGCCGAGCCTTTCGGCGAAGACAGAAACGGGATCGTCCGAAGCCGCAACGGCGAGAAGATTCTGAGCGCGATCGTTCTCCGTGCTGTCGGTGTTGTTCATAATTGACTCCCACGAAGCGGAAGTGTTGGCCACGAATGCGAGCATAGCGTCCTCCATAGACTGAAAGCCGTTTGGGATGGATGGTTGAGATACACGGATGCAGAGAAGGTGGATAGCACGCGCCGTGCCAAAGAGGGAAGACTATCAAAAAACGGAGAGGTTTTGTTGTAATCTCTTTTATGTCCACGGTTTCCGCCGCGGAAAAAATGGAGAAAAAATGTCTTGCCGGAAAAGCCGGATATGGCTTGCCCTCCGCGAAAGCGGAATTGTCCATGTTCAGGACAAGCCAATGTCCAGCCAGAGGACAATCTCAACGGGAACGGCTATCAGGTCTGTGCCTAAGTTTGCTGGGACTGGCTTTCTTCATCCAGGCAGTTATCGAGCGTGGTGCGGGAGATTCCCAGGCGCTTGGCCGCCTGCACTTTTTTATCGTCGCATTCGGCGAGGGCGAAGCGAATCATCTCATGCTTCAGGCGATCGCTCAGCATCGCCCACAAGTTGTCCTGCCCCGTGTCCCAAGCCCACTGGATGGCAGTACCCAAGGCCGCGAGGGCATCCTCCCGATCGAGGCTCTTTTTGTCGCGGAGTTGATCGGGTCGCAGCTCCAAGTCGTCCGGCAAAATCTGCAATCCGCGGCAAACCAGGGCCGCCCGCTGAATTACGTTTTTTAGCTCTCGGACATTGCCTCGCCAGGGATAGGCGCGGAGCTTCTCAAGGGCGGTCTTGTGAAAGGTCAGGGGCGGCTGGCCTTCGCCGCGCGGCTCCCGGCTCAGGAACCCGTTGGCCAAAAGCTCGATGTCCGACGCACCTCGCTCGCGTAGAGAGGGGACGGGGATCTCCGCGGCCGCTAGCCGATAATAGAGATCCTCCCGGAACGTGTTTTCGCCCATGGCCGCTTTCAGATCGCGATTGGTGCAGGCGATCACGCGCACTTCGATCTTCAGGACTTCGTTCCCGCCCAGCCGCACCAACTCCCCTTCTTGCAACACGCGCAGGATCTTGGCCTGGGTAGAATAACTCATATCGCCGATCTCATCCAGCAGGATTGTCCCGCCATCAGCTTGCTCGAATTTGCCAATGCGGCGACGGTCGGCCCCGGTGAAGGCGCCCTTCTCATGCCCGAACAACTCGCTCTCCAAGAGCTGCTCCGGAATGGCGGCGCAGTTGACGGCCACGAACGGTTTCGCCGAGCGATCGCTGTAGTGGAAAATGGCGCGCGCGATCAATTCCTTTCCGGTGCCGGTCTCGCCGAGGATGAGCACGGAGAGATTGCTCCTGGCAAGGTCGGCGATGCGCTTGTAGATCTTCTGCATCGGCTCGCTGTTGCCCAGAAGAATCGGGCTGGAGGCTTCGCGCGGGACGGTCATGTCTTGCGGCGGCAGGTGGACCCGCTCCCGATTCAGTCGAATGATTTTCAGCATCTCCTCGATGAGCGGCTCCAGAGTATTAACCAGCTGCTTGGCGTCCAGGGGTTTGACGACATAATCCCACGCTCCCAGCTGGCGTGCCCGGATGGCCGTATCTGGCGTCGTTTGCCCGGTCATGATCAGAACCGGCACAGCGATGCCGCGCCGGCGCAGGTCGGCCAGGAATTCCAGTCCGGACATGCCCGGAAGCCAGCAGTCGGCGAGCACCACCTCAAATTCGCTGTCTTGCAGAACATCGAGCGCTGGCTCGGCTTCTTCCTCGCAACGTACCAGATGCCCCCTTTGGGTCAATTGGTCCTCAAGATAAGCGGCCAAGTGGGTATCGTCGTCAATCAGAAGCAAGCGGGCCATGAATCACCTTCACGGTCTCAAATCGGAAGAGATGGATACCATGGATCTCCTCTGTTGTGACACGGATCGCATGGCGGGTCAACCCAAAGTTTGCGGTCGATGTCCGCAATCCAGCGTCTCCGCAGGGTAAATGGTTGCATTGGCGCCGGCGAACTGGGACAATCCTACTCGGTTAGTGAGGTTTCTTGGGACTATCGTGAAAAGGATCTTTTCGCTTGCGAGACACACGAACACAAGGCGGCGCCCATG
>Ga0070738_10002222_pt1 | contig 31206 bp, 25 predicted proteins | sample Coa_R2_2_FD_66446 | JGI IMG/M metagenome (GOLD analysis project Ga0070738, IMG submission 66446) | Surface soil microbial communities from Centralia Pennsylvania, which are recovering from an underground coalmine fire - Coalmine... | ecosystem: Environmental > Terrestrial > Soil > Unclassified ...
CGGCCTTCGAGGACGCGCTGGCCCAGGGGCGGGCCACGGTTGGCTTCGAGGGGACGATGGTCGACGAGGTCGTCGCCCGCCAGGCGAGGGCGGTGCTCGAGGCGGCTCGGCGGACCCGCCGGTGACCACGCGGAGGTCGGGCCCGGCACGCAGGCGCCCGGGGGTCAGGCCGGCCGGCCGCGCAGGGGTCGGTCAGCGATCGGGGTCCTTCGAGATCACCACATCGGCGAAGCGAGCAGCCTGGTCTCGGAGCTGTGCCAGGCTGCGGGCGGTAGCGACCACCATCATCCACGTCACGCCGGCGTCCGCGTACTGCTGGCGGTTGGCAGCCAGCTGCGCCGTCGACTCGTCCCAGTCGCGGACGTAGCGCTCGAAGGGGGGGAAGGCGATCTCGATCGGCCCCTTGCCGGCGTCCTCGCGCAGGCGAGCCATGATGCCGATCCGCTCGCGCAGGTGGTCGAACGTCGACAACGGCGGCGTCTTCGCCACGGCTGCCTCGGCCTCGGTCATGGACAGGGGCAGCCAGCCGTCGCCGAGCTCGGCCGCCCGGCGCATGGCCCGCCGGCTGTTGCCGCCGACCCAGACGGGCACCGGCTGCTGGACCGGGGTGGGGAACATCGTGTGGCCGTGCGCCGGGAAGTGGCCGTCGCGGTCGACGGACGAGCCGGTCCACGCGCTCCGCATCGCCGCGATCGCGTCGTCGAGCCGCTCACCGCGGCCCTCGTAGCGCCCGCCCAGCACCTCGAACTCGGACCGGAGGTACCCGGCGGCGATGCCGACGACCACCCGCCCTCCCGAGAACCGGTCGAGCGTGGCGAGGGCCTGCGCGGCGACGTACGGGCTCCGGTAGCCGGAGACCAAGATGTTGGTCACCAGCCTGATCCGTCGCGTCGCCTCGCCGACCGCGGCGAGCGACACGAACGGATCGAGCGCGAGGTGGCCGTGCGCGGCCCAGCCGTCGTCGGGGAACGGGTGGTCGTACACCGAGACGGCATCGAAGCCCGCCTCCTCGGCGACGACGCCGAAGTCGCTGAAGCGGCCGTCGCCGAGCCACTCGGCCAGCACCTTCGCGGCCCGGTTGGGGAACTGCAGGCAGTAGCGCACGGCGCCATGGTAGGGAGTCGGCCGACGGCGTGCCCGGTGGTCGATCCCCGCTCCGGACAGCCGGCACACCTTCTCCCACACCCGGATCCCACACCCGATCCGGTGGTCGAGGTCGATCCCCGCTCCGGACAGCCGGCAGCGAGCAGGGTCCCTCACCCCAGGGGGGGCCCGAGCGGCCTGGTTGGTAACGTGTCGGCGTCACGACGGCCTCGGACGAGGAGCAGCTTCATGAGCGGCGAGTGCGGCGGATGACCCGGCAGGTGGCGATCGCCGGTGTCGGCCTGGCCGGGCGCAACGGGCAGGCCGGTGGCCTCACCCCCTACGGGCTGATCGCGCAGGCCGCGCGGCATGCGCTCGCCGAGTCCGGGCTCACGATCTCCGACGTCGACGGGCTCGGGTCGACCGGGCTCGGCGCGCTCCCGCCGGTGGACGTGGCCGAGTACCTCGGCCTGCGCCCCCGGTGGGTCGACTCGACCGCCGTCGGAGGAGCTGCCTGGGAAGTCATGGCCGCGCACGCCGTCGACGCCATCGCGGCCGGCCGCGCCGACGTCGTGCTGCTCACCTACGGCTCGACCGCACGGAGCGACCTGCGCGCGGGGCTGCGCACGGCGAACCTCGACTGGGGCTCCCGCGGCCCCCAGCAATGGGAGGTCCCCTACGGGATCACCCTGATCTCCAAGTACGCCATGGCGGCGCGGCGCCACATGCACGAGTACGGCACCACCCTCGAGCAGCTCGCCGAGATCGCCGTCTCCGCCCGCTTCAACGCCGCGTCGAACCCCGACGCGCAGGCCCGCGACCCGATCACCGTCGACGACGTGCTCGCCAGCCGCATGATCGCGGATCCCTTCACCGCGTTGCACTGCTGCCTGCGCTCCGACGGCGGGGCCGCCGCCGTGCTCGTGTCGGAGGAGCGGGCCGCGGACCTCCCCCTGCGGCCGGTGTGGGTCCTCGGCGCCGCCGAGCACGTCTCCCACGTGTCGATGGGCCAGTGGGACGACTTCACGACCGGGCCCGCCGCCATATCGGGGCCATTGGCCTTCGAGCGGGCAGGGGTGACCCCCGCAGACATCGACGTCTGCGAGCTCTACGACGCGTTCACCTCCATGCTGCTCATCACCCTGGAGGACCTCGGCTTCTGCAAGAAGGGCGAGGGCGGAGCCTTCGTGGAGGGGGGCCGGCTCCGCCTGGGTGGGGAGCTCCCCACCAATACCGACGGCGGCGGGCTGAGCTCGTGCCACCCGGGCCAGCGCGGCTTGTTCCTGCTGGTCGAAGCCGCGCGGCAGCTGCGCGGGCAGGCGGAGGGTCGCCAGGTCCCCGGAGCGCGCCTCGCCTGCGTGAGCGGCACCGGGGGGTGGTTCTGCAGCAGCGGGACGATGATCCTCGGGAGCGACTGAGCCGATGGCCGCCAGGCCCGGCGCGCAGGGAGCCAGCCCGGGCCCTCGCCCTCCCGCTCGCCGCTTCGACGTCGGCACCCCATTCGGGGGCAACGTCGAGCCCGATGCGCTCGGCTCGGCAGCGGCCGGCGCCGGCACCCCCCTGCGGGGCACCTTCGAGACCGTCGTCGACGCGATGGACGCAGCCGTCGAGCAGTTCGGCACCGCCGAGGCCTACGTCGACGGCGGGCAGCGGGTCAGCTTCGCAGCATGGATCGACGCGGCAGACCGCCTGGCCGCCGCGCTGGTCGACCGTGGCGTCCGCCCTGGGGACGTGGTCGCGATCGTCCTCCCCTCGTCCATCGACTTCGCCGTGGCCTTCGCGGCCGCCCTCCGCGCCGGTGCCGTCGCGACGGCCGTCAACACCCGGCTCGGGCCCCGCGAGGTGGCGGCGATCATGGCGCGCTGCGAGCCGGCCCTCGCCTTCGTGCCCGGCGGGTGCGTGCCCCCCGGCCTGCCCGACGGCCTCCCCACCGTCGACCGCGACGGGCTCGAGCGAGCCGCCCGGGGGCCTACCCTGGCGAGGCCGGTGCGCCGGTCCCCGACCGACCCGGCGGTCATCGTGTGGACGAGCGGCACGACCGGCCTCCCGAAGGGTGCCTGGTTCGATCACCTGAACCTGCGGGCCGCCGTCACGAGTGCGGGCGTGATGACCGGGCCCTTCGACCGCCGCCTGGCATCCACGCCCTTCGCGCACGCCGGCTACATGACCAAGCTCTGGGAGCAGCTCGCATGGGCGACCACGACGGTGATCAGCCCGACGCCGTGGCGCGCTGCGGACATGCTGCGCCTGCTGGTCGACGAGCGGATCACCGTCGCCGGTGGTGCCCCGGCCCAGTGGGCGAAGCTCCTCGAGCAGCCGGCCCTCGACGATGCCGACCTCTCGGCGCTCCGTCTGGGGATCGCGGCGACGGCACCCGTCCCGCCGGAGCTGGTCGCCGAGGTCGAGCGGCGGTGCGGCTGCCCGCTCGTCGTCCGGTACGCGATGACCGAGTGCCCGTCGATCACCGGCACCGAGCCCGGCGACCCACCCGAGGTCCTCCATCGGTCCGTCGGGCGCCCACAAGCGGGCATCGACGTGGCCATCCGCGACGACCACGGCCACCCCGTCGGCAGCGGCGAGGTCGGCAGGGTCCACGTCCGCGGCGCCTGCGTCATGCGCGGCTACTGGAACGAGCCCGAGCTCACCGCCGAGGTGCTCGACGACCATGGGTGGCTGCGCAGCGGCGATCTCGGCTTCGTCGATGCGGCGGGGAACCTTTCGCTCGTCGGCAGGGTGGACGACATGTACGTGCGCGGGGGCTACAACGTCTACCCGCTCGAGGTGGAGCGCGTGCTCGACGAGCACCCCGCCGTGGCCGGTGCCGCCGTCGTCGGCGTGCCGGCTCCCGTGCTCGGCGAGATCGGCGTCGCCTTCATCACCGTGGAGGCCGGCAGCCAGCCGCCCACCCTCGAGGAGCTTCGGACGTTCTGCAGGGAGCGCCTGGCCGACTACAAGGCTCCCGACCGGCTCGAGGTGGTCGAGGCGCTGCCGCTCACCGCCATGATGAAGGTGGACAAGGCCGCGCTGCGGGCGCTGGCGACAGCACGCTGAGAGACCGCCGGGCCCGGGTCCCTCGCGGGAGGGTCTCCCCTGGGGATCAGCCCCCGAGGCTCAGCCCGGGAGCCCGGGTCCGGAAGACCTCGGTGTCCATGCGACGGCCCAGTGCCTCGGCATCCCAGTAGGTGCCGCCGTTGTCGATCGTGACCGACTCGGTCCATCCACCCATGAGGTGCAGCTGCGTGCGCATCACGCGAAGGCACTGGCCGCTCACGTGGTCGGCCTGGTCGCTAGCGAGCCACGCGACCACCGGAGAGCTCACCGACGGGTTCATCGGGTCAAAGACCTCGGGGTCGTACTCATCGGGCTCCTTGACCTCTGCACCGCCGCTCACCCCAGCGGACAGGCGGGTGACCGCGCCCGGCCCGATCGCGTTGACGGTGACCCCGATCCTGGCCAGCTCGAGGCTCAACGTGAGGGTCAGGCCCATGATCGCCGCCTTGGCCGTCGCGTAATTGGACTGGCCGAAGTTGCCGAAGAGCCCGGCGCCCGAGACGGTGTTGATGATGCGGCCACCGACCGGGGCTCCCTCGCGCCGGGCGACCTCTCGCCAGTGGCGTGCCGCGGCACGCGAGACGAGCCAGCTCCCGCGCACGTGCACCCGCATCACCAGGTCGAAGTCGGCCGCCTCCATGTTCCACACCGCCCGGTCGCGCACGATGCCGGCGTTGTTGACGACCACGTCGAGCCTGCCCCATTCCTCGATGCCCCGGGACACCATCGCGGCGGCCTGCTCCTCGTCACCGACGTCTCCGTAGTCGGCGACGGCCTGGCCCCCGCGCCCCGCGATGAGCTCGGCCACCCGATCGGCGTCCCTGCCGGCTCCTTCTCCCGCCACCGACGAGCCGAGATCGTTGACCACCACCCTGGCCCCCTGCCTGGCCAGCTCCAGGGCGTGCGCCCGGCCGATGCCGTGGCCGGCCCCGGTCACGAGGGCCACCTTCCCCTCGAGCAACCCCATCGTCTCTCCTTTCGGACTGCGCGGTCGTACGCGTTCTCGACCGGACTCGGCCACCGAGCCGGGTCGGCCCCCGGTGGGACCCGGCCATCCGAGCCGGGTCGGCTACCCCCGGTGGGACTCGGCCACCCCTGCCGGGTCGGCTACCCCCGGTGGGACTCGGCCACCCCTGCCGGGTCAGCCCCCTCGGGCCGGGCGGAACACCGGCACCGTGACCTCCTCGGTCAGCTGCTCGAAGGCCACGACCACCGCCATCCCCACCGCGAGCTCCGAGGGGTCCACGTCGACGAGGTTGACCATGATCCGGGGCCCCTCGTCGAGGTCCACGGCCGCGACCACGTAGGGCACCCGAGCAGCGAAGGGAGGGAGGTCGTTCACGTGGACGACCGAGTACGTGTACACGCGCCCCTTCCCGCTCGCCTCCTCCCAGCGGACCCGTTCGCTCCAGCACGAGGCGCAGAACGGCCTCGGGTAGTGCTGGGCGGCGCCGCAGTCCTCGCAGCGCTGGAGGAGCAGGCGGCCCTCGCGGGCCGCCTCCCAGAACGGCTGGCTCTCCGCTTCGATCGTCGGCAGGTCGGAACGATGCTCGGCCACTCAGTACCCCTTGAAGACGGCTTGTCGGTGCTCGAGGAAGGCGGCCACGCCCTCCTTGGCGTCGCCGGCATGTGACTGGAGCTCCTGGAAGGCCGCCTCCTGGAGGAACGAGGCGGCGCGGTCATGGTCGAAGGACGCGTTCACGAGCCGCTTGGTCATCGCGAGCGCGCTGGTGGGCAGTGCCGCCAGCCGGGCGAGCAGCTCCCCCGCGGCAGCATCCAGCTCGCCGGCGGCCACGACGCGGTTCACCAGGCCGATCGCCTTGGCCTCGGCGGCCGGGAGCCGCTCGGAGAGGAACATGAGCTCCTTGGCCCGCTGCATCCCCACCAGGCGCGGCAGCAGGTAGGCGCCGCCGGCATCCACGACGATGCCTCGGAGCAGGAACGGCTCGAGGAACGAGGCTTCCTCTGCGGCCACGACGAGGTCGCAGGCGTAGGCCAGGTGGGCCCCGAGCCCCGCCGCCACGCCCTGCACCACGGCCACCACGGGCTTGGGGCAGTCGAGGACCGCGGCGACCAGCCGCTGGGCGCCGTGCAGCAGGCGGCTCATGCCGTCGCCGACCAGCGAATCGGCCCGACCGGCTGCGATGGATCCCACGTCGGCGCCCGAGCAGAAGTGCCGGCCGTTGGCACGGATGGCCACCACCCGCACCTGCCGGTCCGCCTCGGCGGCCGCGAGCAGCGCGACGAGCGCGTCTCGCATCTCGGGGAGGAGCGCGTTCGCCGCGTCGGGCCGGTTGAGGGTGATCGTCGACACGCCGTCCGCGACCTGGTGGAGGACTGTCGTGCCGAGCACCTCCGACGCCATGCCTGCTCCGTTCAACCGGCCGGCGTTGCGCGGCCGGCGTTGATGGTGAACCCGCCGTCGGCGGTCAGGATGGACCCGGTCACGAAGGCCGACTCGTCCGAGGCAAGGTAGAGCGCAGCGTAGGCGATGTCGTCGGGATGGCCGTAACGGGTGAGGTGGCCCGGCACCATGCCGGCACCCATGTCCCCCTTCGCCACGACCCGGCCCACGACGATCGCGTTGCAGCGGATGTTGTGCTCGGCCTCCTCCACCGCGATCGAGCGGGTCAGGCTGTTGATGCCGCCCTTCGCCGCGGTGTAGGGGCTGAAGCCTCCCATGCCGATCACCGACTGGCCCGAGCTGATGTTGACGATGGTGCCCCCGCCGGCGGCGCGCAGGTGAGGGATCCCGTACTTGCACGCCCAGAACACCGGGCCGGTGAGCGTCGCGGTGAGGACGTAGTTCCATTCCTCGGTGCTGAAGTCGGTGAGCGGCTTGATCGACGACCCGACCTCGACAGTCGGGGCGGCATTGTTGACGAGGGTGGTGATCGAGCCGAACCGGTCGGCCACGGCCTCGGTCACCGACCGCACGCTGTCCTCCCTGCTCACGTCCAGCTCGAAGAACTCCGCCTCCCCGCCGGCTTCACGGATCAGGTCGACGACCTTGCGGCCCCGCTCGACCGTGCGGCCGGTGACCGCCACCTTTGCCCCCTCCGAGGCGAACACCTGGCAGATCGATCGGCCGATGCCCCTCGTCGACCCCGACACCAGCGCCACCCTGCCCTCGAGCCGCATACCCGCTCCTCCCTCCGTGCCCCGACCGCTGCCGTGGCGCGCCGTCATCGCAGCCAGGGCGTGTCGTACTGCGCCGAACGCGCTGCCTTGAGGCCGGCGATGCCGTCGCGGTCGATGATCTCCCTGAATGTACGCCCGTCGGGCGCTGTTGCCCGCCCGCTGTTGGCAAGGGTGGTCGCGTCCGCGGCCATCCCGGCCACCCGCCCGGCGGCGTCGCCGCCTGCCTCCGCGACCGCGTCGATCGCCCGCTTGTTGAGGAGCAGCGCCTCGCGTGGCAGGCGGGCGAGGCGCCGCGCGAGGTCGAGGACCCGCTCGTGGAGATCGGCGTCCGGCTCGACCGCCAGCACCAGCCCGATCTCGCGCGCCTGGGCGGCGGTGATGGTCTCCCCCGAGAACATGAGGAACTTCGCCCACTGCCTCCCCACGATCGGCACCAGCGCGGCCGCCCCCACCAGGCCGATCCGCCCCTCGGGGAGGCCGAAGCGTGCCGACTCCCCGGCGACCACCAGGTCGCAGGACGCGACCAGGGTGAGGGCGGCCCCCAGGCAGACCCCGTGGACCGCAGCGAGGACCGGCAGGCGCGCCTCGCGAACGCGGCGGTGGAACGCCTCGGCCCGTTCGAGGAACTCCTGGTGCTCGAAGGCCGTCTCCCTCCGCGCATTGCCGGTCACGTCGCCCCCCGACGAGAACCCGTTGCCCGCGCCCCGCACGACCACGCAGCCGATGCCGGGGTCGGCCTCGGCGTCGGCGAGCGCCCAGGCAATCTGGTCGCGCGTGCCCCCGGGGCGCGCGGAGATCGCGTTGAGCGTGGCCGGACGGCTCAGCATGACGACAGCAACACCGTCGGCCTTCTCGTAACTGATCTCGTCGAGCTCCACGTGGTCGCCTCCGTGTCGTCCTCGCCGCCCGCACCGCTCTACAGTCGGCGCCGTGGACCGCACGAACCTAGCGCGCCTGCTCGACCCCACATCGGTGGCGGTGGTCGGGGCCAGCGAGAAGCTCGCCATGTCCAACAACGCCGTCCTGCCCATGCTCGAGGCCGGCCGCGAGGTCCACCTGGTCAATCCCAATCGCGACTCGGTGTACGGGCGCCCGACCGTGCCCAGCCTGGCCGACCTTGCGGCTCCGGTCGACGCCGTGCTCTCGCTCGTGAGCGCCGATCGCTCCGTCGGGGTGGTCGCAGAGGCGGCCCGCCTCGGGTGCGGCGGCGTGGCCGTGGCAGCCGGCGGCTTCGCAGAGCTGGGCGGGGATGGCGCTGCCTTGCAGCGGGCGCTGGTCGAGGCAGCCGGGCCGGCACTGGCAGTCGTCGGTCCCAACTGCAGCGGCTTCATGAACGTCGTGACGGGCGCCAACCTGTTCACCGGCGGCCGCATCTCGCTGCGGCCCGGGCCCGTTGCCGTGGTCTCCCAGAGCGGCTTCCTCCTGCGCTCGTGCCTGGCGGCGGGCCAGCAGCGACAGCTCGGCTTCAGCGTGGCCGTCTCCTCGGGCAACGAAGCGGTCTGCGACCTGGCCGACTACCTCGACCACTTCGCGGACGACCCTGCGACGAGGGTCATCTGCCTCGTGATCGAGAAAGTCCGCGATGCCGCGTCCTTCCTCGGTGCCGTCGCCCGGGCCCGGGCCGCGGGGAAGGGGGTCGTCGCCCTGAAGCTCGGCCGCACGGCGCGCTCGCGCGACATCATGCGATCCCACACCGGCGCGATCGCCGACGAGAGCTGGGTCTACGACCTCGTCCTGCGCCAGGCCGGCGTGGTGACGAGCGTCGACGTCGACGACCTGCTCGACCGGGCCCAGCTCCTCGCCCAGCTCCCGCCGGAGCGCTGGCGGCCCGTCCGCGGCATCGCCGTCATGGCCTCCTCGGGGGGGGTCGCCGGCGTGGCCGCAGACCTGTCGGCGGAAGAGGGGGTGGAGCTGGCGGACCTGAGCCCGCTCGAGCCGTGGGTACGGGACCGGGTCCCGGGCACCGACGCCAGCGTGAACCCTCTCGACCTCACGGGGTTCGTGATGCGCGACCCGGACCTGCTCCGCGAGATCTTCACGGGCTACGCCACCGCCCCCGGCCTCGATGCACTCGTGCTGTGCTGGTGGGCAGGTGAGGGGGACGAGGGTTGGGCGAGGACCCTCCTCGATCCGTTCGCGGACGTGGCGGCCGCGAGCCCGGTGCCGCTCGTGGTGAGCCCCGTCGAGGCGACCGCGGTCGGCAGCTGGACTGCCGCGTACGGCGAACGCGGGCTCAGCTTCTGCCGAGGGCTCCGCTCGACCTACCGTGCCCTCCAGGCGCTCGGGGCGGCCGCGGCAGCCGACTCGCCGGCCGGGGGCGTGGCTGCACCGGCTGCGGGCGTGGCTGCGCCGGCTGCGGGCGTGGCTGCGCCGGCTGCGGGCGTGGCTGCGCCGGCTGCCGCCGCCCGGCCATCCGCCGCGCGGGCCCGCCAGGGCAAGCCAGCGGGCACCGCTCGCTCGGCGGTCCCGACCCTCGTCCCCGGGCAGGGCGTCGCCACGTTCGCAGAGGCCATGGCGCTGCTGGACGAGGTGGGCATCCCGATCGCCCCCTTCGTGCTCCTCGGCGAGGATGCTGACGACGATCCCGCCATCTCCTCGCTCGGCGACCGGCTGGTGGTGAAGTTGGCCGACGTCCCCCACCGCACCGAGCACGGGGCCGTCCGCGTCGACGTGGCGCCGACCGACCTGGTGCGAACCGTCCGGGAGCTGCGCGAACTGGCGGCAGCGCACGGCCTTCCCACCACGGTCGTGGTCCAACCGATGCTCGTCGGGCACGGCGAAGCCTTCGTGGGCGTGCAAGGGCGCACCGACCTGGGCCCCCTGGTCCTGCTCGGCGCCGGCGGCGTGCTCGTGGAGCTGACCCGCAATGTCGGCGGCAGGCTCCTGCCGTTGGGCGCGGGCGCGGCCGCGTCCCTCGCCGACGAGGTGGCCGGCCGTGTCGGGACGATCCGCGGCCAGCAACCCTGGCCCCGCGGGGCGCTCTCGGCCACCGTCGAGGCGGCCGGACGGCTCTGGGAACGGACCAGCTCCTGGCTGGACTCCCTCGACGTCAACCCGCTCGTCGTCATGGCCGACCGGGTGGTCGCCGTCGACGCGTTGATGCTCGCCCGCGACGGCGCGGCCCGCTCGGTCGACGAGCAACTAGCGTGACAGGCCATGCCACACACGTTCCGTGCGTTCACCGCGACCCAGCACGCCGACACCGTCACCCGCGAGCTCACCACGCTGTCCACCGACGATCTCCCGCCTGATGGCGTGCTCGTCGCGGTGGAGCGGTCGAGCGTCAACTACAAGGACGCGCTCGCTACGATCTCTGGCGGCCAGGTCGCCCGCATCTCCCCGCTCGTCCCGGGGATCGATCTCGCCGGCACCGTCGTCGAGCCAGGCACCGAGGGCTTCCCCGAGGGGACGCCCGTCCTCGCCCAGGGCTACGCCCTCGGGGTCTCGCGCCACGGCGGGTTCGCCGAGTACGCCAGGGTCCCTGCCGCGTGGCTCGTCCGCATCCCCGACGGCCTCGATGCCCGGCGTGCCATGGCGATCGGCACGGCCGGCTTCACCGCAGCCCTCTCGGTCCTCGCCCTCGAGCACCAGGGTCTCACCCCCGACGCGGGCCCGGTCCTCGTGACGGGTGCCTCCGGCGGCGTGGGGTCGACCGCGGTGGGCATCCTCGCGAACCGTGGCTACGAGGTCGTGGCGAGCACGGGCAAGGCGGCGGCCGCCCCTTACCTCGAGGCCCTGGGCGCGTCCAGCATCCTCTCGCGCGACGAGCTGGCCGGCGAGGGCGGCCGCCCGCTCGAGCGGGCGACGTGGGCAGCGGCCATCGACTGCGTGGGCGGCCAGACGCTCGCGAACGTGCTCGCACGGATCCGCTACGGCGGCGCCGTCGCGGCGAGCGGCCTGACCGGAGGGTCCGCCCTCCGGACCACCGTCATGCCCTTCATCCTCCGGGGCGTCTCCCTGCTCGGCATCGACTCGGTCGAGACCCCCATCGAGCGGCGGCGCGAGATCTGGGCCCAGCTGGCCGGGCCGCTTGCCCCCCGCGGCCTCGACTCGATGATCACCGACGTCGCCCTCAGCCATCTCGACCCCGTGCTCGACTCGATCCTGAGGGGCGGGATCACCGGGCGCAGCGTGGTGGACGTACGCGCCTGACGCGGCCCCTAACATCGCGGGTGAAAGGTGCCGGGGCCGTCGCGGGCGGTCCGGCGAGCACCGGGAGGAGCAGTCGATGAGCCAGACGACGACCGAGGACCCGGCGGCCACCGTCGGCCAGTCCCATCTCGCCCCGAGTGCCCGCCGGCCCGGCAGGCCGGCGATGCTGAGCCACGTCGCCTACATCACGAGGGACACGGCCGCCACGGCCGCCTTCTACACGAAGGTGCTCGGGATGGAACTGGTCAACGCAGTGCTCGACGACGCCATCCCATCGACCGGGGAGCCCGTCCCGTACTTCCACTCGTTCTTCCGGATGGAGGACGGCTCGACCGTGGCCTTCTTCGAGGCACCCGAGCTCCCTCCCCTCGGCGACCCGCCACACCCTGCGTACGACACCTTCCAGCATCTCGCGCTGCAGGTCGACACACCGGCGACCGTGGACCGCTGGCGAGCGTGGCTCGAGCAGAACGGGGTGGACGTGCTCGGGCCAGTCGACCACAAGATCATCTACAGCATCTACTTTCACGACCCCAACGGCATCCGCCTGGAGATCACCGCGCCGACATCGCCGTCGTGGAACGACAACGCCGAGCATGCGGCCGAGCAGCTCGCCGACTGGACCACCGTGAAGGAGCGGGCGCGCCAGACGGGCGACGACATGGCCACCGTGCTCCACCGCCTCGCGAGCGAGCGCAGCCACCGCCGGTCATGAACGAGATCCCCAAGCTCGTCAGCGTCGACGACCACGTCGTCGAGCCACCGCACGTCTGGGAACGCTGGCTCCCGGCGAAGTTCCGCGACCGCGGCCCGAAGGTGGTGCGGCGCGGGATCGGCGCGATCGACTACGTGGGCACGGCGAACTACGTCGAGCACTTCGACGACGACTCGCCGACGAAGGTCGACTGCTGGGTCTACGAGGACCTCGTGTACACCCACAAGCGCATGGTCGCGGCCGCCGGCTACCCCAAGGAGGAGCAGACCCTCACGCCGATCACCTACGACGACATGCGCCGCGGCTGCTACGACCCCGGTGCCCGGCTGGCCGACATGGATGCCGCGTGGGTCGAGGCGTCGATGTGCTTCCCGACCTTTCCCCGCTTCTGCGGGCAGACGTTCCTCGAGGCTTCGGACAAGGAGCTCGCGCTCGCCTGCGTGCGGGCCTACAACGACTGGATGGCCGAGGAGTGGTGCGGTCCCACGGGTGGCCGGCTCATCCCGCTCGGGATCGTCCCCCTCTGGGACCCGTGGCTCGCCGCGCAGGAGGTCCAGCGCAACGCGGCGCGCGGCTTCCCGGCGGTCTGCTTCAGCGAGCTCCCCTTCCACCTCGGGCTGCCGACGATCCACAGCGGCCACTGGGACCCCTTCTTCGCCGCCTGCGCCGACACGGGGACGGTCGTGGCCATGCACATCGGCTCCTCGTCGAAGATGCCCGCCGCGTCGCCCGACGCACCCCCTTCGGTCAGCGCCACGCTGGCGTTCGGCAACGCCATGTCGTCGCTCGTCGACTTCTTGATGTCGGGGGTGCTCGTCCGTTACCCCGCGCTCAGGTTGCTGTACGCCGAGAGCCAGATCGGTTGGATCCCCTACGCGCTCCAGCGCGTCGACCAGGTCTGGGAGGACAACCAGGGCTGGGCCCAGACCAAGCACATCCCCGAGCCGCCGTCGACCTACTACTTCGCGTCCGTGTACGGGTGCTTCATCAACGACCCCCACGGCCTCAAGTCGCTCGACGAGATCGGGGTCGGCAACGTCACCGTCGAAACGGACTACCCCCACTCCGACTCGACCTGGCCCGCCACCAAGGAAGTCATGACGAAGCTGACGGCGGACCTCCCCGACGACACGGTGCGACGCATCCTGCGCACCAACGCGGCCGAGCTGCTGCGGCTCGACCTGGGCTGAGCGACCTCAGGTGCCGGCGGGGTCCCTCGCGTCCTCGTCGGCGCGCGCCAGCGACTCGCGAAGCTCCCGCTTGAGGACCTTGCCGTAGGAGTTGCGGGGCAGGGACTGGCGGAAGACGAACCGGCGCGGGCGCTTGTAGCCGGCCAGGACCGCCCCGCAGTGCTCGGCGAGCACGCTCCCGAGGTCGGCCGTGGCGACACCTTCGCGGGGGACCACGACGGCGGTCACCACCTCCCCCCACGTGCGATCGGGCGTCCCGACCACGGCGACCTCGTGGACGGCCGGGTGCTCCGCGAGGACCGCCTCGACCTCGACGGCGTAGACGTTCGACCCGCCGCTGATGATCATGTCCTTCGCGCGGTCGAGCAGGTAGAGGTAGCCCTGCTCGTCCATGCGGCCGAGGTCGCCCGTGTGCAGCCAGCCGTTGCGCAGGGTGGCCGCGGTGTCCTCGGGCCGCCTCCAGTACCCGGCCATCACCGCCCCGCCCCGCACGCAGACCTCGCCGACCTCGCCGGCAGGCAGCTCGGCGTCGCCCTCGCCGAGAATGCGCACGTCAGTCCCGGGCCGGGCGACGCCCGCCGACGAGAGCCGCTCAGGCCGGTCGCCGGCGAGGGCCGCGGCGTGGTCACGCGCCGAGAGCACGGTGGCCGTCATGGGGGTCTCACCCTGGCCGAAGAGCTGGACGAGCACCGGGCCGAAGGTCTCGAGGGCCAGGCGGAGGTCCGCCGGGGCGAAGGGGGCGCCGCCGTAGACCACGGCGCGCAGGTCGGGGAGCTCCGGTCGAGCCCCGTCCAGTGCGTCGAGCAGCATCACGATCTGGGTCGGGACGAGCCAGGTGTTGGTGACGCGCTCGCGTGCGAGCAGCTCCAGGATGGCGCGTGGCTCGAAGTGGGCGCCGGCAGGGATGACCTGGCGGGCGCCGCGGGCGGTTGCCGCCAGGGCGTGGAACCCGGCCCCGTGGCTCAGGGGGGCCGCGTGCAGCGTGACGTCGCGCTCGTCGAGCGGGGTGAGGTCGGCGAGCCACGACGCGACCACGAAGCCCAGCACGCCGTGGGTGAGCATCGCGCCCTTCGGGTGCCCGGTCGTGCCCGATGTGTAGAAGAGCCACGCCAGGTCGTCGCGGCCGACGTCGGCCGCGACCGGCGCGCCGTCCGCGCCCGCGATGAGCTCGTCGTGGTCGAGATGGCCCGCACTCTGGCCCGCACCGTCGCCGCCGGCGACCACGACCCTGCCCGCGGGGACGCTGGCGCCGGCGACCACCGGCGCCCCCTCGGCATCGGTCAGCACCGCCCGAGCCCCGGCATCCTCGACGTGGAAGGCCACCTCCTCGGGGGTGAACCGGCTGTTGAGGGGGACGACACAGAAGCCCCCCTTGAAGCACGCGAACATCGCCTCGAGCATCTCGGGTCGGTTCCGCATGAGCACGCACACGCGGTCGCCTCTGGCGACGCCGAGGGAGCCGAGGGCCCGCGCCAGGGCGTTCGTGCGGCGGTCCAGCTCGCCGTAGGTGCGCGTGTGCACCCCCCAGGTGACCGCAGGGCGGTCGGGGAAGCGACGAGCGCTGTTGGCAAGGAGCTGGCCGACGTTCATCTGCTGCCTCGTACCACGGCGACATCCAAGCACGCAGCGCGCCGCCCGGCGAACGGCGGTACCGTTCGGGCCGTGAGCCCGCCGAACCGTGTGCGTGCAGCAGTGGACGAGGGCCCGCGCCACGAGATCGGCCCGCAGACGAGCGGGAACGGGCGGGACCCGGCCCTGCTGGGCAGCTACGTGCTGCCCGGGGGGGTGCGCGACCCCCGCCCCGCCCTCGGCCAGGCCGCCGCGGCCGAGGCGATCGGCCTCGGGACCGTATGGATCGGGGAGCGCTACGACACCAAGGACCTGCCCTCGCTCGCAGGCGCCCTCACCCAGCGGACCTCGACGGTTCGGATCGGCGCGGCGGTGACCCACACCTCGCTGCGCCATCCGATGGTGCTGGCCTCCATGGGCCAGACGCTCCAAGCCCTGTCCGGCGGCCGGTTCCTCCTCGGGATCGGCCGCTCCGCGCCATGGAGGTGGCGCGACTACGGGCTGCCGGCTCCGACGCTCGCCTCCCTGGGTGACACGGCCGAGGTCCTCCGGCGGCTGTGGCGCGGCGAGACGGTGCACTACGAGGGCCCCGCCGGGCACTTCCCCAACCTGCGCCTCCCCCAGCGCCCGGACGTCGACCCCCCACCGCTCCTGCTCGCCGCCGTCGGCCCGAAGACGCTCGCGCTGGCGGGCCGCTGCTTCGACGGCGTGGTGCTCCACCCCTTCTTGACGCCCGAGGCGACGGCTCGCTCGATCGCGATCGTCCGCGACGCGGCCCGCCGCGCCGGGCGCGACCCGGCCCGGGTGCTCGCGTACGCCGCGGTGGTCGTCGCGCCGGACCTCGACGAGGCAACGACGCGCCTGGCCGTCCACGCGCGAGCGGCAGGGTACTTCCACGTCGCAGGCCTCGGTGACGCACTCGTCGCCGCGAACGGGTGGGATCCTGCCGACCTCGCCCGCTACCGGGCGGAGCCGGCGCTCGCTTCCCTCGGCGACCGGCAGGCGGACAAGGCGCTCTCGCGCGCCGAGCTCGTCCAGCTCGCCGGACGATTGCCGGCGCACTGGCTCACGTCGGCCGCGGCGAGCGGCACGGCGGCCGACTGCGCGCGCCGGCTCGGCGAGTACCTCGACGCGGGCGCGGACGAGCTGGTCCTCCACGGCACCACGGCGGAGCGCCTCGGTCCGCTCGTGGCAGCCTTCGGCCCCCCACGATGACCCCTGCCCCCGACGAGCTGGCCGCCCCCCTCGCCGCCTGGCTCGCCCGGAAGCTCGGCGCGGGCCACGTCGAGGTGACCGACCTGTCGAGGGCGCCCGCCGGCCAGTCCAACGACACGCTCCTGTGCAGCGTCCTGGCCGACGGGCACCGCGAGCAGCTCGTGGTGCGCCGCGAGGCGAGGGGGACGACGATCTTCCGCTCGCCCGACGTGCAACGCGAGGCGCGGGTGCTCCTGGGGCTCCGGCAAGCCGGCATACCGGTCCCCGCCGTGCGCTGGGTCGAACCCGATCCCGCCGTGCTCGGCGCGCCGTTCTTCGTGATGGAGCGGGTGCCCGGGCACGTCCCCGCAGCCAAGCCCTCCATCCACGCAGTGGGGTGGCTGCCGAGCCTCTCGACGGCCGAACGCGAACGCCTGTGGCACGCGTCCCTCGACGTGCTCGTGGCGGTGCACGCCGTCGACTGGCGCGCGACCCACGCCTTCCTCCTCGACGGCGACCCTGCCACGGCCACGGTCGCGTCCCACGTGGCCGCCCTCGCCGAGTGGTACCGCTGGAGCACGGCGGGGCGCGAGTTCCCCGTCACCGACGCGGCGGTCGAGCACCTCGAGCGGGAGGCCGGCCGGCTCGACCTCGGCGAACCGGTCCTGCTGTGGGGCGACCCGCGGGTGGGGAACATGATCATCGCGCCGGACCTGTCGGTGGCTGCGGCCATCGACTGGGAGACCGCTGCCATCGGCCCGCCCGAGCGCGACGTCGCGCACTGGCTCTTCTTCGACGAGTTCCAGACCGAGGCGATCGGCGTCGAGCGGCTTCCCGGCTGGCCCGACCGCGAGGCGACCATCGCCGCCTACGAGGCGCGCGCCGGCCGGCGCCTCGCGGACCTCGCCCTCTTCGACGTGATGGAATTGGTCTTCATGGCGACGACCTTGATCCGCCAGGCCGACGCGCGGGTCGCGCGGGGTTTGGCCCGGCCCGGCACCCGCATGGGCCACGACAACACGGTGACCCAGATGCTGGCCCGACGGCTCGGCCTGCCCGTCCCCGAGCTCTCCCCGGACTACCTGGCCCATCGTGGGGTGCCCGCTGGCAGCCCCCCGGCGGGCACCGGTTCGCGGTCGCGGTCGCACCCCGGCGGCCGCGACCATCGCAGCACAGCCCACAGGAGGCCCTCGTGAGCGAGCTCGAGCGGACGCTCCTCGCCGCCCCCCAGGCGGCGCACGCCCGCGTGGAGATCTACTCGGGCGTCGCGCGCCTGGCCAGGACCGTCTGGGCCAGCGAGGTCAAGCGGGCCGGGACCACCCCTGCGACCGCGATCGTCTGGTGCCACCCGACCGCCAACTTCCTCGGGCACTACGCGCTGGCGGGCGTGGCCGAGCGCGGGTTCGGCGCGATCGGGCTGACAACTCGCTACGTGGGCAACGACACCAGCCTCATCCTCGAGAACTGCCTGCTCGACATCGGCGCGATGGTGGCGCACCTGCGCGAGCGCGGCTACGACAAGGTGGTCCTGGTCGGCAACTCGGGGGGCGCGTCGATCGTGCCCTACTACCAGGCCCAGGCGGTGGCCCCGTCGGTCAGCACACCACCGGGCGGCGGCCCGGACCTCACCGAGGCCCGCCTGGCGCCGGCCGACGCCATCGCCATGTTCAACGCCCACCCCTCGCGCGCCCGCCTGTGCGCCGAGTGGATCGACCCGGCGATCGTCGACGAGCACCAACCCTTCGAGCGCGACCCGTCGCTCGACATGTACGACCCGAGGAACGGGCCGCCCTTCACGCCGGCGTTCGTGCAGCGGTACCGGGAGGCACAGCGCGCCCGCAACAGGCGGATCTCGGCGTGGGCAGAGGGCATGCTGGCCGCCATCACTGCCGCGGGCCACGCCCCCGCCGGGCTGGACGACATGACCTTCGTCGTGCAGGGCACGACGGCCGACCTGCGGTTCCTCGACGGCGGGATCGAGCCGAGCGACCGCGAGGTCGGCGTCTCCCTCTGGGGGCCGCCCGCGATCGCCAACTACCTGCCCGCAGGCATCGGGCGCTGCTCGACGCTGCGGTCGTGGCTCAACCAGTGGTCGCTCGACCACTCGCTCGGCGACTCGCTGCGGTGGCTCCCGACGATCACCTGCCCGGTGTGGGTGGGGGTCGGCACGGCCGATCCCGTGGTCACTCCCCAGATGGCACGCCAGATGCACGATGCGGCGTCGGCCGCCTCGTCTCGAGCCCTCGTCGAGATCAAGGGGGGCACGCACTACTTCGAGGGCCAGCCCCAGGCGCTCGGCGAGGCGCTCGACGCCCTGTGCGGCTGGGCAGCGCAGCTCTGAGGATTCGATGGCGCCTCCCCGACGCCGGTCGTCGCCTCCGGCAACGGGGCCCCGGCCTCCTCACCGCGGCCCGGTCGACCCGTCCCCTCCGGGCCCGTCCGCTGGAGAGGAGCCCCCTTCCGCGGACTGGCTGGCGGGGCGGCGGTAGCGGGCCGCCAGCTCCTCGGTGCCGCGTGCCAGCACCGCCACGTCGGCTCCGACCACGACGAAGCGGCAGCCGAGCTCGATGCAGCGGCGCGCGCGGGCTTCCGCGAAGGCGTTGACGCCGCAGGGGACCCCGAGCCGATCGAGGCGGCCGATCGCCCCCTCGATCGCCGCGACCACCTCAGGGTGGTCGGGATGGCCGAGGTGGCCCAGGGAGGCGGCGAGGTCCGCGGGGCCGAGGAAGACGCCGTCGACGCCGTCGACCGTCGCGATCGCCTCGAGGGCATCGAGGCCCGCCCGGTCCTCGACCTGCACGAGGACCGTCACCGCGTCGTCGGCCGAGGCGAGGTAGTCGGGCACGCGGCCCCACCGCGACGCGCGGGCCAGCGCGGCCCCCACGCCGCGGACCCCGCGCGGCGGGTAGCGGGTCATGGCGACCGCCTGGCGGGCTGCCTCGGCCGAGCCGACCATCGGGAACAGGATCGACTGGACCCCGATGTCGAGGAGCTGCTTGACGACCACGCGGTCGGCAACCGGAGGGCGGACCACCACCTCGGATGGGTACGGCGCGACCGCGTGCAGCTGGTCGAGCACCGAGAGCAGGTCGTTCGGCGAGTGCTCGGCGTCGATCAACAGCCAGTCGAACCCGGCACCGGCGCAGATCTCGGCGCAGTAGGCGCTCCCCGAGGACAGCCAGAGGCCGACGAGTGCCCGACCGGCCGAGAAGGCGTCGGCGAAGCGGCGCGATGCCCCCTCCCCCGTCACCGCGCGGGCCCCGGTGCGGGCGGCTCCCCGGGCGCAGGGGTGAACCGGCAGGTGATGGTCCCGAGCCGCCCGTAGTCGACGCAGAAGACGTCGCCTGCGGCAGCGGGGACCGCACGCGTGAAGGAGCCGGACAGGATCACCTGGCCGGCTTCGAGCTCGACGCCGTAGGACGCCAGCTTGTTGGCCAGCCACGCCGCGCTGTTCGCCGGGTGGTTGCGCACGGCCGCGGCCACGCCCGACTCCTCGATGACGCCGTTGCGAGAGAGGAGCGCCGCGACCCAGCGGAGGTCGAGGTCGAAGGGGCGCACGGCGCTGCTCCCGAAGACCACCCCGGCTGCCGCGGCGTTGTCGGCGATGGTGTCGACGATGGTTCGGAGGTGGCCCGTGTCCGGGTCGCTCATCTGCACCCTCGCGTCGAGCAGCTCGAGCGCGGGGACGACCACCGCCGAGGCCCGGAGCACGTCGGCCGCGGTGCAGCCAGGCCCCGTGAGCGCCTCCCCGAGCACGAAGGCGAGCTCCACCTCGACCCGCGGACGGATGAAGCGGGCGGCGGGGATGTCGGCACCGTCGTCGAAGACCATGTCGTCGAAGACCACGCCGAAGTCAGGCTCGGTGATCGACACGGCCTGCTGCATGGCCACCGACGTCAGGCCCACCTTGTGCCCCACCACCCGCCGGCCCTCGGCCAGCTTCGCCTCGACCAGCGCCCGCTGGACGGCATAGGCGTCCTCGATCGTCATCTGCGGGTGCCGGAGGGAGAGCTGCCGCACGGGCACTCGGGTCCGCTCGGCCTCCGAGAGCTGGCGAGCGGCCTCGGCCACTGCTGCCTCGCCGAGGGAGCGAGCGGCGCGGGCCGGGGGCGGCGCAGGGGGCTGGCCGGAGCCGGTCACCGCCGGAGGAACGCGATCGCGGCGGCGTTGAACGCCTCGGGATCCTCGAAGTGAGGCCAGTGCCGCACGGAGGGCATCTCCAGGACCTCGGCGTTCGGGAGCAGCGCCGCGACCCTCCGGGCGGTGCTCTCGTACTCGCTGTGGTCCTGACCGGAGGCGACCACGAGCGCCGGCGCCGCGATCGACGACCACTGCTGCTCAGTGAGCAGGTTGCGGTGCCGCACGGCTGGGTCCTGGAGGACGAGCACGTGGTCGATGGCGGCCTTCGTGCCGGGGAGGCGGTAGATGGCCTGGCGCACCGCGACCAGGTCCGGGATCCGGTTGCGCTCGTCGGCGATCAGGTGGTCGAAGAGCGCCTTGATCCTCGACCACGAGGGATCGTCGACCGCGGCGGTCCGCTCGGAGCGGATGCGCGCCATGTTGCCCGCCGTCGCCATCAGCCCGGCGGGTGACATGAGGACGAGCTTCTCCACGCGCTCGGGCCGTGCCAGCGCGGCAGAAGCCGCGACCCAGGCACCGAGCGACGTGCCCATGAACGAGGCCGAGGAGACCCCGAGCGCGTCGAGCACCGCGAACGCGTGCTCGACGTAGACGCCGATCTCGTAGTCGACGTCGGGCTTGTCCGAGAAGCCGTTGCCGACCATGTCGATCGCAATGCACCGGAAGTGCTCCGAGAACGGGCCGAGGTTCGAGGCGAAAGTCTCCCAATGCCCGCCCGTGCCGTGCAGCATGAGCACGGCAGGCGCGTCGCGGGGCCCCGCCTCGGCCAGCCTCGTGGTGACCCCACCGGCGTCGACCCACGCCTGGCGGAACGCCACCGTGCACAGCTCGGTCCAGATGCTGCGATAACCCGGTCCCTCTGTCATCCCCATCCTCCCCGGTGGCGTTCCCGCCCCGGCCTCACCTCGCGCTGGCCGATGCCCCCGGTGCGCGCCCGGGCTGCGCCTCCTGGTCCGCCGGCAGCTGCTTGCGCAGGGCCATCTGCGAGGCGACCGACGCCCGCCATGCCTCGACCGGGCTCCACGCGACGCCGGTCTGCTCGATGAGCCGCTTGGTCCCCTCCCTGATCGCCTCGTCGGTCTCGCCGAGATCGAGCGGCACCCGCCACGGCTGGCGAACGTACCAGGGCGTGGCGGTGTAGAGCTCGAGCCGGTTCCGCTCGGGGTCCGAGAAGTAGATGCTCCAGCTGTTGCCGTGGTTCCGCCCTTCCAGGTCGCGGACCCCGAGCTCCACGGCGCGGCGGGCGAACCATCGCAGGGAGACGAGATCGTCGTCGTCGAGGCGGAAGGAGAGCTGGCTCAGCAGCTGGACGTCAGCGGGCGCCCTGCGCCCGGTCACGAAGACGAGCTGGTGGTGCTCGCTGGGATCGCGGCTCAAGAAGGCCAGCTCGCGCCCCAGGTGCTCGCCGCGGTCGGTCACCACCAGGCCGAGCAGCGCCGTGTAGAACGTGACCATCGCCTCCAGGTCGGTCACGTACAGCCCGGCGTGGGTCAGCAGCGCGCGCGGCGGAGCCCCCCCGTCGTCGGCCGGGTCGCTCGGTGCGGACCCGGCCGCGGCGGGCATGTCGGCGGCGGGAAGGTCTTCGGCGGGAAGGTCTTCGGCGGGCATGTCAGATGAGCTCGTAGTCCGCCAGGGCCGGAGCCCGGGTGACGTTCCAGTACTCGATGGTCGACAGCGGCCAGTTCTGGGTCACCCTCCCCCGCTCGTTCTTGTACCAGTTGGTCACCCCGTCGATACCCCAGGCCATCCGCCGGTTCGCCGCGTCGATCCTTGCGTTGTAGGCCTCGACCACCTCCCAGCGGGGGTCCATCGCTTTCGCACCCGATCGCAGGAGCAGGTGGATGCAGGCGAGGGTGTAGTGGGCCGCGCACTCGGAGAACAGAAAGAGGCTCCCGTTGACCACGAGGTTGGTGTTCGGGCCGTAGAGGCAGAACAGGTTCGGGAAGTTCGGCACGGTGATGCCGTAGAGGGCGCGGGGATCACCTGCCCACTGCTCGTGCAGGTCGGCTCCTCCGCGACCGGTGACCGACATGGTGCCGAGGAAGTCCCGGGCCGCGAAGCCCGTGCCGTACATGATGACGTCCACCTCGTGCGTCGCCCCGTCGCGGGTCCGGACCCCTCGTTCGACGATGCACTCGATCGGCTCGGTGACGAGCGCGACGTTGGGCTGCTTGAGCGTGGCCGCCCAGACGCCGTTGTCGCGCAGCATCCGCTTCGCGTACGGCGGGTAGTGCGGCACCACCTTGCCGAGCAGGTCCGGGCGGTCCTCGTACTGGCGCCGGAGGTGCTCGACGAGCTGGAGGCGGAGCTGCTCGTTGCGCGCCGACACCGACTCGGGACCGTCCCAGGCAGGGTCGACCTCGCTGAAAGCCCGACGGCCCTCCACCGAGGTCCAGAATTGGTAGAAGCGGAACCACCGGTGGTAGTGGGGAACGTTCGCGAACAGCCAGCGGAGCCCCGAGGGAATGGGCTCGTGGTAGGCAGGGGTCGGCATCATCCACGGCGCGCTGCGCTGGAACACCACGAGGGACCCGACGGTGGCCGCGATCGAGGGGATCACTTGGTACGCGCTCGCGCCGGTGCCGATGACCGCCACGCGCCGGCCGGTGAGGTCCACGTCGTGGCGCCACCGGGCCGTGTGCCACGACGGCCCCGCGAACCGATCGATCCCGGCGATGTCGGGCATGTTGGGCTGGTTGAGCTGGCCGACCGCGCTGACCACCGCCTGCGCTTCGATCACCTCGTCGGTGCCGTCGGGCCGCTGCAGCGTGACCGACCATTTTGCCGCGCCCTCGTCGAAATCGAGCCTGCGGACCCTGGTGCCGAACCGGATGTGGGGGCGGATGGCAAGGCGGTCGGCGACATCTTGGAAGTACTCGAGGATAGTGCCCCTGGTCGTGAACTGCTCGGCCCAATCGGCCTTCTGGGCGAAGGAGTAGCTGTAGTTGAAGTTGCTGGTGTCGAGCCGGCAGCCGGGATAGCTGTTCTCAAGCCACACCCCGCCGACGTCGTCGTTGCGCTCGATCACCACGAAGGGCACGTTCGCCTGGCGGAGACGGTGTGCGACGGCCAGCCCCGACATGCCTGCGCCGATGACCACCACGAAGAAGGGCCTGGAGGGGGCGACCTCGTCCTTGCGCCAACCCGGCGCGCCAACCGCCTCGGGCAGGCCCAGCTCGTAGGTGAGCAGCGGCATGTGGTCATCGTCCACCTCACCGGTCACGAACTCGATCATCTGGCGCAGCTCCGCCGGCGTCGGGGGGCCCGTCGGGCGCCGGCGGGGGTCCCGAAGGCGGCGCAGGGTGGCGAGCGCCAGCTCGCGAGCCCGGCGCTGGACCCCGATGGGCATCCCCGCCTGGGGGAGGACGACGGGGCTGAGCAGGCCAGGCGGGCGGAGCTCAGGGTCCACGAGCGACAGGTCACGGGTCAGGTAGGCCAGGGCCGGCAGCAGCGAGGGCAGCTCCGCGTCGGCGAGGGCCCATGCCAGGGTGTCGTCGTCTGCGCCGAGGACCCACCCAGAGGGGTCCGCGGCGACCGGGACCTGGTCGGGCGCCACTGCGTCCGGTAGCTTCGGTGTCGTCATCGGGCACCGGCAACCCTAGCCAGCCGGTGGCGCGAGCTCCCCGCACGATGCAGACGACCCTCGAGACCGACGTCCTCGTCGTTGGTGCCGGCCCCTGCGGCACCACCCTTGCCAACCTCCTCGGTACCTATGGCGTCAACACGCTCGTCATCGATCGCGCGCCGGGCATCCTGGACTTCCCGAGAGCGGTGGGCATCGACGACGAGTCGCTGCGGACCTACCAAGCGGTCGGCCTGGTCGACGAGCTCCTCGCCGACATCCTCCAGAACATGCCGATCCGCTACCACACGTCGTGGGGCCGCTGCTTCGCGCAGGTGAGGCCCAGCGAGCAGCCCTTCGGGTGGCCGCGGCGCAACCTCTTCCTCCAGCCGCTGCTCGAGGCGACCCTGCGTCGGGGCCTCGAGCGCTTCGCCGACGTCGAGCTCCGCGTGGGGTGGGAGCTCGAGTCGCTCGATTCCGGCGAGGACGAGGTGCGCTGCCGGGTCCTGCTCCCCGACGGCCAGGTTGCCTCCGTCCGCTCGCGGTACGTGGTCGGCGCCGACGGCGGGCGGAGCACGGTCCGCAGCGCCGTCGGCATCGAGCTGACCGGGACCACCGCGCCGGCCAAGTGGCTCGTGGTGGACGTGGCCGACGACTACCTCGACGCTCCCTACTCGGCCGTGTACTGCAGCCCCGTCCAGCCGGTCCTCGTCGTGCCGCTGCCGTACCGCCACCGGCGCTTCGAGTTCCTGCTCGGCCCCGACGACGACGAAGTCGAGGCAACCCGGCCCGAGCGCGTCCGGTCGCTGCTCGAGCGCCGCTACGGGGACCTGCCGCTCCCCACCGTCCTGCGCAGCCGCGTGTACCTCCACCACTCGCGGGTGGCGGCGTCGTTCCGCCGCGGCCGGGTCTTCCTGGCCGGGGACGCGGCCCACCTGCAGCCACCTTTCTTCGGCCAGGGCATGAACTCGGGGATCCGCGACGCGACCAACCTGGCCTGGAAGCTGGCCGCCGTGACGAGCGGCCGAGCGGGCGAGCCGCTGCTCGACACCTACGACGTCGAGCGTCGCGGGCACGCGACGCGCATGGTCCGCTTCGCCACGCGCATCGGCGCCATGTACCGCCCGAGGAGCCTCGTGACCGAGCACCTGCGCGACCTCGCCTTCCGCGCCCTCCAGCTGCTGCCGGGCGCCCACGAGTACATCCTCCAGATGAAGTACAAGCCCATGCCCCGCTACGACGCGGGTGCGGTGGTCCGGAACCCCACCCGCGGCACGTGGGACGAGGCGGTCGGGAAGATGTTCATGCAACCGGTCGTCGAGGTGGGCACCAGGCAGCTGGCCAAGCTCGACGACGCCGTGGGCCCGTGGTTCGCCTTGATCGGGGTGCACCTCGACCCTGCCTCGCTCGATCCCGACGCCATCGGGTGGTGGCAGGCGCTCGGCGCTCGCCTCGTCCACGTGGTGCCGCCACGCTCGGGCCCCTTGCCGCCCCCGGGCCGAAGCTGCGATCGCGCGGGCAGCCCCCCGGGAGTGCCGACCGGCTCCCTCGTCGTCGAGGACGTCGGCGGGGCGTTCCGGGACTGGCGCCTGGCCCGGCCCGGGGCCGAGATCGTGGTGCTCAGGCCCGACCGTTACGTGGCGGCGGTGTGCGATCGAACGACCATTTCGTCCACGACGAGCCGGCTGCGCGAGCTGCTCGGTGCCGGAGCTCAGGCGTGACTTTCCAGATGGGCGCGAGTACCGTCGGGCCGGTGCCCGCGCGCGAGCACGCGGCCGGCGATGTCGGGCCAGACAAGGGCTCGCCGGCGCAGCGGGACGCTGCGCCGGCGCACGTTGTCGCGAGATCCTGGGGGACCCGATGAGCACTGATGCACGCCGCGAGGACGAGGACGGGGTCGTCTACGTGACCTTCACCCGCCCCGAGAAGCGCAATGCGATCAGCCGAGCGATGTTCTCGCTCATCAGGGATGCGGTCGCAGACCTACGTGACCAGGACCACCTGCGCGTGCTCGTCATCGGGGCCGAGGGCGACTACTTCACCGGCGGCAAGGACGTGGCCGATCTGCGGACGAACGTCGGGGAGGGAACGGACGGCATCGTTCGCGGCTCGAACATCCGCTCCCAGTACCGGGTCGAGGCCGACCACGACCTCTTCGACGCCATCGAGCAGGTGGAGAAGCCCGTCGTCCTGGCGGCGCAGGGCCATTGCCTCGGCGTGGGGATCGAGATGGGGGCCTCGTGCGACTTCCGGCTCGCGGCCGAGGGCGCGACCTTCGGCCTCCCCGAGGTCGAGAACCTCGCGGTCCTGCCCGGCTCTGGCGGCATCAGCCGGTTGACCCGCCTCGTCGGGCCGCACTGGGCGCGATGGCTGGCCATGGCCTGCGAGACCGTCGACGCGCACCAGGCCCTTGCCATCGGGCTCGTGCACGCCGTGTACCCACGCGCCGAGTTCCCAGCACGCGTCCGTGCCTTCGCCCGCAGGCTGGCGTCGATGCCCAGGGAGGCCCTGGGGGTGGCCAAGGTGGCGATCGACGTCGCCGACACCGTCGACCGGGGGACGTCGCGGATCTTCGACCGCTTCGCGCAGACCCTCCTGTTCAGCTCCGACGACTTCAAGGCGCGCGTCGACGCGTTCAACCGTGCCAGCGCCGCGCGCCAGCAGGCAAGGGCCGCGCCGCGACAGTGACGTTCGACGACCGCTTCGCCACGTTTCGGCCGGAGCAGGGAGGGGTCCCGTGGAACGAGCCGACCTCGAGCTCGAGAGCATCCCCAACGCAGTGCGCGTCGCGGCGAGCCGCTACGGCGCCGACGAGGCCCTCGTCGGGCAGCACCGGCGCTGGACCTTCGCGAAGCTCGAGGAAGAGATGCTGGCCGCCGTCCGGGCGGCGATGGCCGCCGGCATCCGCCCCGGGGATCGTGCCGCCATCTGGGCTCCCAACTGCCCGGAGTGGATCCTGGCGGCCCTCGGGATCCTCGGCGCCGGCGGGGTGCTGGTCCCCGTGAACACGCGGTTCCGGGGGCACGAGGCCGCCTACGTCCTGCGCAAGAGCGGCGCGTCGGCGCTCTTCGTCACCGCCCCGTTCCTCGGCGTCGACTACCTCGCGATGCTCCGGGAGGCGGACCCCGAGCTGGCTGTCCACCGGAACACGATCGTGCTCGACGGCCCGCCGGATGGAGGGGATGCGCAGTGCCGCTCCTGGGAGCGCTTCGTCGTAGAGGGCGAGGCGGTCGCGCTGGACGATGCCGCGGCCCGCGTCGCCTCGGTGAGAGCCGAGGACGTGTCGGACATCATGTTCACCTCGGGCACCACCGGCATGCCCAAGGGCGTCGTGCTCACCCACGGGCAGTCGCTCCGCACCTACGGCTGGCTGGGAGGGCAGTTCACGTTCCGCAGGGGGGACCGGTACCTGATCGTGCCCCCGTTCTTCCACACCTTCGGCTACAAGGCCGGCTGGCTCGCCTGCATCATGTTCGGGATGGCTGCCATCCCGCAGTCGGTGTTCACGCCCGCGGAAGTCCTCGAGCGCATCGCCACCGAGCGCGTGTCGGTGCTGCTCGGTCCCCCCACGCTGTACCTCGACCTCATCAACCACCCCGCTCGGCGGCAGTACGACCTGACGAGCCTGCGGGTGGCCACCCCGTCGGCGACCATCGTGCCGGTCGAGCTCGTGCGCCAGCTCCGGGGCACGCTCGGCTTTGACGTCGTCCTGACCGCCTACGGACTGACCGAGGCAACGTCGGTGGTCACGAGCTGCGGGCCCAAAGACGACCCCGAGGACATCGCGACCTCGGTCGGCCGGGCGATGGACGGGGTCGAGGTCGTGGTGGTCGACGACGACGGCCACCACCTCCCTCCCGGCTCGCCGGGCGAGGTCCTCGTGCGCGGGTTCAACGTCACCCGGGGCTACTGGGAGGACCCCGAGGCGACCGCTGCGGTCATCGATGCCGCAGGCTGGCTCCACACCGGTGACATCGGCATCCTCGACGAGCGCGGGTACCTGCGGATCGTCGACCGCAAGAAGGACCTGTTCATCGTGGGTGGCTTCAACGTCGCGCCGGCCGAGGTCGAAGCCGTCCTGCGCGAGCACCCGGGCGTCGCCGAGGTTGCGGTGGTCGGCGTGCCCGACGCGCGCCTCGGCGAGGTCGGCGTCGCCTTCGTGGTTCCCTCCCCGGACGCGCCGGCCGGCTCGATCGACGAGGCGGAGGTCGTCGCATGGGCACGGGCGCGCCTCGCCAACTTCAAGGTGCCGCGCCGGGTGATCGTCACCGGCCAGCTGCCCAAGAACGCGAGCATGAAGGTGCTCAAGTCCGAGCTCCGGGAACAGGCCGTGGCCGTGACGGCACCGGGCTGACCGCGTCGCCCTGCTCGGCTCGACGCCGCGCTGCGGCCGCCGACCACTCGGCCTGGCGGGCGACGCCGCCAGTGGGCCCGGACCCCCCCCGTTCGCTCACCTGGCCTGGGCCAGGCCGGATCCCTCCCCCTCGGTCCCGAGGTAGGCCGCCTTCACGATGTCGCTGCGCGCCATCTCCTCCGGAGTCCCCTCGAAGACGAGCAGGCCGAAGTCCAGCACGTAGATCCGGCTGCACACCTGGCGGACGAGCGACATGTCGTGCTCCACCAACAGCAGCCCGATGCCTCGCTCCCTCACCACGCGAACGAGGATCTCGCCGAGCTGCCGCGTCTCGTTGACGTCGAGCCCTGACGACGGCTCGTCGAGCATGAGGACCTCGAACGGGGCGGCGAGCACCCGCGCCAGCTCCACCAAGCGCCGCTGCCCGGTCGACAGGTCCTGGACCGTGAGGTCGAGGAGCGGTTCGAGCCCGACCAGCCTGACCGCCGCGTCGACGGCATCGGCGACGGTCCTCTCGTCGCGGGGCCGCGAGACGACGTGCCGGTACGGGTTGGCACCCGCGATGGTGCACTCGCGTGCCAGCTCGAGGTTCGTCCGCACGTCGAGCGTCTCGAAGAGCTGCACCCGCTGGAAGGTCCGCCCGAGGCCGCGGCGGGCCCGCGCTGCGGGGCTCAGGCCGCTGACGTCGACCCCGAGCAGCCTCACCCGCCCGCTGGCCGGCTTGACGAGCCCCGAGCACGCGTTGAACGTGGTCGTCTTGCCGGCACCGTTCGGCCCGATCAGCCCGGTGATGGCGCCCAACGGCGCGGACAGCGAGACGTCGTCTACGGCGACTGCCCCCCCGAAGCGGACGGTCAGGTGCTCGATCGCCAGGCCCTCCCCCCCGACGGGCTGCCGGCGGCCGCGCGGTGGGGCGGCCAGGGCTGGCTGCGCGGCCGGCGGGGGGGCGTCGACGGGCAGCGGCGTCGCCGGGGCTGGCTGCGCGGCCGGCGGGGGGGCGTCGACGGGCAGCGGCGTCGCCGGGGCCCGAGCGTCCCGGACGGGCATGCCCCGGTGCGGACGGCCGAGCCGCTCGACCAGTCGGCGCAGCCCCTCGGGCGTCCCCTTCACCTTGTCGCGGAAGGCCGGCGTGAGCACCGCACCGACGCCGAAGATGGCATTGAGGTAGTTGGCGACATTGCTCGAGGTCAGGTACGCGGGCACCAGGGAGAGTGCCGCTGCGGCCATGACCGCGTACCACGGGTCCCCTGCGACCACGATCACGACCAGGGTGAGCAAGGTGAGCGAGCTGAACGAGGGGAAGTCGGCACCGAGCGCGTAGTGATAGAGGCTGGCCAGCAGCGCCCCGGAGATCGCCGCGAGGTACGCCGACAGGCAGAACACCACGACCCTCGTGACGTTCACGCTCAGCCCGTAGCTCTCCAGGGCGAGCGGTGCATCGCCCATAGCGCGCAGCAGTCGCCCGAGGCGGCTCTCGGTGACCGAGATGACGACCACGGCGGCGGCGACCGTGCACAGCAGGATCACGAAGTAGAACCCCGTGTCCGAGGACACGTGGAGCGACCCGATGTCGAGGACGGGTCGCGCCGTGGCGATCCCGTTGCCGGTGGACCCGAACATGTAGCTCTGGTCGTAGAAGACCTGCTCGAGCAGGATCCCGAACCCCATGGTGGCGAGGGCGAGGAACACCCCCGACAATCGGATGGCCGGGATGGCGACCAGGGCTCCGACGGGAACCGCGACGAGGCCCGCCAGGAGGAGGGCCACTACCCAGGGCAGGCCGAAGCCGGACGTGAAATGGCCCATGGCCGCGGCCCCGACCGCGGCGAAGGCGTACTGGCAGAGCGACACCTGCCGCGACGTGCGCACCAGCAGGCCGAGCGAAAGGATCAGGATCACAAGGGTCAGCGCGCCCGCGTAGAGGGTGAGCTTCGTGCCGACCAGCGACGGCACCGCGCACAGAAGACCCACGAACGCGAGGCCAGCGGCGATCCGGATCCTCGGGGGAGCCTGCCAGCTCCGGGCGCCCGAGAGGGGGACCGTGAAGCGGCGCAGGCTCAGCTTCGACCTCGGGAGGGCGACGAGGACGACGACGAGGATGATGAACGGCAGCCCCGAGGGGAGGTTGATCAACCACGGAACGGCGTTCACGTACTTGGTGGCCACGGCTCCTGCGATCCCGAGCACCAGGCCGCCGACGTAGGTGAGCGGAAGACTGGAGAAGGAGCCGATGGCGGCCGCGCCGAACGCCTGCACGACGAGCAGCGTCAGCACCGTGGCCTGGAGGGGGAGGCTCGGCGCGATGAGCAACCCGGCCAGGGAGGCGAACACGGTGCTGATGACCCACGCCCATCTCCGGACGCCGGCCGGGCTGCTCCCGACCATCGCCACCAGCTCTGGATCGTCGACCACCGCCCTCATGGAGCGCCCGAGCCTGGCGCGCTGGAGGAACACGTAGAGGCCGGCCGCCGTCACCAGCGAGACGGCGACGACGACGATCTGCTCCCACGTGACGTTCACGCCCGCGATCCTGACGGTCGAGGTCGGCAGGAACGAGGGGAAGCTCCCGTTCACGTTGCCGAACCACACGTTGCCGATGCCGACGATCCACAGGACGAGCCCGATGGTGGCAGCGATCTGCAAGTTGTGGTCGGCGCGCTGGAGGCGCCGGGCGAGCAGCTCGAGGGCGAGCCCCATGACCGGCCCGACACCCAGCACGCAGACGATCGCAGCCAGGGGCCACGCCATCTTGTGCTGGACGTGCAGCCAGTAGAAGACGAACACCGCCATGGCGGCAATGGCGCCGAACGAGAAGTTGAAGATCCCCGACGTCCGGTAGCTGATGACGAGGCCGGTGGCGGCCAGGCCGTAGACCGATCCGGTCGTGAGCCCGATCACGAGGAACGGCAGCAGGTCGTGCATCCCCTAGCGGCCTCCCGGCACAGGCACCGCGCGCCCGGCTCCGGCGCCGCTACCAGGCTCGGTGCGGCGCGGCGGCCCGAAGGTGCCGCTCATCGCAGCGACGACGATCGGCTGCGGCCGGGTTGCCCCACGT
>Ga0070738_10002223_pt1 | contig 31192 bp, 27 predicted proteins | sample Coa_R2_2_FD_66446 | JGI IMG/M metagenome (GOLD analysis project Ga0070738, IMG submission 66446) | Surface soil microbial communities from Centralia Pennsylvania, which are recovering from an underground coalmine fire - Coalmine... | ecosystem: Environmental > Terrestrial > Soil > Unclassified ...
CTGAGCCGAGTGGATGCGCCCCGCATCGAAGATGTTGAAGCTCACCGACGCCGCCACTGTGAACGTGCCATGAGAATTGTTCAACGATTGCCCTATCGCTCCATAGTTCGCCTCCAGCGCGGCCGTGGGATAGCGCTGCGCATCCGCGCCTTCCCGGGCCAGCTCGGCGGCGCGCACCTGCGCCTGCCCCGCTCGGTAATCCGCCCGGGTTTCATACGCCTTCTGTAGAAGATCCCCTACTTCCAAGCTTTCCAAAGGCGAATACGTCGCCGCGTCCGTCACCCGGAACTCCTGGCCCGAGGGCAGTCCTATCACCCGGCCGAGAGCAAGCTTGTCCCGGGCGAGCGCGTTTTCAGCCGCCACCAGCCGCTGCTGCTGCGTCTTCATCTCGACCTGAGCTCGAAGCTCATCGATGGCGGCGCTGAGGCCGGCCTGGTGCCGGTCGCGAGCGGCGTTATAAAGGGCTTGAGCCGTTTGCGCCTGGGTTCGGGCGGCGTCCACGCGCCCGGCGTCCGCGAGCACCGCGAGGTATCCCGAAGCCACCGCTTGCACCACCAGATCGCGCCCATCCTGCGCCGATAGCTCCGCCGCACGCGCGCTCTCCGCCGTGGATCGCAGATTTTTGATCGAAGTCCAGTCCAATAGGGACGAGGACGCGTATGCCCGTGCGTCGGTGTAGTGGAACGGCCCCACAACCTGCGGAAATCCAGCGACATGCAGTCCATAGACCGCGAGATCAATCTGCGTTTCGGTTTGCGCGATTGCGCCCGTTACACTTGGCAGCAGAGCGCTGAGCGCCCGCAAGCGCTCGGCTCGCGCCGCGCTGAGCAGACTGCCGCGCACCAGCAATCCCAGATTATTCTTGATGCCCCGATCGATTGCCTCCTGAAGCGAGAGTTCAAGCGCGGTGGAGGAGGCCTCCCCTACCGCTACGCTTCCCTGAAACTGATCTTCGGACGAGAAATTAAATCCGCCGGAAACAATGCGCGGACGTGCGCCGGTAGTGGCGCCGTATTGCGCCTCCGCCGGAACGCAAACGCCGGCTGCAAATAGAGCAAGAGCTGGAAATGCGGTATGAAGGTTCATTTCGAATCGCCTGTGTGGCTTCAGGCCACAAACGGAGGGTTTTTCTAAATTATAAAGGACCGCTTCTTTCGGTCCGGCGTCTTCCCGGTCGCCGCAGACTTAATTCGCCGTCTGAAACCAACGCCGTCTTCACAGCCTAGCCAACCCGATCCGTATCAACAAAGTTGATATTAGCTATCATAAAAATTCCATAGACACAAGCGCAAACCGGGAATAAACTAAGCCCCCAGATTTGACTCTCAGGAGGTCGTAACGATGCCCTCTTTGCGTAATTGTGTTCGTCTTATGTTCGCGGCCACGCTGCTGCCGTGCGTTTTAACCCCCGCTTTTGCTCAGGTGAATGCGACCCTGGGTGGAACTGTCACTGATTCCTCCGGCGCTGTGATGCCCATGGTGGGCGTCGCCGCGAAGAACAATGCTACGGGCATTGTCACCAGCGGAACGACCAACGCGGCGGGAGCCTACGAGTTCCCCACTCTTCAGCCCGGAACCTACACGGTCACGGCCACCATGTCCGGCTTCAAGACCGAGACCTACAACAACGTCGCTTTGGGCCAAAACCAGCAGGTCCGTTTGAACTTCACCATGCAGGTGGCCACGGCCGGCGAGACGGTCGAAGTAGTTGCAGAGGCGGATACCGCCCTGGCCACCACTACCTCATCCGTGGGCGGCGTGCTTACCAGCCGCGAGGTTGAAACGCTGCCGGTCCTCTCAAGAAACGTCCTGGATCTGGTCACGTTGACTCCTGGCGTGGTCCAGATTCCGGGCGTCTTCGCTCCCACGGTCGTGAACTTCATGGGAACCCAGACACAAGACATCAACACCACCCGTGATGGCATGGTCAGCAGCGACGGTCGCTACAACTCTTATAACGGAGCCTATTCGGCCACCTTCACCAGCCCGGACATGGTGGAGGAGGTGCGCGTCAGCACCAACACCATCGATCCGGCGCTCGGCCGGGGATCGGCCCAGGTTCAAATGCGCACGCGATCCGGGGGTAACGATTTCCACGGCGCCCTTTTCTATACCAACGCCAACTCGGGGCTGGAGTCGAACCCATATTTCGCCAATTTGCAAGGACAGAAGCTCAGCTATGAGAATCGCAACCAATTTGGGGGCCGCTTGGGCGGGCCGATCAAGAGAAACAAACTGTTCTTTTTTTTCCTGACTGACGATCAGCGTTACCAGACTAAGGTCAATATGGTCTCCACGGTTCTCACCGCAACCGCTCGTCAGGGGATTTTCCGCTATCTGACGGTGGGGGGGCCGGGCGGAGCCTCGCGCAAGAATGGCAATGCCTTTTCGACCACGCCTTCGGTGGATTTGAACGGCAACATCCTCGCGTCCGCCAACGGCCAGCCGCTGTACCTCAATCAGATCAACATGTTTACGCAGGTGGGCGATCCCAACCGTACGGGCATTGATCCGATATGGGTTGGGCCGCAATATCTATCCCGCATGCCGCTGCCCAACAATTACACCGTCGGCGACGGCTTGAACACCGCCGGATACCAGTGGCAGCAGACCCAAACCGGCGTAGACGGCGCCACCGGCCAGAGCCCGGATCCAAACCGCAATAACTACACCATGCGCTTTGATTACTTCATCAACGAGCGCAACAAAGTTGATTTCATCATGACCCGCGAGCATGACTGGGGCGTGACCGGTCAGACTGGCCTGCCGGGTTACCCCGCTATGACCCCTGGCAACAATGCAGGCCCTGGTTTTTTCGGCGACGTTCAACGCCGTCCTAATTTCTACACCGGCGCCTGGGTTTACACCATTACGCCTTCGCTTCTCAATGAGTTCCGGGTGGGATACAAAGTCGATACCTGGCAGGGTACATCGCCTATCGATCTGGGCTGCTGCTGGGGCGCTTCGCAGACCAGCCTTGCTCCTTCCGCGAAACAGGCTCTGGCGACGTTCCCCGTCATCAACGGAGCAAACACTGTCATCCAACCCGATTCTGGCGGCGTCTCGACTGTGGGCTCAGGCCTGGGAACCTACGCCACCATCAATGTTTCCTCGCCCCGCCAAACAATCAGTCCCTTCTTGCAATTCGCCGACACCGTAAGTTGGAATCACGGCGCCCATTCCTTCCAGGGAGGATTCGATATCAGCCGCACCAGCTCGGCGGCGTCCAACGCCGGAAATGCTCAAACCACGCGGCCGCTAGTCACGTTGGGCAACGGCCCGGTTCTCAGCTCGAATCTCACCACCTCGAATTTTGCGGGTTTGAATTCCCTGGACCAAGCCACGGCGCAGCTCATTCTATCGACCTTGGCCGGCACAGTTTCCTCCATCTCCGAGCAGTATTGGGTCAATAGCCCCACCGCCGCCAATTGGCTGAACTATCAAAATGGCATTCTGATCCTTCGCGACAACCATTCAAACGCGTGGTCCGCATTTTTCAAAGACAACTGGAAAGTCACTCGCAACCTCACTGTCAACCTAGGCATCCGTTACGACTGGTTTGGCACACCTTATATGAGTCAGGGCCTCGGCGGCAAGTGGATGGGCGGGGCCGGCGGTCTGTTCGGCATCTCTGGCAACAGCTTCGCCACAACCGGAACTCCCTACGCCAATAGCGGGCAGTTGTCGCAGGCCGAATTTGTCGGTCCCAACTCGCCCAACCCCGGCGCGACTGTTTACAATAACGACAATACCAGTTTCGGGCCTTCGGTGGGCATCGCATACCAAATGCCTTGGTTCAAGCGCAGCACCGTCTTTCGCGCCGGATACGGTTTGAACTACGTGTCTCCGTTGCCGGATTACCTGTCGATTAACACGGATATCGGCGGCCTCCCCGGTCAAACCTTGAACACCGCCAATCCGGTGGGCGGTTACGTCAGCGTAGCGAGTCTGGTTGCGAATTCTTCGGGCTTGGTCCCTGTGCCGACCGGAGGAGCGTTGCCGTTTGCCGCCGTGCCCTTAACCAACCGCTCAGCCCCGGCCTACGGCTACGCCGACAATTTGCGCAACCCTTACATCCAGGTGTTCAACGCCTCGATCCAGCGCGAGTTGACTCACACCCTCACCTTGGACGTGAGTTACATCGGCAACAAATCCACCAAGCTCCAGGTGAACCAAAACATCAACGACGTGGACATTATGTACAACGGCTTTCTCGACGCCTTCAACGCAATTCGCGCGGGCGGCGATTCCCCGCTGATCGATTCCATGCTCAACGGCTTGACCATTCCCGGCGTCGGCACGGTGGGACAAAATGGTCTAACCGGATCGTCCGCCTTGCGAAAATACAACGCCACTAACGGCTATATTGCCAACGGCCAAGTTGGAGCGCTGGCGAATTTCCTCAACACTACCGCCGCGTTCGGCCCTCCTGGCGCGGCTGTCCGTAAAAATGGTTTCCCCGAGCAATTTTTCGTGGTCAACCCGCAATTTGGACCGGTGTATTTGGTCGGCAACAACGGCAATGAAACTTACAACGCGGTCCAGGGCCACCTCTCCCAACGCTTTTCGCACGGATTCTCCGGCCAGTTCGCCTATACCTTTTCCAAAACCCTTGGCGACGGCGGCGTTTACAGAGCCGAAAACAACTTGGCTCTTAGCAAATCTCTGCTGCCTAGCGACCGCACGCATGTCATTCAACAGAACTTCACTTATTTACTGCCTTTTGGAAAGAGCGGAAGCTACTTGACTCACGCGCCGATCTGGGTTGACGAGGTGATCGGGGGATGGCAGATTTCCTCTGGAATGACTTGGCAATCGGGCGCTCCGCTAACTTTTACAGCCGTCAACACCTTGAACCAATACGGCAGCGCAACCGCACAGTTGGTCAACCCGCTGCCGGCTAACTACGAGCAGGTGGTGAAGGGCAACGGATACGTCACCTACTATCCAAGCCTCAGCGTCCAAAGCGCGCCGACGCCCAATTTCGGAACCGGCTCCGACGCCGTCGCCTTGGCGGGCAAATTTACGAACTTGCAGGTAGTAGGCCCAAACGGCCAAGTCATTTTGGCCAATGCCCAGCCCGGCTTCACCGGAGACACTGCTCTTAACATGCCGCAGGCCAGAGGACCCGGGCTGCTCAGCTTCAACGGAGCGGGTAACAAGATATTCCGTGTCAAGGAGAAATACACCTTCACCCTGCGGGCCGATGTGCTCAACTTGCTCAACAAGCCGCAGTGGGGAAACCCCAATACCAACATCAACTCGACTTCCTTTGGCCGCATTACCACCGCCACCGGAAGCCGGACCGTAGTGGTCAACGGGCGTTTCGATTTTTGATGCGCGGCTCTTTGCTGCGTTCACGCCTCGCTACCGCATGCGATACGACTGGGTGATCCAGTTTGGCACCCTCGATCAAGCAATCCGTGGTCCCGCCCCAATCGGGGGCGGCGAGCTCTAAATGACAGTTGAGTGAGGAGGCACTATGAAACAGGGTCGGCGCCAATAACGAAGTCGCGCGCGACGTTCTGGCCAAAATGATAACCGGACTCCGGCGAACTTCGGGGCTAGGCACGGCATCAAGCGACGGAACACTGCCGGCCCCCTCAAATAGACGTGGACGCTTACGTCCGAGCCGTCAGCCGATTGGCCCGGCAGCGCGGCTTACTCGTTGTTCGTCCACGCAGTGGTCATGGATCGGACGGCGAACAAAATCTCCGGGAAGCGAATGGGCGACGTTAGATCTCTATCAGAAGCGGCCCGGCGGAATAAAGCCGAGCAGCAAAGTCGAGCAGCAAAGTGAGGATGCGCAGGCTAGCGCGGAAGGCGGGGGAGATCCTTGCCAGCGGCGTGGGATACGAGGGCAAAAGCGCGTCCGGAAAAGGAGGTGGGTTTACGAGCCTCCTTTCGCGTCACGGAAGGGGCAGGCGGCCTCGCGGAGCACCTTCCGCCCCAAACGCTTTCCAATCTCGGCCAGGGTGGCGCGCTCCGGATTCGACAGCCGCAGCGGCATCGCGTTAACGTCGCTAGCGTTCGCCTCATGATGTCCGGCTGTTTGACTTTCATCCATTCGTCACGTAGCATTATATAGTTCTGGGCTTTCGTGCGAACGCGAAACGGTGCGTCGGCGGAGGCAAGCGCGTTCAGCGCCAAAGGCTTTAAGACGAGCGTTTTTCTGTCGGAATCTCCACCTCGGCGCTAATTTTGAAACTCGGTTGGTCGAAACGAGATCGGTATGCCCGGGATGGGGAGCAGAGCCGGGACGCTCGATCCGATACGATAATCTATGGCCGCCCCGAAACTGGCACGCACGAATCCAGCGAGCGAGCAGTTACCACTCAAAGCCATGCGCTTTAACCACTTCAAGGTGTTCACCGGAAATGCGAACCCGGCGCTGGCCGCGGAGATCTGCTATGAGCTAGGCTGTCCGCTCGGCGCCGCCACGGTGAAGCAGTTCTCCGATGGCGAAACGCACCTTCAGATTCTGGAAAACGTCCGGGGCGCGGACGTCTTTGTAGTGCAGCCCACCTGCACTCCCGTCGACCGCCATCTCATGGAGTTGCTGCTGATGATGGACGCATTGAAGCGCGCCTCGGCGGAACGCATCACCGCAGTGCTACCCTATTATGGGTATGCAAGGCAGGACCGCAAGGACCGGCCGCGCATGCCGATTTCGGCGCGGCTGGTGGCCAGTCTGATTGAGCGCGCCGGCGCCGACCGGATTTTGGCGCTGGACCTTCATGCCGCCCAGATCCAGGGCTTTTTCGATATCCCGGTGGACCATCTGTTTGCCGCCCCCGTCATGGTGGATTACTTTGACGATTTAAAGGGCGGCAATCTGACGGTCGTGTCGCCGGATCCGGGGGGCGTCGAGCGGGCGAGGGCTTTCGCCAAGCGCTTGGGCTCTCCCCTGGCGATCATCGATAAGCGCCGCCCGGAAGTGAATGTAGCCGAGGTGATGCACGTGATTGGTGAAGTAGCCGGCCAGCACTGCCTGATCGTGGACGATTTGATCGACACTGCCGGGACGCTCGTGCAGGTGGCGGAGGCGTTGTTGGCGCGCGGCGCCAAAAGCGTTCGTGCTTGCGCCACGCATGCGGTTCTATCCGGTCCGGCGGTGGGCAGAATTGAGAATTCTCGAATCGAGGAAGTCATCGTTACCAATTCCATTCCCCTGGGCGCGGAAGCGGACAACTGCACCCGCATCAAGCCGCTCTCGGTGGCGCCGCTTCTGGCCAAGGCGATCCAGTCGATCCACGAGGATGGCTCGGTGAGCACGTTATTTGTCTGATGGCTTTCAGTCCGCCTGCGGACCGCGATGGCCGGTGAGGAAGAAATTATGAGGAAGGATATTACTGTTACCGCGGAGCCACGCCAAGGGCGCGGCAAGAACGAAGCCCGGCGGGTGCGAGCCTCCGGCCTGGCCCCCGCCGTCGTCTACGGCGTCACCGATAAGGCCGTGGCCGTGGCTGTAAACCCCAAGGAAATCGGCCGCATTCTGCTTAGCCGCACCGGCCACAACACCATCTTCAATGTGTCCGTCACGGGCGGCGAAAATACGCCCGTGATGATTGCGGATTGGCAGCGCGATCCCATTCGCGGCAATCTCCTGCACGTCGATCTCAAACGTGTCGATCTGAACAAGCCAATTACCGTGCGCGTCCCGGTCGTCACCAGGGGCGAACCCAAGGGCGTGAAAATGCAAGGCGGCTTGCACGAGGTCGTGACGCGCGAAATCGAGATTCAGTGCCTGCCGGACGAAATTCCCGAGGAGTTCGCCGTGGACGTTTCCGAATTGATGATCGGCCAGAGCGTTCGCGCCGGTAGCATCGCCATGCCCGCATCGATCAAATTGGTGAGTTCGCCCGATGCAGTAATATCTCACGTCGTGACCTTGAAGGCGGAACAGGCCCAGGCGGCGGAGGGAGCCGAAGGAACGGTCGCGGCTGCTCCGGCGGAGCCTGAAGTGATCAAGAAGGGTAAGAAGGAAGAGGAAGCCGCCGCGCCGGCGGCTGAGGAGAAGAAAAAGAAATAGGTGTCCGCCTCGAGCGGTTGAATGCTGGATTCTCTGGTGGTGGGGCTCGGAAATCCAGGCCAGGAGTATGAGTTCACGCCGCACAATCTGGGCTTCCTGGTGATCGACCGGCTCGCCGCCTCGCATGCAATTCGCGTGAGCAGGAGGGAAAATATGTCCCTGGTGGGGATCGGCTCGATTGGCGGTAAGCGCGTGGCGTTAGCCAAGCCGCAGACCTATATGAATCTCAGCGGTCCTGCCGTCAAAGGGCTGCTGGAGCGTTATGAGCTTGGTCCGGAACGCCTGCTGGTGGTTTACGATGAACTGGATCTGCCCTGGGGAACTTTGAGGATCCGGCCGGAAGGTTCGGCCGCCGGGCACAACGGTATCAAGAGTCTGATCGCCAACTTGGGAACCATGAAGTTCGCCCGGGTTCGTCTGGGCATCGACCAGCCGGGTCGGGATCGCTCGGCTGGAGCGGGAAGGAAGTTCGTGCTCGGCCGCTTCGGCCGGGAGCAGAAAAAGGAAGTGGAAGAAGCGGTGGCCCGGGGGGCCGAAGCCGTCGAATCCATACTTGCCGAGGGCGTCGAAAAGTCCATGGCGGTTTTCAACCGCCGCGTCCGAGGCTTACAACAAGAGGAAGGATGAGAGTCTACGAGGAGTTGTTCATCGTCAAGCCGGATACGCCGGAAGAAGAAGTCGACGCCTTCATCGATCAGATGAAGGATCTGATCGTGCAAGGCAAGGGCTCGGTCGAAAAGGCCGAGCGCTGGGGCGGGGGCGTTCGCAAGCTGGCTTATCGCGTCCAAAAATATCAGGAAGGCCTTTACATACTGTTGCAGTTCGCCTCGCCCGCCGAGCTTGTCAAAGAGGTCGAGCGGAAGCTGCGAGTCAGCGACATCGTGATAAAGTTCATCACCGTTCGCGTGGACGAGCGATTGAAGAAGATCGAGAAGCGCAAGAAGGCTCGCGCCAAGCGCGCGGCCCGCAAACCGCAGCCCGTTGCCGCGCCCGCTTCAGCCGCTCCCGAGCACGGCCCCGTCCCGGGCCTTCCCGGAAAGCCCGCCGAGCCGTTAGAACCCAAGATCGAGCCGCTGGAGGCCGACGTCGCGCCGGTCGCTCAAAAATAGGAGAACAGAGGAATCATGGCGGAACAAAAATCGGGTGGCGGCCGCCCCATTGCGGCCTCTCAAAGGCCCACCGGCGGCGACAAGGCTCTCGGTGGAAAAAAGCAGTATTTTCGGCGCAAAAAGATGTGCCGGTTCTGCGTAGAGAAGATCGATGATATTAATTACAAGGATGTCCGCCTGCTGATGGCTTTTATCAGCGAGCGTGGAAAAATCGCGCCGCGGCGCATCTCGGGCGTTTGCGCGCCGCACCAGCGCCGCCTGGCCGAATCGATCAAGCAAGCGCGAAACATCGCGCTGGTGCCCTTTTCCACCTCTCTGTAGCCGGGTGCGCGCAGCCTTGGACCAGAGTTCATAAGAGGAATTATGGAAGTCATATTGCGTGAAGACATTGACAAACTGGGCAGCCGCGGCGAAATCGTCAGAGTCGCGCCTGGCTACGCCCGCAATTTTCTTCTGCCCCGGCGCATGGCCGTGCCCGCCACCGAAGCCAATAAGAAAATCGTCGAGCAGGAACGCCAGGCCCATCTGCGCCGCGAAGCCCAAGTCCAGGCGGATGCGCAGGATCTTGCGAAGATGATGGTCGCCGTTGAGGTCTCCATCTCACAAAAGGCGGGCGAAAACGATCAGCTTTTCGGCTCCGTTACCGCCGCCGATATCGCCGCCGCGCTGGAGAAGCAGGGCTTCATGATCGACCGCAAGAAAATCCAACTGGCGGAACCGATCAAAACGCTCGGAGATTTCAAGGTGAATCTCCGCCTGCACCGCGAAGTCTCCATCGAGATTCCCATCCACGTCGTAAGGGAAGAGTAGTGGCTGGCCGGACGGCGGCCGGTTTCGACCCCCGCCATTACGACCAAATCCCCGTTGTCGAGCTTTTGCGGGCCGCCTCTCTCGGCTGGGTCGCGGCCGATCGGAGGCTCCTGCAATCGATTATCCGCCGGGATTCCGCCCCCGCCGAGATTCTGGCTTTTTCCCGCGAGCGCCGCGATCATGACCGCATCGGCCTTGATTTGGTTCTCGCGGATCTCTTCCATTACTTCCGCACCCCGGAAGCTCTTGATTTCTTCCTCGATCTCATCCGCCGGGAGCCCACGGAGATCGACGATTCCGTCGCCGAGGCGGTCCTCGCTTTCGGAGCGGCGGCAGTCGAGCCGCTGCTCCGCCTGTATTACGAGCTAGAGGAGGAGCAAGGCTCTGATGTCGCCTTTCTGCTCGCGGGGCTGCGCGTCCGTGACCCGCGTGTGCTGAACCTGCTGCTCGATCGGCTGGAATTCGACGCCGCTGACGGAGCGTTTTGTCTCGGCCTCTACGGCGATCCGGCCGCGCGTCCAGCTCTCCAGAAGATGCTGGCGGAAATCCCGGTACAAGACCAGCAATTGCGGCGTGAGTTCACCTACGCCTTGGAACAACTCGACCAACCGGAGCCGGCTTACGACTTGCGCCCGTTCGATATTCTCGCCGAATATCGAGCGCATGAGCTGCCCGAATTCGATGTCCTCCCTGATTCCGAGCGAATTCAGATGTTTGCTTCGGCGGATGCGGAAATCCGGGCCGCTGCCGCATACAGCTTCTTCAATGTCGAACTGCAACCCGATGCCCGCGCGGCTCTTCTGCAACTGGCCCAATCCGATCCCGAACCGGCGGTTCGCGGCCGCGCCTGGGAATCGCTTGCCGATGTTGCCGCAGACACAGCCATTCGCGGCAAAATGGTCGCAATCTTGCGTGATCCCTCCCTGCCGATCGAAGAACGAGGCGGCGCTGCGGTGGGCCTTTACGGCGTTGCAGACGAGCCGGAAGTCCGGCCTTATATTGAGGCGCTATACGAGGAGGGCGGCGCGGCCCGCGCCAAGGCCCTCGAAGCGATGTGGAGGTCGATCTACAAGCCCTTCGCCAAATACTTCCCCCCCAATCTTGCCAGCGACGATCTCGCGATTCTGCGCCAGGCGTTGCGAGGCGCCGGATATTTCCGCCTGACCTCTGGGATCGAGAAGATCGCCTCTTATTTGAACCATGAGGACCTGCGCGAGGAGGCGCTCTTCGCGTATGCCATGGCCATGCCTGGCGAGACCACCCGCGGCCGCGCCCGCGGAATGCTGCGCAAAATTGATTCGCTCACCCAATTGACCCGCCCGGAAATCCGCCTGGTCATGTTCGCGATCGACGAGCGTCTTCGGCTGTTCGGCCTGGAGCCCGTCTTCGAGGCGGAATTGGGCGAAGAAGAACGCGAGCCGAAAGCGCAGCCGGTCGCGCCGCCGGCGCCAAAAGCCGGCCGCAACGATCCCTGCCCTTGCGGCAGCGGCAAGAAGTACAAGAAGTGCCACGGAAAATAAAGTCCTGAGGCCGGCGCGAAAGCCTCCGGCGCGAAAGCCGCTGCTACTGCTTCTTCTTGCTATCGTCTACGGCGTCGCCGAAAGTGATCGTCGAGGAAGCCTTAAATTGCTTGTAGTCCTCCCATCGCACGGTTTGTTTCAGGCGCTGATCGCGATCTTTAAAGTGCAGAGTGTCGTTGGCGATCATGTACGTTGGAAACCAATATTTGCCATCGACCTGTTCGCGATAGGTCTCGAATTTCGGGAAGGCTTGATCCTCGCTGCGCTTGAGGACGCCGACGCCCCTGCCGTAGCTCTTGACAATTTGTAGATCCTGATCGTCCACCCAGACCTCGCCGGAAAAATAGCGCTGGCCCGGCTCCATTTTCCTCGGCTTCACCGCGAACACATAGGTTCCGATTTCATCCACTTTCTGCCGCCCCAGGTAACGGACATAGTATTTGGGCAGCTCGGCGGTGGTGAGAACGAAAGGCTGGACATCTTGCAGGTCCTTCATGTCTTCCGGCGTCAACAGCACATCTTGCAGAGTGGATGCGGGCGCATAGACCACGCGCTCGCTCCGCTTGCCTTCGGGAAAAACGATGTCGGAGACCAGTTCCCACTTGCCCGTGGGGTTGCCGGCCTCGTCCAGAGTCTGGACCCGGGCGGTTTGGCGGTAGGTGTAGTTTTCGCGGGCCTTGGAGAAGTCGGCTTCCTTAGCCGCGAACTTCTGAATGATTTCGTTGATGCGTTCGTCGGAAAGATCGGTGGCGCCGGGGGCGGCGAGATCGCCGCCGCGAGCCAGGCCTCCCAACGCCGCAAAAGCGAACAAAATCAGACGGAATGTGCCCATAGAACACCTCGTTTTTAGACGGAATCGACGCGCGCTGGGTTGCGGTCCGCTTCCTGACGGTCCCCGCCCTGCAAAATCTGCTTTGCGATGGTCAAGCGCTGCATGTTGCTGGTGCCTTCGTAAATCCGGCCAATTTTAGCGTCTCGATACAGCTTTTCAACCGGATAGTCTTTGGTGAAACCCGCGCCGCCCAGGATTTCAATGGCGCCTGAGGCGACGCGCTCGGCGATCTGGGAAGCGAAATACTTGCACATCGCCGCCTCTGTCAGAAACGGCAGGCCGGCTTCGCGGCGCCGGGCGGCGTTGTAAACCATCAGTCGCGCGGCCTCCACTTCCACGGCCATTTCAGCCAGTTCGAACTGGACGCCCTGAAACTCCGAAATCGGCTTGCCGAATTGACGGCGCCCACGAGAGTAAGCCAAAGCGTGGCCGAGCGCGCCTTCGGCCAAGCCCAGCATCTGCGCTCCTATGCCGATGCGCCCTTCATTCAGCGTTTCGATGGCGATTTTGTAGCCGCGGCCGGGATCGCCCAACACGTTTTCCTTGGGAATGCGGACGTCGTCCAAAATCAATTCGCACGTGGAAGAGGCGCGAATGCCAAGCTTATCTTCCTTCTTGCCGACGCGGAAGCCGGGGGTGTCCCGCTCGATAAGGAACGCCGTGATCCCTTTGTAGCCGAGTTCCGGATTCACGTTGGCGAACAAAAGAAACAGGCCGGCTTCGGCTGCGTTGGTGATCCAAAGCTTGCGGCCAGTGAGGCGGTAATGATGGTTCTCATCGTAGGCCCGAGTGGCCATGGCGAAGGCGTCCGAGCCGGAGCCTGCTTCGGAAAGGGCATAGGCGGCGACGGCGCCGCGGGCCGAGAGAGGGAGCCACCGCCGCTTCTGCGCTTCCGAGCCCCAGCGCAAAACAGCGTTGTTAAAAAGCGTGTTTTGCACATCGACGATGACTGAGGCGGAGGGGTCGATCTTGGCAAGCTCTTCGATCGCCAAAATCGACTGAAAGAACGAACCGCCTTGGCCGCCGTAAATTTCCGGAATTTCAATCCCCATCAAACCGAGAGCGAAAAACTCCTCGATAAGGTCCTTGCGGAAGACGCCGGCCTCGTCCATGGCGCGAACGTGAGGCGCCAGGCGCTCGCGCGCAAATTGCCGCACCGAGCTTTGGAACAGGCTCTCCTCTTCGCTCAGTTGCGTTAACGGCGCGGGTAGGCTGTCGGCAGCCAGCATCACTTCGATTGTATATTGGCAGAGTGACCGATTGGGTCGCCATGGCCGCCGCCATTCGCGTTTCGCTGGAGCCGCGGGACCGGGCTGCCGTAATCGAGCCTCTTGAGCGGTTGGAACGCGATTTCCGGGCTTTGGAACAATCGCTTTCTCCCATGGCGCCCCTTTGGGTTGGGCAACCCGACGCCGAATGACCATCCTGGAAGCTGGGCGCGCGCTTCGCCAACGGAAGGTTTCGGCGGTTGAGTTGACGAGCCAAGCGCTCGCGGCTGCCGCTCGCGCCAATGCCAGCATCAACGCATTTATCACCATCACGGAGGAAGCGGCGCTCACACGCGCCGCCCAATTGGATGAGGACTTCGCGCGCGGCGTCGATCACGGACCTTTGCACGGCATCCCCGTGGCCCACAAGGACGCCTTTCACACCAAAGGCGTCCGCACTACGGCTGGCGCCAAGATTTTTTGGGATTATGTTCCCAAGCAAGACGCCGATCTGGTGGCGCGGCTTCGCAAGGCCGGCGCTGTGATGATCGGCAAGACCAACTTGCATGAGCTCTGCTATGGCGTCACTTCCAATAATCCCCACTTCGGAGCCGTGAGGAATCCGTGGGACTTAACCCGGATTCCAGGAGGGTCGAGCGGAGGATCGGGCGCTGCGCTGGCCGCCGGCGTCGTGTCGCTTGCCACCGGGACCGACACCGGCGGATCGGTTCGCATTCCCGCCGCCTATTGCGGCGTCGTGGGGCTGAAGCCTACGATAAATCGCCAGAGTTGCCGGGGAGTCGTTCCGCTGGCGTTCACGCTGGATCACGTTGGGCTGATGGCGCGGACTGTGCGCGATGTCGCAATCGCCTTCGGAGCCCCGCCCCCGGAAAGGCCGGAGCTCAAAGGACTGCGCCTCGGTGTTCCAGAGAATTTCTTCTTCGACCGCCTAGATCCGGAAGTCGCCGCATCCCTGCGCCTCGGAATTCAGACGGCGGCGGGACTAGGCGCCGATGTCTCCGAAATTCGCTTGCCGGATCCGGCCTCTCTGAATACCGTCGGGCGCTTGATCCAGTTGGCGGAGGCAGCCACGGTCTGGAAACAGTATCAGCACCGCCGCTCGGATTTTGGCCCCGATGTATACGCGTTGGTCCAACAGGGCTTACTGATTCCGGCGACCGATTATCTCAATGCCCAGAGGGTTCGCCAGAGACTCGCCGCGGAGTTTGTGAAAATCTGGGAATCGCTCGATTGCCTGATCATGCCGGTAACCGCGATTCCCGCGCCCAAAATCGGCGAGGTCGCTATCCAAATTAATGGTATCGAGGAAGATGTCCGCGCGGCGAGCACCCGCCTGACCAGGCCATTTAACGTGCTCGGTTGGCCCGCGCTGGCGATGCCGTCCGGATTCTCCCATGGTCGCCTGCCGATCGGACTCCAGCTTGTGGCGCCGCGAGACCGCGAAGATACTTTATTCCGGCTGGGCGCGGCCCTGGAAGACTCGCTCGCCTTGGATCTTGCAGTAAGGTGATCGCGCTAGACGCCACTTATAGCATTGGCCGCAACCTCTCCGGCGTCGCGGTTTACTCGCGAGAAATCCTCTATGGAATGGCCGAACAACACCCCGAAGAGATCCTGCTGTTTTACTACCGGCCGCACCGGTGGGCCCGTTCGTGGCGGGAGCGGCTGCCAAAAAATGCGCGGCGTAGGATTCTGCATGGGCCTTTGGAGGCTTCGCTGTTCCATGCTTTGAACCAGCGCGTGGACTTTCGGGCGCGGCGGACGGTAGCCACGTTTCACGATCTGTTCGTTATGACGGGGGAATATTCGACGCCCGAGTTTCGCGCCCGCTTCACCGCTCAGGCGCGAGACGCTGCGGCAAGGAGCGATCTGATCATCGCGGTTTCCGAATTCACGGCTGGACAAGTCGAGCAACTTTTGGGCGTGGAAAAATCGCGAATTCGCGTGATTCCGCATGGGGTGCATAAGCCGGAGGCGCAGCGAGATCCAAAGGGCCGCGAAAACTTAATACTGACAGTAGGGGCGGTTCAAAAGCGGAAAAATATCGGGCGGCTGGTGCGGGCTTTCGAGTCGATGCCGCCAGGCTGGCGGCTGGCGATCGCCGGATCGCCGGATGGCTATGGCGCCGCGGCGGAGCTGGGCGCGGTGGAGAAATCGCCGCGGCGGGCGGACATCGACGTATTGGGCTACGTGAGCTTGCCGGCGCTAGAGAAGTTATACCAGCGGGCTCGCATTTTCGCATTTCCGTCGCTGGATGAAGGTTTCGGCATGCCGGTGCTGGAGGCGATGGCGCACGGCGCGGCGGTCGTCACATCGGGCCGATCGGGCGTGGCGGAGACGGCCGGCGACGCGGCGTTGCTGGTGGATCCGGAAAATGTAGAGGAGCTTGCCGAGGCTCTGCGCCGGCTTGCGGCGGACGTCAAACTCGCCCAAAAGCTCGTTCAGAAAGGTTGGGAGCGGGCGCTTCAATTCTCCTGGAAAAACGCGGTGGCGCGCACCTGGAGGGTCTATCAGGACTTAGGGTTGAGACCCGAGTGAAACGGATGGCGGCGCGCCCTTAAAACGGCGGCATGGTGCTTGGCGGCGCGGCGGAGCTCGATCACGTCGGCTTCCTCCACCCATACCGCAATGAGTCCGCCTAGGATCAGCGGGAGCGTCATCACGCCCCACAGTACAACCGAAAAGCGGCTTGCGTCTGCGGGGAAGACGCCAAAAACCCGGATCAAGACTTCTCGCGTCAAAAGCTGAAACAAGCCGATATTCGCAGGCGCCTGGGGGAGTGACGCGATGGCGCGGAGAATGATCGCCAGAGCGAACGCATCTAAAATCGAGAGATCCAGAAGATAACCCTTGAAGGCCGCCCACACCGGGATTGTCTGCAACAGCAGGGGAGGCAGGGTTTGCAAAAATGCGAGGTACAAATAGCGGGAGTGGCCGATGAGGCCTAAATCTTCAAGAAGAATGTTGAGATGGCGCCGCCAACCCGACGCGGCGCCGAACGGCGGCGCTTGCCAATGACGGCGGAACATGGCGATCGCCAGAAGCACGGCTCCGCCCAGGACCGTCCCGCACAGCACCCATTCGCCGTCGACCAGATACTGGAAGCGGTGCGGGAAATGCACCGTATGCAGAGTGACAAACAGGGCGAGACACAGCCACATTCCATCGAAGATGCGCTCGATAAGCACGCTGGCGAGGGAGACGGAGAATGGCAACTCCGTGCGGACGCTGAGAAGATAAGTCCGCAGAATCTCGCCCGCTTTGAACGGAAGAAGCTCGTTGCCGAAAAGGCCGACGAAAACGGCGCGCACCATTTGCCAAAAGCCAATGCGAAGAACCGGCCGTAGGACCAAGCTCCACCGAATGGCGTAAAGCAGGTAAACACCCAGATTGGCAAGGACCGCCAGGACAACCCACCTCCAATCCATGGAGGCGAGGTCTTCCTTGAAATCGCTCAAACGAGCGTCGCGCAGCGTCCAGATAAGCGCGCCGATGGAGAGCAGATTTATGAGAACGAGTAGCAGGCGCGCGCTCGGCCTGCGAGAGCGTTTCGTGCCCAACTTTCATCATAGCGTTCTGGCCAATAGGCATACGCGCAATGGCCCGGCGGAGTCATCGCAAGGCAAAGATCATCCGGCGGCGGCGCCGAGACTGCGCAACTTGGCCGCCAAAGTGGTTCGCTTGAGGCCGAGCATTCCGGCGGCGGCGGATTTGTTGCCGTGGGTCTTCCGTAGCGCCTCTTCGAGAATGCGGCGCTCGATATCGCCGACCGTTCTCTGAAAATCGAGACCGTGATCGGGAATCGCTGAAAAAGCCGGATCGCGTTCTTCAAATCTGCCGCCCGGAGGAGGCGAGCAATCGGCGGAAAGTTGGAAGTCGCTCGGAAGCAGCGGAGAACGGCCACCGCTCATGGCCAAGGCGGTCTCGATCGCGTTTTCCAATTGCCTGACGTTGCCCGGCCAACTTTGAGATTCGAGAAACGCCACTGTCTCCGGCGCAAGGCTTGGCCGGGAGACGTTCTCCGTCCGGCAAATCTTGTCCACGAAGTGGCGAGCTAGAACAGCAATGTCGCCAAGACGTTGGCGAAGAGGCGGAGCGGCGATGGGGATTACGTTCAGCCGGTAATACAGGTCTTCACGGAACCTTCCTTCACGCACCCGCGCAGCCAGGTCGCGATTGGTTGCCGCGATAATGCGCACATCCACGCGGACGGTTTCCGAGCTGCCCACACGCTGAAATTCGCGTTCCTGCAACACCCGCAGGAGCTTGGCCTGGACCTCCAGCCCCAGTTCCCCCACCTCATCCAGAAAGAGAGTGGAGCCGTGGGCTTGTTCGAAGCGGCCCATGCGCTGTTGAATAGCCCCGGTGAAGGCCCCTTTGACGTGTCCGAACAGCTCCGCTTCGAAGAGCGTTTCGGGAAGGGCAGTGCAGTTGACTGTAATCAAAGGCTGTTGCGCGCGTGGGCTGGCGAGATGCAATGCGCGCGCGATCATCTCCTTTCCCGTGCCGGTTTCTCCGGTTATAAGCACGGTAGAGCGGCGTACCGCAACCAGCCGGATAATGTTCAGAACGCGCTCCATCGGCGGGCTGGAGCCGATTAAATGCGCCCGCCACGTCTCCAATTCGGTTGCTGTATCCGGCATGGACCCACTATCGGCGGGAATCGGCGAAGTCTTTACACGCGATTTCCTTCTGGAAGCGGCTCGGCTGATATCCTGATTGCATGATTAGATTTTTCCTCCTGTTTGCGGGAGCCCTGGCTTGGGCCCAGCAGCAGGCGCCTCCGTCCGCCGCCGATCCCGTCGTGCTCACCGTTGGGAACGAGAAGATCACCCAATCCCAGTTCGAGCAGATGATCGCCACCTTGCCAGCTCAACAGAGAGCGCAGATCACAAACCCGGAGCAGCGGCGGAAGGTCGCCGAACAGCTCGCCGAGCTGAAGACCCTGGCGCAGGAAGGCCGCGCCCGCAAGCTCGATCAGAACGCCGACGTCAAAACCAAGCTTGCGCTGACCGCAGACCAGGTCTTGGCGAACGCCGAATATCAAGAGCTTGGCGCGGCCCCCGCCAAGGAGGCCGATTTGCGGGCCTATTATGATAGCCACAAGGAAGATTGGGAGGAAGTAACCGCGCGGCACATTCTCATTCGCTTTCAAGGCTCGCAAGCGCCTCTCCGGCCTGGGCAAAAAGAGTTGACTGAGGCAGAGGCGCTTCAAAAGGCGAAGGATCTGAAAGCCAAAATCGACGCGGGAGCGCCGTTTGCCGAGCTGGCGAAGACGGAAAGCGACGATGTGGGCTCAGGAGCCAATGGCGGAGACCTCGGCGCCTTCGGGCGGGGCCGCATGGTGAAGGAGTTCGAAAACGCCGCGTTTTCCCAGCCCATAGGCCAAGTGGGCGATCCGGTCAAGACGCAGTTCGGCTACCACCTGATTCTGGTCGAGAAGCGCCAGAACAAGTCCTTCGAACAGGCTAAGGTGGAAATTCAACAGCGGATCGGGCCCGATCAGGCGAAAAAGGGTCTGGAGGAACTGAAAAAGAAAACCTCGGTGGTGTACGATGAGACTTACTTCGGCAAGCCGTAGTCCGGCAGACCGGTCTTGCGGGCGAGGCCGGAAACCGGCCTCGCCCGATTCTGGAGTTTGCCGGTCTTACGCGAGGTCGTAACGATCCAGATTCATCACCTTATTCCACGCCGCTGCGAAGTCCTTCACGAACTTCTCCTTCGCATCTTCACATGCATAAACTTCGGCGATGGCCCGCAGTTGCGAGTTCGAACCGAAGATAAGATCCACCCGCGTGCCGGTCCACTTTAGTTTGCCTGTTTTGCGATCAAGCCCCTCATAGACTCCGCCGGATGAGGAAGGCTGCCACTTCGTCTTCATATCGAGGAGGTTGACGAAGAAATCGTTCGTTAGCGTCTCGGGCCGGTTCGTGAACACCCCGTGTTTGGAGCGGCCGAAATTCGCGTTTAGGGCGCGCATTCCGCCGACCAGCACCGTCATCTCCGGCGCCGTCAGGTTCAGCAACTGAGCCTTATCGACCAAAAGCTCCTCCGCCGGTCTCTGTTGACCGTTACGAACGTAGTTGCGGAAGCCGTCCGCGGCCGGCTCCATCACGGCGAAAGAGTGTATGTCGGTCTGCTCCTGCAAAGCGTCCGTGCGGCCGGGCGAGAACGGAACCTTCACTTCGTGTCCGCCCCTTTTCGCCGCTTCCTCCACGGCCGCGCATCCTCCAAGAACGATCAGGTCCGCAAGTGAGATCTTCTTTTTGCTGGAGGAGCTATTGAACTCCTTTTGAATCGCCTTCAGAGTATGGAGAATCTTCGCCAGCTCGGCCGGTTGATTTACTTCCCAGTCCTTTTGCGGCGCGAGAGAAATGCGCGCGCCGTTGGCGCCGCCGCGCTTGTCCGAGCCGCGAAAGGTCGACGCCGACGCCCAGGCGGTGGTGACAAGTTGAGAGATAGAAAGCCCGGATTTCAGAATCCTGGCCTTGAGAGCGGCAATCTCTTGCTCCCCAACTAATTCGTGATCCACCGCCGGCACGGGATCTTGCCAGATCTGAGGCTCTTTGGGAACAAGCGGCCCAAGATATCGCGAGATCGGTCCCATATCGCGATGCGTAAGCTTGAACCAAGCCTTGGCGAAGGCATCCGCGAGCTCTTGCGGATTGTCGCGGAAGCGCTTTGCGATCGGCGCGTAGATCGGATCCATCTTCAGAGCGAGATCGGTTGTAAGCATTCCAGGAGCGTGTGGCTTCGACCCCGGGTGTGCAGGCGGCGCCGTGCCCGCGCCGGCGCCGTTCTTGGGCGTCCACTGGTGCGCGCCTGCCGGGCTCTTGGTTAGCTCCCAATCATAGTCGAACAGGTTTTCCAGATAGTTGTTGCTCCACTTGGTTGGAGTCGTGGTCCAGGTGATCTCGATCCCGCTGGTAATCGTGTCAGGGCCGCTGCCGCTGCCATAGCTGTTTTTCCAGCCCAAGCCTTGCTCTTCGATGGGTGCGCCCTCGGGTTCGGGGCCGACATATTTGCTCGGATCCGCCGCGCCGTGGGTTTTACCGAAAGTGTGTCCGCCCGCAATCAGCGCGACCGTCTCTTCGTCGTTCATCGCCATGCGAGCGAACGTCTCCCGGATGTCGCGCGCCGCGGCGATGGGATCCGGCTTTCCGTTCGGCCCCTCCGGATTTACGTAGATCAAGCCCATTTGAACCGCGGCCAGAGGATGGTCGAGTTGACGATCGCCGGTGTAGCGCTCATCCCCCAACCATTTGCTCTCCGGACCCCAGAAAACGTCTTCCTGAGGCTCCCAGACGTCTTGGCGGCCGCCGCCGAAACCGAAAGTCTTGAATCCCATTGACTCCAAGGCGACGTTCCCTGCCAGGATCATCAGATCGGCCCAGGAGATCTTCCGTCCGTATTTCTGCTTGATCGGCCACAGTAACCGGCGCGCCTTATCCAGGCTCGCATTGTCCGGCCAGCTATTGAGCGGCGCGAAACGTTGCGTGCCATAGCCCGCGCCTCCACGGCCGTCTCCAATTCGGTACGTGCCGGCGCTGTGCCACGCCATGCGGATAAAAAAGGGCCCGTAGTGGCCGTAGTCGGCCGGCCACCAGTCCTGGGAGTCCGTCATCAAGGCATGCAGATCCTTGATCACCGCGTCCAAGTCGAGGCTCTTGAATTCCTTTGCGTAATCGAAGTCTTTCTCCATCGGATCGGACAACGGGGAGTTCTGGTGCAGGATCTTCAGGTTCAGTTGATTCGGCCACCAGCTTGCGTTGGTCGGGCCGCCGGCCACCGTGTGCCTCGGAGCCCTGCCCGTTACAGGGCAAGCGTCGCCTGACGCGTTTTGACCCTCGCCGCTCGCGGCCGCTGGGGTGCTCAGTTCTTGATCCATCTATTAATCTCCTTACAAATTAATCAGAAAAACGTTACGAAGCCGCCAGCTTTCCGGCCCGGCGTTTCATCCGCCATTTACACGCCGGCGGCTTTGGGAAGCCCGTTGGGGTGCGCATTTTGCACAGAGGCCCCGAAAAATGAGCTCGCATTCGCGGAGAACCCGCTTGCCGAGCGCGTCTGAGGCGGGCGTGGGCACGTCGTACCATTCCATATCCTCGACATTGCCGCAGCGGTCGCAGATGAAGTGGTGATGCCGCATGCCTTTCGCGTCGAATCGAGCCGCGCGGCCCTCGGCGGCCACTTCACGCACCAAACCCGCCTGCACCAAGTCCCGGAGATTGTTATAAGTAGTGGCCCGGGAACAGCGAGGATCTTTGCGATTTACAGCCGCGAAGATTTCCGCGGCGGTGGGATGTCTGGCGTGCTCCATCAAGAACGCCATCACGGCGTAGCGCTGCGGAGTGCACCGCAATCCACTGGCCTCCAAGGACCGTTTAATCGCCTCGGCGTCTATCAAGTATTTAGACTATATCTAATCTAATAGTTTGTCAACTGTAAAGGCCTGGCGAAACTTACGCCGGCGGGCGGCGGCGCGCCTCGAAGATCGCAAATCGAAACTCCGCTCCAAAGCTTTCGCCCCGCCATGCCGTTCGCCCTTGCAAGCCTTGCCGAAGGGTTGTTCGCGGCTTGTGTGAAGTGATAAGCTGATTTGCCGGAGGAGGACCCTCAGCTTGTATGAAGCGTAACTTCAGCTTGGCGCTTGCGTTCCCCCTGATTATGGGACCGCTGTTTGCGAGTTCGATTCGCGTCTATCAGACCAATAGCGCGGGCGACGCCGTGGATATCATCGATCCGGCAACCAACCAAGTGGTGCTCCAGGTGACCGGAATCGAGGTCCCCCACGGAGTCGCGTTCGCGCCGGATGGAACCAGAGCTTATATCACCTGCGAAGCGGAAAGCACCTTGTGGGCTACGGATACAAAAACAGGCAAGCTGATTGCCAAGGCCAAGCTGAGCGGACATCCCAACAACCTTTCGATTTCAAAGGACGGGCGCTACGCTTTCGTGGGAATCGCCGTGGCGCCGGGCGCGGTGGACGTAATCGATACCGCGAGCATGAAGTTGGTCAAAAGCGTGCCAGTGAAAGGCGCGGTCCACAACGTTTACACCACCCCGGATGGCAAGTTCGCCGTGGCGGGCTCCGTGGCCAACCGCATGTTCACCGTGATCGACGCGCAAACTTGGCAAATCGCGTGGGAAAAGCAGTTCGATTTGGGCGTGCGGCCGATCGCCTTCGAAAAGGCCGCGGATGGGTCCACCAGCCGCGCGTTCGTGCAGCTTTCCGGCTTCAACGGTTTCGCCGTGCTGGACTTTAAGACGCATGAAGAGACCGCGCGCATCCAGCTCCCCGACCAGCCGAGCGGCGGCAAACCTGAAGGGGGCGCGCCTTCGCACGGAATCGGGGTGGCGCCGGACGGCAAGACCCTGTGGGTGAACTCCTCGCCCTCCATCGGCGTCTTCGTCTACTCGCTGCCCGGCCTTAAACTGCTGGGCCACGTAAAGACCGGCAAAGTTCCCGACTGGATCACCTTCACGCCCGACGGCAAGCTGGTCTACGTTGCCAATTCGGGCGCGAATTCCGTCTCTGCCATCGACATCGCGTCGCGAAAAGAAGTGGCGCGGATTCCCGTAGGCGAAGTCCCGAAGCGCAACGGAACGGTGATTGCGCCATAAAGGCAACTCAAGCCTTATGCGCGGTCTAAGCCCGTAAAGCGCGCGGCTACTGTTTCTTTCCCCCCGATGGCGGCGCGGCGGGCTCTTCCTTAAATTTGTCGTCCGAGAGCGGCTCGGGCGTTGGATCCGGCGTGTCGAAAGTGATGGACGATTCGGTGGTGAATTTGCGGTAAAGCCGGAATTCCATATTGTTCTTGCTCAGCAGGCGGCCTTCGCGCGAGCGCAACTCCACCCGCACCGGCAGCACATATTTCTTCCCCGAGATGTCTTGGAAATCGTAGTTCATCGTCTCGCTGACCTGCTGGATGGGAAAATCGGCGGGAATGGTGTCGCATTCCATGGTGATCTTCATCACGCGGCCCGTGTCCGTGTCGGCCCAGATCAGGCCGTGATAGCCGCTCACGATCTCCCGTCCCGAAGGCTCGTGCAGAATCGAGTATTTCGATCGAGCCTGCTCCACCCGGAAATTCAGCACGTACATCACTCGGCCATCGAGCTTGGCCCAGCGCTCCCAGTTGAAATCCGTAGCCGTGGCGGGATCGAAAATTTCGGCGAGCATGCTGCCGAATTCTCCGGAGGAGGTCGCGCCGCCCAGTTTCGTGTGCGTTTGGTTAATCGCCGGCTTATTGTTCACCATGATGACCTTATAATCCTCATGGCCATCGACGTAGCTTAAGTGTTCTTGGATCACGTCCTCTTGAATCCAATTCTCCTTGCCGGATGGGTCGACATAACGCCGCGTGACCTGGGTGCACAGGAAATTGGGAAGGCTCTGGGTGTAGTTGAGCGCCTTTTCGCGAACTTCGTCGAGAATTCGCCGGAACTCTTCCGGGCCCGGAGCGGACACTACAATCGGCGCGGGTTTTCCCGCGGGCGGGGGCGGAGGAGCCAGCGACGCCGTCGTATCCGTCAACGCGCGCAGCGCCGCGACCGTGCGCGGGCCTGCCCCCAGGTTTTGCAGGCTCTCCACGGTCGCGTCATCCAACCGGTTGGTAAGCTTCACGCTGCGCACAAAATCGGCCACCTTGCGGTCGTCGTTCTTCTGCTGAACCGCGCTTTTGATGAAGTCCACCAGTTGCGCCACGGTCATCTGCCGCTGAGCATAGGCCGCCGCCGGAATGAGAGCGAGCGTACACAAGATTCGTAGCTGAGCCATGACCTTATTTTGACGCTTCTTTTCGGCCCTTGGGTTTCGCCGCGGGCGCCGGAGCCGCCGCCGGCGCAGCCGGGCCTAGCGCCTTATCCACCCCCTCCAAAGCCACCGGCGCCATCAGGCGGTAACCCTTGGAATTGGGCTCCAGACCGTCGTCGGAAAGGTCCTGGCCCAATTGCCCCTGCGCATCCGCTAGGGCCGCGTAATAATTCAGGTAAGTATACTTGCGCTGTGCGCACAGCCGTTCCAGCCATTCGTTCAGGGCTCTAATGTAGGCCAGCGGCCGGGACTTCGTGCGCTCGTAAGCTGGATTCGCGTCGGCATGATAGTCGCTCACCGGCGTCACGGAAGCGAAAATAACCTTGATCCGGTTTGCAGAAGCCAAATCCGCCAGCATCGTGTAATTGTCTTCGATGGCCAGCAAAGGAACGTCGCGGCCCAGGTCGAACGCGCCTCCTTCGATCACCACGGCTGCGGGATGCAGATCGATTACATCGGCCTTCATCCGGCCCAGCATCTGCCCGGTGGTTTGATTTTCGATCCCTCGGTTGACAAAATCGCGGTCCGTGAAATACTCGTTCAGCCGCCATTCGCCGGTGATGGAATCCCCTAAAAACACCACCCGAGGTTTGCCCTGCTTTGGCGGCCCCAGCTTGCGGTTGGCTTCGGCGTAGCGAGCCAGCCCGTCCGGATCGGGATCGCGGAGTTGCCTATCCTTGTCGTCCAGCAGCGCACGAAAGTGGGCCTCCAGGCGGTTGGAGATGTCGCGCAGTTCGGCGAACTGCTGTCGGGCCGCGTCGGGGAAGGGAAAGGGTTTTGCGACGGCGTCGGCCAACGTCAGATAGGCGCGCAGGTTCGTCATGAGCGCGTAGGTGGGCTGCCCCGAGTTCGGCGCGCGCTGTAGCTGCGCGCAAGACTGGCGGGCGCTTTCTAGCAGCGGCGCCGCCGCGCGAGCCAACTCGGCCACCGCTACCCCGCCCGCTTCCATAAGCTGCGTGGAGCGCACGCACAGACGGTTGAATTCGGCCGCCGGCAGAAGCACTTCCGGAGCTTGAGCCCGCAGCGAGCCGCCCGCCAATAGAAGCGCCAAAATCTTCCTCACTCCGCCTCCTCTTTCTCCAATTGCAGCGTCACCGATCCCACTGGAAAACTCAGGCGCAGCCGGATCTGAACCGCCGTCTTTCGAATGTCGTCTGTCAGCCAAAAATCGACGTGTCCTTTGCGCGGGTAGATCACTCCGTTCATGATGCCCGCGTCGTAATGGATCGCATGGTAAGCTCCCGAGGGCGTCTTGACATCTTCCCGCTCGATAGCCTTTATGGCGACCATGGCGAACCGCCGCCCGTCGCTCACGGGAAGCTGGGCGGTTTGGCCTGGCTCCAGCTTCATGCCGCGGAATTTCAGCAGCGCGCCAACTACATCGGAAACGCAATTGGGTATTTCCGTGTTGGCCTGCTGAACGATGGCGTTGTTCAGAACGTCCCTCTCGACAAACCACGCTCGATTCTGGTTACGGTCGTAGGTGACCCGGGTCTCGTGATGACGGTGGCCCTCCATCGAATTCATAACCGTGGAAGTCACGCAATACCCCTCGTTGTACCAAGCTTCGTGAACGTCGTCGACCTTGAACAGAGAGGAAACGATGCCGCTCGACTGCAGGTGCATCGTCGCCTGTGTCTTGTTGAATTCCAGCGTGACTGTTCCCGCGCGAATCAGCCGCCATTCCACGGCGTAGGTGCGCTTTCCCGCCGAATCCGGCCGCTTCTCGGAAGGCTCTCCAGCGGCGCGAGGCGCCTGTGCGCTCTGCGCCGGCAGGCGCGAAGCCGCGACGAGGAGGAAAAACGCGCCCAAAAACCGCACTCTTTCGAGTGTACAATGCCCGCATGCAACCTCTTCGCTCGCCTTCCCTCAACCGCCGAACCCTATTGCGTCAGGCTTTCACCGGCGCAATGATCGCCGGCGCTTCTAAATCGCATCGCCGTGTTTTGGCCCAACCCGCCGCCTCTGCGCCGCTCGCTCTGGAGCTCGCCCGCAAATTCAATCGGATCGCATTCGCCCGTCTGCCTCCGAAGGCGATTGACCACGCCAAGATGATCGTCGCAAGCACGCTCGCTTCCGCGGCGTCGGGCTTTTCGATAGGTTCTGCGCAGATCGTGCGGGCCCTGGCGAAAGAGCAGGGCGGTCGCCCGGAGGCCTCCCTTTGGTTCGAGCAAACCAAGCTGCCCGTGGCTCATGCGGCGCGAGTCAATGCCATGTCGAGCGATGCCGCCGCCTCCGACGACAGCGACCTGCGCAATATAGCCCACACCGGCACTTGCCTCACTGCCGTGGCTCTGGCTCTTGCCGAGCGAATAGCAGCGGGCGGGGCGGAGGTGATTACGGCGATCGTTGCGGGCTACCAGGCCGCGGGCCGGATCGGAGCCGCCCTGGGAGAAAGACGCAACGGATTTCACGCCTCTGTGATTGTCGCCTTCGGCGGCGCCGTCGCCGCGGCCAAGTTGCTGAAGCTTTCCGATGACCAGATGGCTCACGCGATTTCGCTCACCGCAACGACCATGGGCGGCTTGACCATCGGCACCAACAGTTGGGCGCGCGAGTACCACGCTGGAAATGCCGCCTTGTGCGCCGTGAACGCGGCCCAGGCGGCCGGCCGGGGATATAAAGTCAATGAGGACATGCTGGAGGCGCGCGGCGGTTTTTTTGAGGTTTTTGGCGGCGACAAGGCGAGCATGATAAGCCTGGCGCGCGAGACCGGCCAGGACTGGGACATTGTGAACTATTTGGCGATCAAGCTCGCGCCCGGCGCACACGCCCTTCACGCCACCGCGGAAGCCGCCGTCAACGCGGCCCAACAGGCCAATGTGCCGCCGGAAGAAATCGCCGAAATTCTCGTCTCCGGACCCGGATCGCGCGATCAAACTGTCAGCGCAACCATCCGGCCGCCCAAAGATAGGATCGAAGCCATTCACAGCGTCGCCTATTTTGTCGCGTCGGCCGTGGCCGATAAGGAGTTTTCATGGGTTCATGCAACCGATCAGAAGCTACATCGGCCGGTGGTGGACCGGCTCATCCCGCTGGTGCGAACCGACCCGGCGCCGCCCCCTGTGCACTACGGCTGGAACTGGGGCGGCGCCGTCGCCATCGTGACCAAATCCGGCGCCCGGTTCGCCAGCACGGTAGAGGCGCCCCGAGGTTCCGGGCCCCGCGGCATTGCCTGGCGCGACATCGACGCCAAGTTTCGCGCCCTGTTTCCCAACTCCGGCTTGCCCGCCCCGCGCATCGAGGAAATCTTGCGTCGGATTCACGAATTCGACCAGGTCAGGCAAGCGTCCGATTTCACGCGCCTGCTTCGCTGAATATTTGCGAAGCGAGTTACCTCCCGCCCGGGCCGCGAGCCGGGCCTTCGAGCTTTTCCAAATCCTGATTGTTCTCCTGGCAGATATATTCCAGAAGCTCCACTCCCGGCATCAGCGTCGCCCGGCCGGCCGTAGTGAAGGGCTGTCTATATGCGCCGGGATCGTCAATCGTCACTTCGATCGACATGTGGCCGAAATCGGTGCGCCTATAGCGCTCCACTGTGTGAAGCTTCTCGGTGTGCGGATGCCCCTTGTAGTCGAACCAGAACTTGTCGTTGAAGCCAACCGTATCGACGATCAGCGTGTCGCCTTCCCAATGCCCGATGGAATGCCCGTACCAGGTTGGGTCCGGATCCTCGGGGTGCTCCGAGTTCATAAAAATCTGGCGGTAGCTGTGAATATTGCCTTCAAACAGGATGAAGTAATGCGTGGGGGTTTGAACGATTCTCCACGGATACGGCGAGCCGCGCGGGATGCCGGCGGGTAAGCAGTTCGCCTCGGGATCTTGCTTCGATAGCCGCTGGCTCACCAGTTCTTCCGCCCACGGAAGCATCAGCACTTGGCTGCCGGCCTTCAGGCCGCGGGGATCGGCGATGTCCGTGTCGTTGCCTCCGCTCCCCAGCCAGACCCCCGAAAGGTCCGGTGCGCCATCGGTGAGTTTGGGAGCGGGTCCGGCCGGCGGCGCCGCCTGGTTTCGGTACAACCCGACGCCCTTCGTCTGAGAGCCTCTCGCGCCTGGGGCTTGCCCCTGCAACGACAACGATGCCGCCGCGCACCAAAGCGCCCACCACCGCGATCTATTTCTCATTGTCGGCGGCCAGAAAGGTCAGCTTGTGCCCGTCGGGAAACGTGATCACCCCGGCTGTGCCCAGATGGGAATTGTCCTTCGCCTGCGATCCCGTGACGTTCACTTTGTCGCCTTCCTTGAGCGAATGCCTTGACCAGCCGTTCCGCACCAGCACATTCGGGCTGGCGAGCTCCAGGTTCCAATTGGTCACTTTGCCGCTCGCATCCGTGACGTCCATATAGAAATGTGCGTGAGGATTGGTCCACTCCACCTTCGTTACGACGCCCGTCAGATCGATCTTCTTGTTGGCGTCGAACTCCGCGGCTCCGGAATGATGCGCCCAAAGCGCCGGCGAACATGCAAGCAGCATGGCGCATGCGATCCTGGCTGCCGATCCAGCTTTCATAGCTTTACTCCGGCGCTAATTTTATCAAAGGAAACGTTGAGGCGGCCAGTTATTGTTTTCCCACGTAGTGCCCTGCGTCGCGATCCTGGCAGATGAACTCTATCAATTCGCTATCCGGCGCAAGGCGATGATTGACGCGCACCGTAAAAGGCTTGGTGTAGGCCTTGGGATCGTCGATCGTGACGTCGATTTGCATAGAGCCGTAATTTAGCCGCCGGAAGCGCTCGATGGTTCTGGCGGCGCTGGTCATGGGAGTGCCCCAGACGTCCAGCCAGACGTCGTCGCGGTAGCCGGCCGTTTCCACTACCAGCGTGTCGCCTTCCCAATGACCCACGGAATAGCCATACCACCATGGGTCTGGATCGTTGGAGGGCAAGGAACGGCCATCGAGATAAATCTGACGAAGACCGTGATTCGCTTCATAAATGATCACGATGAGCTTTGCGGTCTGGACAATTTTGCGCGGCTGCGGATGCAGATGAAACTGCATCAATCCCATGGGCAGGCAATGAGCGTCGGGATTGTCTTTGTCGTTGTCTCCTCTTCGCTTTTCCAGCAATTCCCACGCCCAGGGCTGAAGCGGCGCGCCCCCTTTCATATTGGCGGCGATATTAAAGAACGTCGCCAGAGGAGGGCCGCCGGGCGAAGATGGCGGCCCGGCCGGCAAAGCTCCGTCTCCTTGCTCCGTGCCCACGCCGGGGCCCCCGCCTCCGATGACTCCGCGCGTCAAATCCCAAACTCCCGTAAAATCCGGCCTGCCATCCGCGGTGCGCGGGGTGGGCGCGGTGAAATCCGGCTTTCCATCCGGCTTTCTCGGTCCTCCGTCGGGATACGCGGGCCACTGCGCCAAGGCTGCAACAGCGCCCGAGCTAACGGCAGCCGCGACCGCCGCGGCGCGAATCCAATTTTTCATTCCTCAATTAGATCAAACAATCAAGCCGTCCGCCAGAGATTCATAGCCACCCCGCCGCCTCGGCGATCTGGCGGGAATGTGTGGCGGCGAATTTCCAAAGCCAAAGCCCCTTCAGATTCGTTTTCATCGCCTCGGCAAATTGGTCGGGACTCAGCAGCTTTAAAATTTCCGCGCCGGCGTTCCATTTGCGATCCTCCCAGTGCGCGATGCGTTCGTTGATTTCATGAGCAAGACGCAGGTCCATCCCAAATTTCTTTTTCCACGCGCGCTCGAAAGGCTCCAGTGCGCGGCGCGAAACGTCCGATCTCGCCAGGGCGCGCGCGGCCGCCTCTCCCGCCATGCGGCCGGCGTGCATGGCCCAGCGGATTCCCTCGCCCAGCAACGAAGAAGCGTTGCCGACGGCGTCGCCGACCCCCAGAATTCCGTTGCCGGCGAATCGATCCGCAAAGCGTTCCGACGGGATCAAACCGGTATGGTGCTCGACCGGTTGCGCCCCTTGCAGATTTACGCCATATTCCCCTGCGTTCAATATCAGGCGGTCCAGATACGCTTCCGGATCGGCTCGCGAATCCGGATGAATTACGCCCACTCCGGCGCGCACCCGTTTCCCTCCCCAAGGACAGATCCAAGCGTAGCCAGAGGGAGCCACCTGGCTGCCCACAATTAAGACCGCCTCGTTCTGATCGCAGCCGGGTGCGAACAGGTCGTATTCCGAGCCCACGCCAAAGCGCCGGAAGCCGGGGGCGATTCCGGCGCTGCTGAAAGAGGAGTGTCTGAGCAGGGTTGAGCGGTATCCGGTCGCGTCCATCACTAGACGACACCGCAGCTCTTCACGTGCGGTTCGAACGCCCACGGCGAATTCGTTTTCAATTACCGGCTCATGGACGCGCGTGGAAAGCCGCAGGCGGGCGCCTGCCGCAATCGCCCGCTCCGCCAGATATTGAAATGTCCCTCGGACGTCGAGAATACAAAACCGAGGAGTGGAATATTCGAAAGTTGCCGAAGTGCTCGGCGCGATGAATCTCACGCGAGAAATGGGATGATAAAGATTTTTCGGAACTCCGAACGCCTCCATCTCCTCGATGAAGCTTCCGCCGCTGGTTCGGATAGGCGATCCTATTTCGTGATTTTGCTCTAAAACGAGCACGGAACAGCCCTTGTTTGCAAGTGTCTCCGCCGCCGCCAGTCCGGCCGGGCCGCCTCCGGCGATAATTACGTCCGTGGACATTTCTCTATCATCTCAATTCAATGCCCCTGCGATTTTTTCAAACGGCACTTGCCGGTAATGACTGCCGGTGTTACCATCGCGGTTAATGCCAACAGACCAAATTCTGCAACTTCTCATCGCGGAAAGAGAAAGGCTTAATCGGGCGATCGAGGCGCTTCAAGCGCCGGCTCGAAGGCGCGGGCGGCCTTCGGCG
>Ga0070738_10002224_pt1 | contig 31160 bp, 30 predicted proteins | sample Coa_R2_2_FD_66446 | JGI IMG/M metagenome (GOLD analysis project Ga0070738, IMG submission 66446) | Surface soil microbial communities from Centralia Pennsylvania, which are recovering from an underground coalmine fire - Coalmine... | ecosystem: Environmental > Terrestrial > Soil > Unclassified ...
GGCTGGCCCCACGCGCCAATCGCAAGCAGCGAACCGAAAAGGATGATGGCATCGAAACTGGAGCGCCCCTCTTTCACAAAATAAACATCTTTTAAATTCAGCCATAGGGCGAATTCGTCCAGCGTTAGTGCCGCGCCAATTCCATAAAGCAGCGACATTAGGGTGCTGGCAAAAATCGAGGAAGAATCGCTGCCGTTGCCAACTTCGCAGAGCCAGCCATAGCCCACGCCCAGCAAAATGAAAATGCCAAATACGAGATGATGAATGTGCGTGCCTTTCACGATGACGTAGTGAAACGGCGGAATATCGTGGGTGATGCAATAGACCATGCCGCGCACAATGGCGAAAGTCAGAAAGAAACTTACGGACGCCAGGAATAATCGCCGCCGCGGACGATCTGCGATTTGATCGCGGATCATTTTGCCCAGTGGCGTGCGATGCAGAGCCAGCAGCATGACTGCCAGCATCACCATGAGAATGGCAAGAAGTATCCAGTGCATTTCGAACACTAGACCTGAAAGCGGACACCTACGTCAAGCGGTAGGTTCAGAATGTACATTCGTCGGCGGATCGCCCGTAAATGGATGGTACCTTCGCTTCGTTCAAGCGAAGGTACCCGGTAAGTTGTCCGTATTGCCACATTATTTTTTCCGCGCGCGATGAATTTGGGTTATGCTTCCGACTTACGCCGCAGCCCAGCGGCGGAGTCAATAGAGGTCAGTCAAGGAGAAGCCCCTTATGCCCTTGCTGTCTTTTCTCGACCGCGATCGCACTATCGCGCACCCCGGCTTTAATCGCTGGCTCGTCCCTCCCGCAGCGCTCGCCATTCATCTCGCTATAGGTCAGGTTTACGCCTTTAGCGTATTTAAAATTCCCCTCAGCCAACTTATCGGCATCACGAAGTCCGTTGACGGGGATTGGAAGCAATCGCAGATTGCTTGGATCTTTTCGCTTGCGATTGTCATGCTCGGTCTCTCGGCGGCTTTGTTCGGCAAATGGCTGGAGTCTGCTGGACCGCGCAAAGCGATGTTTGCTTCGGCTGTCTGTTTTGCGCTGGGCTTCTATATTTCTCACGTCGGCGTAGTTACCCACCAACTTTGGATCATTTTTATCGGCTACGGCATCGTCGGAGGCATCGGCTTGGGGCTCGGCTACATCTCCCCCGTTTCCACCCTGATCAAGTGGTTTCCAGATCGCCCCGGTTTGGCCACCGGCCTCGCCATTATGGGTTTTGGTGGTGGCGCCATGATCGGTTCGCCGCTCGCCGTAAAGTTGATGGCGCACTTCAAAACAGGCACGGATTTAGGTGTGGCACACACATTCCTGGTTATGGGCACGCTTTACTTTTTATTCATGATGTTCGGCGTTTTCACGGTGCGCGTCCCCGCCGAAGGCTGGAAGCCGGCAAATTGGACGCCTTCTGCAAAACCGTCGGCATTGATCACTACTCATAGCGTTGACGTCAACACTGCTTTCATCACGCCGCAATTCTGGATGTTGTGGGTGGTTTTGTGCATGAACGTGACTGCGGGAATCGGCATCATCGAACAAGCGTCTCCCATGATTCAGGACTTGTTCAAAGGAACTATCGGGCCGGTCGCAGCTGGCGGATTTGTTGGATTACTTAGTTTGTTCAACATGGGCGGCAGGTTCTTCTGGTCTTCGGTCTCGGACTATATCGGGCGCAAAGCCACTTACTTCACGTTCTTTTCACTCGGTTGCATTTTGTATTTTCTGCTGCCGTACACAGGCGGCGATCACATGAATAGCGTAGTGCTATTCGTGGCGATTTGCGCCATATTGCTCTCGATGTATGGCGGCGGCTTTGCCACGATCCCCGCCTATTTGCGCGATATGTTTGGCGTGTATCAGGTCAGCGCCATCCACGGCCGATTGCTGACCGCGTGGTCCACTGCGGGGGTGCTTGGGCCGCTTCTAGTCAACTACACGCGTGAATATCAACTTGCCCATGGCGCTGACAAAGCGGGAGCGTACCAGACCGTTCTCCATATCATGGCGGGACTACTGGTGGTAGGCTTCATCTCCAATCTTATGGTCCGTCCGGTAGCGCAAAAATATTGGCTGCCAGATTCATCGGCTAAGATTGGAAACAAGACAGAAAAATAGGAGCGTTTGCGATGAATAGCGAAACAAAATCCTCCCCGGTCCTTATCTTCGCAGCTTGGCTGTTTGTTGGAATCCCCGCCGGTTGGGGTGTTTACAACACAGTCCACAATTCCATGAAGCTATTTCAGCCGCCAGTAGCGCAACCAGCACAGGCTCTACCCACAAAATAAGTATCTTGCTTTCAATCTGCTAGCGGAATTTATTTTTTTTATAAATGGTCATGATACAATGACCATGAACGTATTAATGTGACCATGAAACAAATTGCCGCTGGAGATTTCAAAGCTCGCTGTCTCAATTTGATGGAAAGCGTAAACAAGACAAAAGAACCGCTCTTGATCACCAAACGTGGACGTCCGGTTGCCAAACTCGTTCCGGTCGAAAGCGATAAACCGAGTTTGATAGGCCGGCTGGAAGGTATTGTCAGAATCACCGGCGATATCGAATCTCCGATTGAACCGCCTGAAGCCTGGGATTCGGTGCGATGATTTTGCTGGATACGCACGCCTTGGTCTGGATGGCATCCGAACCAAAGCGGCTTTCGCGCCGTGCGGCTCAGGCGATTCGCGCCGCTGAGCGGGACGGGGGATTAGCCATTTCCGCGATCACTTTGTGGGAATTGGCTTCCCTGTTCTCCAAGGGGCGAATACAAGCATTCGGAACAGTTGAGTCATCCATTCAATTGCTCATCCAAGGTGTAATCGTAAGAAACATCACGCCGGAAATCGCTTCGCTGGCTACCCAATTTCCTGATAGTTATCCCCGTGACCCTGCCGATCGTCTGATCGGAGCCACAGCTCGCGCCGAGGGAATAAAGCTCGTCACCCGCGACGCGAATATCGCGGCAAGTCCGCTACTCCAGACTATCTGGTAGAGACTCAGATATCTTTGTGCAAAGTAAGGCAGCTGAAGCCATACCCAACCGTAAATGTCGCCATGCTTCCCAAGGCCACATACCATGTAAACGGCACGTGGGTAAATTGCCACAAATAAACATTCAGCAAAAAGCCAACACTCATTCCAACCATTGCGCCGGTTTCATTGGCTCGTCGAGTAAGAACGCCCAGTAGAAACGCTCCCAACAAAGCGCCATAAGCGACGGATGCGATTGACAACCCGGCTTCAACGACTTTGCCGCCATGCCGTGCAAACAAGGCCAGCCCGAACAATACAATCCCCCATCCAACCGTGATCAGCCGCGAGAGTTTCAGTCTTGTTTCTTCACTGGATTGCGGCTTGATCCGAGCATAAAAATCCATCACAGACGTTGATGACAACGAGTTCAGCGCCGCGCTCAGATTCGACATCGCCGCGGCGAGAATCGCAGAAATCAGAAGCCCGCGAATTCCAATCGGCATGAAGTTGACAATGAATGTGGGGAAAATCGCGTCAGTCCTTGGGAATACCGACGCAGGCGGATTCAGCTTATAGAAAACAAACAACATGGCTCCAATCAGCAGAAACAATCCGAACTGAAAAAACACAACCACGCCGCTCGATAGCAATGCAAGTTTTGATTGCCGTTCACTGCGAGCAGCCAGCAGCCTCTGCACAATGAGTTGGTCCGTTCCATGACTGGCCGTGGTTAAAAAAGCTCCGCCAATCAACCCCGACCAGAATGTATAGGTCTGAAAGAAATTCCATGAAAAATCGAACACATGAAACTTGCCGGCCGCGGAGGCCATAGAGTCAATCGTCGCCCAACCGCCGGGTACTAAATGCAAAATCGTAAAGAATCCCACAACCGTTCCAGCGATATAAATCCCCAACTGGATCACATCCGTCCAAATGACGGCGGCCATGCCGCCTTCGAATGTGTAAATCATGGTCAGCAGCGTGACGATTCCAATTGCGGTCAAATCGCGATTGAAATCGCTCATGCCGGCCAGCACCTCACCCAGCGCAATCCGCACCACAATCGCGACTGCAAAAACCCGAACACCTTCCGCTGCCGCGCGGGTTACGAGAAATAAACCGGCCGTTAATGAGCGCAGTTTTTGCCCGAATCGCCGTTCGATCAGTTGATAGGCAGTAAATAAATCACCGCGAAAGTAGGGTGGGATAAACAACCAACAGATAATCACCCTTCCCACGAGATAACCGAGCACAAGTTGCAGAAAACTAAAGTCTTTCGCGTAAGCCAGGCCGGGAACGCTGATTATGGTCAACGTGCTCGTTTCCGCCGCGACTATGGACAGCGATATTGCCCACCAAGGGATATTGCGGTCTGCAAGAAAGTAGTCTTTCAGGCCGCGCTGTTTGCTTCGAAAGCGCAGCCCAAAAAGCGTAACTCCAGCCAAATAAATCGCGATGACGATAACGTCAACTGCGCTCATGTTCCCCTGCATTTGGATATACATGCAGAGAGAGCGCTCGCAAATAGGCGTTTAGGTACCCGCCTTCGTGCGTACGATACCCGCCTTTGTGAGTCAACGGTTTAGAGTCTTTTTTACCTAGTCCGAACCGGCCCAAATCCTTGCACTCGCATAGTTTGCCAGCGTAAACTTTGTTGAACTGGAGAAAGTCCAGCCGTTTCCGTCCCCCGGTGTAAGTAAATTCCGACCGCAGGTGTAAATAATGAAATTAGCTCCCAGCTGCCAATCGAGTGCAATTCGCCAGGCTTTGGCGACTATTCTCCTGACCCTTTTCATGCTTTCGCTATGTGGAATTTCCGCATCCGCCCAGAACACGATTAGCACCATAGCCGGTGGAGGAAAAGTCAGCGGTACTGCAACCGGACCGATGGCTGATATTGCTGCGCCCAGTTCCGTAACCAAGGATCCCCAAGGCAACGTCTATGTGTCCGGCCCGGCGCAGAACCAGATCTACAAGATTGACACGTCAGGAAACATCTCGATTTTTGCGGGAACTGGCTATCCTTCAGAAGATCCCCAGAAACTGAATGGATATCCTGCCACGCAGGGAACTTTGAATAGCCCGACGGGCATCGCATCTGATAAAGCTGGCAACATTATCATCGCTGACACGACGGATTATTTAATTCGCAAAGTTGCAGTCGGAACCAACAAGATTTCTGTCGTCGCAGGCAATGCACACCAATGCGCAGATCCGACGCAGACTCCGTACGCCTGCGGAGACAACGGCGCCCCGTACTCCGCAACTTTGGGAGCGCCTACGGCGGTTGCAACCGATAAACAAGGCAACGTTTATATCGCCGACACTAATGACAACCGCATTCGTGTCGTAAACGTGACCATGGCCCCCATCGTGGTGGCCGGGACCACAATTTTGAAGGGAACCATTAACAGTATTGCGGGTACGGGTTACAGATGCTCACCTTCTACCGCGCCGTGCGGAGACGGAGGTCCTGGTCTTTCAGCCTCCTTCAATGGGCCGAATGGAATTGCGCTCGACAGCCAAGGCAATATATATGTCGCGGACACTGGTGACCGCCGCATTCGCGTGATCAACAATTCCACCGGCATCGTTACCACGTACGCAGGGACAGGTAACTCTTGCATTCCTTCCCAGGGTTGTGGAGATAACGGTCCACCTACGAGCGCTAACATTTCTTCTCCATGGCAGATTTCCTTTGATCCCTCGGGCAACTTGTATATCAGCGACCCGCCGGAATCGAAGATTCGGGAAGTGCAGGCTAATGGCAACATCATCACTTTCGCTGGAAGCGGTACACGCAATTTCAGCGGAGATGGCGGCGCAGCGACTTCGGCTGCGATTAACTCCATTCGCGGGGTCTGGGCTGACACAACCGGCAACGTTTACATCGCCGACACCGGCAACCAGCGCGTGCGCGTAGTCAACTCTGGCAACATAAATACACTTGCTGGCGGCGGCAATGGTGGCGATGGCGGCCCTGCTGTCGGAGCCATTCTAGCTGGCGATCGCGCGACAGCCATAGATAGCAACGGCAACATCTACATCGCGGACACTGCCAATAACCGCGTTCGTGAATTTACGGTGGGCGGCAACATCACAACCCTGGCTGGAACTGGAATCGCAGCCTACTCCGGTGACGGCGGCCCTGCCTCAGCAGCGACATTGAGCGGCCCTGAAGGCGTTGCCGTGGATAACTCCAACAACGTGTACATCGCGGACAGCAATAACTTCGTCATCCGCATGGTCAACACTTCCGGCGTAATTAGCACCGTAGCCGGCAACGGCAAAAGCTGCGCACCGAGCTGCGGCGATGGCGGCCTTGCTACGAGTGCTTCTTTCATGTTTCCGACAACAGTCGAGCCAGACGCTTTTGGCAATTTCTACGTTGCCGACCAAAGGGCCAACCAGATTCGCATGGTGAACTCCTCTGGCATCATCAGCACCTTTGCGGGAACGGGTACCGCTTGCACAAACACTGCAATCGGCGCGTGCGGTGATGGCCAGTCCGCTACCGGGCCAAACACAGAATTATCTGGCCCGTTCAGTGCTGCTCCCGATCTTTTCGGGAACGTCTATATCGCTGATACCAACGATAACCGCATTCGCGTAGTGAATGGCGGCATCATTAACGCCTTTGCTTTCACGGGCAACGGAATACTCTACGGCCCCAACAAAGCTCCGGCATTGCAATTTGCCTATAACACCCCGCAGGACGTGATTGTGGATGCGGGCGGCAACGTTTATGTTGCGGGCAGCGGATTGTATTACACGATCGAACGCATTGACATTAAAGCGTCCGGCAACCCGGTTGTGGCAGTCACGGGCAGAGTTGGCGACCCGAAATACTACGGATACGCTGGTGACGGCGGGCTGGCACTTCAAGCACAGCTCGACAACTACGGCGCTTCCATTGACGCGAATGGTGATCTCTATATCGCAGACGGTACGAACAACGCGGTGCGCGCTGTTACGCTGACGCCTTCAGCAACGATTGCACCGTCATCGCTCGTGTTTCCGGCAACCCTGATCAATACCACCAGCGCGCCGTTGAGCTTCAAGTTGACCAACAACGGCAGCAATGACTTGATTATCAGCTCAATCACGGTCACTGGCGAGTTTGCGCTAACAACCGGAACTCCATGCGCGAACAATCAGGTACCCCCCGGATTTTCCTGCACGATCAGCGTAACTTTTACCCCGACAACTTACGGCACCATCACTGGCAAAGTCGTCATCAACGACAATGCTTATCAGGACCCGACGCAGACCGTGTATCTGACTGGATATGGCCCTGATTACACCATCACCGCTGTGCCAAATTCGCTCACGGTCGCTCCCGGCAATCAGGGAACGTCAACGATTACGCTGACGCCTAGCGCCGGATTCAACCAGACGGTGAGTTTGACCTGCACCGGTATGCCGAAGCAGTCCACCTGCAACATCGTGCCGAATTCGATCACGCTGGATGGGACTGACGCTGCCAGCGCAACTTTGACCGTTAGCACCTCTGCGAGCACGCCGCCGGGGTCTTATACCCTGAAGGCGAATGGCAAGAGCGTTACTAATCATGCTGCATCCATTGCTCTGACCGTGTCGTAAATCGGTTTGGAAATAGAAAGGCCTCGCCAACGGCGAGGCCTTTGTTTTGTCCGAAAATATTTAGTGGAGAGCGCCAACGACCCGCTCAACCTCTTCCCTCAACTTGCCCGAAGTCACTAAGTTCCTCAACGAATTCAAGTCATCGATCATTACTCGATCACTATCCGCGAAGGCAACCCGGCCGCGAATGGCACTTAAAGCGGCTTTCACTCCCGGGCCAGGTTCGAGTGGCTTGTGAAAATCGAGCGCTTGCGCAGCGTTCAGTAATTCGATACTGACGACGGTTTTGGCATTTTCGAGGATGCATGCCGCTTGACGCGCAGCAATCGTGCCCATGGAAACGTGATCTTCCTGATTGGCGCTGGTGGGAATGCTATCGGCACTGGCGGGATGAGCCAATACTTTGTTTTCGCTGACAAGACTTGCTGCTGTGTACTGCGTGATCATCAATCCCGAATGTAGGCCCCCGGTTTGCGCCAAAAATGGCGGCAATCCCGATAAAGAAGAATCTTGCAGGAATGCCGTGCGGCGTTCACTGATGTTGGCGAGTTCGGAAATTGCGAGCTTTGAGTAATCCATGGCTAAGGCCACGGGCTGGCCATGGAAATTGCCAGCGGAGATAACTTCCTGCTCGTTGGGAAAGATTAGAGGATTATCGGTCACGCTGTTAATCTCGCGTTCTAAAACTTCGCCGACATGCTTCAAGGCATCGCGGCTCGCGCCATGCACTTGTGGAATGCAGCGAAGTGAATAAGGGTCTTGCACTTTGTCACAGTTCGCGTGCGATTTGTGAATTGGGCTGTTCGCTCCGATGCGGCGGATGTTATCGGAAACTTGTACGGCGCCAATATGAGGGCGAACCTGGCTTACTTTGGCATCGAATGCGCGCAAAGTTCCTTTCAGCGCCTCGATCGTCATAGCGCCGGCAATGTCGGCAGCAGTTGCGAGGCGTTGTGCATCGTGAACGACCAAGCATCCAATTCCCGTCATGGCCTGCGTGCCATTAATGAGAGCCAGGCCTTCTTTGGCTTCCAGAACAATTGGCTTCAGCCCAGAGCGACGTAAAGCTTCATGAGCATCCATCCATTCGCCTTGATATTCGGCTTTGCCCTCGCCAATCAACAACAGGCTCATATGCGCGAGGGGAGCAAGGTCGCCGCTGGCTCCGACTGAACCTTGAGAAGGCACCGAGGGATGAACGCCTTTGTTGAGGCAGGAAATCAGCAGGTCAATGACTACTTGTCGAACGCCGCTGAATCCTAACGCAAGACTTTGCGCGCGCAGCAAAAGCATCGCTCGCACCACTTCTGTAGAAAGTAATTCCCCTGTGCCAAATGCGTGCGAAAGCAGCAGATTTCGTTGCAGCGCTTGCAAATCCCGTTGGGCGATTCGTATGTTAGCCAGTTTGCCGAATCCGGTGGTCAGGCCATAGACCGTTTGATTTCCAGCTACGAGCTGCTCGACATAGGCACGGCTTGCGGCGATTTTGGGCTTTGCCGCATCCGCTAATCGCATGGGGACGTGTTCCCTCGCGACCCGGACAACATCGGCCACTTGCAGATTTCCACCAATTTCAATTTCGTTTTTCATGAATATTTAAACCGATAAGAATTCAGACTTCAGGAGTATCCGCACTCCGCATGATACACGCGAACGCTTAGCGTTTTGTTGCGCGGCGGCGCTGGCGCAGGGGAACTTGCTCCCCCGATCGTCCCAGCACACGGCGCTTGACTGGCGATGACAACACAACCGAAGTCGAAGTAGTTCCGAAAGGCGTGAGCTTGTCAATGACAGACTCCATGTGCTGCACCGAGCGGACTTGAACTTTTAAAATGAAAGAATCTGCGCCCGTGCTGCGGTGGCACTCCAGAACCTCCGGCAATTCTTGCACGACTTTTGTGACCCGCGTGAAATCTCCGACGATGCTGATGCGAATGAATGCCGTGATGGGCATACCGATGCGAGCTGGATTGATCTCGGCGCGGTAGCCTTCGATTATGCCGGCGTCTTCCATTTTGTGAATGCGCTCCGCTACCGCGGGAAGGCTCAGCGAAACGCGTCGTCCCAGCTCCGCGTAGGTCAAACGCGCGTCTTCCTGAAGTTCGCGGAGAAGCTGCCAGCTCTTATCGTCCATAACTTTCGAATCTAAGGTCATTATGAGATATACCTTTACTTTCTAAATAACAAATTTGATTATGCCTTGTCTATGCTATTTACGTTGCCTTGCCGTCTAAGTTATTTATAAAGAATAGCGAGGTGCGCACAAATGCCTTTCGATAATACTCATTGGGCCTGGATTAACGGCCAAATCGTCCCTTGGAAAGACAGCAAAGTCCATATCTCTTCCCACGCCCTGCACTATGGCACCGGAGTATTCGAAGGCATGCGCAGTTATATGACCTCGCAGGGACCGGCTGTATTCCGTCTCGATGCGCACATGAAGCGTTTCTTTGAGTCGGCGGCGGTCTATGGGCTGGAAATTCCTTACACCCAACAGCAGCTTGAGGATGCAGTCTGTGAAGTCATTCGACGGAATGACTTTCAAGAGTGCTATATTCGCCCGCTTTGCTATTACGGCTCCGAGTCCCTGGGACTACGCGGTCACAACCCAACGGAAACGGCCATTCTCGCCTGGAGCGGAATTAAGCATGTTCCGAAGGGCAGCCTTGAAAAAGGCGGGCGTATGACGCTCTCGCCTTACGTCAAATTTGACGCCCGGATGATGCCGCCTACAGCCAAAGCCACCGGTCAGTACTTAAACTCATTTCTCGCCACGCGGGATGCAGTTTCTCGCGGGTTCGATGAAGCTGTGTTGCTGAATGTTGACGGCAATGTATCCGAAGCGGCGGTTGCCAATGTTTTTGTTGTTAAGGATGGTGTCGTGCACACGAACGACGAAAAATCTTCGATTCTTCTCGGCATTACGCGCGACTCTGTCATGCAACTTGCTCGCGCCATGGGGTATAAGATGGAAGTCGGCATTCTGAAGCTCGAAGATTTAAAGAACGCCGATGAGCTTTTCGTGACTGGGACCGCTGCGGAAATCGTCCCGTTCTCAGAGTTGGACGGCGTAAAAATCGGCGGTGGCAAGCCCGGACCAGTGGTTGCCAAGCTGATTGACGCTTTTAATCGCGCCAAGACCGGGCAGGATCCGGCTTGGAGGCACTGGCTTCATCATGTGACGCCGGTCGCGGTCGCAGTTTAGGTTGAGAAAGACGACATGGAAAATCCCCTAAAGTTAAAACGCATTCACCACGTTGAGTTTTGGGTTGGAAACGCTCGCCAGGCGGCCTACTACTACCGCAAAGGGTTTGGTTTTTCCCAGGTCGCTTATAGCGGGCTCGAGACGGGTCAGCGCGAGCAAACTTCCTACGCGTTGATACAGGGCAAAGCTAACATCGTACTGACCACTCCGATGAACGCGAGTCATCCCGCGGCCGATCACATTAAAAAACACGGCGATGGCGTGCGCGATATCGCCCTCGAAGTTGAGGATGCGGACAAGGCCTTTGCTGATGCAGTAAAACGAGGCGCGAAGCCGGCGATGGAGCCGCACGATGAAACCGATTCCCATGGAACCATCCGCCGTGCTGCTGTGCACACTTACGGGGACACGATTCATTCCCTGATTTCTTACAAAGATTACAAAGGGCCATTTTTGCCGGGGTTTGCTCATTCGCACATCGCAGGGGATGATTGCGGAATTCTTCGGATTGATCACATCGTGGGGAATGTTGAGCTGGGCAAGATGCAGCATTGGGCCGACTATTACACCAATGTTTTTGGATTCCATCGCTACATCACCTTCGATGACAAAGATATTTCGACCGAATACAGCGCACTGATGAGCATCGTCATGTCGGATGATTCGCACTCGGTAAAGTTCCCCATCAACGAGCCGGCGCAAGCGCGCAAGAAGAGCCAAATCGAAGAATATATAGACGCGTACAAAGGAGCGGGAGTACAGCACATTGCCCTGCAAACCAAAGATGTAATTCACACAGTCGGCAAACTGCAAAGCAATGGCCTCGACTTTCTGCGCGTACCCAACGCCTATTACGATGAACTTCCGTCGCGTGTAGGCTCGATAGATGAATCCATTCCCGCATTACAAAAACTCGGCGTGCTCGTGGATCGCGACCAGGAAGGCTATCTGTTGCAAATTTTCTCGAAGCCTGTAGAAGATCGTCCGACAGTGTTCTTCGAAATTATTCAACGCAAAGGAAGCCGCGGATTTGGCAAAGGCAACTTCAAGGCATTATTCACGGCGATTGAGCAGGAACAGGCGCTGCGCGGGAATCTGTAGAAATCACTTTCTCAGACAGGATTAAAAATGACGAAGACTTCGGGAAAATCCTCTTCCCTGCTCTATCAAACGGGCTTTGGTAACGAATTCGCAACCGAAGCGGTCACCGGCGCGCTGCCTCAAGGGCAGAACTCGCCGCAAAAAGCCCCTTTTGGCCTCTACACAGAGCAGATCAGTGGCACGCCATTTACCGCTGCCCGCGCGACGAACCGAAGATCGTGGCTTTATCGCCTGCGCCCGACGGTCGCGCATAGGCCGTTCAAGCAAATCAGTAATGGCAATTGGCGCAGCACGCCGTTTGACGAGGTTCCGACGCCACCGAACCAGATGCGCTGGAAGCCGATTCCGGTTCCCAGCAAACCAACCGATTTTGTGGAAGGTATCACAACCATGGCTGGCAACGGCGATGCGTTAATTCATTCCGGCGTTGCGATTCATATCTACACCGCGAATAAGTCCATGACGGACCGGTTTTTCTTTAACGCCGATGGTGAGATGTTGATTGTCCCGCAGTTGGGAAAGTTACTTTTACACACTGAGTTCGGAAAAATTGAAGCAGCGCCGGGTGAGATTGCTGTCATTCAACGCGGCGTAAAGTTCCGGGTTGAACTTCTCGAAAAAGAAGCCCGGGGATATGTTTGTGAGAATTATGGTGCGTTGCTGCGGTTGCCCGATCTTGGCCCGATTGGCGCAAACGGTCTCGCAAATCCAAGAGATTTTCTTACGCCCGTCGCATCATTCGAAGAGCGCGATGGTGATTTCCGGCTCATCTGCAAATTTCAGGGCAACCTGTGGGAAGCGGAGATCGATCATTCGCCGCTGGCGGTCGTCGCCTGGCACGGGAATTATGCTCCGTACAAATATGATCTCGCGAACTTCATGTGCATCAATACAGTGACCTTTGATCACCCTGATCCCTCCATTTACACAGTGTTGACTTCGCCCTCGGAAATTCCTGGAACTGCGAACTTTGATTTTGTGATTTTCCCGCCTCGCTGGATGGTCGCCGAGCACACCTTCCGTCCGCCATGGTTCCACCGCAATTTCATGAATGAATTTATGGGCCTGATTCGCGGACAATACGATGCTAAAGCGGAAGGTTTCGTCCCTGGCGGATCCAGCCTGCACAACTGCATGGCTGGACACGGCCCGGATAGTGAGACCTTCGAAAAAGCGACTGCCGCGGAATTGAAGCCGGTCTATCTTGCGGATACGCTGGCCTTCATGTTTGAAACTCGTTTCGTTTGCCGCCCGACGAAATTTGCTCTCGAATCTTCTGAACTCGACGAACAATACTTCGAGTGCTGGCAGAATTTGCCAAAGCATTTCGGACAATCGAAATAACCCATGCCTCAAGCTTCACCGACAATTCGTAGTGAAGAGACACTTCGCAGCTCCGTTCTAACTGCTTTATTGGAAGGGTTGGTGGATTACGCCGGGTTGTTCCCTCCAGCAAAGTTGCCCATGCAAGAGGCGGTAGAAAACTATGCCACGTACGCGAGGGGCAAATTCAGCTGGATGCTTGGGAGATTTATCGTTCCCGTGGCGCGCTTGGCCGAGTTTGAAAATGCAATCATGAATTTGGCTGCGCCGCATTTGCGGTGGTCGGTGTCTGCTCTTTCTAGCTCAGATGTCGAGACAGACATCAAACAAGTGCTTGTCTTCAACGGTCGTCACAATTCCGCAAACATAGCAATTTCGAGCATTGAGTTGAAGGTCGCCAGGCCCGATGACATCCATCATGCACATTCGCTGATCCCAAGCAATCTTGAGACATTTTTTGAGATCCCACTTTCTGCGGACTTGAAGGGATGTATTGCAGCAATCAAACAATGCGGACGCAGCGCAAAGATTCGCACAGGAGGGGAAACTGCCGAGATGATCCCGCCGTCGGCGGCTGTCGCGGAATTCATACTTCAATGTGCGCAATCTCGTATAGCTTTTAAAGCTACTGCAGGACTGCACCACCCGATTCGATCTGTGCATCCGCTGACTTACGCAACAAACAGCCCATCAGGCACTATGCATGGTTTTCTCAATGTCTTTCTGACCGCTGCGTTTTTGCTTAACAGCACGTTTCATATCTCGGAAGCCATAGAGTTATTAGATGAAACTTCGCCAGAAGCCTTTTCTGCGAATTCCGACTCCATTGGATGGCGGAACTACTCCCTAACTCGCGAACAACTCTCCGGTGCGCGCAAAACTTTCTCACTATCTTTTGGCTCCTGCTCATTTTCCGAGCCGCTGGAAGATCTACAGAGCCTGTCTCTTCTATGAGTTCAAAGCTCGATTACACACATGATCCCAAAGCGCGGAGCTGGGTGGAATCTGCGAATTCTCCTGATACAGATTTTCCAATACAAAATCTGCCCTACGGGATCTTCCGGCGTCGCGGAAGTAATGAATCGCCTCGCGTGGGAGTCGCGATTGGCGATTCAATCTTCGATGTCGGTAAGTATTTCCGATCCTATCCGATCAAGGCTCAGGCTGAGGCCGAATCTGCGTGCAATGCGGACTCTCTAAATCCACTGATGGCGTTAAGTGCGCAGCACCGCGGGGACTTTAGGAAGTCACTGCACGCTCTTTTTTTTGACAGCTCGAAAAACGAAGCAATGGACGCAGTTGCCCGTCATCTCATTCCGCAGTCCGATGCTGAACTCTTTCTTCCAGCACGGATCGGTAACTACACAGACTTTTACGCATCGATCTTTCATGCCACCAACGTCGGCAGTATGTTTCGCCCCGACAATCCATTGTTGCCGAATTACAAATATGTACCGATTGGCTATCACGGACGAGCATCTTCACTTGTTGTCAGCGGTACTCCGATACGGCGACCAAATGGCCAAACCAGCGATGGAAATGCACCTCCACAATTTGGCCCCAGCAAGCGGCTCGACTACGAACTGGAGCTGGGTATGTTCGTCAGTCCGGGAAACAAACTCGGAGAGCCGATTCCAATTGGCGATGCCGGGAATCACATCTTTGGCGTCTGCCTCGTGAACGATTGGTCTGCCCGCGATATTCAGGCATGGGAATATCAGCCGCTGGGCCCATTTCTAGCCAAGAATTTTGCGACATCGCTCTCGCCGTGGGTAGTGACTATGGAGGCCTTAACGCCATTCCGCACCACAGCTTTTCCACGTCCGGAGGGTGATCCTGCTCCATTGCCTTATCTTTTAGATTCTGCTGACCAAAAAACTGGTGGGCTCGATCTTCATCTCGAAGTGCTGCTGCAATCTTCAAAGATGCGTGATGAAAATATCGCGCCGGTTCGCCTGAGTGAAAGTAATTTTTCCGATATGTATTGGACACTAGCGCAAATGCTCACCCATCACACCAGCAACGGATGCAATTTGCTTCCCGGTGATTTGCTGGCCAGCGGGACCGTTTCCGGAAAAGAGAAGTCTTCGCGCGGATGCCTGCTTGAACTTGCATGGCGAGGACAGGAACCATTGCAACTTCCAAATGGCGAAACCCGTAAATTCCTCGAAGACGGCGATGAAGTTATTTTTCGCGGTTACTGCGAAAAACCGGGATTCCGGCGCATCGGCTTAGGCGAATGTCGCGGAACCATCTTGCCTGCCTTGTAAATTGCCATTTACTGAGCGCGCCGAAGAGAATCCCTGGTTCTCGACGTCTCTCGCTCATCACTATTTATCGTCCTTTGACGCGCTAAAATTGCCTTCACATGAAATATTGCAGATTCCTGCTGAACGAAATCCCGCACTACGGCTTGGTTGAATTGATTGCAGGCCGCGAAGAGATCACCCGGACGTTCGTTTCGCCGCCTGAGCAAGCAGAGTCGCTCGATGATATTCCCACCAAGCGTATCGCTCACTTGCCGCTTGGCGAGGCGCACCTGTTTGCACCCGTTGCGCCATCGAAAATTGTTTGTGTCGGACGCAACTATCGCGCGCATGCCGCTGAACTCGGCAATGAAGCCCCGGCGGAACCGCTGATCTTTTTGAAGCCGCCGTCTTCGCTACTCGCACCCGGTGGCGTCATTATTCGGCCCCGCGCCTCGGAGCGAGTGGATTTCGAGGGAGAACTCGGGGTCGTGATTGGCAGCCGCTGTTTTCGCCCCACTGAAGATTTTGACGTGCGCACTTGCATTCTCGGTTACACAATCGTCAATGATGTCACCGCTCGCGACCTCCAGAAAAAAGATGCGCAGTGGACACGAGGCAAAGGCTTTGACACATTCTGCCCAGTAGGCCCGATAGTCATCAGCCGGGATGAACTCGACCCATGGGCTGGCGCTCCCATCGAAACCCGTGTCAACGGTGAGGTTCGTCAATCAGGCAATACTCACGACTTCATCTTTGCGCTCGATGTCGTCATTCGTTACATTGCCGACTTCATGACGCTTATGCCCGGTGATTTGATTGCTACAGGCACACCTGAGGGTGTAGGCCCGTTGGTGGATGGCGATGTTGTCGAGGTCTCTGTGCAAGGCATTGGCACTCTTCACAATTCCGTGCGCAATCAGGAGAGTGCAGGTTGAAAACGAAAGAAAATTTGCGAAGACTCTCGACTGAGCAGACAAACCCAGCATCCAAAGATCTCGACAAAAAATCTGCGTTGCAAATCGCGCGAATTATCAACTCCGAAGATGCGAAGGTGACAGCAGCCGTTAAACGCGCCCTCCCGCAAATCGCCAGGGCCATCGACCTGATTGCGACTGCGCTAAGAAATCGCGGACGACTTATTTATGTCGGGGCGGGAACCAGCGGGCGCATTGCGGCGCTTGATGCTGCTGAGTGTCCACCGACCTTCAACACCAGCCCCAAGATGGTGCAATTCGTCATCGCGGGAGGAGAAAAAGCTCTTGCCGCTGCTGTAGAAGCAAACGAGGACTCGCGGGAACTCGGCGAGCGAGCCATCGCACAACGAAAGCCGAATAAGAAGGATGTCGTTGTAGGAATTGCAGCGAGTGGGCGCACACCTTTTACCGTCGCTGCAATTGAATATGCCCGCAAACTTGGCGCAAAAACGATCGCGGTCACCTGCAATCGCAATTCACCGTTGGGCAACGCCGCGCACATCGAAATTGTCGCCGAAGTTGGTCCGGAAGTTGTTTCCGGCTCGACGCGCATGAAGGCTGGCACGGCGCAGAAGATGATTTTGAATATGCTTTCGACCGGAGCCATGACGCGACTGGGCTACGTGTATGGCAACTTGATGGTGAATGTGCACGTAAAAAACAAAAAGTTGGAAGAGCGCGGGATTTCGATTCTCGAACGCGCTTCGGGAGTAACGCGTGCCGAAGCGCAAGCAGCGCTCAAAGCCGCGCACAATCAAGTTCCCGCCGCGCTCGTCATCCTGAAACGTGGATCGACACGTGCTCAAGCGAGGGATGCTCTAAGAAAGTCCCATGGCAATGTTCGGAAAGCCATAGAAAACGCCTAAGTAACCCCACTTGGCGAATGCATTTTTGCTTTTGTCGCTTTTTAGTCTTCCTGTACAATTAAACCGTTTTAATTAGGCTGCAAGGAGATTCCAGCATGCGTACATCCCTCCGCAAAGTCTTTTTCATAGCAATTTTGGCAACTATGCTAGCGCCATCTCTCCACGCGGCAGATAAGCGTCTTCTCGCTTACTACGAATTCAGCGATCAATGGAACACGCCACCTTATACAGCTGCCAATATTCCCTACAATGAGCTCACGCACATCATTCATAGCAATATTGCTCCCGGTGCGAAGGCTGATGGCAGCCTTTGGATTCCCGATGGTTTCCTGGAACCGGCTCTGCTCAAGAATGCTCATGCGGCGGGCGTCAAGGTTCTAGTCTGCGTCAGTGGCGATCCACAGCTTTTCGTTGCCATCGTTGGCGACTCAAATGCTCGCGCAACGTTTGCGGCGAATCTGCAAAAATTTGTCCAGAGTGTTGGATACGACGGCGTGGATTTCGACTGGGAGGTTCCCAACAACAAAGCGCAGGCAGAAAACTTTGTGTTGTTGCTCCAACAACTACGAAGACTGCTTCCCTCTCCGAAATATCAAATTTCTGCCGCGGTTTCGTCCACTCCATTTTCGTGGGGTGTCTATGATTTTCCCGGCATGACGCCGGTTCTCGATTTCTATAACGTTATGACTTACGACTTCCATGGCCCGTGGACCAACCACTCGGGCCATAATTCGCCGCTCTATCTCAGCCCCGAAGATCCCGGACAGGAAGGCAGCGTGAAGAGTTCGATTGACGACTTCCTCACCGAATTTAAAGTTCCCGCCGAAAAGCTGAACCTTGGCGCGGCGTTCTACGGCTATATTTTCAATGTCGCCAATCTGTGGGATTTCTGTGTCTGCACCGGCGACGCGACATCGGTGACTTTCGCGCAAGTTCAGCCGCTGGTAAACAATGGCACATGGACACGCAATTTCGATGCGCTTGCCCAAGCGCCTTATTTGGTCCACGATTCGCGTGCTGCGTTCATTACCTATGATGACGAGGCCTCGACGGCCCGCAAGACGACTTACGTCATCAAAGATCGCGACCTGGGCGGCATATTTATGTGGGAACTTTCCCAAGACTACAATGGAACCAGCCAAAATCTGATGACCGCCATGTATAAGGCCTTTGCTCGAGCTTCAGGGCAATAAATCTAGCTGGCATCCCGGTGACAGACCGGTATATGCTAATCGGGCCGCCGGAAGCACTGATGTACAGTTCCCTTCCGGTTATCACGCCGCTGCCTCGTCCTCGCTACAATGGTTATGTCGCTACGTATTGGACGTGCGCTATTAGCCTCACTAAACCATCACAGGATTCATCTCGTCATGGATAAACTCGTTATTCGCGGCGGTAATCCGCTGCTTGGAACTATTCGTGTCAGCGGTGCAAAGAATGCTGCTCTACCCTGCATGGCTGCCGCATTGCTGACTGAAGAACCCGTCATTCTGGAAAACATCCCACAAGTGCGCGACATACAAACCACGCGCAATTTGCTCGCTGCCATGGGAGCGGAAGTTGAGTTAGGTTATGGCCGGGCACAGCATCGCACAACCATTCAATGCAAGAATCTGGCGGCTCCAGAAGCTTCTTACGAATTGGTAAAGACGATGCGCGCTTCGACGCTGGTACTCGGGCCGCTGGTTGCCCGTTGCGGTTCGGCCCGCGTTTCGCTTCCTGGAGGCTGTGCCATCGGCGCTCGTCCGATCGATCTTCACATTAAGGGGTTGGAGCGTCTCGGCGCCAAGATCACGCAAGATCACGGCTACGTCGAAGCCAGCTCTCCTCGGCTCAAAGGCGCGGAAATTGTTTTTGACAAAATTACCGTTACCGGAACCGAAGACTTACTCATGGCGGCGACTTTGGCTGACGGTGAAACCGTCATGCAGAACTGCGCCAGGGAGCCTGAAGTCGCCGATCTTGCTGATCTTCTCAACAAGATGGGCGCAAAAATTGAAGGGGCTGGTACGCCGACAATTCGCGTACAAGGGGTGGCGAAACTGCATGGAGCACGCCATCGCATCATTCCAGATCGCATCGAAGCCGGCACATTCATCATTGCTGGAGCGCTGACCGGAGGCGACCTCAACATCGCCAACTGCGAGCCAAGTCATCTGGGGGCGTTATTAAGAAAGCTGGAAGAAACTGGCGTCAAAACTGTGACTTCGGGTGATTCGATCCGGGTTATGGGTGATGCTCCATTTCGCGCGGCGGACATGGTCACCGAAGAATATCCCGGCTTCCCGACTGACATGCAGGCACAATATATGGCTTTGGCAACCCAAGCTGAAGGCACATCGGTCGTCACGGAAAATATCTTCGAGAATCGCTTCATGCACGCACAAGAACTTGTACGCATGGGGGCGAACATCAAGATTGAAGGAAGACGGGCCATTGTTCGCGGGAAAACACCTCTCAGCGCGGCAGCAGTATTGGCTTCCGACCTGCGGGCATCGGCCTCGCTCGTCCTCGCGGCATTGGTCGCCGATGGAGAAACGATTATTGACCGCGTCTATCATCTCGACCGCGGCTATGAAAACATCGAAGAGAAATTACGAGGAGTCGGTGCGCAAATCCGCCGCATCGGTGAGATGATTCCTCCACGAAACCGCCGCGTAACCGACCGCAGCGCTCACGGGCAAACTGTATAAAAAATCTTTGGAATCCCTAGCAAGCTGTCCCGCCCCAGTCCTCCCGATTCAGGGGACAGGGCGGGACATTGCTAAGTTTTTCGTGAATACTACTGACCGAACGAGCACACGCCAATCTGGCCGAGTCCCGGCAAGTTTCCATTTTGGCCTTGGAATGTCCAGTTGCCGTTGTTGGAAGTAGAAGGAGTCTGGCCGAAATACTGGAGGTTAACCAAGTCCTGGATGTGATAGGTAAATCCACCCAGCGTGTAGGTATAGTCTCCATATTTCGGATTGGTTTCATTCTCGATGGGATCGCCGACTTCGAGAATTCCACCGCACGCACCCTGCACGTTGTTCACGTAGGGATCATCGATCCACTCACCGAGTTCATGCGACAGAGCAGAAACGTCGGAAGCAAACGCAGTGGAGGAGTTGGTGTAGCCGTAAATGGAATAGGTTTGCGGCGTGTTGGCGTTGCCATAGGCGTTGTGCCATCCGCCGATGCAGCAGATGAGGCCGCCCAATTCAGTCCAGTAGGTGTTGTAGGCCATAATTAACGGCAAGGTGTTCGGGCCGACTTGCTTCAGCTTTGGAAGTCCAGCCTGCACTTGTGCGTCGAACCAGTTGTAATCCACTTCAGCCACATTCACCCCAAACTGATTGCCGGTCTTGCCCTTGTTCGTCGGTACGACCACGGTCACTTCCGGCAGAACAGTCGGCTTCAGCAGAAGGTGATAATTCGTGTTGGTCATGACGTCAGTCCAGAAGTTGCCGCGCTGATAGGCATCTTCAAACTGTGTATTGCCCAGATCGGTGCCGCCGATGGTGTAGTCCTGGTTCTGGAAAATCGGTGACGCGATCATGTTCTGGACAGCAGTCTGCCCATTGGAAAGTTTCGTTAGGGGATCGAAATAAGTAATTTGCCCACTACTGTTCTTAATGCCAATCTTGACGGGAATTACGTAAACCGTATATGTGGTGGTGACGTTGGTGGCGGAGGGATCGGTGCCCACCATCGTGAAATGATCGGTATTGCCCTGATACTGGAATGTGCCGTTCCATGTCTGCAATGCCGTGGAGGCTTGAGCGAAGTGGGAGTTATCGTAAATGGGTTTGGGATGCGCATACATGGGCTGGGATACCTGGGCCTGTTGCGCGAGTGAACTACCGGCTAGCGCCGCGAACAATGCGACGCCGTTGAGTAAACGGAATGCTTTCACAGAACAACCTCCTAAAAGGAAAATGTCCACAAGCAACGGGGGTCCGGAAGCTTCTGGTTGGATTTCTAAGCTAGAGACGAACCTGCTACTGGGATTGCTAACAGGAATGTTAACAAGAAGGTAAGAGTTGTTAGCCTAGCGGGTGTAGTTTACAAAGCGGGCTTAATCCTTAACCGGCAGGCTGTCGTGGCTGGCGACACAGCGCCAGGATCCGCTTAATTTAATCCATGTATCAGTGAATCGTCCGCGGCGATCGAATTGCTTGCCTTTGTACTTGCCTTTTTCATGATAAGTGCCGGTCACGACTCCAGCATCCCCGTAAACCTTGATTCGAAAATCCTCCGAAACCAACAAATCGTAGTGATATGTTTTGTCTCGAACAAAATCGAAATGCTGCTGCTTGGTTTGCAGAGTGCCATCGGGCTCCGTAATCACAAAATCATCGGACAAAATTAGTTGCAGCGCTGCGGGATCGTGCTGCAACTCGGCTTGGTTCCAGGCATTTTCCAGTGCGAGAATTTGGCCTTCGTCACCATGGTGGTTGGAGTCTTGAGCAAACGAAGGTGGCACGATGAAGAAAACGAACAAGCACGCCCATATCAGCTTGCGCATGCAAGAATCTTAGGGTGGGAGCTTTTCAGGGTCAATAACAAGGAAGTGACAGAAGTAAAGTAACCCAAGAACATAAAAGGCCACGATTTCTCGCGGCCTTCGTATATTGACTAATAATTGTTGCTCTAGTGTCTTCCGCCACCGCCACCAGGACGGCCACCACGGCCCCCCGGGCCTCCACGACCGCGGCCACGTCCGCCGCCACCACCAGGTCGGCCACCGCGCCCGCCACCACGGCCACCGCGATCACCACCACGGCCGGGGCCGCGATCATGACGCTCGCCCTGCGGACGATCTCCTGCTGGAGCTACAGCTGCGCCCTCACGGTTGAAGTTCGGCTCGTTATCATCGAAATCCGCGCCGCCCTCAATCGTCAAAGTACCACCGTGGTTCGAAGCCTCAACCGGAGCAGCATGCTCATCGCCGCCTTCAGCATGGTCCGGCGGAGCCTCCCCGCCACCCATCTTTGCGCGCTGCTCTTTCAAAATTGCTTTGCGCGACAGGCGAATGCGGTTGCCTTCCACTGCCAGCACTTTCACCAGCACCTGATCGCCTTCCTTCAGTTCGTCGCGAACATCGGCAATCCGATGCTCGGCCACTTCACTGATGTGCAACAACCCGTCTGTGCCGGGAATGATTTCGACGAATGCGCCAAAATCGGCAAGCCGTGTGACCGTCCCAAGATAAGTCTTTCCAACTTCGGCCGTGGCAGTCAGATCTTTAATGATCTGAATCGCCTTGTTCGCCGAAGCTTCATCATTGGAAGCAACATTGACCTTACCGGAATCTTCAACTTCAATTTTCACTCCGGTTTGCTCAATGATCGAACGAATCATTTTGCCGCCGGGCCCGATGACGTCACGAATCTTGTCCACTGGAATTTGCAGCGTATAGATTCGCGGCGCAAACGACGAAACCTTCTCGCGAGCGCCGGAGATAGCCTCGGTCATCTTGTCCAGAATGAACAATCGTCCGCGTTGCGCCTGCGCCAGTGCTTCCCGCATAATCTGCGCAGTAATTCCGCCGACCTTAATGTCCATCTGCAATGCGGTGATGCCGTCTTTTGTACCGGCGACTTTGAAATCCATATCGCCGTAGTGATCTTCTGCGCCTGCGATATCGGTAAGAATCGCGTATTGCTCGCCTTCTTTCACCAAGCCCATTGCGACGCCCGCAACCGGAGCCTTGAGCGGAACGCCCGCGTCCATCAACGAAAGTGATGCTCCACAAACTGTCGCCATGGATGACGAACCGTTCGATTCAAGAATGTCCGACACGACGCGCATGGCATAAGGCCAGTTCTCAGCCGTGGGCAATACTGCGGAGATGGCACGTTCTGCCAACGCTCCGTGACCGATTTCGCGGCGGCCCGCTCCACGCAGGAAGCCAACTTCGCCAACACTAAACGGTGGGAAATTGTAGTGCAGCAAAAAGTTCTTCTTGGCTTCGCCCTGGAAGGTCTCAAGGCGCTGCATATCATCGGCAGTACCGAGCGTGGTCGTGACCAACGCTTGAGTTTCGCCGCGGGTAAAGACTGCCGAGCCGTGAGTGCGCGGCAGAACGCCGACTTCAATCCAGATTTCGCGTATCTCATCGAATGCGCGGCCATCCGGGCGGCGCTTGCGGCTGATGACTTCCTCGCGGAAAATTCGCTCGCGCAGGGTGTCAAAATAATTCTTCAGCTTCTTGCGGCCATCCTCATCTTCTTCCGGAATCGCCTCGATGGCACGATCTTTGATTTGCTTGATCAGCGTGTAGCTTTCGATCTTCGGATGCTTTTGCGTGTCGCAAGCATCGGTCAATTCCTTGCCAATTTTGGCTTTAAGCTGATCGTAGTAAGCCTGGTCAAATTCAGGAGCCACTACCGCGCGCTTCGGTTTGCCAACTTTGCCGCGCAGTTCGTTAATCGCAAAGCAAATCTTCTTGATTTCGTTGTGTGCGAACTCGATCGCGTCCACGACTGTGGCTTCGCTCACGCCCTTTGCACCCGACTCGATCATCACAATGCCTTCGGCGGTGCCGACGACCATAATGTTCAGAGCGCTTTCACGCATCTCGGCATAAGTAGGATTAATGACAAACTGTCCATCCACTTGCCCAACACGCACCGCGCCAATCGGCCCGTTGAAAGGAATGTCGGAGATCGTCAGCGATGCCGACGCGCCGTTGATGCCGAGCACGTCCGGATCGTTTTCCGCGTCGGCGGAAAGAACGAAGGAGATGACCTGGGTTTCGCAGCGGAAACCTTCTGGAAACAAAGGACGAATCGGGCGATCAATCTGGCGGCTGGTGAGAATTTCGCGCTCGCTGGGACGGCCTTCGCGCTTGATAAAGCCTCCCGGAAAGCGCCCACCGGCATAGGTGTATTCGCGGTAGTCCACGGTCAGAGGAAAGAAGTCGATGCCTTCCCGGGGTTCGGCGTTTGAAGTCGCAGTGGCAAGAACTACGTTTTCGCCCGAGCGGACAACGGTCGCGCCGTGGGCCTGTTTGGCCAGTTTGCCGGTCTCAAATGAGATTTTCTTGCCTCCGGCGAGGTCAACAGTAATTTCAGTTGCGTGTGGTTTCATGTTTCATCCTTTTAGGTAGAAGCGGAGGCGTAGCGGTAGGCAAGCCTGTGCGGCGGCAGGTATGCTCACCTGCCGAACGAGATACAAGCACGGGCTGATGACCAGCATGATGGGGATTGCCTCATTGGGGTACTGCAGATTCCAGTTTTAGCGCAAGCAAAAAATTGCCGCGATCTAGTGGCGGAGGCCGAGTTTCTGTACAACGGTTTTGTAACGGCCGGAATCGTAGGTCCTGAGGTAATCCAGCAAGCTACGGCGCTTGCTGACCAGCATGAGAAGGCCGCGGCGCGATCCGTGGTCTTTCTGGTGGGTTTTGAAGTGTTCCGTCAGATGACCAATCCGCTCACTCAACAGAGCGATCTGTACTTCGGGGCTGCCGGTATCGTTGGCGTGGGTGGCGTACTGGTCTATGAGGGACTTCTTTTGCTCTCTGGCTAACACTTACGCAATGCACTCCTGTCTCTATTCGATTGTCTTATATGACGTTATTAGGATAGCACAGGGGCAGGAAGGTTGGGTAGGTGTGCGAGTCTCAATCATCCGGATATTCATAATCTTGGCCATTTGAGGGCCATTTCAAGCCTCTACCCCGTCGTCTTTCCACTGATAACCGCAGGCATCGCAACTCCAGTTGAACTTGGAATCAGGCCTAGAGCTCTCGGAGACTTCTTCATCCAACCCCTGTAATACGATCTCGGTCGAATGGCATTTAGGGCGATGCGCTTCGTAATCCTCCTCTTTGGTTGCTTGGTTGGGTTCTGGAGGAAGGCCCATCCTTAAGAATTGAAACGCAAGCTGTTGCTGCGGCTCCCAGACTTTTACTTCAACCCCCTTATCGAAATCTGCGCGCAGGGCATTTAAGTCATCAACATTGTCTGGGCCGAAATACGACGGAATGCGGGCATCATCGAGAATCTTCTTAAACTGCCGGGCCTCATCCAAGCTCCAAACGCTACCAGCGTGAGCCAGTTCTGAATCAGAAAGATTAAAGTCGCCAGAAGGCTCCTCAGCCTGCGGTTTTGGCTCATCTTGAATTTGTACCTTCAGCCCTCGACTGGAAATTTCGCTTTGCAAGGCTTCTCTAGCGGCGTCGGTTAAATCGTCTCCGTCTTGCGCTAAGGCCATCCATTCGTCATCGCACTTTTACGCATACAATTCCTGGAGCCGTCGTGATTCCTGCGCCGAGTCGAAGAAATTCATGGTGAAAAATAATACACAAAACATGTCATTTAAGAAGAATGTTTTCAAATCCACTTTGACCACAGGAATCGGATAGCGGAGTATTCGCTCGGTTCAATATTGTGCAGTCATGCACAGAACCATTGAACCGACCATTCTCTATTTTGGAACGCCTGTCGCCCTCATCAGCTCGTTGAACCCGGACGGCTCGCCGAACCTGGCGCCGATGTCCTCGGCGTGGTGGCTGGGCTGGAGCTGTATGTTGGGTCTCGGCCAGTTGGGCCAGACTTCTGACAATCTCATTCGTACGCGCGAGTGCGTCATCAACTTGCCGTCGCAGGATATGGTTTTGCAGGTTGACCGGCTGGCGCTGACCACGGGCAAAGATCCCGTGCCAGAGAAAAAGCACCAATGGGGATATCGCTACGAACCCAACAAGTTCGGCATCGCGGGACTTACTCCGGTGGAGTCTCTATCAGTTGCGCCGCCACGGGTGAAGGAAAGCCCTGTTCAGATGGAAGGCATAGTGCACGATTACCGTTCATTTGGCAAAAACGTAGGCGCGAATGTATTTGAAGTTCACATCACTAAACTGCACGTGGATGAATCGCTGATTATCGAGAATGGCGAGCGTCCACATATTGACCCGTTGAAGTGGAAGCCGCTGATCATGAGCTTCAGCCGATTTTTCGGCTTGGGCGGCGAAGTGCATCCTTCGCGCCTCGCCGAGTCTGAGTTCATGAAGGCCGCATACCGAAAAATCTCGACGTGAAGCGGAATAAATCTCTCCGTTCTTGGTTATCAACTACAGAGTGCAAATCCCAGAACCAAAGCAGGATGAGCACAATTCAAAATGGGAGAGAAATAACATGACATCTCGAATCATATTCGCGTCCGTACTTTGCCTTGCCAGCTCATTCGCGCTCGCCGATAATCCGGCTGACGCGCCGCTTATGGCGGACAATCCAGCGTCAGCAGTCGTTCAACAGGCAGGCGTTCAAAAGAAAGAGACATCGAGGGCGCACAAGTATGCCCATAAGAACGACGCGTGTGTGACGAAAGCCGCGCAAGCTGCCACCAAACCCGCAGAGCCTAAGTCTCAACAGAGCGCCAGCGCTCAAACAGATGCATCGAGTTTGTAGTAAATGATGATGGGAAAGGCGCGTTTATGCCGCGCCTTTCCTTAATCGCAAATAACCGACTCGGCGATGAGCAATGTATACGCGCTACACTTAGTAGCATGTTTCGATCGCAGCTTTTATTGCTCACATTCGGTCTCCTTATGGCGTCAGGGTTGGTGTGCGATCTGCATGCGCGATCCAGCACACAAAACTCTTCGCAACTCGACCAGCAAGTTCCCGTCATCGATGGCGGCGCCGGGCCCTGTTCCCTGCTGCTTACCGTAACCGCCGACAGCGGTCCGGTCTATGCTGCGGTCATTAAGGTTCACATCGAATATGGCTTCGGCGGGTTTCGACGGCTCGACTTGCAGGCCAGCACCAACGTCAATGGGAAAGCGAAATTCACCGGACTTCCCTCGCGCGTAAAGCGCCCACCGCTCGAATTTCAGGCCTCCAGCAGCGATTTGGCAGGTACAGCGACGTTCAATCCCAGCGACCGATGCCAAGCCACCCGCGATATTGCACTGCAAAAACCCAAGCCGTAGCCCAATCTTCAAATTATCCGGAAAAATCTCTTGACAATTATAGTGTTATAGTTAACTATAACACTAGTTGCAGACGCGCGCTCCGCAGCTATACCGACTTAGAAGAAAAATCAAGGAGAACGCAACATGAAATCACGCATCGCACTTTCGCTTCTATTCGTTCTAATGATGATGGCCGTTACCGCTTTTGCAGCGGACGCCACCGCGACCCAATCTGACTCTCAAAAAGCCTTCGACCAATTGAAAACTCTATCGGGCACGTGGGAAGGCCATATATCTACCTTTCCGACCACACCCGAGATTGACGGCAAGGCCATGCGCGTCTCGCTGCGCACAACTTCCATGGGAAACGCGCTAGTACATGAGATGACAGGAGAAGGAAGGCCAGATGATCCCATCACCATGCTTTATCTGGACGGTGGCCGCCTGCTCCTGACTCATTATTGCGATGCCGGCAATCGGCCTCGCATGGTGGGCAAGGCCTCGCCGGACGGAAAAACGGTGGAATTCGAGTTCCTCGATGTCGCCGGTAGCGCAGAGTATGGGCACATGCACCACGCAGTCTTTACGTTCATTGACGAGAACCATCACACCGAGGACTGGACCTATATGCAACCTGGGGACAAACCGGTCCGCGCACATGTTGATTTGCAGAGAACCAAGTGACGTTAGTGAGAATTTTTGGAGCCCATGATGGACCGTGAGTGGAACGACAATCAGCCGATTTACCGCCAGCTGCGCAATCGCGTCGTCGCGATGATCCTCGACGGCGTGCTGAAGGAAGGCGATCCTCTACCTTCAGTACGCAATGTGGCAGCGGAATACCGGGTCAATCCGCTCACGGTTCTCAAGAGCTACCAAGCATTAGTGGACGAGCAGTTGGTGGAGAAGAGACGAGGGTTGGGAATGTTTATCAACACCGGTGCACGCAATTTACTGCTGCAAGGCGAGCGGCAGAAGTTTCTGGCTGAGGAGTGGCCAAGGATTTCAGCGACGATCCAGCGCTTGGGACTGACACCAGAAGAACTGCTGGAGTCTGCCAAGGAAGCCGCAAAGAAGGAGCCAAAATCATGACCGTTGTCGAAGCCCGCGGCCTGCGTAAAACTTACGGAACAAATATCGCGCTTAACGGGGCCGATTTTCATATCAACGAAGGTCGTATCGTCGGACTCATCGGACCCAACGGAGCAGGCAAGAGCACCGCACTCAACGCGATCCTAGGTCTCACGCCATATCAAGGCGAACTAAAAGTGCTAGGACGCGATCCATGGAACGAGCGCGATCAACTCATGTGCGATGTCTGCTTTATCGCCGATGTCGCCGTCCTGCCCAGGTGGATCAGGGTTTCGCAGGCACTCGAGTACGTGGCCGGTGTCCACCCGCGATTCGATCGCTCGAAGGCCGAAGGTTTTCTGGCAAAGACAAACATTCGTCATAACAGCAAAGTGAAGGAATTATCCAAAGGCATGGTGACGCAATTACATCTTGCGCTGGTGATGGCCATAGACGCGAAATTGCTGGTGCTCGATGAGCCCACCTTGGGTCTCGACATTCTTTATCGCAAGCAATTTTACGATTCTCTTCTGAATGACTATTTTGATCGCAACCGCACCATTCTCGTGACGACACATCAAGTGGAGGACGTCGAGCATGTCCTCACTGATCTCATGTTCATCGATCGCGGCCGCATTGTGCTCAATTGCAGCATGGAGGATTTCGAGTCGCGTTACATAGAGGTCTCGGTACACCCCGAAAGTCTTGCTGCGGCAAGAGCGATCCAGCCGATGCATGAGCGCCAGGCATTGGGCAGAAGCATTCTACTTTTCGACCATGGCAATCGCCAGGAACTCGCCGCGCTTGGGGACACGCGCACACCCAGTATTTCCGATTTGTTTGTTGCGGTAATGGGCAGCCAATCGGTCAAGTTCAAGGAGTAGCCCGATGAATATGCAATCGAATACTATCCGCGAAGAAAACCCTCAACCGACCCGTCCCTTATACTGGTTGGTGCAGCGTGAACTTTGGGAGAACCGCTACCTCTATGTTTTGCCGTTAGCAGTGGCAGGGATTGCATTGTTTGCCTTCTTGATCGCCACGATCGGACGAGCATTAGCGACGCCGGACTTGGGGCAACGGCGTGCCGTGCTGGAAGAGCCCTACCACTTCGTCAGCGCTTTGATCATGGGGGCGGCGTTTATCGCGGGAATCTTCTACTCTCTCGAGGCGCTGCACGGAGAACGCCGGGACCGCAGCATTCTGTTCTGGAAGTCACTACCAATATCCGATCTCACAACTGTTCTGTCGAAGGCGAGCATTCCTATTGTCTTTTTACCGCTTTTCTCATTCGCGATCGTCGTAGTAGCGCAGTTGATCATGCTTTCCCTGAGCAGTCTTGCCATGCTTGGGAGTGGCATGAGCGCCAGCGCTCTGTGGCCCCAACTATTCCAGAACTTGATGATGTTGCTCTATCACCTTTTCACTGTGCACATGCTTTGGTATGCGCCCATCTACGCCTGGATGCTGCTCGTCTCCGGTTGGGCAAAGCGGGCGGTGTTTCTCTGGGCGGCGCTACCCTTCGTCGCGATTGGGGTGGTTGAGAAGATAGCATTCCGCGCTTCGCACTTCACTTCATGGCTGGGATATCGGCTCTCGGGCCCGGAACCTTTCGACATGGAAACGTCCAGCAAAGTACCCATGGAGGCCATGTCGCACCTAAGTTTGGCGAAATTTCTAAGCACTCCCGGCCTGTGGGTCGGCTTGATATTCGCTGCGCTATTTCTCTACGGCGCGGCTCGGCAGCGCCGTTATCAAGGACCGATCTGATCGGATTGTTTCCTGCGGAGAAACAAGGATGGGCGCAACTGAAATGATGGAACGGCGTTCGTGAACATTCAAAGATGAAAAGATTAAACCAGCACGGCGGCGTTTTGACCTTCCCCATAAGCCATGCAAAGACAGTTAAGGATTATGAATCGAGAGCGAGCCCCCGTCGTGCTTTTATATTGGCTTCGATCTTGAAGACCGATATGCATAAATGACGGCCAATAGTGGAGGTGCCAGCAGGAATCCCCAGAATGGGATCAGCGTGCCGAGAATGATAGGCGTGATAATAGAAGCCCATATAGGAACCTTCGCGGTTCGCTTCATTAAGTAAGGTTGAAGGAAGAATCCATCAATCACCACAATGAAGGCGTATAGCATGAGAACGTAAAGAGGATGCTCCCAATCCGTCCAGCGTATGGTGGCGGAGAGAACCGGCCCGATGAGCCCGAGAATCGGGCCAAAGTGGGGAACAATCTGTAGTGTCGCCGCCAATAATGCCCAAAGTGGCGCAAAAGGAACGCGAAGAATCATCAGACCGATAAGCCAAAGCAAGCCAACAGCAAGAGAATCTTGAGCTTGCGCGATAGCCCAATTTTTAAGAGCGTCGCCGGTCAGTGAAAGGTGCTCGTAAAGGTTCACGCTTCACATGTTAGACTTTTTATATTCCCTCGGCGAGGCATGCGATGAAATTTGGAGTGCTCGTCTTCCCCGGCTCGAATTGCGACCACGACGCCTATTGGACTATCCAACAGGTCGCCAAACAGCCCGTAACATTTCTCTGGCATGAGTCCCATGATTTGGAAAATTGCGACGCCATTATCGTACCCGGAGGATTCGCCTACGGAGATTATCTGCGCACAGGCGCGATAGCAAAGTTTTCTCCGGTGATGGAATCGGTCAGCAAATTCGCCGCTGGTGGCGGGTTGGTACTGGGGATTTGTAATGGATTCCAAATTCTGTGCGAAGCTGGTTTGCTTCCAGGGGCACTCACGCGCAATGCTGGCCTGAAATACGTCTGCAAGCCAGTGGATGTGAGGGTCGAAAATACCGAAACTCCATTTACAAATGCCTGCCGCCAGGGTGAAGTGCTTACCATCCCCATCGGACATATGGACG
>Ga0070738_10002225_pt1 | contig 31140 bp, 20 predicted proteins | sample Coa_R2_2_FD_66446 | JGI IMG/M metagenome (GOLD analysis project Ga0070738, IMG submission 66446) | Surface soil microbial communities from Centralia Pennsylvania, which are recovering from an underground coalmine fire - Coalmine... | ecosystem: Environmental > Terrestrial > Soil > Unclassified ...
CTGCCCGCGCGTAATCGTCTTGCCGGTGAAATGCTCCACCGTGCGGATAATCGTCTCGCGATACGAATCGGTCACGTCCACCAGGACGCCGTCCATGTCGAACACCAGCACCTGATCGCGAGCGCTCACCAAATCTGCTCCAATTCGCTCAGGAACCGGCGCACCTGATCGCGCGTGCCTACGGTCACTCGCACGCACCCGGGGATTTCGTAGCTGCGGTCGCGCACCAATACGCCGCGGCTGCGTAACTCATCCCGGATCGGAATGGCGCGGTCGCCCGCCTGGAATAACACGAAATTCGCTTTGCTCTCGTAATAACTGATCCCGAGCTTTTCGAGCCCGACGTACAACAACTCGCGAGCCGCCAGCACTTCCGTCACATATTTCTCGATATACGCCCGATCCTGGATGGCCGCGCGCGCCGCCAACACAGCAACGCTGTTGACGCTGTAAGGCGACTGCGCCTTGTGCAGGAACTCCACATTTCCGGATTGCGAAAACAGGCAGCCGAGCCGCATGGCCGCCATGCCGTAGACTTTGGAAAACGTGCGGCTGACGAATAGATTCGGATAATCGTTCAATAACGGCAACGCGGTGACCCCGCAGAACTCGTAATACGCTTCGTCGATCAGCACCGCCGCGCCCGCCGCACGATCTAAGATTCGCTCGATTCCCGCGCGCGATGTTCCCGTTCCCGTCGGATTGTTCGGATTCGCGATCAGAATCGCCCGCGTGGTCGGCCGGATGTTCTGCAACAGTTCTTCGAGCGGGAAGGCCAGCTTCTCGCGCCGGTACGGGATCGTGCGCACGCTGGCGCCCGCCACCTCCGCATAGAAGCGGTACATCGCGTACGACGGCTGCAACAAAAGCACCTCGTCACCGTCGTCCACATAGGTGTTGATGAGCACCTGTATTGCCTCATCGGTACCGTTGGTGAGTATGAAATCGTCCGGATCGACCGCGAAGAACTCCGCCAGTTCGTGCTTGATCTCGCCGTACTCGGGATAAACGGCCAGCCCGTCTTCGGTGAGATGCTCACGCAAAAACTCGATCACCTTGGGCGAAGCTCCCACCGTGTTCTCGTTAAAATCCAGCCGCAGCTTTCCAGCACGGCCCGCGGTAGGCGGCGAATACGGCGCCATCTTCAGCACCGCCTCGCGCGGCTGCAAAACGCCGGGCGGCAGATCCAGCTTCTTACTTGCCAAGACGAACCTCCACCGAGCGCGCATGCGCTTCCAGCCCTTCGGCGCGAGCCAGCGTCGTGATGGCCGGAGCCAGCCTCGCCAAACCGTCCGCGCTCAGCTCCTGTACCGAGATCACCTTTACGAAATCCGCGGAGGATAAGCCACCGCGAATGCGCGCCGCGCCCGCCGTTGGAAGCACGTGATTGGGTCCGGATGCGTAATCGCCCGCTGCTTCCGGACTGCTTGGGCCAACGAAAATGCTTCCCGCATGCCGGATCTTCGGCAGCAGCCCGTCATCGTAGATCGCCAAATGCTCGGGCGCCAGGCGATTCGAAGCATCCACCGCCGCGTCGACAGATGGGCACAAAATGACCGCGCTGTGATTACGAATGGACTGACACGCCACCGGGGCCGTCGGCAGCATCCCCAACTGCCGCGCCACTTCCTGCGCTACCTGCTCGCCCAATTGGCGCGAGGTCGTCAGCAGAATCGAGGAGGCCTCTACGTCGTGCTCGGCCTGAGCCAGCATGTCCGCGGCGATGTGCCTCGGATCGGCATCCTCGGCGATGATCACGATCTCCGTAGGCCCGGCGATAAAATCGATCCCCACCTCGCCCGCCAGCGCCTTCTTCGCGGCCGTTACGTAAATATTGCCTGGCCCCACGATGCGATCCACCTTAGGAATGGTCGCCGTGCCGAATGCCAGCGCCGCGATCGCTTGCGCGCCGCCCACCCGAAATAGATGCTTCAAACCCAAGAACCGCGCCGCAGCCATGATCTCGGTGCTGGGACGCGGCGAAGTGACGCAGATTGTCTTGACGCCGGCCACTTGAGCCGGAATCGCCGTCATGAGAAGCGTGGAGGGAAGCGGATAGCGCCCCGCCGGAATGTACGCGCCCATCGAGTCCAGCGGACGCACGATCTGCCCCAGCCGCCGTCCGTCCTGGAACTCAACCCAATTTTCCCGCGGAAGCTGTATTTCGGCGTATTCGCGGACATTGCGCGCCGCCGTTTCGAGAGCCGCGCGGAACTCGGGACTCACGCGTGCTTCCGCCTCGCGCATCGCCGCCTCCGGGATCGTGACACTGTTTCCCTCCAGGCCGTCGAACTTGCGCGCGTACTCCAGCAGTGCCTCGTCGCCGCGCTTGCGCACCGCCTCCAGGATCGGCGCCACGGTTTGTTCGGCTTCGGCCAGGCGCACTGCCTTGCGTTTTATGAAATTCTGAGCCTCATCCAGCGGAAGAATTCGGAGCATACATCACATCACAATCTTGTTTAGCGGATATTCCACGATCCCTTGTCCGCCCGCTTCCTTCAGCCGCGGGATGATATGCCGGACCGTGTTTTCATCCAGAATCGTGTGCACCGCGACCCACTCATCGTCGCTGAGATGCGAAATGGTGGGCTTCTTCAGCGCGGGAAGAATCGACAGGACCGCGGGAAGGCAGTCCTTGCGCACGTTCAGCATCAACCCTACTTTTCCAAGCGCATTGATCGCGCCCTCCAGCAGCATGCGCATGTCTTCCAGCTTGCGCCGCTTCCAGCCGTCGCGCCAGGATTCGAGATTCGCGATCAACTGCGTATTCGATTCCAGCACGGTCTCGATGATGCGCAGCTTGTTGGCGCGCAGAGACGAGCCGGTTTCGGTCACTTCCACAATCGCGTCAGCCAGCACCGGCGGTTTCACCTCGGTCGCGCCCCAACTGAATTCCACTTTGGCCTTGACGCCATTGGCGGCGAGATAACGCTCGGTCGTCGAAACCAGCTCGGTCGCGATCACTTTGCCGTCCAGATCCTTGACGCTCTGAAACGAAGACGCCTCCGGCACCGCTAGTACCCACCGCACTTTGCCGAAGCTCTGCTTGGCGTAGATCAGGTCCGCTACCGCATGCACTTTGGCTTCGCTCTCTTCAATCCAGTCGCGTCCGGTCAGGCCGGCATCCAGGACGCCGTCCTCCACGTAGCGCGCCATCTCTTGCGCGCGGATCAGCATGCACTCCACTTCTGGATCGTCAATCGCGGGGAAATAAGACCGCGAGCTGGTGCTGATATTGAAACCGGCGCGCCGGAACAGCTCGATAGTCGCGTTCTCCAGGCTGCCTTTAGGAATCCCGAGCTTCAGCTTCATGACCCGCTCCCGTACACCGCGGCCGGATCGTAGGCCCGCGGCTCCGATTCCTTCCATTGGCCGCCGTCCAGGCGCCGGAAGAAGCAGCTCTGGTATCCTTCGTGGCACACGCCCGGCCCTAGCGCCTCCACTTTGATCAGCAGCGCGTCGCGATCGCAATCGGTGGCAATCTCCTTCACCACCAGCCGGTGCCCCGAAGTCTCGCCTTTCATCCACAGCTTGTTCCGCGAGCGGCTGAAAAACGTGACAAAGCCGGAATCCACGGTCTTGCGGAATGACTCCTCGTTCATAAAGCCGACCATGAGTACGCGGCTGGTCGCGTGATCTTGAATCACCGCCGTCAGAATACCGTTCAATTTGCTGAAGTCGAGGTCCATGTCTCCATACCAATAAAAAAGCCCGCCGGTTTTGTTCGGCGGGCTGTTGTTAGTTTCAGGAATCGATCAGTATGCCGCCGACCGCCAAACAACCCGATGATGGTGGTGATGGGCGACAAACATGAATCCTCAGTGTAGCACGCGAGCACCGTTAGAATCCAGGGTAAAATAAGGGGCTTCTATGGCCTTCCCCGCTTCCTCGTCGCTGGCGCAGTCCCGGTCTCAAGCGCGATCCATGGTGATTTCCACCCGCGGCATCGTCGCCACCGAGCAGACTCTAGCCTCGCAAGCGGGCGCTCAGATCCTGGCCCGCGGCGGATCGGCCGTCGACGCCGCGATTGCAGCCAACGCGGCCCTCAGTGTCGTCGAGCCCATGATGTGCGGCCCGGGCGGCGACCTGTTCGCGCTGGTTCGGGACTCTAAGACCGGCCAGGTCGCAGGCATCAACGCCAGCGGCTGGTCGCCTCAAGCGCTCTCGCTCGATTACGTGGACCAGCACGGCTTCAATACCATCCGCGGCATTCACGCCGTTACGGTCCCGGGCTGCGTCGACGGTTGGCACAAGCTGCACCAGCGCTTCGGCCACATAGCCTGGCGCGACCTGTTTCAGCCCGCCATTTATTACGCTTCGCATGGCTTTCCCGTCACCGAGTTGATCCAGTGGGAATGGCAGAACTCGAGCTTGATGCTGCAGGACGAAGCACGCAGCATCTATTTACCGCAAGGCCGCGCGCCAAACGTCGGCGAGATCTTCCGCAACCCGGAACTCGCGCACGCGTTTTATCTGATTGCCGAGCTCGGGCCGGACGCGTTCTATCGCGGGCAGATCGCCGAAGCAATTCTCAAGACCTCCCGGCGCTACGGCGGCACGCTCGCTGCCGCGGACTTGAGCGAGTACGAATCCGAATGGGTACAGCCGATCTCCACCACCTACCGGGGCTGGGAAGTTTACGAGCTTCCGCCCAATGGCCAAGGCATCGGCACGCTCGAAATGTTGAACATCCTGGAAAATTTTCAGATCGGCGATTATTCGCAGGATGGCGCCGACGCGCTGCATCTGAAAATCGAGGCGCAGAAGCTCGCAATCCAGGATCTGCGCCGCTACCTCGGCGATCCGCGCCACGCGCCGGTTCCGGTGCAAGGCTTGTTATCCAAGTCGTATGCGCGCGAGCGCGCCGCCCTGATTGATCCGCTAAAGGCCAATTGCTCTCCCGTCCCCGGCCGGCCCGACCTGGGCCACACCACTTACCTGGGCGCGGTCGACACGGACGGCAACGTCGTTTCGTGGATCCAGAGCATTGCCAACTTTTTCGGCTCCGGAATCGTCGTGGACGGGATGGGCATCTTGCTGCACGACCGCGGCGCCTCCTTCGTAACCGAACCGGGTCATCCCAACGCGCTCGCCCCACGCAAGCGCCCGTTCCACACCATCATTCCCGGCTTCATGCAAAAAGATACTCGCCATGTTGGGTTCGGCATCATGCGCGGCATGAATCAGGCGCAAGCGCAGATGCAGCTGGTGACCAACATCGTGGATCACGGAATGAACATCCAGCACGCGCTGGAGGCGCCGCGCTTTACCAAGCAATCGCTGGGCGGCTGCGATGTGCAAATCGAGTCGCGCGTCCGCGAGGAGGCGCGCCAGGAGCTAATCCGGCGCGGCCATCGGCTCAGCGTAGTGGGCGATTACTCCGAATACATGGGAGGCGGCCAGGTAGTCATGCATGACTCCGCAGCCATGGTCAATTACGGCGCTTCCTCGCCGCGCAAGGATGGCGCCGCTGTTCCTGAACCCGATCCGTATTTCAAGTCCTGAAATTTAAGCCCCGGAATAACCCTAATACACTCGGATTGCGCCATCCGCCTTCATCTGCGGCTATCTGCTTCCGGTCTGGGGATGGGCACGGTTTTCGTCCACTTGCAGCCGGTTTTGCAGGATGCGCACCACGCCCTGCGCCTGGTCCGCGCGAGCTGCTTCTTTGCGAACCTGCTGTCTCAGCTGCTCCACCTGGTTCACAAGATCGTCGCGTTCGCTTTGCAGTTGTCCGGAGTCCAGCGGCGTTGGGTTCGGCGAAGGCACCGGCTGCGCTACCAGACGCGCGAACTCGTGGAATTCATGCCCGCCCGCTCCGAAGATGTTCATCTGCAACGCGACATCGCCGCTCTGCCGTGCATAGGTTGTCTTGCCGGCGTGCAGTTGGTCGCTCGAGAGCGAAATGCTCTTCTTCGTCGGACCATCTTGAATGTCAATGGATCCGCGCTCTGCCTCCCGCACCGGGACCGAATCGGGATCCCAAGAGATCTCGACAGTCTCCCCTTCGGAAGCAACGCGCAGAGAAAACGATTGGACCGGTGTGGGCGTCTTTTGCATCAGCAGAAAAAGAATCACGCCCAGAACCGCCAGCACCGGAATCAGCCACAGCCAGCGCGATCCGCCGAAAGAATGCGTTTGCATACCGAACGCGGGAACCAGGTCGACGGCCTCGTCCTGGGTCGTACGCAAGTCCTGTAGGGGCGGGGCGCTTACCGCGCTGTCCGATATCGGCGGCTCTGCCGGAAATGCGGGCCGTGCTGCGACCGGTGCTTGTGCCGGAGTAACGGCTTCGGCCGGAATTGCCGGTTTTTCCGGAACGCCGGCATGTGCGGTTATGCCAGCCGGTTTCGAAACCTGTGTTCTGGACGGAGCCTCAAGTCGCTTCTCTGCCGATGCAGGTTCCGTAATGGCCGCGATTCGCGCTCGTGGCAGTTCCTTCTGCGCCGGCGCCTCAGCCGCAGGCTCGGCGAACCGCGCTTCGATCGGTTTACCCGCCGCGAGATCCGCACGCTTCTCGGGTGTTGAAAATTCGAAGATCCCCGGAATTCGCGCCCGCTTCCGCGGTATCTCCACAACTGGGGCCGCCGGCGATTCGGGCGGTGCTTCCTGGCTCGTCAGTTCTCGCTTGTCTGCCTCTGGCTCCGATTTCGCCAGCGGCGCCGGTGGAACCACGATGGCCGCCGTGTGCTCGGCAGCGGGGGAAGCTTGCGCCAGTTGAGCTTCCGCAGGTCGGGCTTCCGCCGGTGCAGCTTCGACCGGTAGAGCTTCCGTCGCCCGAGCCTCCGTCGCCCGAGCTGCCACCGGCGGCGCGGGCGGCGTGATCGGCGCGGATTCGAAACGCGGCGTGCTCTCAAATTGCGCCCGAGGTGCCCGCACCGGCAAGTCCTGCAGCTTCGGCAGCTCCGGCAAAGGTCCGCTGGGGTCCGGCGCGCCCGGCACTCGGCGCACCGGTTGAATTAGCAATTCCCTGTAGCTCGCGTCCGTCCGCAGAAAACCGTTGTCTTCCCGGACGAAAAATCCGGCCTTGGCCGTGCCGCCCGGGCCGCGCCGCAGCAGCATCGTGACCTGCCACGAGTTCGGGAAGAAATGATTGAAAATTTCTACTTCTTCCCGAGTCAGCCCGCCCGTTTCCTGGCCGCGCGACACGAACCAGCCGAGCGGCTCCATGCCTTGCATCGCCGGATCGGTAGCGGCGCTGCTGAGTACGCGAACCATCTCAGCGCGATCGCGCAAGAGCGCCCGCGCTGGGTCCTCTTCCGCCGCCGCGCGCGAGATCGGCCGCCATGCCAGGATGCGAATCGCCGGCCCTCGGCTAATTCCGAACAATGCGCCCGCCGGATCCGCGCTACCTGTCGAGAGCCGCCGCAGCTCGTCACACACGTCCCCGCGCAGCTCCTCCATGATCTCTAGGGGATATTCGATACGTACCGAAACCTCGGGCGCGTTCCAGACTCCGAGGATAAAATCGGCCGCCGACTTCATCATTCCGTTGATAGCGGAAGGGGCGGTTTCGTAATCATAGCAGTCGCGGTGGTCTCATCGGAATCGTCTTGGTCCGGTCCCTCCTGCAGGTGGTAATAAAACGTAATCGCAGCCATTGCACAAATTACCAACAGCAGGGCCGACAACCAGGCCACGGCCCGGCGGTTCCAAGGGCTCTGCTCCTCGACCAGACCCGCCGTGAAACGCACACAACACCACGCGCATGCGACTAAACCGATCAGCTTGGCGTACCAGGGCATCATGTCCAGGTGACTCTGCCCGCCCACTTCGCTCCAAAGCGTCAGCACAACCAGCAGCGCCAACAGGAACTCGAACGCATATGCCAGGCGCACCCACGAAATTTTTCGTGCAGTAAAACGAGCACCGTCCGTCGATTCCGGCGCTCCGTCGGGAACCGAATGATCCTCCAGGCAAGGCTCAACGGCGGCTCCCGAAGGCAAGTCCGCGTATACTTGTGGCTCGACCAGTTGCTCTTCCACGCTTTCTCTCAACGTATCATGTCTGTTGGGTCTTCACCAATGGATCAAATCACCTTAAAGAACACCGAGCTGCTCGTCTCCCGTATCTGCTTTGGCGCCATGACGTTCGGAGGCCAAACCGCGCAGGATGCCGCGGCCAGAATGATCGGCATCTGCTGCGAACACGGCATCAACTTTCTCGATACGGCCAATGCGTATAACAACGGCGCGTCGGAAGAGATGCTGGGCCGTCTTCTCGACGGGCGGCGAAACAACTTCGTTCTCGCCACTAAAGCCGGCATGAAATCCGGCACGGAGCCCGAGGCTCAGGGACTCTCGCGGTCCGCCATCCTGCGATCCATCGAGGGGAGCTTGCGCCGCCTGCGTACCGACTACGTCGACATCTTCTATCTTCATCTGCCCGATTATGCGGTTCCCATCGAAGAAACACTGGAAGCCATGAACCAGCTCGTGCGCCAAGGCAAGGTCCGCTATGTCGCTACCTCAAACTACAGCGGCTGGCAGGTCGTGGAGATGTTCTGGATCTCCCAGCGCAACGGCTACGCCCCGCCTTATATCAGTCAGCCCATGTACAACCTGATCGCGCGCGGCATCGAGCAGGAGTACCTTCCGATGTGCCAACGCTTCGGCGTGACCAACTTCGTCTACAATCCGCTGGCGGGCGGGCTGCTCACCGGCAAACAGAACCGCGATGCGCCCAGCCCGGGCACACGCTTCGACAAAAACCAAATGTATCTGGATCGTTACTGGCATCCGCGTGATTTCGATGCCGTGGACCAGTTGCGCGACATCGCCGGGAAGGCCGGCCGCTCGCTCGTGAGCCTGGCGCTGAACTGGCTGTATCGTCACACCGTAGCGGAAGGCATTATCCTGGGCGCGTCCAAGGTCGAGCATCTGGAGCAGAACCTGAAAGTGTTCGCCGACGGCCCGCTCGACGCTGAAACCTTGAAAGCCTGCGACAACGTCTGGAATACCTTGCGCGGCCCCACACCCAAGTACAATCGCTGACAAGCCGCCGAAATTTGCTGTGTCCATCCCTGAGAAGTTGCGTAGCGAAGAGGCTGCGGTACAGAATCCGCTGCCGCGCGGCGCACCGCTTCGTTTTGCGCTGACGATTTTCCTCAGCGCGTTCCTGCTGTTCCAGGTGCAGCCCATTGCTGCTCGTTACATCCTGCCGTGGTTTGGCGGAGGTCCCGCCGTCTGGACCAGTTGTCTGCTGTTCTTCCAGATCGGGCTGCTGGCCGGTTACGTCTATGCTCACTGGCTGGGGTTGCGTCTCGGTTCCCGCCTGCAGGGCGGCGTGCACCTGGCGTTGCTCGCGCTCTCGCTGCTGTTTTTGCCCATCCGCCCGAGCGCCGCCTGGAAGAGCGCTTCCGTGGCCGATCCATCCGGCCGTATTTTGCTGCTACTCGCGGTGACAGTCGGCGCTCCGTATTTTTTGCTATCGGCCACCGGTCCGCTGCTGCAGCGCTGGTTCACCGCGACCGAACCGGAGAAATCGCCGTGGCGTTTATACGCGCTTTCGAACCTCGGGTCTCTGATCGCGCTGGTCACTTATCCGTTCTTGATCGAGCCGTATTTCCGCCTGGATACCCAGGTTCTGATCTGGTCGACTGTCTACGCCGTTTTCACCGTACTGTGCGGCCTCACGGCATGGCGGTTCCGGATGGCTCCCATCGCCCGGCCTGCCGAAATGGCAGCGGACGCCGAAGCGCGCCCCAAGGCCGCGACAATACTCTTCTGGCTCGGACTGTCGGCCTGCACTTCCACGCTGCTGGTCGCGACCACCAACCAGATCTCGCAGGAAATCGCGGTCAATCCGTTTCTCTGGGTAGCGCCGCTGGCGCTTTATCTCTTGACGTTTATCCTGACGTTCGAAAGCGATCGCTTCTACCGGCCCGCCGCACTCGCCATCATCGCGGGCGTGCTGGCGCCGCTGGGCTGCGTTATCCCCAGCCTCTCCGGCCTGCTCTCGCTGCGCGGGCAGCTCATCTTGTACTTGCTCGCCATGCTGGCCACCTGCATGCTTTGCCATGGAGAGCTCGCTCGTGCGAAACCCGCCCCGCGCCATCTGACCAGGTTCTATGTCGCGATCGCGGCCGGCGGCGCATTGGGCGGCGCGTTTGTGGCGCTGGCCGCTCCGCGGTTGTTCACCGAGTTTCTCGAATACCCCATCGGCCTCGCCGCCGCGTGCCTGCTCGGATTCATCGGATGGCTGCGCAGCGGGGCATTCGCGCAATGGAGGAGCGGCGAACTGCGCGTTCGCATATCGCTGATGGCCTTGCTCTTTGGCGGCTTCACCGCCATTATGGCCGCGGTCAGCACCGGCAATCAAACCTCCCTCGCGAGTGCCCGAAGTTTCTACGGGATCTTGCGCGTCATCGAGCGCAGCGACGCGAACGGTGCCTATCGCGAACTCCGGCACGGCCGCACCCGCCACGGATTTGAATATCTGGAAAGTTCCAAGCGCGACTGGCCGACAACCTACTACGGCCCGCACAGCGGCGTCGCGCGCTCGCTCCAGGCGCTCGACCGGCCCGCGCGCCGCATTGCCGTCATCGGCCTGGGTACCGGCACCCTCGCGGCTTGGGGACGCACCGGCGATACGTTTCGCTTTTACGAAATCAATCCGGATGTGGATGCCTTCGCCCACAGCTGGTTTTCCTTCTTGAAAGACTCCCAGGCACGCACCGAAACCGTCTTAGGCGACGCGCGCGTTCAGCTCGAGCGCGAGTTGGCCTCCGGAAAATCGGCGCAATACGATCTCATTGCAGTCGACGCATTCTCGAGCGACGCGATCCCGTTTCATCTGCTGACCAGCCAGGCCGCCGATCTGTACCGGCAAAGCCTCGCGCCCGGCGGCCTGCTGCTGTTGCACATCTCCAATCGCGTTCTGAACCTCGAGCCCGTGGCGCGCGGCATGGCTCGATACCTCGGCTGGACGCCGGTTCTGTTCGTCTCCGGCGACGATACCGCAACCGGCGAGAGCAGCTCCAAATGGGTCCTCCTCACCGCGAATCGGGAATTCCTGGCACGCACCGGCCTCGAAGCGCGCGGCGCGCCCTGGACCCGCCGCGAGCCGATCCTCTGGACGGACGATTTCGTCAGTCTCTGGCACGTCTTGAATTTCTGATCGTGCTTGGCCGCGTTTCACGCTGCAGCCGCTCCTCGGTCCATGATTAAATAAATAGATGTCAACCGCCGCTGCAGCCCAGTCAGCCGGGCTCCACAACCTGAGCCGGCGGCAATTGATCGGCACGCTGACCGGTTTGGTCCTGACGCTTCTGTTAGCGGCGCTCGATCAGACCATCGTCGGAACCTCCGAGCCGCGCATCATCGCCTCTTTAAACGGGTTCGATCGCTATCCCTGGGTCACCACCGCGTATCTACTTTCCTCCACCATCGCGGTCCCGATTTTCGCCAAGCTTTCCGACATTTACGGCCGGAAATGGTTTTTCCTGACCGGTAACATCATGTTCGTCGTGGCCTCCGCGTTCTGCGGCGCTGCCGGCGACGTCCGTTGGATGCCCGGCGACGGCATGACCCAGCTCATCGTCTTTCGCGGAATCCAAGGCCTGGGCGCCGGCATGATGATGGGGTTGCTGTTCACCATCATCGGTGACATTTTTCCGCCCGCCCAGCGTGCCAAGTATCAAGGCTTATTTGCCAGCGTTTTCGGGCTCGCGTCCATTTTCGGTCCCACTCTCGGCGGCTGGATCACCGACCAGCTCTCCTGGCGCTGGACCTTCTACGTCAATCTGCCGGTCGGCATCGTCGCGGCGACGGCGATCCTGGTCGAGTTTCCCTATTTTCGCCCGCAGGGAGTCCAGCGCAAAATCGACTGGTGGGGCGTGCTCTCCCTCACCTGCTGCCTGGTGCCGCTGCTCCTGGCGCTGACCTGGGTCACCGATTACGGGTGGGGCTCGCAACGCGTCATTTCGCTGCTGATCCTCGCCGGTGTGATGCTGATTGCTTTTCTTCTGGCCGAGTCGCGCGCGATCGAGCCGGTTATACCGCTGTCCATGTACGAGAACCGCATCATCTCCGTCGCCACCGTGGCCGTTTTCCTGCTTGGCATCGCGATGTTCGGCGTCATCATCTACATTCCGCTCTTCATGCAGGGCGTGCTGGGCGTCACGGCCACTCGCTCTGGCTCTTTGCTGACGCCGCTCATGCTTGGTTTCGTCGTTGCCAGCACGATGTCCGGTAACATCATCGGCCGGACGGGCCGCTACAAATTCGTCGTGCTGGCCGGGGTCGGTTTGACCATGGTCGGCATCGTCCTGATGGCGACCATGGACGGGAGCACTACGCAATCGGAAGTGATCCGCAACATGATCATCGCCGGTCTCGGCATGGGCTCCATCATGCCGGTATATACGCTCTGCGTCCAGAACGTTGCGCCGCCGGCCAACATGGGCGCGGCCACGGCCTCCATTCAGTTCTTCCGCTCCATCGGCGGGACGGTCGGGGTCGCGACTTACGGCTCCATCTTGCTGCGGAATTATCACAACAGCTTCGCGCGCGCCATTCCGCCGGGCACACCGCCGCGCGTGCTGGCGCTGCTGAACAACCCGCTGCAATTGCGGCAAGGGGCCAGCGGGCTCGCCGGACTGCAACCCAGCGATCTGCTTCTGGTGAAGCAGCTATCGGTGCACGTCCGCGATGCGCTGCTGCAAGGCCTGCATCAGATCTTCGTGATCGGCTCGATTCTCATGGTCGGCGCCGTGATCATCAATTTCTTCCTGGGCGAAGTCCCGCTCCGCAAGAAGCACCACGTGCAGCCCGCCGCCGAAATGTAGACGGGGGGAACTATCCCAATCTGGCCCGCCGCTCGGTTTCTTGGGCATCCACCACCGCAATTGCCGCGACATTGACGATCTCGTTCACCTCGGCCCCACGCTGCAGTACATGCACGGGTTTCGACAAGCCCATCAAAATCGGCCCTACCGCCTCCGCGCCTCCCAACTTCGCCAACAGCTTATACGCAACATTGCCCGCTTCGAGATTGGGGAAGATCAGCACGTTCGCTCCGCCTTTCAGCGAGCTGAATGGATAGGTCTCCTCGATAATCTCCGGCGCAATTGCGGTGTCGGCTTGCATTTCTCCGTCCACCATGAGCGAGGGCGCGCGTTGCTTGACCAGTTCCACCGCCCGGCGCACTTTATCGGCAAGCGGATGCCGCGTGCTGCCGAAATTCGAGAACGACAGGAGCGCCACACGCGGCTTCACGTCGAACCGCTGCGCCATCTCCGCCGCCGAGATGGCAATTTCGGCCAGATCCTCAGCGGTCGGCTCGATGTTCACAGTCGCGTCCGCGAAGAAGTAAATCCCTTGCTGGGTGATCATCAGGTACAGTCCGGAAACGCGCTGCAAACCTTCGCGCAGCGGGATCACCTCCAACCCTGGCCGGATCGTTTCCGGATAATGCATTGTCAGACCGCTCACCAGCGCATCCGCATCGCCGAGCGAAACCATAATGGAGGCGAAGTAGTTGCGATTCAGAATCAGCTCGCCCGCTTCGCTCCGTGTAACGCCTTTGCGTTGCCGTAGCCGGTACAACTCGTCGGCATAACGGCCGAGCTGCGTGGAATGCACCGGATCGACAATCGTGGCGGAGCTTTCCTCGAAATGCAGGTGCGCCATGCCCGCTCGGACCACCGCCTCGCGCCCCAGCAGAATCGGCGTGGCGATCCCTTCCTCGGCCAAAATCTGCGCGGCGCGCAAAATCTTTGTTTCTTCGCCCTCGGGAAACACCACGCGCTTGGGCTGTTGCTGCGCTTTGCTAATCATGATGCGCATCACGCCATGCACTTTACTCAGCCGCCGCTCCAACTGCTCCCGGTAATCATCCAGGTCGACCGGCGCCTGCGCCACGCCGCTGTCCATCGCCGCTTTGGCCACCGCCGTCGATTCGCGCAGCAGCACCCGCGGGTCGAACGGCTTGGGAATAATATATTGCGGCCCGAACTCCAGCTTCTGCATTCCATACGACCGGCTGACCGACTCCGGCACATCCTCCCGCGCCAGCTCCGCCAGCGCCTGCGTTGCCGACAGTTTCATTTCCTCGTTGATCGTGGTCGCGCGCACATCCAGCGCCCCGCGAAAGATAAACGGAAATCCCAGCAGGTTGTTCACCTGGTTCGGATAATCCGAGCGCCCCGTCGCTACGATCGCGTCCCGCCTGGTCTTTGCCACCAGGTCGTACGAAATCTCAGGGTCCGGGTTCGCCAGCGCGAACACCACCGGGCGCGGCGCCATCGAGAGCAGCATCTCCGGCGTCACGATGTTTCCTACCGACAGCCCGATCAATACGTCCGCTCCGCGCATAGCGTCGGCCAGCGTGCGCGCATCGGTCTTGCGGGCGAAGCGCGCCTTGTAAGGATTCATCTCCTCCACCCGGCCTTCGTAAATCACGCCGGCCACATCGCACATGAGGATGTTTTCGCGACGCATGCCCAACCGGATCGCGTGCTCGGCGCAGGCGATGGACGCTGCGCCGCCTCCTACGCAGACACAGCTTACATCGCGAATCTTCTTTTGCACCAGAATCAGCGCATTGATTAACGCCGCGCCGACAATGATCGCCGTCCCGTGCTGGTCGTCATGAAACACGGGAATGTGCATCGTCCGGCGCAGCTCTTCTTCGACGACGAAGCAATCCGGCGCCTTGATGTCTTCCAGATTGATCGCGCCGAACGTGGGCTCCAGCATCTGGCACGCGCGGATCACATCCTGCGGATCGCGGGCGTTCAGCTCCAGATCGAAAACATCGATATCGGCGAAGCGCTTGAACAAGACGCCTTTGCCTTCCATTACCGGCTTACCGGCCAGCGGGCCGATATCGCCCAGACCGAGCACCGCCGTTCCGTTCGTTACCACGGCCACAAGGTTGCCTTTGGCCGTGTAGCGGTAAGCCAGGGCCGGGTCCTGCTCGATCTCCAGGCACGGAATCGCGACACCCGGCGTGTAGGCCAGGCTCAGGTCGCGCTGCGTGTGACAGGGCTTGGTCGGCGTGATCGAGATTTTTCCCGGCGGCGCGGAAGCATGGTACTCCAGCACATCTTCTTTATGTATGTTCATCGCTTCTCAATTAATAGCAGAGGGCAAATGATAAACGAACGCGACGCGCGACATGATAGCCTACTCCCATGGCCACATTCTATTCGGATCGCCGTGACTTTCTGCGGGCGCTAATAGGAGGCGCGGCAGGTTTATCGTTCACCTACATCGGTTTCGGCCAACAAGCGCCACCACCAATCAAAGTGACCAAGCTTTCCGAGCGCGTTGCCCTGCTTACGGGCGATGGCGGCAATGTGGCCGTGATCATCGGCGACGACGGTCTCATGATGATCGACGGCGGCCTTCCCGAGCGGGCCATGGACTTGCAGAATGCCGTGAAGGAGCTGGATTCACACCCGGTACGAATCCTGTTCAATACGCACTGGCACTTCGATCACATCGGCTCCAACGAGCTGCTGGGCAAAAGCGGCGCCAAGATCATCGGCCACGAAAACGTCAAGAAATACCTCAGCATGAAGGTCACGATGGAAACGATGAATCGAACCTTCGATCCGCTTTCTCCCGAGGGACGCCCGTCGGAGACGTTCACGAAGGGCGGCAAAATGAGCTTCGGCAAGGAAAAGCTCGAATATACGCATCATGTCCCCGCGCACACCGATAGCGACGCTTATGTATTTCTCCCCGAGCCGAACATCCTGCACTGCGGCGATTTGTTCTTCAACGGTTTCTATCCGGTGATCGACTACTCGACGCACGGGTGGGTGGGCGGCATGGCGGCAGCCGCCGAAACCTTATCCAAGATAGGTGATGAGAACACGAAGGTCATCCCGGGCCACGGTCCGCTGGCGACAAAGGAAGATCTGAAGCGTACGCACGAGATGCTGGCGACGGTAACTGAGCGCATGTTGCCGATGGCTAAGGCCGGCAAGAGCGCCGATGAAGTAGTCGCCGCTATGCCCACCAAGGACTTCGACGACAAGTTCGGCCATGGAATGTTCCAGCCTGCGGTGTGGACGAAGATCGCCTACACCAGCATCCTGCGGCACAACCAAACGGCGAAGACGTAGCTCGCCGCTCTAGCGGGCGCAGTCAGCCGCCGCGGCGGCCGGCGACACAGAAGCGAAGGCGGAGTTTTGCAGCAGCCGGTCTCGTTCCGGCGGCAGAAAACCCGAGTTTGGGAAATTATAACCGCCGAGATAACTGACCGATTCGCACTCCGGCGCCGAGTCCGGCTTCTCGTGCGAATCGCACTGCCGAGGGTGTTTCAATCCGAACGCGTGGCCCAATTCATGGGCGATCGTGCCGGCGGCCATGCAGGAGGGCTCGGTACCCAGCAAGCTACGAATGTCGTCCCGCAGCAACAGCGCGACTCCCGAGGTCCCCTGCGCCGGCACCCGCGGTACGTCGGCGTCCAGGAAATAGAGCCAAACATGCCGCGGATCGTTGTACGATCCTCCGGTCAGCGTGAACGCCTCGTGAACCGCGGCAGACCACAACGCTTCGCGGTCGTCCCGCTTGCCCGCCGACGCCGCGTACCAGTTTTCAGAATGCCGGGTCTTGACGGTCTCGACCAACGGATCGGCTAATGCAAACGTCTTTCTGCTGCCCAGCCGATCAAAGTACCAGCGCTGCACAGAAACTACCGCGCGCCGCGCCGCGTGCGGGAACTCCTCCCGCGGGTTCCGGTCGGAAGGAACCAGATACACTACCTTGAGCGTCGGATAGGCCGGGGTGTGAATCCCGCGCCACAACAAGCCGCAGACGACCAGACCTAGGGCCCATCCCAGCCAGTTGGTCTGCATACCCGCTTATCGGCGGGTTGGGCTGTTGGCTTGAATGCCGTCCAGCGAGACGCGAGCAGGCGGTCATGGGTGCGCGGATGGATCGTACGGAACAAAACTTTGCGCCTGCTTGGGATCGCCCGCGCCCGAGTACCGCGCGACGACAGGATAGGGAAACACCGGCCGCGAGCGCTCCGCCGCGCCGTTGCGTGGCATAGTGGCAATTAGCCGATCGGGAGGCTGCCCGTTCTCCACCCATTTTTCAAGCACCGTGAAAGCGTCAAACGCGCTGAAACCGGGACCGCCGCCGCCGTGATGAACTCCGGGAATGAGAAACAGCCGGAAAAACTCCTCCGTCTGTTTGCGTCCGCCCATGGCCTCGGTCACCTGCTGGTAGTAACCGATCGAGGAAGTTGCAATAATCGCGCCGTCGGCCCATCCATGCCAGAGCAGAATCTTGCCGCCGCGCGCTTTGAGCGGATGCAGATCGGCCGACAGAGCGTCATAAATCCGCCTGGATCGCGCCAGTGTGGCCGGGCCATGCTCGAAATCGTAATGCAACGGATCGACATTCGCCCGGATTTTTTCATCGACCATGAATCTTTCGAATTCCACCGGCAATTCCAGGTTGGCCAAACGCGGCGGAATGCCGTCGCGAGGAGCACCGTAGTAGTTCCAACCCTCCCACTGCGTTTCAGTGCCGGGGATGTAAGGATACGCGTAGATCACCTCGCCTTTGGAATTCTTCGGGGGCATCATAAGCCGTTTTACCGCTTCGACCTGCCGCGCGTTCAGACAGCCGGAATTATTGGGCGCGCGGCATGCCACCAGCTCGGGCTGCCAGTTGCACGATAGCGGCTCCGTCACCACGCCTTCCTCGACGCCGGACTGCGCGCCGCAATGCTCCAAGACGGATGCGTGCACCGCTTGAGCAGCAGCGACATCGAGCACAGTTCCGCCGCGCCCGTCGCTAATCGCTTGGGCGAACCAAGCGCTGGCGAAAATGTTGCGCCCGGTGTAGTCGTACACCGGCGCGCTCGGCATGTACCCGTCGTAGTCGTCCGGGAATCGTTGCGCCTCCATCAGGACCGCTTGGCCGCCCTTGGAATTACCGGCCATATAGGAGTACTGAATCGCTCTGCCGTAATACTGTGTGGTGATGGCTTTCGCGATGAGGGTGACGACGTGGTTGCTGCGCCAGCCGAAATCCTCCTGCAGTTCGGGAGCGTTAGCGGCCCAAGCGCCATCGAAGCCCGGCGCGCCATAGTGGCCGCCGTTTCCTGTAGCCGAGGCGTAGCCGCGCATGAGGCCCAGGTCGCATTGCTCCGGTATTACGGAGCCGCAGAAACCGCCGCATGCATCGAAGAAGAATTTCCCATTCCAATCGCGTGCCAGCGGTAACTTCAGCTCGAATCGATTTTGCGGGGCAACATAGCCGTTTACGTCGCAGTACTGCAAGATACGGCTGGCCATCCAACTCTGCCCGTCGGAAAACCCGCTGGGATAAGCGCTGGAACGCCGCACTCCATCGGGAGCATCCACGAGACGCGCGGAAGCGATTACCGCCGGCCCTCCAGGTGCGCGCTTTAGATCGAGCCGCAGCAGAGCGGCGCAGCGCTGAGCGTCGGACCCACTGGAGCTGGAGCTCTGCGCGAACGTTATAGCCGGCCAGATGAAGCAAGACATAGCGAGCCAACGAAGACGGTACATAGTTATTTCCGTCTTTCTTTTGAGAACTACCTACTGGCCGGCAGCAGTGGGGAGCGATGTTGCTTTTCCGTCGCTGGAGCGCGTGTGTTGCTTGAACCAACTCATCATGTATAGCTGAGTCCGAATAAAATTCGAAGGCTTCGATCCGGTGCCGTGGTACTCGCCCGCGAATTGCAGCAACGTCACCGGAACACCGCGTTTCTTGAGAGCAGCGTAGTATTCCTCGGTCTGCGGCATCGGCGTCCGGCGGTCCAGAACGCCCGTCATGAGCAGCGTTGGGGTGGTCACGTTGCCGGCATACATCAAGGAGGAGTGCGACAGCCAGTCGCTCGGATCTTCCCAGAACGGCTTTTTGAAGAAGCTATAGGTGAAGAGCGGAATGTCGGTATGGCCCGCCATGCTCAGCCAGTCGATAACCGGGCACCGCACGGCGGCGGCGGCGAAGCGGTCGGTATGGCCGATCACCCAACTGGAGAGCACGCCTCCGCCGCTGCATCCCGAAACGTACATGCGCGATGTGTCGACGAAGCCCTTCGAAACTACGGTATCGACGCCCGCCATCAAGTCGTCGTAATCGGGGCCGGGATAATTGTGATCGATGGCGCCCGAGAATCCGGAGCCGTAGCCGGTGGACCCGCGCGGGTTCACGTACAGCACCACGAAATCATTGGCAGCGAAGTTCTGCCACATATAGTTGAAGCCGACGTTGTACATCGAGAACGGGCCGCCGTGAATCTCGAGGATCAGCGGATACTTTTTGGAGCCGTCGAAATTGGGCGGTTTGACCACCCAGCCCTGGACGTTGGTATCGCCGGATGACTTATATTCGATCTCTTCGGTCTTGGCGAGCCTCTTTCCGGCCAGCAGCCCGGCGTTGATGTTGGTGAGCTGTCTCAGGTCGGCCGGCCGGGTGAGGCTGTAGCGTACAACCTCAGCAGGATGATCCGGATCGGTCACAGTGCCGGCGGCGACCATGTCTTTCGACATGGAATCCATGCTGAGCACATGCACGCCGGTGGTGACGGGACGCACTCCACCGCTCACGGAGGCCAACTGCACGTTACGCGAGCCATGATCCTCGGCATCGAAATAGATACTGGAGCTATCGGCGGCCCAGCGCAGGTTGACCGGATCGCGATCGTAATTGCCGCTGATTTTGCGCGGCTCGCCGCCCGCCAACGGGACCACATATAGATCGGCGACGGTATGGGTCTTGTTGGAATCGGGATAACCGGTAAACGCGACCAGCTTGCCATCCGGGGAGACCGCCGGGCGTCCCCACTCGCCTGGCTTGTTGACCAGGTCGCGCAGTGCTCCCGAGGCGACATCGACGACCAATAATTCGGAGCGCTGATATTCGAGATCGGAGTTGGCATCGCGATTGGCTTCAAACACGATGGATTTGCTGTCGGGCGTCCAGTCCATCGCGACTGCGCCCCGCAGTTCTCCGGCGCCGGCGCTCCATTTTCCCGTGGTCAGCTCGCGCGGCGCGCCGCCGTCGGACGCGACCACGAACAGGTGCGTGTAGCCATCCTCGAGGAATCCGACTTGATCCTGGCGATAGTGCATCGTCTCGACGATTCGCGGCGCGGGCGTCCACTTGGCGCCTTCGGGCTCCGGCGGCATGCTGATCTGCCATTTCGGCTTGTTGGGGACGAACATCGAGAACGCGATCCACTTGCCGTCCGGCGACCAGTGCGCATCGGCGACCTTTTCGGTAGCGTTCGTGACCTGCGTAGCAGGGCCTTCGGCATCGATCCAGCGGACGAAAATCTGAGTGCCCTTGGGCTCACCGTCGGCCAGGTAAAGGACACGCTTGCTATCGAACGCCCAGCGCGGATTGTTGCCCTTGGCCAGGAAACGGTTTTGCGAGCCGTCGGCACTCATGATCCAAACCGAGGACTCCCATTTGTCCTCCATGCGGTTGGCCTGCTGGCGGACGTACGTAATGTGCGCGCCGTCGGGCGAAATCTGCGCGTTATTGATGCGCTCCAGCTCGAAATAATGATCGGTGGTGAAGCGGTCCGGCGAAGGCTTTTCCTGAGCGGCGAGCGGCCAAACGGCGATCGCGAGCAGTGCGGAAGCAAGTCGAAGTGTTCGCATAAACATCTCCTAGGGCTCTGGAGGCCAGTATAGTGGATCGAAAGGGTGCGGAAGCATTTGTGCCATTGCAGCACACGAGCGTGAAGGCGGCACGTACGCGCGCGGGCGCCACGATTTACACCAGGTCGTAGTATTCGCTGTAGTCGATTGGGACATCGATTAACACGGGCGTTCGGGATTGAAGCGCGCGCTCTGCCGCGGCGCGCGCATCGTCAATGGTTGCGGCTTTCGAAGCCGGCAGCCCGAAGGACTCGGCGATTTTGGCAAAATCGGGCGGAGTGAAATCCACGCCTAGCGGCGCGATGCCGCGGCGTTCTTCGCTCACGCGAATCAAGCTGAGGGTACGATCTGAGAGGACGACGACGATGAGGGGCAGCGCCAGCTCGCGAATGAGCGCGAGGTCGTGCAGCATCATGAGCATTCCGCCGTCGCCGACGACAGCCATGACCGGCTTACCGGGTTTCACAAGCTGAGCGGCGATGGCTGCGGGTAGGCCGAAGCCCATACCGGAAAGGCCGTTTGACATGAAGAAAGTTCCAGGCTCGTAAGCGCGCCAGAATTGCCCCATCAGGAGCTTATGGGAGCCGACGTCGCAGGTGGCGATGCCATCGCGCGGGAAGACGGAGCGCAGCTCTTCGATCAGCCGCAGCGGCGACAGGCCGGAGGCAGGCGTGCGGTTGATCGCGTTGCGGCGCTGAGCGAGCAGCTCAGGCGGCCAAGGTTTCGGTTCCGGATCGAGCGCGGCGGTTAGGGACGCGATATTGCCGATGGCCTCGAGCGGCCGGTAGCGGCCGGCGGCCATCGAGGCGGAATCGATGGACACCACCTCGACATCGGCGAACCAGGTTTTGTCGCACTCCACCGGGTCGAAACCAATGCTGAGGATCAGATCTGCCGAGCGACTAGTTTCGAGAATGTCGCGATCGATTGCCATGCCGGAAGCGACGCCCAAGAACAGCGGGTGATCTTCCGGGATAATGCCTTTGACTTTCGGAGTCACGAGGAAAGGTGCGTGCAACCGGTCCACGAGATCGCGGATCGCGGCTGCGTCGGACACAGTTGCACCTAAACCGATAACGACCAGCGGACGGCTGGCGCGCTGCAGGCGATCGGCGACCGGAGTCAGATCGATAGTGGGTATGGGTGGCTTGGCGGGCGGGGTGCTTGGAGCCGAGTGGCACTCCTTCACCGCCAAATCGCTCGCTAGGGCGATGTGGACGGGGCCGGGGCGCGGCGCGGCGGCCAAATCGATTGCACCGTTGACGAGCGCCGCCGTATCGCCGCCACCGACGGCGAGCGAACTTTTCGTAATGGGCGAGAACAGGCGATCCAGCGGGAGGCGCTGATGCGTCATGGTGTCGATCGCCGACGCCGGCATTTGCGCGGTGACGGCGAGCATCGGGGCGCGATCGAGATAGGCGTTGGCTACGGCGGTAACCAGATTTGTGGCGCCGGGTCCGAGCGTGGCGGCGCAGACGCCAGGAACGCCGGTGATTTGTCCGACTACTTGCGCCATCCATGCGGCGCTCGCCTCGTGGCCGGTGAGCAGGAAGCGCATCCCGGCACGCCGGCAGGCATCCATGAAGGCCACGATCTCGCCGCCCGGCAATCCGAAGACATGTTGCACTCCCCGCGCGGCCAAGGTGTTGGCCATCGCTTCAGCGTGAGTGGGCACCGGCTATTCCGCTGTGGCCGAAGACGACACTTTGGGCTCGTCGTTATAGTTGAGGATCGCGTTGGCGAGCATGTTGAATTCGCCCAAATTTTGCCAGCGATAGCAGGGATTGGTGGCGAACATCAAAACGCGCCCGCGCCCTGAAGGAACATTGACGATGGCCGGGCGGTTGCGTGTTTCGGCGACACCGCGCATCAAGCCGCTGAGAACGGATTTATCGGTTCCGGGGAAGCGCATCAGCACTTCCTTCTTGCGGTCGTCCTGTGGGACGCGCAGCAGCGGGCCATTGGCATAGCGGACCGGCAAGGTCTTATCCGAATAGCCGTAGAAAATCGGATTTGCCGGCTGGGTAATTTCGGCTTCGACGATAGGGCCAGGCGCGTAGAATTGCGGCGACATATGTTGGGCATCGACAGTGGGGGTCAGCCCGAACTCGGCCGGCACATAGCTCGCGGTGCCGAGCGTTATTAGAACACCGCCGCTTTTGACGAACTTGTCCAGTTCGACGACGCCTTCCAAACCCATGCCGCCCGTAATATCGGCCGATTCGCCGTAACCGCCAAGGGTGGGAAATTCGGCAGACTTCACATAATCTACGGGCTTGCCTTTGGATTCGAGATCGAACACGATCGACTTTCCGTTACCGCGGCCCTGATTGGGGATGACGATCACGTCGTAGGAGTCGCGCAGGTTGCCTTGGCGAACGCGCTCTTTGTAGATAAGGTCGTACTTGATCTCGAAGTGATCGAACGCATAGCGGACCCAGCCGACATCCTGGGTGCTGCCCCAGGTGCTGAACATGGCGAGGCGAGGAAGATCGAGCTCGTGGCGCGGGACGCTGGGCGCCGCCGAGAGTGCGACCGCTTTCAACCCGAGGTTTTGGATTTCGGTCCGCGCGCGCGGACTGGATGCAAGTAGAAGCGAGCCGGCAGGAATCTCGGTGTCGCCGGGTTTGAACGATTGTTCGAGGGCTTCGAACTTCACATCGCGCAACCTGTACCGCAGAGTGATGAGCGAATTGGCGCCGTTATGGAGCACGGCGAGCCAGGGGCCGTCGCCCTGCACAGTGCCCGCGATATTCAGCGTGTCCACCGTCTGGACAGGAACATCGAGTACGGCCTTGTCGGAAATCTCATGTACATCGGCATTGCTCATGAGGCCCATGGTCCAGGCGGCGTCATCGTAGGTGCGCAGATTGGGATCGGGATAAACCTGTTTTTCGAGCAGAATTTTGGCGAGGCGGCCATAGGGCTGATTGCGCTTGACGATCAGCGAGCCGGCCGGGAAAGTCCCGTCCTTGAGCTTCACTTCGGAAGTGGCGCGACCCACTTCGATGCCTTGCAGCCGCAGGATGTTCACGATGAACGCGACCCGCGTCATGTCCGGCTGGCCGGCGGGGAGAACGTAACCGAAGGGCGCTTCGGTGGATCCGGACTGAATGGAGTTGTGGCTTTTTTCGTAGAAGTTCTGGAGCAGCGTCTGGGCGTAATTCGAGGCGATCTCAAGGGCGGAAAGGACGCCGGTTTCCATGTAATTCGTGTTGTTGCGCATGGACCAGACCACCTCTTTATAAGGAGGCAAGGGCCGGTACCATTCGCGCGTGGTCTGATTGGCGCCGGGCGGCCCGCCGTCCTCCGGTGCGACGGTGCGCTTCATGGTGTTAGCGCCGCCATTGCCGAACGTTTCGTACATGCGCAGCATGCCGTTGTGATTGGAGGACATGAAGCCGAGGTAGCCGGGCGACCACATGTCGACGTAGCCGTGATCCCAGACGCCCGGCATGCCGTAGCCGAACATCTTGGTCATTTCGAAATTGGAAAGCCAGGGCAATTCAGCGTAGAGAATCGGGTCGAGCGAGGGGTTCTGCGGGGCTTGGCCGCTGAAGGTGTACATGAACGGCACCGACTCGTGCAGGTCGTGCATGATAGGCGGGTGCCACTCCAGGTAGAACTTCAGCCAATTGCGCATGGTGACCTGCGAGTAATTAATGTCGCGGTTGTTGTCGTGATAGATGTACTTGCCCCAATAGGGCGGGCCGGGCACGCGGTCGGCTTCGGTTTCTTCGTTGATCTTATGGCGGTAATACCAATCCACGTAGCGATCGCGACCGTCGGGCTCGAGCACGGGGGCGATCATTACGATCAGGTTGCGGCGGATCTGATCGAATAGCGGCGATTGCTCGGCAACCAGGCGGTAGGCCAGTTCCATGAGCATTTCCGGAGGGCCGGTTTCGGCGCTGTGCAGGCCGCCGGTCAGCATGTAAATGGGCTTCCCACCGGCGAGGATTTGCCGGATTTGGTTATCGGAGGCGCCGCGTGAATCGGCCAGCGTTGCCATAGACCGCTTGTAGTCGTCTAGATTTCGAATCGTGTCTTCGTCCGCGATCGCGACGACAACCTGCTCACGGCCTTCATCGGTAGTCCCGACGGGGAGAATTTTCACGCGCGGCGAGGCGGCGGCCAGAGCGCGATAGTAGCGGAGCAAGTCGGCTACGTGGGTCAGTTTTTTGGGAGTTCCGACGTAGTAGCCCAAGACATCTTTGGGACTTGGGATGCCAGCAGCCTTGGGCAGGTGGTCGACTAACGGACTGATAAATTCCGGGCGCGTGGTCCATTCTTTGACCAGCCGGGCGAAGTCGGCGTCTTGGGATTGTTGCGCGAAGGCGGGGAGTAGGAGCCCGGCGAAGAGGAATAAGGAAAAAGTCTTTTTCATGGTGTTCACACGAGTGTCAACACGGCACGCAGGAGTGCGTGCATGACGGCACGCGTCCAACACTCTTCTAGTTTCTAAGGCCATAGCTCTAGTTCGCCGCCCTTACATGTCTGGAGGTACAGCATTCGGGTTGTTGTTCAGGAAGCGATCGAACCAGTAGAGCTGCCAGTTCAAGCTTTCGACGAGATGTTTCGGCTCGCCCGTGCGGGTGAGGTTATGATTCTCGCGCGGGAAGATCACAAATTCGGAAACGACGCCGTAGTGCTGCAAGGCGCGGAACCATTGCTCGCCTTGTTCGATAGGGACGCGGTAGTCGTTATCGGAGTGCAGAATCAGGGTCGGGGTTTTGACGTTTTTGGCGTACTTGAGCGGCGAGGCGCTCCAGTATTGGTCGAAGTCGTCGAACACGATGCCGCGGAAATCGTCCTCATGGCCGTAAGCGCCGTCGCGCGTGCCGTCGTCGCTGATGAAGTTGGAGATGCTGCGCAGCGTGACAGCGGCTTTGAAGCGATCGGTATGGCCCAGGATCCAGTTGGTCATGAAGCCGCCGTAACTGCCGCCGGTGAGGCCTAAGCGGTCGCGGTCGATCCAAGAATTCGCCTTGAGCGCGGCATCGAGCCCAGCCATGATGTCCTGGTAATCCATGCCGCCCCAATTGTTGACGATGCCGCGCTCGAATTTCTCGCCGTAGCCGGTGGATCCGCGTGGATTGCAGAAGAAGACGCCGTAGCCTTTGGCGGCGTAGACCTGGAACTCGTGATACCAGTCGACGCCGTACTGTCCGGCCGGGCCGCCGTGGATGCTGAGGATTAGAGGATATTTCTTGTTGGGATCGAAGTTGATGGGTTTGACGATGAATCCGTCGACCGGCCAGCCGTCGGTGCTCTTGAAGGGGAGGCGCTCGACCTTGGCCAGCGTGAGTTCGGACCAGAGTTTATCGTTGGCGTGGGTGAGCTGCCGCTCGGCGGATCCATCGAGCGTGGACGCATAGAGGTCGTCCAGGTGCTCGAAGTCATTGGCGAGATAGGTCATCACGCCGGCCTTTTCGTTGATGTCGAACGCGCGGTAGGCGCGCTCGCCGGAGGTGACCGGAGAGGTTTTGTGTGCCTTGAGGTCCACGCGAAAAATTTGCTCAGTGCCTTTGAAACCGGTTTCGAAGCGAATTTCGTTTGGGCCCGGGCCCCAATGCAGCTCGGTAGGGATGAGGTCAAGGTCTTCGGTGACCAGGTGGGATGCCATGCCGCCGGTGGCGGGCGCGATATAGAGTTTCGGGAACTGGCGCCGCACGGTTTGTCCGGCGAACAGGATTTCGCGGCCATCCGGCGACCAGCGCGGCATGTCATCGGTGAAAGGATGATCGGAGATTTTCGTCAGGGGGCCGCCGCTGGCTGAGATCACCCAGACGTCGCGGTTGTGACTGTCGTCGTATTCGTGGCCGGTACGGTCGGAGACGAAAGCGATGCGGGTGCCATCGGGGGACCACTGAGGGTCGAGATCGTTCCAATCGTCGCCGGAGGTGAGCTGCTGGTCTTTGCCGGCGGAGGCGTCGACGATCCAGAGGTGGCTGCGCTTGTCATCGAACCAGCCGGTGTCGTTGAACTTATAAGAGATGTGCTTGTAATGGCGGACATCGCTCTTGCGGGCGTTGGGTGCGACATTGTCGCTGGGGCCGGTTCGGCTGAGCGCGACGAAGCGCTTGCCATCCGGCGACCACTGGAACGACGTCACGCCGTTTTTCAGATGGCTCACTACCTGGGCCTCTCCGCCATCCATGGAAAGAATGCAGATTTGCGGGCGCGGCGGTTCGGCCGGTGCTCCATTTGCGGGGGGCGCGGTTGGCTCGGCGGCGCGGCTGGATAGAAATGCCAGGCGGGCGCCGTCGGGGCTCCAGCGCGGAGAAGTGGAGTTGAAATTTTCGGCGGTGAGGCGGCGGGGTGCGGAGTGGCCGTCGACGGCGACCAGCCAGATGGATGAATTGCGGCGGTTACGCTGCGGATCGACCAGGGTGACGACGTAGGCGACCTGTTTGCCGTCGGGGGAGAGGTGCGGGTCGTTCAGGAAGTGGAAAGCGAAGTAATCTTCCGGGGTGACGCCGCGGTTCGCTCGGGCGGTTGCGGAGACGACCAGAGCGCATGCCAAGACCAACAAAGCACGCTTGCGCATAGGCAGGGTCTTAGTTTACCGCAACAGGAACGGGTTGAAAGGGCCAAGTGCCGATATATCGGCACCGTTTTGACGCATCCTGCGTTTTTTCCCGGAGCGTTGGGAAAATTTTAATCAAATTTTACCGATTGAGTTCTGCGTCACAGATGCATCCCGATGAACATAGGAATCCGTGTTTCATGGTGACACGCGGAAATGGGTTGCGATCGAGGTATGCGCGTAAGTTGTTCTGGGTTCGCGTGAAATTGGGTCGCGAAGCCGGTGAACGAAAAAGTTTGGCTCAGACGGGGCTCGGATTTGTGGGCGAGTACGCGGATTGGAGCGCGCCCGGGGGCGTAACCTAAGAGATGTGTTGAGACAAACCATTCTTTCTTTAATACTGGCCGGGGCGGCTTTTGCCGAGGTGCATTCGCTGACACTCAAACAGGCGGTGGACACGGCGCTCAAGGAAAATCCAGACATCGTGCTGGCGCGGTTGGAGGAGCAGAAGGCGCGCGCCGCGATCGACATAGCGCGCGATCCTTTTGTACCGAAGGTGTACGCGGGGAGCGGCGCGGCCAAGGTGTGGGGTTATCCGAGCAGCATCGAAGGAGCGGCGCCATCGATCGTTCAAACGCGCACGGATATGGCCTTGTTCAACCGGCCCAAGAGCTACGAACTGGCGCGGGTGCGTGAGCTGGCGCGGGGCGCGGCGTTTGGGACGCAATCGAAAAGCGATGAGGTTGCTTATCAAGTGGCCTCGCAGTATGTGGATGTACAGCAGTTGGCGCGCAGCGCGGCCTCGCTGCAGCTCGAGATTCGAAGCCTGGAGCAGGCCAGCGCGGCGGTGCAACTGCGGATACAAGAAGGCCGCGAGCTGGCGATCGAGAGCAAGCGCGTAGCAGTGGATTTGGCCCGGGCACGGCAGCGCACGGAGGCATTACAAGAGGATTTGGACTATGCGCGGGCGGCGCTGGCAGTGGCGCTCGGATATCCGGCTGGGGATCGCGTGGAAACAGCGGAGGAGGAAGCGCGGACGCTGGACGTGCCGGAGAGCGAGGCCGCCGCGCGCGCGCTGGCGCTCGAAAACAACAAGGACCTGCGCAAGCTGCAATCGCAGCTACAAGCCAAGGGCCTGGAGGTGAAAGAGTACGGCGCGGGACGATTGCCGACGATCGACCTGGTGGCGCAGTACGCGTTGTTTGCGAAAAGCCAGTATCAGGACTTTTTCAATCACGTGCAGCGGAACAACGCGGAGGTGGGCGCGGCGATTACGGTTCCGCTTCTGACCGGCACGGCCGGGAAAGCGCTGCGGGCCCAAGCGCTGACCGACATCGAAGAGTTAAGGACGCAGATGAACCAGATGCGCAGCCGGATTGAGCTGGAGACGCAGCGCAGTTATCAGGAGATGCAGAAAGCGGCGTCGGCGCGCGAAGTGGCGCGGCTGGATCTGGACTATACACGGGAACAGGTATCGGTCTTGCTGGCGCAATTGGAGGAGGGCCGAGCCACACAGCAGAAGGTGGATGAGGCGCGGCTGAACGAGCAGGAGAAGTGGATCGCTTATTATGATGCGCAGCGGACATTGGAAAAGGCGCGGCTGGATATACTGCGGGCGACGGGGACGTTGACGGCGGCGTTGCGCTAGCGCAGAGTTTTCGTGAGAATCGGCGGACGGCGCGGCGACTAGAACGGCGTGAAGTCCGTCAAAAGCGTGGGGTGTGCGCTGCTGCTGGCCGTTATTGCCGGATGCGGCGGCGATCCGCGAGTTGTTTCCCGAAAATACGTCGAGACCGGGAACCGGTATTTCAGCGGGGGCAAATATAAGGAAGCGTCGCTGTTATACCGGCGTGCGCTGCAAAAGGACGCGAGATATGGCGAGGCTTGGTACCGGCTGGGGCTGACGAATCATCAGCTTGGCATTTACGCCGAGGCGCGCAAGGATTTCGCCCGCGCCATGGATTTGGATCCCGCCAATATGGATGCAATGGCGCGGCTGGCGGACTTAGACCTGCTGTTCTATTCGGCCGACCAGAAGGCGAACAAGGCGGTGCTCGCCGATGTGCGCGATCTCGCGCAGAGGTTGTTGAAGAAAGACAAGCAATCCTACGACGGACTGCGCCTGGCGGGCGAAATCGCGCTGATCGAAAAGGATCTTGCGAGGGCGATCCAGCGCTTTGAGGCAGCCAACCAGGTTCGGCCGTATCAACGCGACCTGGTACTGGCACTGGCGCAGGCGCTCCTGGCGGATCATCAAGACGAACGGGCGGAGGCGCTGGCGCGCGAAACCATCGAGCATGACAAGGGCGCGGGCGCGACTTACGATCTGCTGTACACGAATTATTTACGAACCCACCGGCTGGAGCTCGCCGAACAAATTCTTCAGAAGAAGATCGCGGACAATCCTACAGAAGGCGCCTATGCGATGCAACTCGCGTTTCACTATTACCGAATGAACCGGCGGGCAGAAATGGAGGAAGTGCTGGAGCGGCTGATTTCCAAGCGGGAGACGTTCCGGGATGCGCGGCTGCAGGCCGGCGACTTTTATGCGAGGATTCACGAGTTGGACCGGGCGCTGGCGCAATTCGAGCTGGGCAAGAAGGAGAACTTCAGGAACCGGCGGGTGTACGAGAAGAAAATCGTGGAAGTGCTCGCGAGCCAAGGCAAGAGTATCGAAGCGGCCAACCTGCTGGCGGATGTTTTGCGCACGGATCCCAACGATGCGGAAGCGATCGCGCTGCGAGCGACTCTGCGGATCGCGACGGGGAACGAAAAGGATATCAAAGCAGGGATTGCGGAGCTGGAGCCTCTGGCGCGCAAGCTAGCGGGAAACGCGCCGGTGCACTACAACCTGGGCCGAGCGTACGCGGCCATAGGGAAAGCAGGTTGGGAGCCGGCGCGGGCGCAATTTCTGGAGACGCTGCGGATCGATTCCCGGCACACGGTCGCGCGGCTTTGCCTGGCTGAACTGGATTTGACGCGCGGCGATCATGCGGAGGCTTTGGTCCAAGCTGGGGAGGTTCTGACAGCCGAGCCAGCCAATATCGACGCCAGGCTGTTGCGGGCGCGAGCCTGGGCGAAGATGTCGGAATACGGCAAGGCGCGCGAGGATCTGAGCATGGTCCTGGCCGCGGATCCGATGTCGGCCGGAGCGCAATTCGAGCTGGCGGAGATCGATTTGAAGGAAGGACATCCAGAGCGGGCTGAGACGGGGTTTCGCGGGTTGATGGAGCGCGGCGACCCGCGCGGGTTGTACGGTGCGGTGGAATCGAACGCGCGGCAGGGCCGGTGGGAGCAGGCGATTCAATTGGCGCAGGCGCAGGTGGAGAGGAATCCAAACGCGGACTCGAAGCGGCGGCTGCTGGCGGGGCTGTTGCTGCGGGCGGGCCGGTATGCAGAAGCGGCCGCGGAGATAGAAGCGCTGATCGCGCGCAATCCAAACGCCGAGGAGCTGTATCTCAAGCTAGGCGAAGCAGAATCGGACATTGGAGACGCGAGCGCGGCCCTGGCAGCGTTCCAGAGAGCGCGGGAAGTGGCGCCGGCCGATGCGGCCGCGGACCTGGATCTGGGCATCCTGTATGAGCGGATGAAAAGAACTTCCGAGGCGCGCCGCGCGTATGAAGCTGCATTACGCAAACAGCCCGATAACGAGACAGCGCTGAACAATCTCGCGTATCTCGAAGCCGAGCAGGGCGCGGATCTCGATCAAGCGCTGGTGTATGCGCAGCGCGCGCGAGCGAAAAAACCGGACGACGTCAACGTGATCGACACGCTGGGGCTGATTTACATCAAGAAGAATCTTACCGAGGACGGCTTGAGGATGCTGCGCGAAGTGGTGAAGCGGGAGCCGGAGAACGGAGCGTTCCGCCTGCACCTTGCGCTGGCCTGGTATCGCAAGGGCGACCGGCAGATGGCGCGTAAAGAACTCGATATCGCGCGCCGCAAGAAGCTGACGGACCGGGACCAAGCCGAAGTCCGAGAATTGCTGGCCAAGGTAGGGTAGCCTGTC